>Ga0299914_10004524_pt1 | contig 10032 bp, 7 predicted proteins | sample RVTome_10_FD_201361 | JGI IMG/M metagenome (GOLD analysis project Ga0299914, IMG submission 201361) | Soil microbial communities from uranium-contaminated site in the Upper Colorado River Basin, Wyoming, United States - RVT153D57 (version 2) ... | reverse complement strand
CCGCCGCCGGACACGACCACCATGACCATCCAGGCCAGCGTGCCGGGCGTTTGTCGCGTCCAGAACGCGGGCGTGCTCGACTTTGGCGAGGTCGACAACCAGCAGGGCAACGACACCGACATGGCGGCGACGTTCGAGTGGCGTTGCACGAAGGGCACGACCGGCACGATCACGATCGACGACGGCGGAAACGGCAACCGGACCATGACCAGCGCATTGACGGCGACTCCGCTGGCCTATGACCTGTACATGGATCCCAGCCGGACGCTGCGCTGGGGCGGTGCCCCGGCCGAGGCGATCATTGTCTCGGGCAGCGGCATGAACACCCCGGTCGCACGCAGCGTCTATGGACGCGTCGAGGCCCCGGATGCCGAGGCGGCCGACCCCGCCAACAACTACCAGGACGCAGTCACTCTCTCGGTGACCTGGTAGGACCGTGGGCATGCAAGGACCGAGGGTGGCGGCTCCGGCCGCCGCCCTGCTCTGCTGCCTGCTGGCGGCCGCGGCTCCCGGCCGTTGCGACGCGCTGGAAATTTCTCCGGTGCGCCTCGATATCGCGACGCGCGGCACGGCGATCGTCACCCTGCGCAACAACGGCGCGGCGCCGGTGTCGATCCAGGCCGAGGCCTTCGACTGGCGGCAGGATGCGGGCGGCGCCGACCGCCTCGAACCGACCCGGGACCTGCTGATCGTTCCGCCGCTCTTCACGCTGGCGCCAGGGGAGGACCAGCTCGTGCGCGTCGCCTTCGTCGGCCAGGCGGCCGCTACGGAGCGGCCGTTCCGGCTGGTGTTCGCGGAGCTGCCGCCGCCCCAGCCGGTGGCATTGCCGCGCGGACTCGCCGTCCGCCTGCGACTGTCGATCCCGGCGTTCATCGCCGCAACGGGACCGGCGGATCCGGCGCTGCGCGTGGCGAACTTCCGGCAGGACGGCAGCGTGACGCAACTGTTGCTCGTCAACGAGGGGGCACGGCATGTCCGCGTCCACCGCGTCGACTACGAGCAGGACGGCGGCCCCGGCAAGGCGCTGGACGTCGCGCACTACCTCCTTCCGGGCAGCCGCTGGGAGGTCGAGCAGACGCTGGCGGACGCTGCGCCCGTGCGGCAGGTGCGCGTGGTCGCCGACGGAGGCGCGGCGCTCGAGCATGGAGTGCCGTAGCCTCATCGCCGGACTGCTGCTCGCCACCGGACTCGCCCGGGCCGAGACCGCGCCCCTCGTCGCCGACGTCATCGTGAACGGCCAGGCGCAGGGCGTCGCCGTCCTGCTCCAGGACCCGTCGGGGACCGTGCTGGCGGACGAGGAAACGCTGGAGCGCTGGCGCGTCCGCCCTCCCTGGCCGGCCGGGGAGCCCCACGAAGGCCGGCTCTGGCATCCGATCGACGCGATCGCCGGGCTCGAGCGGCGCCTGGATCCGCGCACGCTCACGCTGCAAGTGACGATTCCGCCCGAGCTGTTTGCCACGACGCGCATCGGCGGAGACGACGCGCCGCCGCTGCCCGCACGGCCGCCGCCCGGCGCGTTCCTGGACTACGACTTTGGCTACTTCACCACCGACACCGACGGCGGCGGCGTCTGGTCCATGGCGGCGAATCCGACGCTCTTCGGGCCCGCCGGCTACCTGTCGTCCGGCCTGCTCTGGCGCCGGCTCGAATCCTCGCCGGCGGGGAGCGACGGCGAAGGCTGGCTGCGGCTCGACACCACGTGGACGACCGACTTCCCGGCCCGCGCCGTGACGCTGCAGGTGGGCGACGCGGTGACCGGCACCGGCGCCTGGCGGCGTGGCGTGCGCTTCGGCGGGTTCCACTTCGCCACCAATTTCGAAACCCGGCCGCGGCTGGCTACCTTTCCGCAGCCTTCCGTGCGCGGCCTGGCCAGTCAGCCGACGACGCTCGAGATCCTGCTGAACGGCGAGCCCCGCGGAGTGGCCAACCTGCCGCCCGGCGGCTGGACGCTGGAGGACATGCCGGTCGCAACCGGTGCGGGCGAGCTGACGGTCATTGCCCGTGACCTGTCGGGCCGCGAGCAGCGCTATACGCTGGACTTCTACGCCAGCAGGGGCCTGCTGCGTCCGGGGCTGTCGGATTATTCGCTGTCGCTGGGTCGCGAGCGGCTCGACTTCGGCCTGGAGAATTTCGCCTATGGCGATCCGTTCGCGGCCGCGGGCTGGCGCCGCGGCCTCACGGAGCGGCTGACCGCCGAGGCGGCGGTGGAGGTCTCGTCGGACTGGGCGTCCACGGGCGGCGGCGTGGCCGCGGGTCTGCCCGGCATCGGACTCGTCAGCTCGGCCATCGCGGTCAGCCGCGACCCCGGGGGGGCGGGCACGCTGTGGCAGGCCGGTTTCGAGCGGCGCAGCCGGCGCATGAGCGTGGGTTTCGGCCTGCAGCAAACGACGGCCGGCTTCCGCCAGCTCGGCTACGCCGCCACGGAGCGGCCGCCGCGTCGCTCGCTCGTCGCCTCCGGCGGTTTCAATCTCGGTGATCCGGGCGCCATCTCGCTGACGTTTGCCAGCCAGGTGTCCCACACCGGCCTCGACAGCCGGCTCACGCAGCTCAACTGGGTGCGCGGCTTCGGCCGCGTGAACGTCAACGCCTTCGTCCGCGCGATCGGCGGACAGCAGGACGAAACAAGCATCGGCATGGTGTACAGCATGCCGTTCGGCGCGCATCACGCCGCCGGCGCCAGCCTGCAATCCACCGCGGGTGACCTGGAGCTGGCATCGGAGCTCAGCCGCGACCTGCCCGCCGACGACGGGATCGGCTATCGGCTGCGCTCGATCGAAGGGCAGAACGCGCGCCAGGAGGGATACCTCAGCGCCAACGCAGGACCTGTCCGGCTGGACGGCGATTTCCGGCGCGGCGAGGCCGGCACGGGCTACGGCGCATTCGCCTCCGGCTCCTTCGCCTGGCTGCGCGGGCCGCACCTCGCGCGCCGGATCCGCGACAGCTTTGCCGTCGTGGATGCGAACGGCCTCGCCGGCGTCCGCGTGTACCGCGAGAACCAGGAGGTCGGGCGCACGGACGCGACGGGCCACCTGCTCGTGCCGGGCCTGCGTCCTTTCGACATCAACCGGCTTTCCATCGACGCCACCGACCTGCCCATGGACGCGAGACTGGACGGCGCCGTGCGGGCGGTCGTCCCCTTCGGTCGTTCCGGCATGTTGGTGAATTTCGGCGTGGTCCGGCAGCGCGGCGCGACGCTGCGGCTGCGCGGCGCCGCCGGGGAGGCGATTCCGGCGGGCGCCGTGGCGGTCGTTCCCGGCACCGGCGCCGAATGGCCGGTGGGTTACGGCGGTCTCGTGTATCTGCCCGACGCGTCCTCCGCCGACGAGCTGGTCGTGCGCTGGCATGGCCGGACGTGCCGGGCCGCACTGCCGCCGCTGCCAGAAGATGCGATGCTTCCCGACCTGGGCGACGTGCGATGCCGCTGACGCTGCGCGCCGTGCATTGCCTGCGGGTCGCCACGGCGGCGCTCCTGTGTTTCGCCACGCCTGCGCACGCCGCGCAGCGCTGCTCGTTCGGGATCTCGCCGCTGAACTTCGGTGCCTACGAGGCCGGCACGCTGGAGCCCGCCGACGCGACGGGCACCCTGTCCGTGCGCTGCACCGGGTCGCCGGCGACCGCCGTCGTCGTCGCCATCAGCGCCGGTGCCGGCGGCCATGCAGGAAATCGCGCACTGCAGAGCGGCGTCGATCTGCTCGACTACAACCTGTTCGTCGACGCCGCCCGCACGCGCGTCTGGGGCGACGGCACGGGAGGCACGGAACGCGTGCTGGCCGCTGCGCCCGACGACGACGCCAGGGGGACGCGCCCGCGCGAAGTGGACGTGCCCGTCTACGGCCGCATCTTCCCTTGGCAGGACCCTGCGCCCGGCGAGTATGCCGACGTGGTGACGATCAGCGTCGAGTTCTGAGCGGCGCCGACGAGCGGGGCGCGGCACGCGTCAGCGCCGCGAGGAGCGCGGCGTCACCCGTCTCGAAGCCGCCCCGGAACTGTACCGTGCCCTCGGCGGTCACCCAGACCGTCCACGGCGCGTGGAGGACCGGCACGGCGTCGACCAGGGCGAGGCTGCGCGTGACGCCCGAGGCCGCCAGCTCCGCGAGCGCATCCACTGACCAGCTCACCTGCGCTCCGCGCAGTTCGAGCAGCCGCGCCGCGAGCGCGAGTGGATTCGCAATGCGCACCGAGCCCGCGAGCGGCGCGTTGGCGGAGCCGCCGTGCAGCGTGACCTGATGCGGATTGGGCAGCGCGAACCGTACCGCCCCGAGAAAGCTGCGCGGCGCGGCGAGCTGGTGGACGACGACCGCACCGGGGTCGGACCAGTCGACGGCGTCGGCCGCCAGTCTGCGACCGGACCGGTCGTGCAGCACGAGCCCGAGCGACTCGAGCGCCTCCGGCGTGCGCGTGGCCAGGGGCGCCACCTGCGATTCGACCAGCCCCGGTGGCAGCGTCCAGTCAGGATTCACGACCAGGTAGGACAGCGAAGCGCGAAACGTCGGCACGCGACCCTGCAGTGGGGCAAACGTCGCCGGCTGCGCGTGCACGGTCACGCTGTTCTCCGCCAGTTCGACGCGCCGGCCGGCGGGATCCAGGATGAGGAAGCGACCGCGGATTTCCGGCAGCAGCCATCGGGCGCGCTCCAGGTTGACGCGCACCTCGCCGATGCGCGCCTCCACCGGACGGTCCAGCGCCTGTCGCGTGGCCGGACCGAGCACGCCGTCGGCCGCGAGACCATGCCGGTCCTGGAAGCGGCGCAGTGCGTCCCTCAGCGGTGCGTCGAATTGCCGGCTGTCGGAAGTCGATCCCGCATAGTCGCCCGTGAGCGCCAGGCGCCGGCGCAGCGACGGCACCAGGTTCGAGGTCATGCCTACGCTCATGACCGCCCCACCGCCCAGGCGCGGCCAGCCGCCGTCTGCGGCAATGAACCGGTAGCGCGCCAGCGCCGCTTTCAGGCGGCCGTAGAGCGGCTGGCCCGGTCTCAGGTCCCCGAGCTGCAGCGCCAGGGCGTCGCTTCCCGCGAGACCCGTCAGCACGGCGACCGCGTCCCGTCCGCCGACCGTGCCCGTCAGATCCCAGCGCGGCGCAAGCGACCGGGGATCCACCCGTCCGAAATGCAGGTGGGCCGCCAGCCGGATCAGCGCGTCCGTCAGCAGCAGGTCGAGCTCCGCCGCGGCGGCCGGATCGTCGGGCCTGGTCGAACGGCGCTGCAGCTCCCTCCGCAGCGTGGCGAAGTGGTAATCCCGCGGGTCGAGACCGTCGCCCTCGGCGGCCACGATCTCGCCCAGCAGCGCGTCCACCGGCCCGCGTGCAGTCCACAGCGGCGCGAATTCCCTGGACTCGTAGAACGCGGGCAATGCCTGCGCCGACAGCACCGGCACGCCCGCGACCTCGATACGGCCGAGGCTCCTGAGCTCCTCCACCGAGCGGCGCATCGCCTCGGCCACAACGGCGGCGTCCGGCGCCGCCGCGCCGGGCGCGGCCGCGACGGCCAGCATCGCAGCGAGGATGGCAGCGCCCCCCGGATTTCTGCCGCGTCGATCCGGCTCAGCTGCGTGTGGATCCACGACGGATATTCCAGACGAACCAGGCCGCGAACGCCAGGAAAGCCAGCAACCCGGCCGCCATGGCCGTCGCCTCGCCACCCAGCCAGCCCGTTCCCACCCCTTCCGGCCGACCGCCCAGCGTGATGGCCGCGCCGGCTATGCCGACGCCGAGCAGGCCCTCGCCGCCCACGAAGCCGCTGCCAAGCAGGATGCCGCGCTCGCGCCGCTCGCCGGCCTCCTTCGCGTCCGCCGTACCGCGCTCCAGCCAGTGTCGGAGCAGCCCGCCGAAAAAGATCGGCGTCATGGTCGACACCGGCAGATAGACTCCCACCGCAAACGGCAGCGACGGCACCTTGAACAGCTCGCACGCGATGGCGATGCCCACGCCGACCGCCACCAGCGCCCACGGCAGCGACTGCTCCAGGACGCCATCGATCACGAGCTTCATGAGGGTGGCCTGCGGCGCCGGAAGCTCCTCGCCGCCGAAGCCGAAACCCTGCGCCAGCAGCAGCACGGCGAGGCAGACGAACACCGCGGACGTGAGCACGCCCACGAGCTCGCCGATCTGCTGCCGGCGCGGCGTCGCCCCGAGGAGAAAGCCCGTCTTCAGGTCCTGCGACGTATCGCCGGCAATGGAGGCGGCGATTGCTACGACGCACCCCACCGTAATCGCGCCGGCCTTGCCGGTGAGATCGGTCCAGCCGAGCGCGAGAAAGATCCCCGAGGTGCCGAGCAGCGCCGCGATCGTCATGCCGCTGGTGGGGTTGCTCGTGACCCCGACCAGCCCGACGAGTCGCGAGGCCACGGTCACGAAGAAGAACGCGAATAGCGCAACGCACAGGGCCGCCACGAGCCTGTGCCAGCCCTCCTCCACGTGCGCGAAGGCAACCGGGATCAGCGCGAGCGCCGCCACGATCAGGACGACGCCGATGCCCACGACGTGCAGCGGCAGGTCGCTCGCGGTCCTCGGCGTCGCCTCCTGTGCGGCGCCCAGCCGGCCGCGCAGCTGCCGCAGGCCGACCCGAAAGCTGTCGACCATCACCGGCAGGCTGCGGATCAGGGTGATGATGCCGGCGGCGGCGACCGCCCCGGCGCCGATGTAACGCACGTAGCGCGACCAGATCTCCCCCGGCGTCATGTCGCGGATGAGTTGCTCCGTCTCCGGATACAGCGGCAGCTCCCGCGCCGCGCCCCACCAGTCGATGGCGGGAATGATCACCAGCCACGACAGGAAGCCGCCGCCGACCATGACGGCGGCGATGCGCAGGCCGAGTATGTAGCCGACGCCGAACAGGGCCGGCGACAGGTCCATGCCGAGCTCCGCCTTCGGCGGCCAGGGCAGGCGCAGGTGCGCCGCGTCCGGGATGGCCCTGAGCCACGACGTCAGCGCCTTGAAGGCCGCGCCGGCGCCGAGGCCGAGGAACACGAAGCGGGCATTGCCGCCGCCCACCTCGCTGGCGACCAGCACTTCGGCGCAGGCGGTGCCTTCTGGGTACGGCAGGCGGCCATGTTCGCGCTCTATGAGAAAGCGCCGCAGCGGAATCATGAACAGCACGCCGAGCAATCCGCCGCACAAGGCAAGCACCGTCATCTGCAGGAGGCCGGGTGACAGCCCCCACAGGAATAGGGCGGGCAGTGTGAAAATCACGCCACTGGCGAGCGAACTCGATGCGGAGCCGACCGTCTGGGACAGGTTCGCTTCGAGAATGCTGCCGCCGCGACCTCCGGCCTCGAGCACCCGGAACACCGCGACCGTCATGACGGCGACGGGGATCGACGTGGAGATGGTGAGCCCGGCGCGGAGGCCCAGATAGGCGTTGGCGGCGCCGAACACGATGCCGAGGACGATGCCGAGGCCGACGGCCTTGGCCGTGAATTCGGGCAGCGTTTCCGTCGCCCCGACCCAGGGCTCATAAGCCTGCCCCGGCGCCAGCGCCTCGAACGCCGCGGGGCCGAGCCCCTGCTTGCCGTCCCTGCCGCGCGCGCGCAGCGCCCCGTCCCCGGCTTCCGGCCGGCTCAAGCCGCCGGCTCCCCGTCGCCTTCGCCCTCGCCGACCAGCCGCACCGGCACCGGGCCCACCGTGCGCAGGTGGACGTCGCGCTGCGGGTAGGGAATGTCGATGCTCTCCTCGTGGAACGCCTTCCAGATCCGCCGCAACACGTCACTGCGCACGTTGTTCACGCCGTTCATCGGATCCCCGATCCAGATCCTCAGCTCCAGGTCCACCCTGCTGTCGCCGAAATCCCTGAGCTGACACACCGGCGCGGGCTCGGCAAGCACGCGCGGAGTGTCGGCCGCGCAGCCCACGCACAGCGCCAGCGCCCGCTCCACGTCGGAATCGTAATGCACGCCGAGCGGGATCTTCAGGCGCACACGGCTGTCGGTATGCGTCCAGTTCTCCACCCGGGTCGTGATGAACTCCTCGTTCGGGATGAGGTGTTCGATGCCGTCGCGCGTGACGACGGAGACGTAGCGTCCCCCGAGGGTATTGACCCAGCCATACGTCCCCGCCACGGCCACGACGTCGCCGGGCTTCACGGACCGGTCGAGCAACAGGATCAGCCCGGCAAACAGGTTCGCCACCACGCGCTGCAGACCGAAGCCGATGCCGACGCCGATCGCACCGCCGAATACCGCCAGCGCCGTCAGGTCGATGCCGGTCGTGGAGATCGCGGCCAGCACGGCCATCGTGACCAGCGTGGCTTTCATCAGCTTCGTGAACAGGACCTGCACCGAGGGCGTCAGATTCGGGCTGTGCCGGATCCTGGCTTCCACGGCCGTCATGAGCAGCGTCGCCAGCCACAGCAGCACCGCGAGCACGAAGGCCGCCTTGACCACCGTCAGCAACGACAGGCGCAGCGCGCCGAAACTCACGGCCACCGAGTCGAGCAGCGCGATCGTGGGATCGAGCAGGCGCAGTATGTTGAGCGCGGCGAGCGTCCACGCGACCACCGCGACCGCCTGCGCCCACACCGGATTGGTGACGAGCCTGCTGGCGACGTGGATGGCGATCCACGCCGCGAGCAGGCTGACCGTGATCTCGAGCACCCGACCCGGCCAGCCCTGCAGCACTGCCACCTGCCAGGCGATGCCGACGAGCAGCAGCCAGACGAGAGGCAGCACGAGCGGCCGGAGACGAAGCAGCAGGCGGGTGACCCGGGGCGGCCCGACCGGGCGGCCGAGCAGCGCCTTCAGCCGGGGGGCGACCAGGGCAACGATCCCCAGCGACAGCCCCACCACCAGCAATTGCCAGAGATTGGACAGGACCAGCAGGTTGTCTGCGAGCCAGTCTCGCGCGGCGACCGCCGCAAGCAGCCAGCGGTCAGCCGTCAGCCAGTCCTCCCACATGGGCGCCTCCTACGCGGGCACGGTCGCCGCGGGAGGATAACACCGCGCCCTGAAAACAAAGCCCGGCGCGTGCCGGGCTTTGCAGTCGATTCCGGCGGGCGACGGTCAGGCGATCAGCAGCTGCGCGGCGCCGGCTGCCGCAATGACGCCGCCCGCCGCACGCAGCCACGCGGAGCGCAACCTCAGGCCGACGCCCACGCCGCAGCCATGCAGCACCGCCGTCGCAAGGGCCACCCCCGCCGCGTACAGCGCCGGCGTGGCGGCGACCGGAACCTCGTAGCCGTGCGCCGCGCCGTGCCACAGGGCAAACAGAGCGACCGTGCCGGCGGCCGCACCCAGAGGCGCATGCGCCGCGAACGCGACGGCCAGGCCCAACAGCAGCACGGAGGCGGCAATGCCAGGCTCCGTCCACGGCACCGACAGGCCGGCCAGCGCCAGGCCCACGCCGGCGATCATCACCGCGACGAACACCGCCGGCAGCAGCCAGCGGCCGCGGCCGCCCATACGCGCGGCCCACAACCCGACGGCCACCATCGCCAGCAGGTGGTCGAGGCCCGCAAAGGGATGCAGGAGCCCCGTGACGAGGCCGGCTCCGTCGGCGTGGCCCGTGTGGGCGAGCGCCGGCGTGGCCGCCAGCAGCGCGGGGAGCAGGATGGCAAGACGCTTGTTCATGTATGGACTCCTCATTCCTCTCGGCATTACAGCGCCCGCACCTGGACCAGCTCGCGCCCGTCCGGATCCGTGACGTGGACGGCGCAGGCGAGACAGGGGTCGAAGCTGTGGATCGTCCTCAGGATCTCCAGCGGCTGCTCCGCATCGAAGAGCTGGTGGTTGTCCTGCAGGGCCGCCTCGTAGGCCCCCTCCTGTCCGGAAGGATCGCGCGGTCCGGCATTCCAGGTGCTCGGCACCACGGCCTGGTAGTTGTCGATGAGGCCGTTCTTGATGACGATCCAGTGCGACAGGCCGCCGCGTGGCGCTTCCATGAAGCCCACACCGCGCGCCTCGTTCGGCCAGGTGGAAGGATCCCACTTGATCTCGTTGAAGGTCTTCGTGTCGCCGGCCTTGATGTTGGCGATGAGCGCGTCCATCCAGCCCTGCATCGAGTCCGCCAGCACCTTCGTCTCGAGCGTCCGCGCAGCGGTGCGGC
>Ga0299914_10004523_pt1 | contig 10034 bp, 2 predicted proteins | sample RVTome_10_FD_201361 | JGI IMG/M metagenome (GOLD analysis project Ga0299914, IMG submission 201361) | Soil microbial communities from uranium-contaminated site in the Upper Colorado River Basin, Wyoming, United States - RVT153D57 (version 2) ... | reverse complement strand
GCAGCCGCGGTGGTCTGCCTGGACGACCCGGCGCACCGCGGGCGGCTGGCCGGCCTGCCGGACACCCTCCCGCCACTGGCCGCCGGCCCGCACGATGTCGCGTACGTCATCTACACCTCCGGCACCACCGGCGCTCCCAAGGGAGTGGTGGTGGAGCACGCCCAGCTGGCCCGGCTGTTCCACGCCACCGCGCAGTGGTTCGGGTTCGGACCGCAGGACGTGTGGACCCTGTTCCACTCGATCGCGTTCGACTTCTCGGTCTGGGAGCTGTGGGGGGCGCTGGCCCACGGCGGCCGGCTGGTGGTGGTGCCGGACGAGCTGACCCGGGACCCGGCCGGGTTCCGGGAGCTGCTGCTCGCCCAGGGCGTGACGGTGCTCAACCAGACCCCGTCCAGCTTCCGGGCGCTGCAGGACGCCGACCTGGCCACCGAGCCGGCGGCGTACCGGCTGCGGTGGGTGGTGCTGGGCGGCGAGCGGCTGGACCTGGCCAGCCTGCGGCCCTGGCTGGAGCGGTACGGCGACCAGCGGCCGCGGCTGGTGAACATGTACGGGATCACCGAGACCACGGTGCACGTGACCTACCGGCCGGTGACCCGGGACGACCTGGCCGGGCCGGTGCCGTCCCCGATCGGGGAGCCGCTGCCCGACCTGGCGGTGCGGCTGGTGGACCCGCACGGCCGGCCGGTGCCGGTCGGCGTGCCCGGGGAGATCCAGGTGTCCGGCGCCGGGGTGGCCCGCGGCTACCTGCACCGCCCGGAGCTGACCGGGCAGCGGTTCCTGGCCGAGGGCTCCGGCCGGTGGTACCGCACCGGGGACCGGGCGCGCTGGCTGCCGTCCGGCGGGCTGGAGTATCTGGGGCGGCTGGACGACCAGGTCAAGATCCGTGGACACCGGATCGAGCCCGGTGAGATCGAGAGCGTACTCCAGCAGCATCCGCTTGTGCGCCAGGCGGTGGTGGCGGCGCGGGAGACCGGTCCGGACGGTCACCGGCAGCTGGTGGCGTACGCGGTCCCGGAACCGGACGGTCCGGCGCCCGGCTGGTCGCAGCTGCGCGGCTGGCTGTCCGAACGGGTGCCGGAGCACCTGGTGCCGGCCGGGCTGGTCACTATGGACGAGCTGCCGCTGACCCCGAACGGCAAGGTGGACCGGGCGGCGCTGCCGGCACCCGACCCGCGGGCGGACGCCGCCGCCCCGGTGGCGCCCCGCACCGAGACCGAACGGATCCTGGCCGACGTGTGGGCCGACGTGCTCGGGCTGGAGCGGGTCGGGACCGCGGACAACTTCTTCGAGCTGGGCGGAGACTCGATCCTGACCATCCAGGTGGTCTCCCGGGCGAACCGGCGCGGGGTGGCGGTCACCCCGGCGCAGGTGTTCGCGCACCAGACCATCGCGGCGCTGGCCCGGGTGGCGGTGCCGGCCGGGGCGGCGGCCGCCGGAGCCGAGCAGGGAGAGGTCACCGGCGAGGTGCCCGCCACCCCGGTGCAAGCCTGGTTCCACCGGCTCGACCTGCCGCACCCGGCACAGTGGAACCTGCCGGTGCTGCTGCGGGCCGAGCAACCGGTCGACGCCGAGCGGCTGGCCGGGGCGCTGACCGCGCTGGTGGCGCACCACGACCTGTTGCGGCTGCGGGTGGACGGGCAGGGCCGGCAGGTGATCGTCCCGGTGGCCGGCTCCGGACCGGTCCCGGTGGCGGAGTTCGACCTGGCCGGCACCGGGCCGGACCAGTCGGCCGCCCGGATCGACGAGCTGGCTCGCCCGGTACAGGCCGGCCTGGACCTGTCGGCCGGTCCACTGCTGCGGGCCGCGGTGTTCCGCGGCCCGCCCGATCATGTGCTGCTGGTGGCCCACCACCTGGTGGTGGACACCGTGTCCTGGCAGATCCTGCTGGAGGACCTGCACACCGGATACCGGCAGCTGGCCGCCGGCGAGCCGGTGCGGCTGCCGGCGAAGACCACCGACTTCCGGCGGTGGTCCCGCGGCCTGGCCGAGCTGGCCGGCTCCGGCCGGACCGAGCGGGAGGCGAGGTGGTGGCTGGACCCGCTGCCGCGGCACCCGCCACCACTGCCGGTCGACGGCGAACCCGGTGCGCCGAACCCCGAGGGCGGCAGCGACACGGTCGAGATCGGGCTGGCCGAGCCTGCCACCCGGGACCTGCTCACCGGCGCCCACCGGGCCTACCGGACCCGGCCCGACCAGCTGCTGCTGGCCGCCCTGGCCTGGGCGCTGGCTGGCTGGACCGGCCAGCGCCAGCTGCTGATCGACGTCGAGGGGCACGGCCGCGACGCCGGCCCGGCAGGGCTGGATGTCTCCCGTACCGTCGGGTGGTTCACCACCCTCACCCCCACCCGGCTAGACCTGTCCGGCGTGGACGACTCGGATGTCGGCCAGCTGGTCAAGACGGTCAAGGAGCAGCTGCGGGCGGTCCCCGGACGGGGTGCCGCCTACGGGCTGGCCCGGTGGCTACGCGACGACGAGCTGGCCGGGCGGCTGGCGGAGCTGCCGGCCGCACCGGTCAGCTTCAACTACCTCGGCCGGCTCGACCCGGGGACCCCGGACAGCGACGGGTTCACGCTCGCGGCCGGGCCGGCCGGCGCCGCCCGCCACCCGGACAACCCTCGGCCGTACCTGCTCGACGTGGTGGCCGGGATCCGGGACGGCCGGCTGCACCTCTACCTGAGCTACTCGAGGCGGCACCACCACGCTGGCACGGTACGGCGGCTGGCACAGTCCTATCTGGCCGCGTTGCGGGACATCCTGGACCACTGCCTGTCCCCCGGCGCCGGCGGCCCCACCCCGAGCGACTTCCCGCTTGCCCGGGTGGACCAGACCCGGCTGGACCGGCTGGTGGCCGGGCACGGCCCGGTGGCCGACCTGTACCCGCTGTCACCGCTGCAGCAGGGGCTGCTGTTCCACACCCTCGCCAACCCGAGCTCGGGAGTCTACTTCGAGCAGTTCAGCATCGGGCTGGAAGGGCCGCTGGACCTGTCCGCGTTCGAGCGGGCCTGGCAGGCCGCACTGGACCGGCACGGGGTGCTGCGGGGAGCGGTCGCCTGGCAGGACCTGCCGGTGCCGCATCTGGTGGTCCGGGAACAGGTGCCGCTGCCGCTGACCCACCACGACTGGTCCGGCCTGGCCGGGCCGGAGCAGGCGGACCGGCTGGCGGACCTGCTGCTGCGCGACCGTACCGACGGGTTCACCCTCACCGAGGCCCCGCTGACCCGGCTGCACCTGGTCCGCCTGGCGCAGCAGCGCTGGCGGCTGGTGTGGAGCCACCACCACCTCCTGCTGGACGGCTGGAGCGTGGCGCTGCTGATCCAGGAAGTCTTCGACAGCTACGAGGCGATCCGTTCCGGGCGGTACGCACCGGCACCGCCCCCGCCGTCCTACCGGGACTACCTGGCCCACCTGGCGAGCCTGGACTTCGCCGGCGCCTGGCCGTACTGGCGCCGGTTGCTGGACGGGGTGACCGGGCCGACCCCGCTGGGTGCCGACCGGCCGGGCGTGGCGGCCGGGCGCCGGGACGCCGACTACGCCCGGGTGCGGCACCGGCTTTCGCTGGCCGAGTCCGAGCAGGTCCGCCGGTTCGCCCGGGCCCACCGGCTCACCCTCGACACCGTCCTGTTCGGCGCTTGGGCGCTGCTGCTGGCGCACCGCAGCGGGCAGGACGACGTGGTCTTCGGGGTCACCTACTCCGGCCGCCCACCCGGACTGTCCGGGGTGGAACAGATGGTCGGGCTGTTCGTGAACACTCTGCCCGCCCGGGTCCGGGTCGGCCGGGACCAGCCGGTGGCCGGCTGGCTGGCGGAGCTGCTGCGGGAGCAGGTGCGGGCTCGGGAGCACGAGCACACCCCGCTGGACCAGGTCAAGAGTTGGACCGCGGTGCCGCCGGACCAACCGCTGTTCGACAGCATCCAGGGACTGGAGAACTACCCGATGACCGGGTCCCGGTTCCGCACCGGCAGTGTGGCCATCCAGGAGATCGACACGTTCGAGCAGACCAACTATCCACTGTCCTTCCTGGTGATCCCGGACGAGGAGCTGTGGCTGCAACTGTGGTATGACGCGGTCCAGTTCGAGCCGGAGACCGCCGGGGACGTCCTGCGGATGGCCCGGGAGCTGGTGCTGGCGCTGGCCGGCGACCCGGACCGGGCGGTGGGCGAGGTGCTGGCGCAGGTGGCGGCCGGGCACCGGCGGCCGGTCCGGCCGGCCGGTCCGGAGCCGGCAGCGGCCGGAACCGGGACCGGACCGGCCACCCGGGCGCTGCAGGAGCTGGCACTGGTGCGTGAGGCGGTGGTGGTCCCGGCCCCGGACGGCCGGCGGCTGACCGCTTACCTGGTGCCGGACCCGGCCGCGCTGGACCGCGACGCTGGTGCCGCGAGCCAGTTGGCCGAGCGGCAGGTCGGGGACTGGCGGGCGCTCCACGACCGGACGTACGCGGACAGCGAACCGGCCGACCCGACCTTCCACACGGTCGGCTGGCACTCCAGCTACACCGGCGCACCGATCCCGGACGAGGCGATGGCCGAGTGGCGGGACGGCACCGTGGAACGGATCCGGCAGCTGCGCCCGGCCCGGGTGCTGGAGATCGGATGCGGCACCGGCCTGCTGCTGTTCGGGCTGCTGCCCGGCTGCGAGCGGTACCTGGGCACCGACTTCTCTCCGGTCTGCCTGGCCCAGCTGCGGGCGCACCTGAACACTCTGGACGACGCCATCCGGGACAGGGTCACCCTGCTGGAACGCACCGCGGACGACCTGGCCGGGCTGGAACCGGGCAGCTTCGGCGTGGTGGTGCTCAACTCGGTCGTGCAATACTTCCCCGGTCCCGCCTATCTGGACCGGGTGCTGGACGGGGCGATCCGGATGGCCGCCCCGGACGGCGCGGTGTTCGTGGGGGACGTGCGCCACCACGGCCTGCGGGAGGCGTTCCACACCTCGGTGGAGCTGCACCGGGCGGTGGACATGCTGCCGATCGAGGAGCTGTCCGGACGGGTGGACCGGTCCCTGGCCAACGAACGCGAGCTGCTGGTCGACCCCGGATACTTCACCGCGCTGGCGCGGCGCCCGGAGGTCGGTGCGGTGGCGGTGCTGCCCCGGCGCGGCCGGCACGACACCGAGCTGACCCGCTACCGGTACGACGTGGTGCTGCGGCTGGGCGGGTCGCCACCGGGGCCGGAGCCGGTGCAGTGGTACGACTGGCACCGGGACGTGCTGTCCCGCGGTGAGATCGGGTGGCTGCTGGACCACGCCACCGGCGACGCGGTCGGCGTGACCGGCGTGCCGAACGCCCGGGTGGCCGCGGACGTGGCGGCGGCCCGGCTGCTGGCCCGCCCGGACCCCCCGGCCACCGCCGGCGAGCTGCGGCTGACCGCCGGGAAGGCGCCGACCGGGCTGGACCCGGAGGAGCTGCACCAGCTCGCCCGGCAGCGCGGCTGGTCGGCGGCGGTGAGCTGGGCGGCACGGCACCCGGACGGGAGCGTGGACGTGCTGTTCCAGCGGGGAGACGCGATGCCGCTGCTGCCCGCCGGGGAATCCGCCGGGGAATCCGCCGGGGAATCCGGGCCGCTGACCAACACTCCGCTGCGCGGTGCGCTGGCCGGGGAGCTGGAGCGGCTGGCGTGGCAGGCGCTGCCGCCGGAGTCGGGCGTGCGCCGGGTGCTCGTGCTGGACCGGCTACCGCGCACCGCCGACGGGCAGGTGGACACCGCCGCGCTGCCGGTCCCGGCCGACGAGCCGGCCGGTCCGGTGGCCGCCGGCCGGGTGCCGCCGCGCACCGCGGACGAGCTGCGGCTGGCCCGGGTCTGGCAGCGGGCGCTCGGGCTGAGCGCGGTCGATGTGCGTACCTCCTTCTTCGACCTGGGCGGGGACTCGCTGCTGGCGATCCGGGTGGTGGACGAGGCCAGCCGGGCGCTGGGCCGGGAGGTGCCGATGGCGGTACTGCTGCAGGAGCCGACCATTGAGGGGATGGCCGCGGCGCTGCCGGCGGAGCCGGGAGCCTGGACCCCGCTGGTCGAGGTGGCCACAGGGGACGGCAGTCCGTTCTTCTGCGTCCACCCGGCCGGCGGCGGGGTGCTCTGCTACGCGGAGCTGGCCCGGCTGCTCGCCCCGCAGCCGTTCTGCGCGCTGCAGGCGCGCGGCTTCGACGGCGACCAGCCGCCGTACCGGGACCTGCCCGCGATGGCCACCCGGTACCTGCGGGCGGTACGCGACCGGCAGCCCTCCGGCCCGTACCTGCTCGGCGGGTACTCGCTGGGCGGGCTGGTGGCCTACGAGATGGCACAGCAGCTGGCCGCCGCCGGCCAGCCGGTGGACCTGCTGGTCCTGCTCGACACCCCCACCCCGGACCTGGTCGCGGACCTGCCGGACGAGGCGGCAGTGCTGGCCCGGCAGCTGCGGGGCCGGCTCGAGCTGGACCCGGCCGAGCTGCGGGCGATGCCGCCGGCGGACCGGCTGCGGTACGTGCTGGCCGAGGCGGAGCGGGCGCAGCTGGTGCCGCCCGGGCTGGACCCGGACCGGGCGCAGCAGCTGTACCGGGTGTACACCGCCCACCTGGCGGCCGCCCGGCAGTACACCCCCCGCCCGTACGCCGGGCCGGCCTGCCTGCTGCGCGCTGCCGAGTCCGGGCCGGCCGGGGACGGCGCCGGGCGGTGGGGCGAGCTGCTGACCGGGCAGTGGGAGGTGGTTCAGGTGCCGGGCGACCACGAGACCATGATCTGGTCCCCGCACGTGGCGCACCTGGCCGAGGCGCTGCGGGACCGGCTGGCCGCGGCGGCGCGGCGGTGACCGGGGATGGGGCGGCGGTCCGGGTCGAGGCCATCTCGAAGCGGTACCGGGTCCGGCGCGGCGGCTCGGTGGACGCGGTGGTGGACGTGTCGTTCACCGTCGGCCGCGGCGAGATCTTCGGGCTGCTGGGGCCGAACGGCGCCGGCAAGACCACCACACTGGAGATCATCGAGGGGCTGCGGGCGCCGAGCGCCGGGCAGACCTTTGTGTACGGTCACGAGACCCGCCGGGAACGCCGCCGCGCCCAGCAGTTGATCGGCGTCCAACTGCAGTCGAGCGGGTACTTCCAGCACCTCACGCTGGTGGAGATCCTCGACCTGTTCGGCTCCTTCTACCGCCGGGCGGTGCCACCGGGGCCGCTGCTGGAGTCGGTCGGCCTGGCCGGCCAGGCCGACCGGCTGGTGCGCACCCTCTCCGGCGGGCAGTCCCGCCGGTTCTCGATCGTGGCCGCCCTGGTGAACGACCCGGCGGTGGTGTTCCTGGACGAGCCCACCGCCGGGCTGGACCCGCAGGCCCGCCGCAACCTGTGGGACCTGGTCCGCCGGATCCGGGACGAGCAGCGCAAGACCGTCCTGCTCAGCACCCACTACCTGGAGGAAGCCAGCGCGCTGTGCGACCGGGTGCTGGTGATCGACCACGGCCGGGTACGGGCGCTGGGCAGCCCGCAGGAGCTGGTGGACCGGCACGCGGCCGGCACCTCGATCCGGTTCTCGGCCGACGGGCTGCCCACCGACAGCCTGCGGGAGCTGCCCGGCGTGCTCGGCATCCGGTACGCGGACGGGGACTGCCAGTTGCGGGTCGGCGCGCCGGAGCCGTGCCTGACCGCGCTGTTCACGCTGGCCCGCCGGTCCGGCACCACCCTGCACGGGCTGGAGGTGCGGCCGGCCACTCTGGAGGACGCGTTCCTGAACCTGACCGGCCGGTCGCTGCGCGACTAACCCGGAGGTACGGGCGGCGCGGGCAGCTCGGTGGCCAGCCGGCGGCGGTCGACCTTACCGTTGTGGTTGACCGGCAGCTGTTCGATCCACCGGTACTGCTGCGGTCGCAAGTAGGGCGGCAGCCACTCGGCCGCCAGTGCCGCCAGCTCCCCGGCCGGGACCGGCCGGCCGGTGTAGACCGCCTGCAGCCCCGCCCGGTCCGCCGTGGCGAGCACCACCACGTCGAGGATCGCCGGATGTCCCCGCAGTGTCGATTCCACTTCCCCCGGCTCCACCCGGTGCCCCCGGATCTGCAGCTGGTCGTCCAGGCGTCCGAGATGGACCAGTGCCCCGTCCGGGCCGGTGCACACCCGGTCCCCGGTCCGGTACCACGCGCTGGCCGGCGGGGCGGAGCCGTCGTGCGGCCGCGCCCGCTGCCCGTCGAAGTGGACGAACTGGCCCCGGTCGTGCTCCGGATCCAGGTAGCCGTCGAACCGCTGCGGTCCGCGTACGCACAGCTCTCCCTCCGCACCGGCGGTCCCGTCTCCGGCGAGGATGAGCGACTCCAGGTGCGGGAGCACGGGTCCGATCGGGACGGTCCCGTTCCGGGTGACCGGCCAGTGCGCCGGGTCGGGCGGGAGCAGGTACTCGGCGCAGGTGACGGTCACCTCGGTGGGGCCGTACAGGTTGCCGATCACGCTGCCCGGCGCGGCGGCCGCCCAGGCCCGGGCCTGCGCCACGGTCAGCTGCTCCCCGCCGAAGAAGCTCCACCGCAGCTCGGGCATGCTCGCCGCGGCCAGCATGCCGGACCGCCGGGCGAACGAGATCACCGACGGCACCGAGTACCAGTGGGTCAGCCGCCGGGAGCTGGCCAGCTGCGGTGGGGCCAGCAGCTCTTCCGGCTGCGGCACCACCAGCGTGCCACCGGCGCACCAGGTCGCGAACGTGCCGAACACCGACCCGTCGAAGGTCAGGTCGCTGGCCTGCCCGAACCGGCTCGCCGACCCGAGCGCGTACTGGTCGATGCAATGCTCGAGCAGCGGCCCCAGGTTGCGGTGCCGGATCGGCACTCCCTTGGGCACCCCGGTGGAGCCGGACGTGAACAGCAGGTAGGCCACGTCCTCCGGCCGCCCCGGGTAGGGCTCCGGCCAGGGCGGCGCGTCCAGCGACCAGTACCACGGCCGGCCGGCGGCCGCCTCCAGGGTGAGCGTGGCGACCCCGGTCCGGCCCGCCAGCTCCCGGCCACCCGCGCCGGCCCGGTCTACCAGCACGACGTCCACCCCGGACTGCTGGCAGGTCCAGGCAATCCGGCTGGCCGGCGCTTCCGGGCTCAGCGGGACCGCGGTGGCGCCCAGCCGCAGTGCCGCCAGGTAGCCGGCGTAGCCGGCCAGGCTACGGCCGGCGAGCAGCCCGACCGCGGCCGGGGGCCGGCCGGACCCCGCCGCCCGCTGGCCGGCCGCCTCCACCAGCCGGCTGGCCAGCCGCTCGACCAGGTCCAGCAGCTCCCGGTAGCGCACCGCCTCGCCGGCCACCTCGATCGCGGTCGCCTCCGGGTGCCGGCGCGCGCTGTTCCGGAACCAGCTGTACAGGGTGCCCTCCGGTGCCAGCGGATCGGGCACGGCGTACCTCCTCTCAGTCAGCGGCGCAGCAGCCGGCGGAAGCTGAGCCCGGCCGCGACCGTGGTGGCGACCAGCCAGGCGGACAGCACCAGCCAGGCGGCGAGCGGGTCGGTCGGCTGGGTGCCCAGCACCGCCGCCCGCATCAGGTCGACCAGCGGTGCCAGCGGTAGCAGGGCCACCACCTCCGGCAGCCGCCCGGGCAGCGCGCTGACCGGAACGAACACTCCGGATAGGAAGATCAGCGGCAGCGCGATCAGGTTGGCCAGCCCGGTGGCGGCGGTGGCCGATCGGGACCATCCGGCCAGGACCGACCCGAGATTCAAGAAGATCAGGCTCGCCGGCAGCGCCAGCGGGAACAGCCACAGCGCCGCCGCGCCGTAGCGCAGCCCGAGCAGGAAGCCCGCCGCGAGCACCACCGCGACCTGCGCCAGCGCGAGCACCGACCGGCTGGCGAGCTGGCCGGCCAGCAACGCCGCCGGGGACAGCGGGCTCACCGAGATCCGGGCCAGCACCTGCTGGTCGCGGAACGCGGTCAGGGCGACCGCCACCGAGAACAGCGCGAAGTTCATGATGCCCATCGCGAGCAGCCCAGGCAGCACGAACTCGAAGTAGCCGACGGCGCCCGGCCCGCCGGTCCCACCGTCGCTGAGCCCCAGCGCCTCGCCGAGCACGATCCGCAGGTCGAACAGCCGGAACGCGAGCACGAAGATGAGCGGCT
>Ga0299914_10004521_pt1 | contig 10037 bp, 10 predicted proteins | sample RVTome_10_FD_201361 | JGI IMG/M metagenome (GOLD analysis project Ga0299914, IMG submission 201361) | Soil microbial communities from uranium-contaminated site in the Upper Colorado River Basin, Wyoming, United States - RVT153D57 (version 2) ... | reverse complement strand
CCATAATGATTGTGAGGCTCCGGGTTCTGTGGAGGCCACGACGACAAATCACCAACCAGCGTCGATCAGAATCTTGCTCCGCGGGTAGGACTCGAACCTACAACCAATGGATTAACAGTCCCGCCCCCGCCGTCCGTCTAGTGCCATTCAGCGCTGTGAAGTGCGGTTCTGTCAGTGCAAGGTCGGTTCTCGTGTTGCTCCGTCCCGTGCCGTGAGGTCTGGTACGGCTACACATTTGGCTACAGGTGCACCACGCAGAGAGACGTTGCCAGCAGCCCTAGCGATATGTGCCCCTGTGCGCTACTAGGGACCGTGGGACCATGCTTCTTCTTCCGGGATCGGCTGCGATTTGCCGGAACATCCATCAAGGTGGGTTTGCACATCGGTGTCATCGCCTCAGCGCTATGAGGGAGGTTCTTTTGCCATCCACGACTGCAACGGGTCGACTCTCGCACAAGATTTGCCGACGCCGGATCTTCGGCACGGACCGATATGGTCTCGACGGAGGACATCAAGCCAGGGAGAACCACGATGGCCGATTTGACCGATTTCCCATCACCCGACATGGAGCTGACGCACATCCTGGTGGTAAATGACCTTGCGCGGTCCCGGGACTGGTACCAGGGCACTCTCGGGGCTCGGCTCCACCGGGAATATGGGGGAACCTCGGCCGTCTTCGACTTCAACGGAGCATGGATACTGCTGGTGACAGGCGGAGGCCCAACTGTCGACAAGCCGGAGGTCACCTTCGCTGCGCCAGTGGACTCCGCGACCGTGAGCCACTCTTTCACCATTCGGGTGCCGGACTGCCAACGGGCGTATGAGGAGCTGACCTCGAGAGGGGCAGACTTTCTTACTCCTCCCTATGATTGGGGAGGCGAAATTCGCTGCTTTTGCCGTGACCCCGATGGCCATCTCTTCGAAATCAGCGAGATCGCCTGAGCCCAAGCTTCCATTTGATAACGCACGCCGACGTGCCGATCCCGGGCACCTTCTGAAGTGCGTGTCATACGCCCAGAAATTGTTGTTATGAGTGTCATCGCATACGCCAGGCGAGGCTGTGAGCAGAGCGAACACCTGTTCGATAAAGTAAAGGAATGGACGACTCCTCAGACGACGCGTCGGGCACTGCCTCATACCGCTCGGCACACGATCTCCCGTCGTTTGTCGAGATGCGACAGCAGCTGAAGGCGCTCCGGGCCCTGACCCTCTTCGTGATGCGAGGGAAGCGGAGCGAGATTGCCGAGCTGGAAACTCGCATGAACGAGATGGCCGATCGCGTCGATGCCTTCTACGACCGACTCGGCTCGCGCCACTGGGTCTTTAACGACTGGATTAGCGCCAGCGAAATCGACGTCATCCTCGATCAGACTTCGACGCCGGAAGAGGCAGAGCATCGACTCATCGAGTTGTATCGCAACCCCGAAGCGACCAAGTGGCATCTGCTGAGACTCCGTGGTGTTTCTGGACTGCGTGAACGCCAGCATTTGCTGGTGAGGGCTCGGGAGGACTACGACGCCGGGCGCTTCGATGCATGCACCCTGCTTCTCATCTCACTGATGGACGGCTTCGTCAACGACTTCGAGGCAAACGAGCGGCATGGCCTCGCAGCGCGCGATGCCGACCAGATGGTCGCCTGGGACAGCGTGACCGGCCATCACCTGGGGCTCACCAATGCATTGAAACCGTTCTTGAAACCCATCAAGAAACGAATCGATGAGGAGGTGTTCGAGGTTCACCGCCATGGGATCGTCCACGGCTCGGTCGTGAACTTCAACAACGTCGTCGTCGCGACGAAGGCATGGAACCTTCTCTTTGCTGTCGTCGACTGGAGCATTGCGACCACGAAGAAGGCCACTGAAGACGCTAAGCCACCGCCACCTACCTTGCGGGAGACTTTCGGCCGGCTCGCAGAGCACGGCCGACGGAAGAAGGCGCGGGAAGTGTTCGAGTCCTGGACCATAAGCCGTGAGAGCGAAGCATTCGACAGTGATGAGGTGGTCATTCAAACGGAACTGTTCTTCCAGACATGGCAGAAGAAGCAATGGGGAAGGCTCGTGCCGCTAATGCCTCCGCAACTCATTGGCCAGAAGCCATCCGGCGAGGCTGCCGAGTACACGAAGTCATGGTTCGACATGCACGAAGTCACTGATGTAGTGCTCGAGCGAGTCGAGTACACGCAATCGAGCGTGGCCGAGGCCAGAGGTAAGGCGACCATCGACGGCACCACGGGGAATCTCCGGCTCCGGTGGGTCCGCTATGACAACGAGGGAAATCTAGCGCTCAACGACGAGGCTGGCACTTGGCATCTTGCCGTCGTCGCACCTCGTACCTATCTCGTTGACGAGGTTCACGAGCAGCAAAAATAGGCTTCGGTCGTTAGGTGGTGCGGCGTTCGAGTGGCATCGTCCATCGCCAGAGGAGCGCCGCTAGTACGCCACCGTGGCGGGAAGCTAGGACGACCCGCACGGACAGCCAAGCACGAAGTGCCGATCTCGCGCACCTGTCGAAATGCTCGTTATCCGCCCACCACTGGTGATGTGCGCGTATGGCGTTCGTGACGAGTTGAAGGAAGCCGTCCACGGGGTCATGATTCGGACCGTCATGATTCGCAACCATCGGAGGTGCCGATGACCAAAAGCGAGCTACTCAGGATGGACAACGTCGGCATCGTGGTGGAATCTCTTGATGACGCCATCTCCTTTTTTGCCGAGCTTGGGTTGAAGCTCGAAGGTCGGGGGATGGTTGAAGGAGAGTGGGCCGGAAGCGTCACCAGACTGGGTGACCAGCAGGTCGAAATCGCGATGATGGTTACTCCCGACGGCCACAGTCGGCTCGAACTTTCCCGGTTTCTTACTCCGCCTGTTGTCTCTGACCATCGAAAGGCCGCTGTGAATTCCCTTGGTTATCTACGCGCAATGTTCACAGTGAGCGACATCGACGAGACTCTTGCTCGGCTGCGTGCGCGGGGTGCGACGCTCGTCGGCGATGTGGTGCAGTACGAAGATTCCTATCGCCTCTGCTATATCCGTGGTCCCGAAGGGGTTCTTGTTGGACTAGCCGAAGAACTTCGTACCGGGCCGTAGCTGATGGCTCGAGCTCCCTGGGGGACTTAGCCACACCGCCTAGATCCACCGTGCGTAACGCTCGGCCCCCATCGCGGGAATCGGCCGAATGACAGCGCGATAGCCAGCAGTTCCGAAGCGAGCGAGACGTGTCGATACCGGGGCGGTCTTCGATATGGACGATTGTGCGCCATATCTGGTGATCGGGGGCGGGGGACCTTGGCGGCGTCGGTCGAAACCGACGCCGAGCGCACGAGGAGACAACGCTGCGCAGCGATAACCTCACCTGATCATGTTTCAAGTGTCTGACGTCGTGAGGAACAAGGCTGTCATGGCCGGCGCTCCCTGGTGGATCGAGCAACTGCCGGATCTGGGCGCGGTGCTAGCCGACGAGTGGGAGTTCACCCGGGCCGCTCGCTCGACGGCGGGACGGAATCATTCGTCCTCGAGGTGAGCCTGGCGGATGGCACTCCGGCCGTGCTCAAGCTGCTCATCCCTGGCGATTTCGATGCGGCGGGGAACGAGATCACGGTGCTGAGGTTGGCCGATGGTGAGGGTTGTCCTCGGCTGTTCAGACACGACCGGACCCGGGGTGCGCTTCTGATGGAACGGCTCGGCCGCTCCATGTTCGACCTCTCGATTCCGTTGCTGCAGCGTCATGAGATCTTGTGCTCGACGGCCGCTCGATTGTGGCGTCCGGCGTCCGACTGCGGTCTTCCCACCGGAGCCGACAAGGGTGGGTGGCTGATCGACTTCATCACCGCCACGTGGGAAGCGCTCGACCGCCCGCTTCCCGAGCGGACGATCGACCACGCGGTTGCCTGCGCCGAACGGCGGATCGTCGCCCATGACGACGAGCGGGCGAGACTGGTGCATGGCGACGTTCACCAGTGGAACGCCCTCGAAGCTGACAACGGCTTCAGCCTCGTCGATCCCGATGGTCTCCTGGCCGAACCTGAATACGACCTTGGCATCATCATGCGTGAAGACCCGGTGGAACTCTTGGAGGAGGGTCCGTGGAATCGTGCCCACCGGCTGGCGAGCCTAACCGGACTCGATCCGACCGCCATCTGGGAGTGGGGTGTGGTGGAGAGGGTCTCAACGGGCCTGTTATGCACCCAAGTCGAGCTGCAGCCCGTCGGGGGAGACATGCTCGCAGCAGCCCAAGTCGTGGCCGAGCTTTGATCTCAAAAGGCCCAGCACATGGGGTGCCCATCCGCATGTTCCCGACACGCGGAGACCTTGAGATCCGTTCGTATCCGAGCCGAATCGGCGGTTAGAACCGCACGCCGAAGTGCCGTTCTGCTCGGTCTTCCGGTGTGGGTGTTATCGCTCGATATTGCCGAGCTTCCCGGAGTGTGGCACCTGAGGTTATGACGTCGTCAACTACGAGCACCCTGCGGCTGTCGATAGCTGGGCTATCTGCCACCGCACATATTTCAGACCATCCGGTATCGGCACGTCGTGCGTGGGGCCAGTCGAGCACCAAGACGCTGCGATTCCACGGTAAACACGACGACGTCTCCTTGGTTGACGCTGCACCAACCTACAAGAAAATCCACTGTCACAGCCGTCATCCGAACACTCCGCCATCGAGGCGCCAAGCCAACGAGACTAAGGCGCCTCGAAGGAAGCCATCTCGCCACACGCTGCTGGAACGCGCACAGAGCACAGATCCACAGTTATCGAGCGAGAACGCCCCGATCCTCGACCACGCATAGCGGCACGTATGACGCCGCTTCCTTCCATGCGCGATCTACTCCATCGCAGGTCGGCTCCTTACCTCGGGCTAGACGTCAGCGTTCGGCGGCCGTTGCGCGATGAGGATGAGGTGTGCGCTGAGTCCAAGGAGTGTCGGCTCGTCTTCGATGGCTTGAGCCGAATAGAGGATGGCCTCTCGGCTATGTTGGTCTGTCCAGCGAGCGGCGAGATGGGGAAGCCATCCCGCGAGGCCCTCGACCCCAATGACGCCGATTACGTCGAGGTCGGCTGCCTCTGCTTCGTGTCGGAGCTCGTCAGGGTGGTGGAAGTATGCCGTCGTGAACCAGTGCGGTCGTCGTTCGGGGTTGCGGTGTTGACCATCTGCGAGGTCGCGCTCAACGATTCGGCGGAAGTTCGGGTCGAAGAGGAACTCCCGGGCGAGGCCGTAGAAGAGCGAGGCGAAGCGGGAGATAGCGGCCACGAACAATTTTCCACCGGGACGAACGACCCGCCGCGCCTCGCGGAGCGCCTTCAGCCTCTCTTCGCGCTCGGTGAGGTGGTACAAAGGCCCCAAGACCACAGCGGCGTCGAAGGTCTCGTCATCCGCTCGCAGCTGTCGGGCGTCGCCAACCTCTGCGGTGATCTGCCGATGCCGGGCGCTCAGGTCTCGAGCGTTCTCGACGTGGCGGGGTACGGGATCGATCACGTGGACGGCGTGCCCGTCTTCGGCAAGCCAAGCCGCATGCACCCCGGTCCCGCCTCCGATGTCGATGATGGAGAGCGGTCCGCCGGACAGGTGAGGGCGGATCACCTCTTGGGTCCGCACGAGCTCCAGCTGCCCGAACCCCTCGGTGATACGGAGACCTTCGTCGATCTCTTTCTCGTAGTGCTGCGCGATCTCTTCCGGAAGCTGTTCCACCGCATCGACGGTACGCCGCCGACCACACATGGAGAGCATTTGGGAGCGGCCGCCGTTGCCGGGTATCGGAGAGACGGAACGTTCCAAGATGTCGAAGACGGCCCGGAAGCGGTCACGTCATCTGAACCAACATCTGAAACGGACATGTCTCTACCACTATCGGCACCCATAACGGTCGATCTCAGCGCGTAACGGTCGAATCTCGAAGTGCTCCAGCTCGGCACCTCGGCGCTTGCTGTGGCTCTGGCCAGAGATCACGGTGGGTGGTCGGGTCGAATGACTTGTCGACCCCGCTTTCGTGAAGGCGTACTACGACAAGCGAGATATTGACCGCAAGTCTGCCGGGTGGCCTCGCCGGATGTGCCGACCATGGCTCCGGCCCAGGAGTGGCCACCGGCAAGGCCGTCTCGACCGCCCTTGTGACGCACAGTCCGGCTTCGGCGCGGGGCTAGAAGCGCTTGGCAGACCTCGCGTAGCGGTGGGTTCATGGACAAACACCGTTGACGGGCCGCTCGAGTTTCCAACTGGCGCCGCCGAGTCTGGGGGCCAGCGGTGAGAGCCCATCGGCCTGGACGGCCTCGGGTTCCGCGACCTGCGCAGCGTTGCACCTGGAGCTCGCTGTTGATGGAGTGGATCTCGTCGAGATACTCCTGCACTTCGGGATCGAGGCGTGTCGTAGCCTGTTTGGTAGTGATGTCCGGTTAGGCCGCTACGTCAATCGGGTTTGTGGAAACGCTTCCGCCATGGGTACGGCACCCATGGCGGCAAGGATCGTCAGACCTCGTTGCCGTTCTTCACCGCCGGCGAAGATGAGGGTGCGAGCCATTTGATAACCGCATCCTGCATCATCGAAAGCAGTAGCCGTGGCTGACAGGATTGAGTGGTCTCCAGTGAATAGCGCGCGGGCACGGGCAACGATGGCGGAGGCGATCGGATTGCTTGCCGTGGACGCCTCAGCGGAGATGATCAGCTCACCTATGTCTGTTGTGTCGGCCAAAACGGCGGCCTCGCATTGCAGCGCGATCCGCCAATGGCTGAAGAGAGGCACATGCCAGTGTTTGCGCGCGTTCGGCTCGGTGGCGAGTAGGGCGTGTGCATGCTCGTTGTGACCGTGGTGCAGTAGCACTATGGCGTCGAACACCTCGCCGTAGCCTGGTGCGAGGGTCGTCTTCTCTGGGTCGACGCCCCTGAAGGCGGCGAGTACCTCGAGCCACTGGTCCCGCGCCTTGTCGTCACCGCGAAGACCGTGGACCATGGCAACAGCGGCGGGTCCAATTCCGCCTCCTGGCGTGCCTGGTCGACCGGCGCGTTCCCAACTCGTTTGGAACTGTTTGCTGGTGCTCAGCACGCGATCCCATCGCCCGGCAAGTGCATCGGGAGCCATCACCTCCTCTTTGGCGAGGTGAGGATCTTGACGCAAGAACGGCAGTGTGGCTTGATGTTCTGCGGCACGACGAGCGTCGTCGATGCGGCCGGCCGCGATGTTGGTGTAAACGGCACCGTGGATCGCGTCCCTGATTTCGACAGCGACTTCACCAACGCCGAAACCGGCGATCAGGACGTCGATAGCCGATGAACTCATCAATCGATTGTCCCCGCCGCTGGGACCTTTGTCGACCAGTGCCGAGTTTGTGCCGAGTGACGGCGTGATAGCCCGTGATACGGGGGGACAGACCGAGGCGAGCGGGGAGACTACCGATCTCCCCTTTTTGCCTGCTACTGATTGGGGTTTCTGGCGAACACTCCTGGTCAGAATCTTGCTCCGCGGGTAGGACTCGAACCTACAACCAATGGATTAACAGTCCCGCCCACACCGACCAGCCAGTCCGAGTGGGTGTTGTGTGGGGCGGTCCTGTCTACGAATTCTGACCGGTCGTGTTGTCTGGTGTCGTCCTGTCCGGGTAGGTACGGCTACACCTATGGCTACACACGAAGTGTGGTGCGCTCGCCCTGAGCCGAGCGATATTGCCGGTTATGCGTGGGGTGATGGCTGTCGGTTTTGCCGATGGCGATCGCGCGTTATGCGCTGTGTCTGTAATGTCGATTCAATGGGGCAGAGGATCAGGTTCTGCAAGGCTGCCGACGGTGTTGGGCTTGCCTACGCGGTCCACGGGCGGGGGCCACCTCTGGTCAAGGCTGCCAACTGGGTGACCCATGTCGAATTCGACTGGGAGAGTCCTCTGTGGCGATTGTGGTGGGACGAGTTGGGACGAGACCACACCGTCATCCGCTATGACGAACGTGGCTGCGGGCTTTCCGATCGTAATCCTGACGATCTGGATCTGCCTGCTTTCGTTGATGACCTTTCGGCTGTTGTCGATGCAGCCGGGGTCGACCGGTTCGTCCTGTTGGGTGTCTCTCAGGGTGCGGGGGTGGCTATTCAGTACGCGGTCGAGAATCCCGACCGGGTCAGTCGGCTCGTGCTCGTTGGGTCGTATGCGAAAGGGCGGATGCGTCAGGAGATGACCGGAGAGCAGATGGCCGAGGTGGAGCTCCTCCAGTCGATCGTGCGAGTCGGGTGGGGCAAGTCCCACCCCATGTTCCGCCAGGTGTTCATATCGATGTTGGCGCCGGGGGCGACTGAGGAGCAGAAGGATTGGTTCGACGAGTTGATGCGGGTTTCTACCGAGCCTGAGATGGCGGTTCGTCTTCGGGCGGCATGGGCGGAGATCGACGTAACCGACAGGCTTCGGGAATGTGTTGCTCCCGCCTTGGTTGTCCACGCTCGGGGAGACGCTGCCATCCCCTTCGAGGAGGGGCGGCTTGTGGCAAGCGAAATTCCAAACGCTCGTTTCCTGCCTCTAAATAGCGACAACCATGTGCTGCTACCCGACGAGCCAGCCTGGACTGAGTTTGTCACCGAGTTGCATTCATTTCTCGGAACAGGACACGGCCCGCCGCGGATGGTGGACCCACTGAGCCCACGAGAGCTGGAGACATTGCATCTGGTCGCCGACGGCCTCACCAACCAGGCCATCGCCGGTCGGCTCTACCTGAGTCCACGCACCGTGGAACGCCATTTATCCAACATCTACGTAAAGCTCGGCCTTTCGGGAAAGTCGGCCCGGGCAGCTGCGGCCGCCATGCTTCCACAGCTGGAATCGACCAACGTCGACTAGCCAGTCTGGGTGGTACCCCGCTTCGGCGAGGTCGCGATATGCGTGTTGCCACCGATGCGGTGCTGGCCCTCGACGGGATACGTTGCAGGGGAGATGACCACGCCGAACCGGCAGACGATGGATGCCATCGTCGAGAGAATCCAAATGAGCTTCGCCGGTGCCGCCACGACGCTCATGGTCCACCTAGGTGATCGTCTGGGCTTCTATCGGATCCTGACCGATGGACCGGCGACATCCTCGGAGCTCGCCGAGCGGGCGGGGTGCTCCGAAAGATACGTCCGGGAATGGCTGGCACAGCAGGCGGTGGTTGGGTTTGTTGCTTTCGATGCCGACAGCGGCCGGTTTGAACTGCCGCCGGAGCATGCCTTGGTCCTCTCAGAGGACGAGACTCCCACCACCTTCGCCGGCGGCTTCGAAGCCCTGGCCGGAATGTATCTCAGCCTCGACCGAGTCATCGAAGCGTTCAGATCAGGCGAGGGTTTCGGCTGGGGGGAGCACGACGTGCGCATCCCACACGGCGCGGCACGTTTCTTCGGTGCTTCTTACCGCCAACACCTGGTCGACGAGTGGGTGCCTTCTCTGGGGCTCGAGAGCCGCTTGGAGGATGGTGCCTGGGTAGCCGACATCGGTTGCGGTGAAGGGGTGACAACTGTCTTACTCGCCGCCGCCTATCCGGAGTCGAAGTTCATCGGCATCGATTTGCATCAGCCCTCGATCGAGGCCGCTCGAGTCCGGGCGACGTCGGCGGGAGTCCAAGAACGGGTGGAATTCGAATTCGGAGACGCCACCAGCTATGACGGTGGTCCGTTCGATGCGATCCTATTCTTCGATTGTCTCCACGACTTCCCGGATCCCGTTTCTGCAGTGGCCAATGCTCGTAGACAACTCGCCAGCGATGGTGTGGTGGCTCTAGTGGAGCCATTCGCTGCCGCCGACTTGGACGAGAACATCAAGACCAACCCACCGGCAGCACTTCACTACACGGCATCAACGTTTCTCTGCCTACCCAACTCGCTAGCCACGCCTGGCGGTGCGGCCCTCGGCGCCCAGGCCGGCCCCAAAGCCCTGGCCCAGATTCTCACCGAAGGGGGTCTCTCTTCGGTGCAAAGGGTCGCCGCCACACCCGAACACGCCGTCTATGCAGCCCGTCCGAAGTAGTCGTCCAACATGACGGACAGATAGTTCGCCCATCGAATGGTCGACTCGGATCACCATCGGGTGCACGCCAGGAGG
>Ga0299914_10004520_pt1 | contig 10038 bp, 9 predicted proteins | sample RVTome_10_FD_201361 | JGI IMG/M metagenome (GOLD analysis project Ga0299914, IMG submission 201361) | Soil microbial communities from uranium-contaminated site in the Upper Colorado River Basin, Wyoming, United States - RVT153D57 (version 2) ... | reverse complement strand
GCACATCGGCGGCCCCGAGGCGTTGACCCGGGGCGAACTCCTCGTGGCCGATGCTCTCGGTTTCGTTGGGTCGCTCATCCCCAAGGGACATCTCCTGCCGCTCGTAACGAACACCGGCAAGCTGGCGGCGCGCGCCAAGAGGGAGGGGGCAGCCCTCGTCATCATCGACACCACGAGCCTCATCTCGGGGATCTACGGTCAATCGCTGAACTTCTTCGCAATGGATCTCGTCCAGCCCGACTACGTGGTCGGCTTCGAGAGAGGCGGGGAGCTAGAGCCGGTCGTGGGCATCGCCCAACGTTTCACGCCCGCCGAGGTGATGGAGGTAGACGTGTCATCCGAGGTCGTGCCCCGTACCGTGGATGACCGGATGACCTTCCGGGAGGAGCAGTTCGCCGCCTATTTCGCCGATGGGACCTCTCGTTGGAGGGTGAAGCCGACCGTGTTCATGCCCACCCTCCCACCCGAGTTCGATCTGGCCCTGTTGGACGATTTGGTCGTGGGGATGGAGGATGGGGCAGGCACGTGCGTCGGGATCGGTGTTCTCGAGTACGACGCCACGGAAGACATACTCCGGATGATCTCCCCGGTGACCCAGGGCGTGAAGGGCCTGCGTCTGGGCTCGGTAAGGGTTGATACGTCCGGCCGGTCGCGGGGACCGGTCGATCTCCGGCAACTGTTCGGCACAGAGTAGGGAAAGAGGTAACAAATGCCGTCATTGGTGAAGAAGCGCCGCAAGAAGATGCGGAAGAAGAAACACCGCAAGATGTTGAAGAAGACCCGCTGGCAGCGGCGTCAACAGGGCAAGTAGAGGTCTAGGGCCGACCCTCGTGCCCGCCGGGCTGCGTAGCTAACCGGGAACCGAGGCTCTTTCGGTGGCCGACTCGGCCACGAGGAGCTCAACGGCCCGACGCTCGGCCAGCAGCTCCTTACGCTCCAAAGTCGTGACCCCACCCCAGATGCCGAACCTCTCGCCCTCTGCCAGCGCGAACTCGAGGCAGCGCGCCCGGACGGGGCACATCGAGCAGATCGCCTTCGCTTCGTAAGCCTCGTGCTCGACGACCGGGAAGAAGAGGGCGACGTCGATGCCGCGGCAGGCTCCTCGTTCTTGCCACTCGTTCTCGTCGGGCATCGAGTCTCCGATCGGGGATGGTCGGGTCAGTCTAGGCCAAGCGGAACAAGGTCGTGGCCCCTTCCCGGTCGCGATCGGCGCGAGTTCCTCTGAAGATCCGTATGCGGCCAATTAGGATGCGCCCGGTGAAGAAGAGGGAGATAGTCACCTTCGTATCCGACTACGGTCTCGAGGACGAGTTCGTGGGTGTCTGTCATGGCGTGATGCTTCGTGTCGCGCCACACCTGCAGGTGGTGCACGTTCACCACAACATCCTTCGACAGGACATCCGGCACGGCGCGATCGTCCTCCGGCAATCGGTTCCCTACCTGCCGGACTCGATCCATCTGGCGGTGGTCGACCCAAGTGTCGGCTCCACGCGCAAGGCCATCGTCGTCGAAACCGGTTGGGGCGAGATCTATGTGGGGCCGGATAACGGCCTTCTGATGCCGGCAGCCGCCGCCAGTGGTGGGATCAAGCGCGTGTTCCAGATCTCGGACGAAAGGTTCCTGCTGACGCCAGTGTCCCGCACGTTCCAGGGACGGGATGTCTTCGCTCCTGCCGCTGCACATGTCGCGAACGGGGTCGACCCGTCGGAGCTGGGCCCGGCCCTCGAGGTGGACGACCTGGTGCCCTTGGAGGTCCCCCAGGCATGGGTGCACGACGACCATCTTCATGCCGAAGTGTTGCAGGTGGACCGGTTCGGAAATCTCCAATTGAACTTCGGATTGCTCGAGCTGGAGGAGGTCGACCTCCGTGATAAGGATCATCTGGAGGTGCGCCTGGAGGGGCAGCGTCTCCACGTTCCGTTCGGATCGTCCTTCGCGGACGTGAAGTCGGGCGAGTTCGTGCTTGTCTGTGATTCCTACCAGCAGCTTTCACTGGCGGTGAACAAGGGCGACGCCGCCGCCCGGCTCCGCGCTGCGGCCGGGTCCACCGCGATAGTCGGACCGCTCGCAACCTAGTGTCCCGAGTCGCGAACCCCTGACCCGGAACACTGGTTACAGTGTCCTGATGGCTGATGCGAAACACAGCGTGCTGATCACGGGCGTGTCCCGATTCCTGGGATTGAGGCTCGCGAAGAGGCTGGAGAACGACGATCGGATCGGATCCCTCGTCGGCGTCGATCTCGAAGAGCCTCCGGTTCCCATCGAAGGCTTGGAGTTCGTGCGCGCCGATATCCGCAACCCGATGATCGCTCGCGTACTCGAAGCGACCAAGATAGACACCCTCGTTCACACCAATATCGGTTCTTCGCCCGCTCTTCTAGGCGGCCGTTCCCAGATGAAGGAGAACAACGTCATCGGGACGATGCAGCTACTCGCCGCAGCGCAGCGCGCCGAGCGCATCAAGCGAGTGGTCATGAAGTCATCGTCTGCCGTTTACGGGACCCGCCCGTCCGAGCCCTCGGTGATCCCCGAGAGTTACGCCTCGCGCGAGGTCGATCTAGGTGGGTACGGAAAGGACTGCGCGGAGGCCGAGCAGTACGTGCGCGACTTCGGCCGGCGACGCCCGGACGTCGCTCTCGTGATCTTGCGCACGCAGAACGTGGTGGGTCCCACGGTGCGCACGAACATGACCGATTACCTGTCGCTGAAGACCGTTCCCACAGCCATCGGTTTCGACCCTCGGCTCCAGCTGCTGCACGAGGAAGACGCCGTCGAGGCGCTGTATCGCTCGATCATGGGCGAGGCGACGGGGATCTACAACATCGCCGGCGACGGGGTTGTGTTCCTGTCGCAGGCGATCCGCTTGATGGGCCGGGTGCCGTTACCTCTCCTCCTCCCGGCGGCGCAGATAACGGCGGGCCTGCTGCGGCGATTCGGGCTGATCGACTTCCCCACCGATCAACTGAAACTGATCCTCTTCGGTCGCGTCCTAGATACGCGGCGCGCGCGTGAGTCCCTTGGCTTCACCCCTCGCTTCACGACGTTCGACGCGATCAAGGATCTGAGGATGCATCGCTCGGAGGATGTCACCCCGGAACCGTCGGCCCATCCCACATGGGAACGTGAGCTCTTCGAATACCTCAAGCAGCGGGCATCCAGCGATCGGGAGAAGGTGTGATGGGCGAGGCGGAGATCATCCAACTCGAAGGTCGTCGGTCGCAGCCGTCGCCGCAGCAGAAGACGCGCTGTCGCGCGACGACCGCCGCCGGGAACCCGTGCCGGAACTACGCGATCACACCCTCGGGGTTCTGCCGAGTTCACTCCAGCGACGAGGCGTCCAGGGCGCGTCATCCCTCCGGACGGGACACGCGTCCCGAGCGAACTCCGGACCCGGAGGATAGGGAGCATCTCGGTCTCGAGGAGTTCATCAAGCGGAGGCTGTCCGGTGAGTACCCCATCGACGACTTCGGTTATGACGAGCAGTTGGCGCGCGAGGTCCTGATGCCGCTCGTCAGGCCGCTTTACGAGAACTATTTCCGGGTTCGGACGTTTGGTGTGGATCGCATCCCCTCTGCCGGGCCAGCGCTGCTGGTGGCCAACCATTCCGGCACAGTCCCCCTCGACTCCGTGCTGATGCAGTACGCGGTGGGGACCGAGCACAAGAACAAGCGACTCGTGCGAAGCGTCGGCGCCGACCTCGTGTGGAGCTCTCCCGTGATCGGTCCGATGGCGCGCAAGACCGGCAACGTGGTCGCGTGCGATGAGGATACGGACGAGTTGTTGCGCCGCGGCGAGCTCGTCGGGGTCTTCCCAGAGGGCTACAAAGGCGTGGGCAAAGGTTGGAGCGAGCGATACAAGCTCCAGCGGTTCGGGCGCGGCGGCTTCATCGAGGTCGCATTGCGGTCGCGCGTTCCGATCATCCCGGTCGCCATCGTGGGGGCCGAGGAGGCCTACCCGATGATCGGGAACGCCAAGTTGCTGGCGAAATTGCTCGGCTTCCCCTACTTCCCGGTTACACCGACATTCCCTCTGCTCGGCCTCCTCGGTCTGATCCCCCTGCCGTCGCGCTGGGTGATCGAGTTCGGCACACCGATCCCCATGGACGAGTACCCGGAGGATGCGGCCGACGATCCGATGACGGTCTTCGACCTGAGCGACCGGATCCGGGACACGATCCAGCAGATGCTCTACACGAACCTGAGCAAGCGGGGAAGCGCCTTCTTCTAGGTATTTCCAAATGAGAGCGTTCCGCGGAGCGCGTTAGATACCCGCTATCCGGGCAAGCTGTATATCCGCAGGACCGCCAGGGTGCCGGCGATGGCTATCGCCATCAAAAGGAAGGCGATAGCGAGGATGGTGTTTCGTCGCATGAAGCGAAGGATAGGCGCGGGATGACGCGGTTGGAGACGGGTTGGGCGGGTAAAGGTCACGGATCGAGGGTCAATCGCCCGCCGGTGGCAGGTTTTCTCGCGCCCCGGCGAACGTGGTGGCCCTTTCGGCCGTTATGTAACTATAGGAACTCGATCTAGATAAACGAGGCGGACGAGAGACGTCCGCGAGGAGCGCCGATGAAGGCGCCCGCGTAGTAGGGAGGTAAGGAATGGCGAACGAGAACTCGGGTATCGCCTCAGCACTCACAGGACCGAAGATCGCAGCGCGAGCCGTGTTGGCAGGGCTGCTGGCAACGGTCGTGGCGATCGCCGCCACGGTGTCGCCGGGCGTCCGAGCTGCAGCAGGGGTCCCGGATCCTCAGCCCACGCCGACGGGCCCTCCAAATATCCATCTGTTGAACCCCGATTCCTCGACGACGCTCGAGGTCTCGAATAAGAACGACGGCTCCAACGACACCTTTCACCTCGTGGCTTGGGTGGGTCCACTTGCAGGCACCACCAATCCGGAGGTCCGGTTCCACATCTACCAGGGAGCCAACCAGATCCTGAACCTTCCCGGTACGCGAGTGGGGGCCCAGCAGGACGCGTGGGAGAACTTCTGGGATGTGAATATCACCGACGGTAGCTACGAGGTGCGGGCGGTGCTTCTCTCCGGCGGAACCCAGATAGATCAGGATTCCGAAACCATCACCGTCAACAACGAGGACGGGGGACTCCCGATCGACCCCGATTCCACTGCCTCCGAGACCGCGGAGATCACCTACCCCGTCAACGGCGGGAACCTTGGCGTCTGGCGGCCTGCCACCGGGAACGCGAACTTCATCATGGACCTCTCTGTGAGCGCAGACACGACCTTCGTCTACGGCTACTACTCGACGAAGGCGCCGGGGACGGAGCCGACGTACACAGCCTGTGACAACCCGTCCGAGGAAGCCACCGCGCCCTCGATGAGGTACCGGTGCGACGTCGCCGCAGGGGACAAGAACAGGGCGATCACCGCGGTGGCCGTAAAGACGAACGACACGCCCGATCCTTTGCCCATTGACTCGGCCTTCGACGACACGGGGGACGCCCATCGCACGCTGTCGTACGCCCAGACGGTCGACGAGGTCCGGCTGAATCCATCGCAGACGGATAAAGTGCCGACGGCGGACTGTGTGAACTTCATCGTTACCGCGCTCGACGAGTTCGACCGGCCGGTGGGCGGTGTGAATATGGACTCCCACGCCGTGGGACCGAACGACGATCTGAAGTTCGACACGTCGGACGATTCCGACATGAATGCTGCTCCCAATACGGGTCACGGCACCCCCACCGACACTGCTTACGACTGCTCCGGCGATGCCGACGGCGGTACGCAGGGCCGGCACAACGATCCTGCCGCGAACGACGTGAAGCACATCGAGAGCGGTGGCACCACCGACAACAACGGTGAGGCAACGTTCGCCCTCAAGAGCAACGCGTTCGGGACGACCCAGGCCGTGGCGTGGGGCGACTCGACGGAGAACGACTCGTTCGATGCAGCATCCGAGAGGTGCGGGCTCGCCAGTATCGGTTGGGGCGATCAGGACGCCCCGACGCCGGCCTTCCCCTCGTTCTCCGGTTGCACGACGCAGCCGAAGCCGACCCCGACGCCCAGTGGCTCGGTGTCGCCGAGCACGAGTCCCAGCACGAGCCCGTCGCCGACCACGAGCACGAGCCCCAGCCCGTCGCCGACCACGAGCACGAGCCCCTCGCCGACCACAAGCGCCAGCCCGAGCCCGTCGGCCTCCCCGAGCCCGAGCCCGTCGACCTCCCCGACCGAGCCGCAGAAGGAGAGGCACAGCAGGGGGATCTCGGCGCGTTTCTCTCACGGCTCGCTCATCGTCTCCGGTCGGATCTCGGTGGACGACGGCACGAACAAGTGTCGCAAGCGGGTACCGGTCAAGGTCCAGAGGAAGGTCAAGAAGGGGAAGCGCAAGGGCAAGTTCGTGACGGTGAAGTCGACCATCACGAACCGCAAGGGTCGTTACTCGGTCTCCGTTCGAGACCGGCAAGGCAGGTACAAGATCAAGGCCCCCAAGGCGAAGAAGGGTCGGTTCAACCAGGACGTGTGTCGCACGACCAAGGTGATCAAGAGGCACAGGCACCGACGTTAGGACGATTCGGGATCGAGGGGCCGGTCGAAAGACCGGCCCCTTTCCCTTTCCGAGGTCTAATCAGCCGGGATGAAGATCGCGGCACAGCTCCATGATGTGACGCTCCAGCTGGTTGAGGCCTTCGACCTTGCCAACGGTCATCGAGACTCCGATCTCCCTCGCTGCGGCCTCGAGGTCGGGGTCTAGGTACGCGGTGTAGATGATGATCGCCTGCGACGGGATGCGGTCGCGTATCGTCCTGGCGGCCGCGAGGCCGTCCATACCCGGCATCTTGTAGTCCATGATGATGACCTCGGGACTCACCTCGACGGCGATGTCGATCGCCTCCTGTCCCGACGCAGCTTGCCCTACAACCTCGAAGCCATCGAGGTCGAGCATGTCGACGAGCATGCCCCGAACGTGGTCGGTGTCGTCGACGACGAGCACTCTTATCCCGATCGTTCCCACCCCTTACGGTCTTGGAAGACCCTTGTTCACCTTTGCCGAACCGGCTAGGTGCTTCTCTACGTACTCCTTGCTGCGCCGGAGCATCCTCACCAGATCTTCGTGCCGTTCGACATAGCGACGGACCGAAAGCTCCAGCGAGATGGCACCCTGGTAAGTAGTTCGTCGCAACTCGGCCAGGAACCTCTCTATCGGCAGGACCCCCTGCTCGAGCTCCAGATGTCCGTCGCGTCCGTCCGCCAGGTTGTCGGATAGGTGGATGTGGCGGAGCTTCGGGCGGAGGACGTCGTACGCCTTGAGGATGTCCTCACGGCAGACGGCAAGGTGGCTGGTGTCGAGGGCCACGTCGGGGGCCGCATCAAGGAGGGCTTGAGGCTCGAGCCACCGATAGGCGCGCAGCTTGCGCCCGGCCACCCACTTCGGGTACATGGTCTCGACCACGACCGTGACACCGGTCTCCTCGGCGAAGCCCTCGGACTCGTTCATCACCCATTCCGCATAGCCTCGCTCCCACAGATAGGGCGGGTGGACGATCATCGAGGTGCAGCCGAGGGCTCGGCACATCTCGACACCGCGCTTGATCTTCCCGACGGGGTCCATCCCCCACACGTTCTTGGTGATCACCAGGAAGGGGGCATGGAGGGCCGAGATCTTGAGGCCGTGCTCCTCGGCCAGGCGGGCGGGGATATCCGGTTTCTGGGTGACCGGGTCGCGGGTCACCATCAGCTCGATCTCTGTGAAACCCGCTTCCGCCAGGGTTCCCATCGCGCGCCCGAGCTCGAACGCCCAGAAGGGACCGGTCGAACACTGGATCGGGGGGTGGGTCGCGGTCATCGGGAGAATCCTATGCGGGAGGCGCGACCGGAGGCGGGAAGCAGTGAGCCCCCGGGATCTCTCCCGGGGGCCTGTGCGGAGTCCGACGAGGTTGGGCCGGCTTGGGGCGGGCTGGGAGGCTCGAGATCACGGCCCGAGGGCCGTGGGTCCTTCGTCCCATCCTCTCCCGACTCCAATTAGTTTGTCGGCGGGCCCGGCAGCCAGCTTTAACCAAGTGGCGAACCTTTTTCCCCGCCTGGCTGGGGGGTACAAACGGGGGTTTTCGGGCTACGTAATGCGGGCAAGCAACAGGCTAACAAGTGCTTGCTGGAGTTTGCAGGAGCGACGGAAAAAGGGCATGATGGAGGAAGATGAACGTTTCACAACTTCTCCGGGAATCGGCCGCACGGCTGCCAGACAAGGTGGCTCTCATCGAGGCATCGGGCACCCGCTCCTGCACCTTCGCGGACCTCGATAGAGCCGTCGACAAGGTCGCCGCCGCTCTCCTCGATCGCGGGCTCGGGGCGGGCGATCGCGTCGCCATCGTCCTTCCCAACGTTCATGAGTTCCCCATCTCCTATCTGGCGATCTTGCGCGCCGGCGGCGTTGCCGTCCCTCTCAACCTGATGCTCACCGAGGCGGAGATGGGCCGCATCCTGGCCGATGCCGGGGCCTCATTCGTGATCGCCGCTCCGCCGCTCGTAGAGACCGCAGAGGCGGGTATCGGGGCCGGTGGCCTCGACGCTCAGGTCATCTCGACGGACTCGTGGCCGGCCCTTCCCGAAGCGCCCGGTCCCATCGAGCCGAGCACGGGCGGCGATGACCTGGCGGTTCTGTCGTACACATCCGGAACCACGGGTGAGCCGAAGGGAGCGATGTTGTCCCACGGCAACCTCCTTGCGAACCTCGAACAGCAGATGGCGATCCCTCTGGACACCGTGAAGGAAGACGACGTTCTCTTCCTTACGCTTCCGATGTTCCACATCTTCGGTTTGAACGTCCCCCTGGGGCTATTGCTGCTGAACGGCGCGACCGCGCTGATGCTTGAGCGCTTCGAGCCGGTTGAGGCTCTGCGTCTGATCGAGAAGCACAAGGTAACTGTGCTGTTCGGTGCTCCGCCGATGTACCTGGCCTGGGTGAACACTCCCGGCGCCGATCAATACGACCTCTCAACGGTGCGTCTAGCGGTGTCCGGCGCGGCGGCGTTGTCCGAGGATGTCCTCAAGCGGTTCAGCGATCTGTTCGGTGTCGAGATCTACGAGGGGTATGGCCTGACGGAGACGGCACCGACGCTCACCTCGAACCGGATGGCGAAGAGACCGAAGACAGGCTCCGTCGGCCTTCCGTTACCCGGCGTTGAGTTGCGCCTTGTGGACGACAAAGGCAACGACGTCGAGTTGGGGGATGAAGGCGAGATCCTGGCTAGGGGGCCGAACGTTTTCAAGGGCTACTGGAACAAGGCCGACGCGACCGAGCGAGCCTTCCTCCACGGCTGGTTCAAGACCGGCGATGTAGCCGTGCGGGATGAGGAAGGGTTCGTGTATCTCGTCGATCGCAAGCGGGATCTCATCATCGTGTCGGGATTCAACGTCTTTCCGTCAGAGGTCGAGGAGGCCCTGGTCGCCAATCCCAAGGTCTTGGAGGCCGCCGTCGTCGGCGAGAAGCATCCATACACGGGAGAGACCGTGAAGGCGTTCGTCGTGCTCGAGGACGGGGCCTCTGCCACCGAGGAGGAATTGATCGCGGATGTCGAAAGCCGCATAGCGCGCTTCAAGTGCCCGACGTCGGTCGAGGTGCTCGAGAGCTTGCCGCACCTGCTTACCGGGAAAGTCTTACGGCGCGCCCTTCGCACCTGATGTGACGCAGCACGTCGGGCCGAAGGATCCTGAGGTGACGTCCCTTGTAGTCGAGAACTCCCGCCGAGCGGAAGCGCCGCATCGTCTTGCACGCGCTCTCTCGCGACATCCCGGCCAGGCGGCCCAGATCCGTTTGGGCGAGCGGGAGCTCGAGGTCTATGACTCCCCCTTTCATGCGGCCGAGGATCTCGGCCAGGTCCAGGAGCCGGCCGGCCAGGCGTTCCGTAACCAGTGTCGAGCTCCGGTCGTTCGCCGCGGCCACCATCCAGCGCATCTTCCCGGCGAAAGAATCGGCCAGCGCGAGGCATGCGCTCGGATGTTTCCGTACCGCCTCTCGCAGATCGTCCCTCTCGAATCCGAGCAGCGTTGTCTCTGTGGCGGCGATGGTGTCGTAAG
>Ga0299914_10004519_pt1 | contig 10038 bp, 6 predicted proteins | sample RVTome_10_FD_201361 | JGI IMG/M metagenome (GOLD analysis project Ga0299914, IMG submission 201361) | Soil microbial communities from uranium-contaminated site in the Upper Colorado River Basin, Wyoming, United States - RVT153D57 (version 2) ... | reverse complement strand
CTGTTCGGCGAGCAGGCGGTGCTGTGCGGCGGCGTCAGCGAGCTGGTCGTCTCCGGTTTCACGACGCTCACCGAGGCCGGGTACAAGCCCGAAATCGCCTATTTCGAGTGCCTGCACGAGCTCAAGCTGATCGTCGACCTGCTCTACGAGGGCGGCCTCGCCAAGATGCACGAATTCGTGTCCGAGACGGCCAAATATGGCGATTTCGTCTCCGGCCCGCGGGTGATCAACAGCGAGACTCGCGAGCGGATGCGCGAGATATTGCAGGACATACGCACCGGCAAGTTCGCCCGCGACTGGATCGCCGAGAATGCCGCCGGCAAGCCCAATTACGACGCCATGCTCGAGGCCGATCTCGACCAGCCGATCGAGCATGTCGGCGCGCGCCTGCGCCGGAACATGGCGTGGCTGCAGTCGCGTCCCGAAACCGAAGCGGCCTGAGCGGGACACGGACCATGCACGCCACCGCCTCCAGCATCCATTCGCTTCCCCACCAGGCCGAGACCGTCACTGGCGCGCGCCTGGTGGTAGAAGCGCTGGAGCGCGAGGGCGTCCGCCACGTCTTCGGCTATCCCGGCGGCGCGATCATGCCGGTCTACGACGCCTTGCCGGGATCGAGCCTCACCCACATCCTGGTCCGGCACGAGCAGGCGGCGGCGCTCGCCGCCGACGCTTATGGACGGCTGACCGGCAAGCCGGGCGTCTGCCTCGCCACCTCCGGGCCGGGGGCGACCAATCTGGTCACCGGCATCGCCAACGCCTTCCTGGACAGCGTGCCGATGGTGGCGATCACCGGCCAGGTCGCCGCGCCGCTGATCGGCACCGACGCCTTCCAGGAAGTCGACATCTTCGGGATCACCCTGCCGATCGTGAAGCACAGCTATCTGATCCGGAACACCGAGGACATTCCCGCCGTGTTCGCCGAGGCGTTCGCGCTGGCCCAGTCGGGCCGGCCCGGGCCGGTGCTGATCGACCTGCCCAAGGATGTCGGCCAGCGCCGCGTCCAGGTGGAGTCCAACTTCCAGCCGCCGGTCATGCCGGGGCATGCGCCGCCCGACGCCAAGGCGATCGCGCGGGCGAACCGGCTGATCCGCGAGGCGCGCCGGCCGGTCCTCTATTTCGGCGGCGGCGTCGCCATCGCCCGCGCCGAACGCGAACTGGCGGCGTTCGCGGAGCGGACCGGCATGCCCTCGGTCGCCACGCTGAAGGGACTGGGCGGCGTTCCGACCGATGCGGCAGACTTCCTCGGCATGCTGGGCATGCACGGCACCCGCGCCGCCAACACGGCGATCGACGGCTGCGACCTGCTGGTCTGCGTCGGCGCGCGCTTCGACGACCGCGCCACCGGCAAGCTCGACACGTTCGCGCCGGGCGCCAAGGTCGTGCATGTCGACGGCGATCCCGCCGAGATCGGCAAGCTGCGCCGCGCCGACGTCGGCCTGGCCGGCGACCTGTGCGCGATCCTCGACCGGCTGAATGCGGTGCCGGCCGACATCGCCGACTGGCGCGCGCTCTGCGCCGGGCAGAAGGCCGAATGGCAGGCCCGCTACGATGCGCCGGGCACCGGCATCTACGCGCCGGCCTTGCTCAAGCAATTGTCGGAACAAGCGGGCGACGATCTCATCATCACCTGCGACGTCGGCCAGCACCAGATGTGGGTGGCGCAGCATTGCCGTTTCACCCGGCCGCAGGCGCATCTCACCAGCGCCGGGCTGGGGACGATGGGCTACGGAATCCCGGCCGGCATCGGCGCCCTGCTCGCCGAGCCGGGTTCGACCGTGCTCACCGTCACCGGCGACGGTTCGATCATGATGAATATCCACGAGCTGGCGACGATCCGCCGCTACCGGCTGCCGCTCAAGATCCTGCTGCTCGACAACAGCGCGCTCGGCATGGTTCGGCAGTGGCAGGAATTGTTCTTCGACGGCAATTTCTCGGAAGTCGACCTGTACGACAATCCGGACTTCGCCGACGTCGCCCGCGCTTTCGGAATCGAGGCCTTCACGATCGACCGCCGCGCCGAGGTTCCCGCGGCGATCGAGCGGCTGCTCGGCACCGAGGGCCCGATCTTCTGCCATGCGCGGATCGACCCGCGCGAGAATGTGTGGCCGCTGGTGCCGCCCAACAGCTCGAACATGAACATGATGGAGAGTAAGCCATGATGACGGAGAGGCTTGTCGTCGATTTTGCGCCGATGGAGGGCGCGGTCCTTCGCATGCTCGGCCTCGTCGAGCGGCGCGGCTTCCGGGTGAGCGGCATCGGCATGACCGAGCGGCCCTGCGGCAAGCAGGCCAGCCTGGAGCTCGATGTCGTCGCGCGCGATGCCGGCCGCCGCATCGAGGTGCTGGGGCTGCAGCTGCGCCGGCTCCACGGCGTCTCGGACGTCACCCATGCGCCGCCTTGCGTACGGGAGCGGGCGGCATGACCGAGGACCGAGTACGCATTTTCGACACGACGCTGCGCGACGGCGAGCAGGCGCCCGGATTCTCGATGACCGAGGAGGGCAAGCTGCGCATCGCGCGCGCCCTCGCCGCGCTCAAGGTGGACGTGATCGAGGCCGGCTTCGCCGCCGCCTCGCCCGGTGACGCGCGGGCGATCGCGGCGATCGCCCGGATGATCGAGGGACCGGTGATCTGCTCGCTCGCCCGCGCCACGCGCGGCGACATCGACGCCGCCGCCGCGGCGCTCGCCGCCGCGCCGCGCAAGCGGATACACGTCTTCCTCGGCACCAGCCCGATCCACCGCGAGGCGAAGCTGCACATGAGCCGCGCCCAGGTGCTCGAGGCGATACGCAGCCAGGTCGCTTATGCGCGCGAGCTGGCCGACGACGTCGAATTCTCGGCCGAGGACGCGATCCGTACCGAGCGCGACTATCTGGTCGAATGCCTGTCCGCCGCGGCCGCGAGCGGCGCCGGCACGCTCAACGTGCCCGACACGGTCGGCTACACGACGCCGGACGAGATATACGATCTGTTCCGTCACCTCGCCGAGCATGTCGACCGGCCTGAGGCGGTGGTCTTCTCGGCGCATTGCCATGACGATCTCGGCATGGCGGTCGCCAATTCGCTCGCCGCCGTCCGGGCCGGCGCGCGACAGGTGGAATGCGCGGTCAACGGCATCGGCGAGCGCGCCGGCAATTGTGCGCTCGAGGACGTGGTGATGGCGCTGAAGACCCGCGCCGACCATTTCGGCGTGTCGACCGGCGTGGACACGACCCGGATCATGGCGGCGAGCCACGCGCTGGCGCAGGTCACCAGCGTGTCGCCGCCGCGCAACAAGTCGATCGTCGGCGCCAACGCCTTCGCGCACGAAGCCGGCATCCACCAGCACGGCATCCTGCAGGACCGGCAGACCTACGAGATCATGAAGCCGGAGGATGTCGGCCTCACCACCGACGGCATCGTGCTCGGCAAGCATAGCGGCCGCCATGCGCTGGCGGTCCGCGCCCGCGAGCTCGGCTATCCGCTCGAGGGCGAGAAGATGGACGAGGCGTTCCGCGCCTTCAAGGCGCTCGCCGACGAGATCGGGATCATCGACACGGCGCGCCTGCTGGCGCTGCTGTCGTCGGTCGAAAGCGGTCACAATGCCCGCCCGTGGACCCTCTCCAGGGTCGAGATCAGGGCGCCGGCGCACAGCAATAGCTGGCCGGTGGCCCGCGTCGAGCTGGAGCATGGCGAGCGCGGCCGCGTCGCCGACATCGCCTCGGCGCCGGGCGCGCTCGACGCCGCCATCGCCGCGGTCAGCCAGATCATGGGCGTGCCGGGGCGGGTCGAAGGGCTCGAGCTGCAATATGTCGCCGCCGATCCGGACGAGCCGGCGAGCGACGGCCAGGGCGCGACGGTGCTCGTCGAGATGGCGATCTCGGTGGAGGATGAGAGCTTCGCCGGTCGCGCCCGTGCCCGCGACGTGCTGCCGGCCTGCGTCGCCGCTTATATCGATGCCGCCGGCAATGCCGCCGCGGTTCGGGAGATACGGTCCCGACGCGCCAAGCCGGCGCAGGCGGCCGAGCCGGCCCAGGCGGCGTAGGGAGGATTGTTCGTGGTCATATCGATCCCCCTCGGAGTCATTCCGGCGGAAGCCGGAACCCATGAACACCGACTGGCTCCAGTTCGCACAGACTTCGGGTCATGGGTCCCGGCTTTCGCCCGGATGACTCATCGTGGTGGTGTCTCGCCAGTCAGGAGAGTGACGTGACGAGGATCGTGCTTCTCCCCGGCGACGGGATCGGGCCCGAGGTGGTCGCTGAGGCTCGCGGCTGCCTGGCCATGCTGTCGGAAGCCTGCGACCTCGGCCTCGAATTCGAGGAAAGGGATTTCGGCGGCGTCGCGATCGACCGGCACGGGACGCCGCTGCCCGACGAGACGCTCGAGGCGTGCCGCAGCGCCGACGCGATCCTGCTCGGCGCGGTCGGCGGGCCCAAATGGGACGCAGCGCCCGAGCGGCCGGAGGCCGGACTGCTCAAGCTGCGGGCGGCGCTCGGCCTGTTCGCCAACCTGCGCCCGGCGCGGATGCTGCGCGGCTTGAGGCATTTATCGCCGCTCAAGGAGGAGGTGGCCGAAGGCACCGACATATTGATCGTGCGCGAGCTGACCGGCGGCGCCTATTTCGGCGAGAAGAGCTATAGCGACGACTTCGCTTCGGACAGCTGCGTCTATACCCGCGCCGAGGTGGAGCGGATCGCCCATGTCGCCTTCGCCGCCGCCCGTCGCCGCCGGCGCAAGGTGACGTCGGTGGACAAGGCCAACGTCCTCGCCACGTCGAAGCTTTGGCGGCACGTGGTGAGCGAGGTGGCGCTCGACTATCCCGACGTGACGCTCGACCATATGCTGGTCGACGCGGCCGCGATGACTCTCGTCACGTCGCCGCGCCGGTTCGACGTCATACTCACGGAGAACCTTTTTGGCGATATCCTCTCCGACGAGCTGGCCGTGATCGGCGGCTCCATCGGCATCCTGCCCTCGGCAAGCGTCGGCAGCGCGCCGCCGGCCCTGTTCGAGCCGATCCACGGATCGGCGCCGGACATATCCGGGCTCGACATCGCCAATCCGGCCGGCACGATCGCGGCCGCGGCGATGCTGCTCGGCCATCTCGGCCGCAGCGACCTGGAGAGCCTGCTGGTCGACGCGGTGGAAAGCACCCTCGTCGACGGCTGCCGGACGCCCGATCTCGGCGGGTCCGACAGCTGCTCGGAATTCGGCGCGGAGACGCGCGAGCGGCTGAAAGCGCGGATCGGCGCGCGCGATGCGCACCTGGCGTTGATCGCGATGAACCGAGGCTGCTGCGGATGATGGGAGAGGCTAGATTTGCCCTTCTCAATCCAAGGGCGTGTCCCCGCGAAGACGGGGACCCAGGAGTGAGTCCGAACCGGACTCCGGCCTTCGCCGGGGAACAAGCGGGTTCGATATGACCAATTCAGCACCCAAGACCCTCTACGAGAAGATCTGGGACGCGCATGTCGTCGAGCGAAGCGACGACGGCACCTGCCTGATCTATATCGACCGCCACCTCGTCCACGAAGTGACGTCGCCGCAGGCATTCGACGGCCTGCGCGCCAAGGCGCGCCGCGTGCGGCGGCCGGACCTTACGCTGGCGGTACCGGACCATAATGTGCCGACCACCCGCCGGGTCACCGACAATGGCCGCCGCGAGCCGGTGTCCGACCCGCGCAGCGCCGAGCAGCTGGCGGCGCTGGAAGGCAATGTCCGGGAATTCGGCATTCCCTACATCCCGGACGTCGCCGCGGAGCAGGGCATCGTCCATGTCGTCGGTCCGGAGCAGGGCTTCACCCTGCCGGGCAGCACTTTGGTCTGCGGCGACAGCCACACGGCGGCGCACGGCGCCCTGGGCGCGCTCGCCTTCGGCATCGGCACGAGCGAGGTCGAGCATGTGCTCGCCACCCAGACCCTGCTGCTCAAGGCCTCGCGGACGATGGAGGTGCGCGTCGAGGGGCGGCTGCCGTTCGGCGTGTCGGCGAAGGACCTCATCCTGACCATCATCGGCCGGATCGGCACCGCGGGCGGCACCGGTCACGTCATCGAATATCGCGGCAGCACCTTTCGCGACATGAGCATCGAAAGCCGTCTCACCGTCGCCAACATGTCGATCGAGGCGGGCGCGCGATCGGGCCTGTTCGCGCCCGACGAGACCACGTTCGACTATCTCAAAGGGCGGCCGATGGCGCCTTCGGGCGAGGATTGGCGCCGGATGCTGGCCTATTGGCGGACGCTGCACAGCGACGACGGCGCGGCGTTCGACCGCAGCGTCAGCTTCGACGCGGCCGACGTCGCGCCGAGCGTGACCTGGGGCACCAGCCCGGAGGACGTCGTTCCGGTCACCGGGCGCGTGCCTGATCCGGAGGCCTTCGCCGATCCGGCGAAGCGCAGCGCGGCGCGCAAGTCGCTCGAATATATGGGCCTCGAGGCCGGAACGCTGATGGCGGACGTGACCGTGGAGCATGTTTTCATCGGCAGCTGCACCAACAGCCGGATCGAGGACCTTCGCGCCGCCGCCGCGGTGGTCGGCTCGCGCAAGGTCGATCCCCGGATCAAGCAGGCTCTGGTCGTCCCCGGCTCCGGCCTGGTCAAGCGGCAGGCCGAGAAGGAAGGGCTCGACCGCATCTTCCTGGAGGCCGGCTTCCAGTGGCGCGAGCCGGGCTGCTCGATGTGCCTGGCGATGAATCCGGACAAGGTGCCGCCGGGCGAGCGCTGCGCCTCGACGTCGAACCGCAATTTCGTCGGCCGCCAGGGGCCGGGCGCGCGGACCCACCTGGTCTCCCCGGCGATGGCGGCGGCGGCGGCGGTCACGGGGCGCCTGACCGACGTGCGCGATCTGGTCGCGCGCGATCTGGTGATGCCATGAGCGGGGTTCGTCGCGTCGAAGGGCGGGCGATCCCGCTCGGCCTCGCCAATGTCGACACCGACATCATCATCCCGGCCGCCCACCTCAAGACGGTGTCGCGCGAAGGCCTCGGCGCGCACGGCTTCGAGGTGCTCCGCGCCGAGCCCGGCAATGTCTTCGACGATCCGCGCTACCGCGGCGCACCGATCCTCATCGCCGGCGACAATTTCGGCTGCGGCTCCAGCCGGGAGCATGCCGCCTGGGCGCTGCTCGACATGGGAATCCGCGCCGTCGTCGCCACCGGCTTCTCCGACATTTTCTCGAGCAACGCCTTCAAAAACCTCCTCGTCGCGGTTACCCTCGATCGGCAGGCGGTCGATCGACTCCTCGAAATCGCCGAAGAGCATCCGATCTCGGTGGACCTGGAGTCGATGGAGGTGACGGCGCCGACCGGCGAGCGCTTCGCTTTCGCGCTCGACCCGTTCAGGCGCCAGTGCCTGATCGAGGGTCTGGACGAAATCGGGCTCACGCTGGCGCGGGAGGCGGCGATCGCGGCCTATGAGGCGAAGGCGCCGATGCTCGGCTGGGATATGCCCGGGCCGTCCGCCGACCGGCGGCTCGGCCTGCGGTTCGGACAAGGTGCGATGGACGCGAGGATGGGAAGGCAATGATGGCTGGTCCGCAACGGCAGGGGCTCTACGACCCGCGCAACGAGCGGGACGCCTGCGGCATGGGCTTCGTCGCCGACGTGAAGGGGCGGCCGTCCAACGCGATCATCGCGCAGGGCCTTCAGATCCTGGTCAACCTCGACCATCGCGGCGGCGTCGGCGCCGACCCGGAAATGGGCGACGGCGCCGGCTGCCTGATCCAGATCCCCGACGGGTTGTTCCGCGACTGGGCCGAGTCGTCGCGGCTGAGCCTGCCTGCGCCCGGCGACTATGCGGTGGCGATGTGCTTCCTGCCGCGCGACGAAGCGAGCCGCGACGCCGCGGTGGAGCGGGTCGAGCGGTTCGTCCGGATCGAAGGACAGGTGCTGGTCGGCTGGCGCGACGTTCCGGTCGACGCGAGCGGCATCGGCGCATCGGTGCTGGCGACGATGCCGGTCATCCGCCAGGCAGTGGTCGCGCGCGGGCCCAACGTCCGCGACCAGGACGCGTTCGAGCGCAAGCTGCTGGCGATCCGCAAGCAGACCCAGAACCCGCTGGCGGAACTGGCGAAGAAGCACAACCTGCCCGGCCTCAACGAATTTTACATGGCCTCCTTCTCGAGCCGGACCCTGGTCTACAAGGGAATGCTGCTCGCCCATCAGGTCGGCGAATTCTATACCGACCTCACCAATGAGCTGACCCAATCGGCGCTGGCGATGGTGCACCAGCGCTTCTCGACCAACACCTTTCCGTCCTGGCGGCTGGCCCACCCCTATCGGTTCATCGCCCATAATGGCGAGATCAACACGCTGCGCGGCAACGTGAACTGGATGAACGCGCGCCGGCGCACGCTCGAATCGCCGCTGATCGGCGCCGATCTCGACAAGATGTGGCCGATCATCCCGCACGGCCAGTCCGACACGGCCTGCCTCGACAATGCGCTCGAGCTACTGCTCGCCGGCGGCTATTCGATGCCGCATGCGGTGATGCTGCTGATCCCCGAGGCCTGGGCCGGTCACACCCGGATGGAGCCAAAGCGGCGCGCCTTCTACGAATATCACGCCGCCTTGATGGAGCCTTGGGACGGCCCCGCTGCGATCGCCTTCACCGACGGCCGCCAGATCGGCGCGACGCTCGACCGCAACGGCCTCAGGCCGGCGCGTTTCCTCGTCACCGACGACGACCTCGTCGTGATGGCCTCCGAATCCGGCGTGCTGCCGATCCCCGAGGAGAAGATCGTCCGCAAGTGGCGGCTCCAGCCGGGCAAGATGCTGCTGATCGATCTCGAGGAAGGCCGCATCGTCGAGGACGAGGAGGTGAAGGCGAGGCTCGCCGGCGCCGCGCCTTACGGCGACTGGCTTGCGGAGACCCAGTTCGATCTCAAAGAGCTGCCGCAAGGGTCGGAGGCGCCGAAGCATACCGATCCGGCGATGCTGGGCATGCTGCAGCGCATCTTCGGCTACACCCAGGAGGATCTCAAATTCTTCCTGGCGCCTATGGCGAAGCAGGCCGACGATCCGGTCGGCTCGATGGGGACCGATACGCCGCTCGCGGTGCTGTCGGACCGGCCGCGGCTGCTCTACGACTATCTCAAGCAGAATTTCGCGCAGGTCACCAATCCGCCGATCGACCCGATCCGCGAGAGCCTGGTCATGTCGCTGGTGACGATGATCGGGCCGCGGCCGAACCTGCTCGGCCACCAGGCCGGCACCCACAAAAGGCTCGAGGCGACCCAGCCGATCCTCACCAACGAGGATCTGGAGAAGATCCGGTCGATCCAGGAGACGCTCGACGGCGCCTTCCGCACGACGACGCTCGACGCGACCTGGCCCAAGGGCGGCGATGCGCAGGCGCTGGAGGCGGCGCTGCAGCGGCTGTGCTGGGAGGCCACCGAAGCGGTCCTCGCCGACATCAACGTGCTGATCCTGTCCGATCGCGCGGCCGGGCCGGACCGGATCCCGATTCCTGCCGCTTTGGCCACCGGCGCGGTGCACCACCACCTCATCCGCCAGGGCCTGAGGATGCAGACCGGCCTGGTCGTCGAGACCGGCGAGGCGCGCGAGGTCCACCATTTCTGCGTGCTCGCCGGCTACGGCGCCGAGGCGGTCAATCCATGGCTCGCCTTCGACACGATAGCCGCCTTGAGCGACGCGCCCGAGGCGCGCGCCAGCTATATCAAGGCGATCGGCAAGGGGATTTTGAAGGTGATGTCCAAGATGGGCATCTCCACCTACCAGAGCTATTGCGGCGCCCAGATCTTCGATTCGATCGGCCTCGGGCCTGACCTGGTCGACCGCTATTTCACCGGCACCGCCACTACGATCGGCGGCATCGGCCTGGCCGAGCTGGCCGAGGAGACGGCGCGGCGCCACCGCTTCGCTTTCGCCGAGACGGAAGAGGATGGGCTCGACCTCGGTGGAATCTACGCGCAACGAATCGGCGGGGAGGCGCACGGCTGGACCCACGACAGCGTCGCCAACCTCCAGCATGCGGTGCGGGGGCAGCTGCCCGACAAGTATCGCGCCTTCGCCGCCGAGCTGAACGAGCAGAGCCG
>Ga0299914_10004518_pt1 | contig 10040 bp, 8 predicted proteins | sample RVTome_10_FD_201361 | JGI IMG/M metagenome (GOLD analysis project Ga0299914, IMG submission 201361) | Soil microbial communities from uranium-contaminated site in the Upper Colorado River Basin, Wyoming, United States - RVT153D57 (version 2) ... | reverse complement strand
CCCCATTTCCGCTGGTTGTGGGCAGGGAACGTGTTCTCGGCGTCCGGCACCTTCGTACAGGCAGTGGCCGCGTCGTGGCTGATGTTCGAGTTGACCGGGTCGGGCACATGGGTCGGGCTGATCGTCGCCTCGTCGACGCTCCCGTTGCTGTTCTTCTCGCTGGCGGCCGGAGCCCTCGCCGACCGTTTCGACCGGGCCAGGCTGATGCTGATCGCTCAGGGCGTGATGGGTGTCTCGGCCGCCGCCATGGCCCTCCTCGCCTTCTTCGATCTGATGACCCCGGGACTACTTCTCGCCCTGGGGCTCGTCATCGGCACCGGCCTGGCGTTGAACGTGCCCGCCTGGCAGGCCCTGGTGCCCGATCTCGTGCCCCGTGGCCTGGTGGCCTCGGCGGTCGCACTCAACTCGGTGGCCTTCAACGCGGCTCGAGCCATAGGCCCCGCGCTCGGCGGGCTCCTCGTCGGGATATTTGGCGCCGAGGCGGCATTCGGCTACAACGCTCTCAGCTACCTGGCGATCATCATCGCCCTCATCGCCATAGGTCCCATGTTGTCGATCTCATCCCGGGAGGCCCCTCAGTCGATGAGACGCGCCATCTCGACAGGTATCCGGTTCGCCCGGTTCACCCCGACCTTTCGAAATCTGATGGCACTGGTCGCCATCTTCGCCCTCACGTCGGCGGTGGTGCAGGCCGTGCTACCGATCCACACCGAGCATCTGGGTGGAGGAGCCCTGGCCTTCGGCATCCTCTACGGAGCAATGGGCGCCGGGGCCCTCGCCGGGGCCATCGTCAGGCCCCGCATCGGACAGTGGCTCGACGGATCGTGGGTCCCCTACACGATCACCCTCTTCGGAGTCGCCGGGATTCTGTTGGGAGTCGCCCCAACGGTCCCCGTTGCCGGGCTGGCCATGTTCTTCGCCGGGCTCTTCTGGCTCCTGACACTGGCAACCCTCAATGCCACCGCCCAACTGATGTCACCCCCGTGGATCCGCGGTCGGGCGATGTCGATCTACACCCTCGCCTTCGCCGGCGTGATCCCGATTGGATCGGTCCTCTCGGGATTCCTCGCCGATCAGATCGGGACCCCGGCCTCACTTCTCCTCTTCTCGGCAGGCGCCGTCGCCCTCGGGCTGATCACGCCGCGGTTTCGCATCCCCCACGTCGACGACGTGGAGATGCCCGAGTTCAGTGAGTCGACCGAGCGGTCCCCACACCAGCACGCAATGGTCGAGGGCGGGCCGGTGATCGTCCTCAACACCTGGCAGATCGACGAGGCCGACTTCCCGGATTTCACACGGGTGATGAACCAGGTCAGGCTGGTCAGGCTGAGCACAGGCGCCTACCGATGGCGTCTCTTCCGCAACATCTCCGACCCCACCCGTCTCACCGAGCTGATGGTGCTGCGGAGTTGGGAAGAGCACATGGCCCAGCACGCTCGTATCGACGATGCCTCCGCCGCCCTGTTGCGTCAGGCGAGATCATTCGACAGCGGGGACGGCCCGGTGACCCGTCACCTCGTCGCAATCGACATCGACGACCCACCAGACTTCGCTGATCTGGTGGCCGCCCACGAGGCGTTGCATAGGACCGACGGCTCGATCCCGGCCACGGATCAGGGCTCCTGAGCGAATCTCATTTCCCGCTTGAATCGCTTCCAGTCCGACTCCTCGGTCGACCACAGCACATCGGTGAGGACCATGGCGACGCCCAGGCCGGCGAGGAGCCATGGCACCCATGATGGGAGACCTGCTGCGACGGCCGCCCCGATGAGCAGGAACGGGATGATCTTCGTGGTGAGGGCACCGGATGCATGCATCCAGGCACGACGGGGCGCACTGGTGCGCAGATAGGCCGCATAGTCGAGCTTCACCCCCGGCTGCGGCTGGCGAATCTCGCCAACGAACCAGTACTCGAAGCGCATTCCCAGGAGACGTCCCACGACGAGATGGCCCAAACCGTGCGTCGATCCGATCAAGACGCCTGCGCCGGCGAGAAAAGAGACGGTGGCTGCGATCCCGTCGAGCTCGTAGGCCCACCAAACGAGTGTCAACCCCACCAGGACCACGATCACGGCGATGGACGTGCCCAGCCAGAGCGGGATGATCAACATCGCCCAGTTGCGATGGGCCGCAGCGTCGATCGCAGCAATGCGATCTGCGTAACGGTCGACCAACTCGGGTTGACGCTTGACGGAGCCGACCGCGCCCCAGAACCCGGACCCTGCGAGGCCCCTGCCGTCGCTCACCGCGGCCTCGGCTCGGGACAAGCTCTCTTCGATGCCAGGTGATCCCACCTCGACAAATATAGGTACGGTGCCGCGGGTGCAACCGGCTGAGCGGTGTCGGGGTTCTTCATTGTGATGGATGATCTGGCAAATGCCCTGGCCGCCGATCTGGACACGAGCTTCCCGACGGTGGTCGAGACTATGGGCACACAACTGTTCTGGGGTCTCAGGCGCATATGCGGCGACCATCAGGAGGCTGAGGACCTGACTCAGGAGACCTTCATCCGGGCGTATCGCGCCCTCGGCGGGTACGACGCCGACAGGATCAGGGCGATGAGCCTGCGCCCCTGGCTGTGGACGATCGCGATGAACCTCGGCAGGAACCACGTCCGGGACAAGTCTCGCCGCCCCACCTATGTCGAGATGACGGAGACCGGGAACGAAGACCCGGAGCCGATCGACCAGGCAGCATGGGACCAAAGGCTGTCCGCCCTGAGCAGCGATCAGCGCACCGCGGTCGTGCTCCGGCACGTCGTGGGCTTGGGCATCGCCGAAATCTCACAGATAACCGGAAGACCCGAGGGGACCGTAAAGGCCGACGTTCATCGTGGGCTGAGCCGTCTTCGAGAGATGATCGAGAGAGAACAATGAGCATCGAGCAACAACTAGAGCAATTGTCGGGGGGGCTGCCCCACGGGCTGTCCGAAGGGGTGGCCCTGGGCACAGGTCTGGCCGAGGGGTACGACCTCTACGACTCCGCCCTTGGTGACGTGATAGTCACATTCAACCCCCAGGGAGTTTCCTCGCTGGACATCGCCGACGGCTTCGAAGACCGATACGCGGAGCGCTTCGGGCGACCCTTGATGAGGGCCGAGGCTCCCTCGGCGTGGCGTGGCCACGTCCAGGAGGCGATCGAGCGCGGCTCGCCGGGCAGACTCCCGGTCGATCTGAGGTCGGTCACCGAGTTCCAGGAGAAGGTCCTCCGGACCACGGCCACGATCCCCAAAGGTGAGGTGAGGCCCTATGGCTGGGTGGCCTACGAGATTCACAGCCCGCGCGCCGTGCGCGCAGTCGGCTCCGCTGTCGCCCGCAACCCGATCCCACTCATAATCCCGTGCCACCGAGTGGTGAGGACCGATGGGCACATCGGCAACTACTCCCTGGGAGGACCGCACAACAAGGTCGAGCTGCTCGAGCACGAGGGCGCCATGCCCCACCTGCTCGAAGATCTCGCCTCACAAAATGTCAGGGTCAGGGGCGACGCCGTCACCAGGGTCTACTGCCATCCCACCTGCCGGGTGGTTCGTGACGCCTCGGAGGTAATCGACTTCCGCTCCACCACCGCAGCCGAGGACGACGGCTACCGGCCCTGTGAGGTCTGTCGGCCCCACGGCTGACCGGCGAACCACGTCTCTGGGCCCGTCGGCCTGGCCTCGGGGTGGGTTGATCCAGAGAGGACAGGAGACGGTACGCTCGACGGGATGCCGGAACAGTCTGTCGAACAGCTTGCCGTCAACACGCTCAAGGCCCTGGCCATGGACGCCGTCCAGCGAGCCAACTCGGGTCATCCCGGGATGCCGATGGGCATGGCCGACATCGCGGTCACCTTGTGGGGCGAGTACCTCGTGGTCGATCCCGACCATCCGGAGTGGCCCGATCGCGACCGCTTCGTCGTCTCCAACGGTCACGGATCGATGCTCCTCTACTCCTTGCTCCACCTCTCGGGGTTCCCGCTCTCCCTGGATGAGCTGAAGAACTTCCGGCAGTGGAAGTACCACACGGCCGGCCACCCCGAGATCGACCAATCGCGCGGCATCGAGACGACGACCGGGCCGCTGGGCCAGGGTTTCGGCACGGGCGTGGGCATGGCGATGGCGGAAGCCCATCTCAGGGCCAGGCTCGGGCCTGACCTGGTAGACCATCACACGTACGGTTTCGTGTCGGACGGGGACCTGATGGAGGGCATCAGCTCGGAAGCGGCCTCCCTGGCCGGGCATTTCGGACTGGGCCGCATCGTCTATCTCTACGACGACAACGACATCTCCATCGACGGCTCGACCGACCTCACATTCGGCGAGGACGTGGCCAAGCGCTTCGAAGCAGTGGGTTGGCACGCCCAGACCATCGATGGCCACGACCGCCCGGCCATCGCCGAGGCCATCGAGGCGGCCCGTGCCGATGGGGAACGGCCGTCGCTGATCGTTTGCAGGACCCACATCGCCCACGGCGCGCCCAACAAACAGGACACCGCGGCTTCTCACGGCTCGCCTCTCGGCGAGGAGGAGATCGCGCTGACCAAGGAGGCGATGGGTTACCCGACGGAGCCCGCCTTCCACATCGACGATGCTGTCTACGAGTTCTTCGCCAACTCCATGCAGAGGGGGCGCACGGCCCACAAGGAGTGGGAGGAACGATTCAACGCAGCCGACACCGCGCAATGGGACGCCCTGCACTCCACCGCTCCGATTCGACTCGAAGGGCCCGGTTTCGAGGAGGGCGAGGCGCTGGCGACGCGCTCCTCTTCCGGGAAGCTGTTCGCCGAGATAGCAGAGAAGGTCCCCGGATTCGTCGGCGGATCAGCCGACCTCGCCGGTTCGACCAAGACGGTCATCGACCCGGATCGCGTCTTCTCGAGAGAGGACCCGTCGGCACGCGATATCGCTTTCGGGGTGCGCGAGCACGCCATGGGGACCGCGGTAAACGGGATGGCGATCCATGGGGGCCTCAGGCCATACGGGGCCACATTCTTCGTGTTCTCCGACTACATGCGTCCCGCGGTCAGGCTCTCGGCGCTCATGGAGGCGCCCTCGATCTGGGTCTGGACCCATGACTCGATCTTCCTCGGCGAGGACGGCCCGACCCACCAGCCCATCGAGCATCTGGCATCGATGCGAGCCATGCCCAACCTGTGGCTGATCCGGCCGGCCGACGCCAACGAGGTGATCCAGGCCTGGGAGATAGCCATCAACCGCACAGATGGGCCTGTTGCCCTCGTCCTCACCCGCCAAGACCTCCCCACGCTCGCCAAGGGCGCCCTGGAGCGAGGTGGGTACGTGGTCAGGGAGGGTGCCGACGTCACCATCATCGCTACCGGCTCCGAGGTGTCGGCAGCTCTGGGCGCGGCCGACATCCTCGCCGACGACGACGTGGCGGCGCGGGTCGTGAGTCTGCCCTGCTGGGAACTGTTCGACCAGCAACCCGAGGAGTACCGTAACGAGGTCCTGGGCTCTGCCCCACGGGTCTCCGTGGAGGCAGCGTCGGTGTTCGGTTGGGCGAAGTTCGTGGGCCCCGACGGGATCAGCATCGGAATCGACCACTTCGGTGCCTCTGCTCCGGCCGAGGTCCTAGCCGAGCAGTTCGGGTTCACCGCGGAAGCGATCGCCGGGAAGGTGAAGAGCTTCCTCGATCGATGACTCGCACCGCCGACATCGTCGTCATCGGGGCGGGGATCGCCGGAGTGTCGGCCGCTTATCACCTCACGGTGCGACACGATGCCGGCTCGGTCGTGCTCGTGGATCCCCGCCCACCCCTGACACTCACTTCCGACAAGTCCACCGAGTGCTACCGCAACTGGTGGCCCGACCAGCCGATGGTCGACTTGATGAACCGGTCGATCGATATTTTCGAGGAGCTCGCCACCGAGACGGACTTCGGGCTCAACCGCAACGGGTATCTGTTCGTCACCGCCCGTGAGGAGACCCGAGCCGCCATGGCCCGTCAGGTCGAGGACGTGGAGCGACTGGGAGCGCGTGCGGAGCTGCTCGACGCCCACGACCTACGGTCCAGATACGGGTTCGTGACCGAGGACGCCGTCGGAGGAGTGCGTGTGGAGCGGGCCGGGTGGTTCCGGGCCCAGGACCTGGGACAGTGGATGCTCGAGCGTGCCCGGGAGCGGGGGACGAGTCTGCTCACTGCCTCGGTAGTGGGCATCGAGGGTGACACGGTCACACTCTCGGATGGCTCGACGATCTCGGCTCACGCGATCGTGATCGCTGCGGGGCCGTTGTCGGCCGAAGTGGCGGCGATGACCGGTCTCGAACTTCCCCTCTTCTCCGAGCTCCACCTCAAGGTCGCCTTCAAGGATCATCTCGGTGTCATCCCCCGGGAGGCGCCGATGACGATCTGGAGCGACACCCAGACCATCGACTGGACAGACGAGGAGCGGGCCGGGCTCGAGGCCATGGGACGGGACGAACTTCTCGGTGAGATGCCGATCTATTGCCATTTCCGACCTGAAGGCGGGACCGAATCCCCCTACTTCGTGGCCCTGTGGGAGTATCACGGCCGGGTCCTGGAGCCCAGCTGGCCACTGCCGGATGACCCTCTCTACCCCGAGGTCGTGATGCGCGGTCTGATCACCATGGTGCCCGAGCTGGAGAAATACCGCGATCGTCTCCCCGAGTCGTTCGTGGACGGTGGCTACTACACCAAGACCCGAGAGAATCGACCCCTGGTCGGCCCGACCTCGGTGCACGGGGTGCACCTGCTCGCCGGGCTCTCGGGATTCGGCGTAATGGTGTCGGCCGGCGCGGCGGACCTGCTCTCCCGTCACCTGGTTGGTGCCGAGGTTCCTGACTACTCGAACGGATTCCTGCTCGGCAGGTACGACGACCCGGACTATGTCGCCAACCTCGAGACCGCCGTGTCCGGTCAGCTGTAGTCGACTACCTCGACGCTCCCGGAGGCACCGGCGCCACTTACCATGCCCGGATGCGATCGCTCCTCGCCGCCGGGCTCTTTCTCGTGGCGGCCTGTGCTCAGCCGCTGCAAGGAGTCGACCTGCCCTTGGCATCGCTCCCAGAGGACATCGACTCGGCGCAGTGGGCCATGCCTTTCTTCCATGAGTTCGGCCCCGGGTTCTGGCCCCAGGGCCCGCACGTCTACCAGTTGCTGTTCGACTGTCCTGGTGTCGGTGAGGAGGACGTGAAGAGTGAGCTGATCTTCTTCGCCGCAGGGTCGGATTTCCCGACCATCGACGACGAGGTGCATCTACGTCTGCAGGGTATCTCCACCACCACTATGGGCCCGCCGGACCTCCAGTTCGTGAGCACCGACCAAGAAACGACTGCATTGCTCACCGTGGTGGGATTGAGCGACGCCCAGGTAGAAGCCGCTGCCGAGTGCGCCGGCGAGATCCAGTGGGACGACGGCCAATCTGCTCCCCTCCAGCCGGGGGAGCCGTTCCGACCCTGACCTATCGGCTGTGGCTGAGCATCCACTCATAGAGAGCCGGGTCCCGGTAGGCGATCTCGTAGGCACCGAAATGTCCTTCGTCCGGGTAGGTGGTCCACTTGACCTCGCCGTCACAGAGCTCCTCCCACGCCTCGACTTGGGTGCGCACTGCGTCGTACTGGGCGATCATGTCCTGCTCGCCGTGGATCACCCACACCGGGACCTCTTTCAGTCGACAGGCGAAACCGGCAGGTGGAGGGGCCGCCTGCTGATAGCCGCTCCCCGATAGCGACGCCATGGCCGCATAACGCTGAGGGAATTCGCTGGCGATGTGCCACGAGCCGAAGCCCCCCATGGACAGCCCGGTGAGATAGACGCGATCGGGATCCACGAGGTAGGTGTCGAGCACCTCCTGGAGCAGGGCATCGACGACTTTCGGCTGGTTGCCGGTGAACCAGGTGGTATCCGGCTCTGCCTGGGGCGACACGACCACGAACTCGAAGTCCTCAGGCTGTTCTCCGAGTGCAAGGACGGCCGGAAGCCCGAAACTGGTGACGAAGGTCGAGTCGTAGTCGTCGTCACCACTTCCATGGAGGAAGTAGATGAGGGGGTAGCGGCGGTCACGGTCCTCGCCGTAACCGTCGGGAAGCCAGACCAGGTAGCTCATCTCCTGTCCCGACTCGTGGGCGAATGTCCCCTGTAGATGCTGGCCGGTCGTGACCTCGGTCGTCGGAGCGCAGGCCGCCACGATGACCAGGAAGACGATCCCCAACGGGGTGAGCCTCATCAGATCACATTAAGGGGGCTGCCGCCAAATGGCTCGAGACCAGGGGTCATCCGAACTTGGTCTTGGGCTTCTCCTCGAGCATCTCGTCGACGTAGACATCGACCTTCTCGTTGTAGAAGGCCACCATCCCGGCCACCTTCTGGGACTCGGGCAGCGGTGCGTCGTATCCCCAGGCGATGTCGTCGTGATCGCTGCCGTCGACGGTCACCGTCCAGTAGCGGGCCGCCCCCTTGTAGGGGCAGTCGGTGACGGTGTCCGTCGGTGTGAGCAGATCCATGCGCACATCGGTCTTGGGCATGTAGTGCCGGGTGGGGAGACCTGTCTCATAGAGGAAGAAGGCGTTGGTGGTGTCGGCAACGGTCACCCCGGCCACCTCCACCCTGACCCGGCGGCCCGACGGGAGGATGTCGATTCGCGTGTACGGGTCCCGGGCATGGACCCAGACCTCCTCGTCCTCTTCGAACCAATGGTCCATGGTCTTCCACACGAAGGCGTAGTAGCCCGCGATCTCGTCGATCTTCGGCTCCTTGAACGTATAGGCGACGCCTTCGGAGCCGTTCACCTTCACCGCGTACTGAGTCGCCTCGCCCCGGCTCGGGCTCTTCTTCGTATCACCGGTCTCTACCAACAAGTCGGTCTTCACGTCCGACTCGGGGAAGTAGTAGGTCGGGTAGTACGGGACCTCCCAAACGAGGAGAGGGCTCGTGGTGTCGGCGACGATCTGGCCCCCGAGCATCACTCTCACTTGCTTACGGGAGGGCTCGATCCTCACACGGCCACGGTCACTCATGAAAACTCCAGGTCTCTCGCGCGTTTCAGTCAACAAGCTCGTCGCCCCCCGGATTCCGTCTCACCAGGCGACTCCGCGGTTCTCCGTCCGCCGGCGTCGAGCTCGAACCGAGGGCGCTGGACCGCCGAGCGGTGTCTACGACCCTGGGTTCGCCGCTTGTCGGTTGGACCTAGTAGACGACGATCGTTTCCAGGGAACCCGTCATCGCCATCGTCCGGGCACCCCAGTACTCGCCGAAACGCGCCGTCAGGGAATCGGGCCTCTCGGCGTAGACACGGCGACCCAGGATCTCTGCAGCTACCTGTAACTCGCCTCGTCGCTGGTTGGCCAGGGCACGGAAGAGAGAGCGCTCTCGGGGATTTGGGCACAGGTCGGGACGCATGTCGAGGAGATGGGTCAACTCGGCCATGTCGTTGTCCTCGCCCAAGATGTTGCCCAATCGCTCGAGGGTCATCGCGGTGCCCACGACGACCTCGGGCCACAACGGAGCCAGGAACTCCATCTGATGCCGCATGTCTTTGACCCTCTTGCGCCAGTGGTGGAAGTCTCCGGGAGCGGCTCGCTCGTAGGCGCGGACCATGGTCTGGCGGCCGTGACCATAGGTGGCCGACAGGCCGGGGCCAACCGCCTCGAACGAGTCACGGATCCCGAGCCCATACACCTCCTGAGCCTCGGGGTCGGTCGGCCAGGAGCCGTAGCGGTTGTAGGCGCGCTCGAGACTGCGCACGACCCTTCCGATGAGATTCGGGTCCTCCATGGCGCTGAGCTCGGTGATGTCGCGACGTCTCGAGAGACGTTCTATCAGGTTGACGAAGGTGCCCTCGGCTAGCAACTCCCCGTACAGGGTCTGGATGGACACGGCGGCATCGAGGACTCCTCGAGCCGCCCGGATGTCGGAAACCAGGCGAGCCGTGTCTCCCAGAGACCTGTTCTCGAACTCGAACACGTTGTCCGGGAGCTCACCACGGACCAGCCGCAAGAGGGCGCGAACCCGCTTGATCGACTTGCGTGACTCGTGGACCGCCCCACCGAGGCCGCCCTCACCGTTGAAGAAGCCACTGGCAGC
>Ga0299914_10004517_pt1 | contig 10041 bp, 7 predicted proteins | sample RVTome_10_FD_201361 | JGI IMG/M metagenome (GOLD analysis project Ga0299914, IMG submission 201361) | Soil microbial communities from uranium-contaminated site in the Upper Colorado River Basin, Wyoming, United States - RVT153D57 (version 2) ... | reverse complement strand
GAACTGTATGACCGACAATCGATTACCGCAACGTAACGGGGATCTGGATGCGCAGCGACACGGCCCTTGCGTGCGGACCCGCCGAGCTTGCGGCGACGGACGCCGCCACATCAGGATTTCGCCCGTCGAACACGCGGCGAATTCTACGACTCTCAGCGGATGCGAACGAATGCCGAAAGCGATACTGACCGCCGCACTCGCCGTCCTGCTGTTTCCAGCGACCGTTCTCGCGCAGGCCACGCGTTCCGACACGATCGCATGTGGGCTCGCGAGTGCACGCGGATCGGCGGAAGGCGTGGCGCACGACTTCACGCGACTGCTCCAGCTCACGGGCGATGTACCGGCGCGCGCCACGTTGATCCGTCGCGGCGGCGAACGTCTCGCCGTTCCGTGCGGCGAAACCATGGCGCTGGGCGAGCGGTGGTACGAATCGCCATCCGATACCTGGGCCACTCTGTTGCCGATCCGGGCGGACATGGGCTTCAATACGCGCTACCCGCGCGGCGCCAACGACGGACCGCTCTGGGCCGGCCGCGGCCTGGCCGCCGGTGTGCGCGGCGGTATCGAGCTCCGGTACGGCGCGTTCAGCGCCGCGCTGGCGCCGACGGCCGTTTTCGCGGAGAACCGTGGATTCGCGCGGCCGGAACGAACCATATCCCGACTTTCGCCCTTCGCCTATCCGTGGCACGGCGGCTCGATCGACTGGCCGCAGCGGCCAGGCAGCGACAGCTGGTCGACTCTCGACCCGGGCCAGAGCTTCGTGCGTGTGGATGCGTACGGCCTGGCGGCAGGCGTTTCGACAGAGAACCTGTGGTGGGGTCCGGCACTCTTCAATCCGTTGCTCCTTGGCAACAACGCCGCCGGCTTTCCGCACTTCTTCGTCGGCACGAGCGGTCCGCTCGACATCCGCATCGGTACGCTCGACTTCGACCTCGTGTGGGGCCGGCTGACGGAATCCGACTGGTTCGATGGCGACCCGGACAACGACCACCGGCTGATATCGGGTCTCGTCGTCGACTTCGAGCCTGTGTTCGCGCCCGGGCTGTACCTCGGCGCAGCACGCATGTACCTCGCGACGATCCCGCCCGATGGCTTCGGCGTCGACGATTTCTTCCTCCAGCCGTATCGCGGCATCCGCGACAACCTTCCAGGCACTTTCGCCGGCGACAACCAGCTGATCTCCGTGTTCGGCCGTTTCGTCGCGCCCGGCGGCGGCCTCGAGGCCTGGGCCGAATGGGCGCGAGAAGACCACTGGGCCGACTTCGAAGACTTTGCCAAGCAGCCCGACCATTCGCAGGCGTACACGCTCGGCGTGCAGAAGGTCGTCGACCGGGAGGACGGCTGGCTCCGTCTGTACGGCGAGCTGACACACCTTCAGTCCGCGATCACCATCCGATCGTTCCGTCCCGGTGCCAACTTCTACACGAACTCGTCCGTGCGGCAGGGGCACACCCATCGCGGACAGCTGCTCGCGGCGGGCATCGGTCCGGGGTCGGACATGCAGGTCGTGGGCGGCGACTGGCTGACGACGTGGGGACGCTCCGGTCTCTTCTTTCAGCGGACCCGGTACGACGATGACGCCTACTACGCGAACTTCGCACGGTTCTACGCGCAGAACGGGCACGACGTCGAGCTGACGGTCGGCGCGCGCCAGCGTCTCTTTCTCGGTCCCGTCGATCTCGACTGGGAGCTGACGTACAGTCACAGGTACAACCGCAACTTTGTCGGGTTCGAGGCCGCCAACTTCGACGTGCTGTTCAGCGAACGCAACTGGGGCATCCGTCTCGGCGCGTCGTGGGTACCACGTCTGGCGTTACTGTCCGCGACACGAACCACGCCCTCGCCGCAATGATCGCGGACGATGTACGCCAGCCGCTCGCGCCATCCTCATAGACCGCGCCTGCCGTGACTTCCAGCCACGGCAGCGCGCGCACCTCCGCCGTGATGACCGCGGCCGTGCTCTTTCCCGTCCGCTCCGGCGCGAGCAGGTTCTCTTCCGCCCGATCGCGCAACGCCACACGCGCATCGAACCGCACGCGCGCAGCAGCGAGATCGGCACCGCCGAAGAGGAGCCACTCGGTGCCGTGACCGGCCACCGGGTGCCCGAGCAGCGCACGGTCGTGCGTCCAGCCTCCGCGCAGCGACCAGTTCCGGTACCAGATCGTGTTCTTGATGCTCGCTGCCGCGAACGACGCGCGCTCGATCCCCAGCTCCGCGGCCGGGACACCGGGGAGCGCGGCGAGCCGCAGCCCCGCTATGATGCCGGGCGAACGGTGGTAGCCGCCGCTGGTGTCGTCGAACCCCCACTCGACGTACGTCTCGACGGGCACTCCGCCGAGCGGCGGCCGCCAGCGAACATCGAGGGACATGACCTGGTTCGCGAACTCGCCCTGCTCGCCGCCGTGCTCACCGACCAGCACATAGAACAGGTTCCGCAGCGTGACCGGCGCGTTGCCCTCGCCGCCGAACATCGCGCCGCGGTTGAATCCGATGCCGAGCCGCCCGTGCGGTGCAATGTGAGCACGCGCAGCCCAGAACCAAGGCTCGCGGATCAGATCGCCGTTCTCCACCCGTGAACCGAAGGTTTCGAGCCGGATCGGTCCGATCGCGCGGAGGAAGCCCGGCAGACGCGCGGGTCTCGTCAGGTACAGTCCGATGCCGTCCAGCGCTACATTGCCGGACAGCACGACACTTCCTCCCTCACCGTAGCCGTATCCCACCGCCCGCCGGCCGGCCCATGCGCCTACTGGCCCCAGCTCGGCGACGACGTGCGCCTCCTCCAAGGTCGCCTCGTCCCGACGCCACGCCGGCGTAGCGCTCACGCCCACCGCCTTGCCGATCGATGCAGCGAGCGGAAGCCGGGCGAGCGGACCGGAATCGTCCGGGACGGGCTCCGTCCCCGTCCAGTCGTCGACGTTGCTGTAACCGATGCCGGCGAGAACGCGTCCCTCTTCGTTCGTCCATCCGGCCTCGACCGCGGCTCGCCTCAGCCGCCAGAGGCCGCTCTGCGAGGACACCGGTCGGAGCTCTTCCGTGAACCGGTCGCGGTAGCTACGGGCCACATCGGCGAGCGGACCGGCCGCGGAAGCGGTTGCGGATTCCAGCAGGCGCGCGATCTCACCGATCCGCAATGCGCGCTGACCCGCATCGAAGCCTCCATCGATCAGCCCCGCAGCAGCCAGACGCCGCACTGCCCGGACCGACCAGTGTCCCGGCGGCAGGAACGTGCTCGCGGCGCCGACCTCCTCGTTACTGCTCGCCTGTCCGTGTGCAGCATCCGCTGACGGTGTCGCGAGCAATGCGGCAAAGACGAGTGTGTGGCAGATCCGCCGCGCGGGGCGCATCACGTCTTCGTCGTCGCGTAGTAGCGGTATCCCACCGAGTTGTAGCCGCCGTAGTAGCGATCCTTCCTGATATCGATGTCGTTGAGCACGACGCCGAGCAGCGGTGCGCGCACCGCCTCGAGCTGCTCCATCGCGAAGGTCACGGCACCACGGTCCGTCGCGCCCGCACGCGCCACGAGGATGACGCCATCCGCGTGGGTGCCGAGCAGCGCAGCATCCGTCACGGCGGTGAGCGGCGGCGCATCGAAGATCACGGTGTCGTACTGCTTCTCCAGATGGTCCACCAGCTGCTGCATCCGTGTCGAGCCGAGCAGCTCGGCCGGGTTGGGCGGCACCGTTCCCATGGCCAGGACGTCGAGCATGACACCGCTCCCGATGTCGACGCGCTGCCTCGCCTTTTCGACGGGCAGCGAGCCGAGCAGCACGTTCGAGAGCCCCGGCTCGCGACCGATCGTGAACACCTCATGCAGAACGCCCCGCCGCATGTCGGCATCCACCAGCAGCACCCGCAGCTCCTGCTGCGCGAGCGTGATGGCCAGATTCGTCGCACTCGTCGACTTGCCATCGCCTGGCGTCGGGCTCGTGAACACGAGCGTACGCGGGGTCTGCTCGGGTCGGGAGAACGTGATGTTCGTGCGCAGACTGCGGTACGCTTCCGACGCGGGACTGCGCGGATCGCGCCCTGCCACCAGCCGCGACTGCAGCGCCTCCGTCCGCACGCCACGGCCCACGCCGCCGTTGGTGGGTGACACCTGCGCAATCCGCGGGATCGTGCCGAGAACAGGAACACCGCCCGTGACGTGCTGCAGCTCTTCCCGCGACCGGACCGTCGTGTCCATGTGCTCGCGGCCGAACGCCAGACCCACACCCAGCGACAATCCCACGACTACCGAGAGCAGCAGGCTCAGCATCGGTTTCGGCCAGACGGGCTCGTCGGGCACGATCGCGGGGTCGACGACGCGCACGCTCGGATCTTCGACGGCTGCTGCGATTTCCGCCTCTTTGAGCCGGGTCTGGAGCAGTGTCGCGATCTCCTCGAGCAGTTCGGCTTCGCGCAGGTGACGCGCGAACTCGATGTCGCGGCGCGGCACCTGAGCCAGCTCGACCGCGAAGCCGTCGAGCGTGCGATCGAAGCCGATGATCTGACGGTCCAGGCTGCTCAGGTAGGTGGTCGCGAACGACGTCAGCTGATCCTCGATCTCGCGCACTCGCGCGCTCAGCACTTGAACGTCCGGGTCGACCAGCGTGCGCTGCCGGAGCAGCAGCGCGCGTTCGTTCTCGATCTCGGCCAGCGTGACCAGCAGCTCGCTCACGGCATTGTTGCGCAGCAGTGTGGGGAACCCGATCAGCCGGCGGTAGGGCGAGGCTTCTTCCGGCAGCGCTTCGGGCATCGCCGATACGTCCTCGACCAGACGGGCGAGGCCGTCGCGCTCGATGGCGATCAGGTCGCGCTGCGCGCGCAGCTCGATGACGTGCGTGATCTGCGCACGCGCCTCGGCCTCGGGGCTGACGATCTGCTCGCCTTCGCGGAATACGCGCAACGCGTTTTCAGCACCATGCAGCTGCACGTTCAGCGTGTCCAGCTGCTCGCGCAGGAAAGCGACAGTGCTGAGCGCCTCGCGCTTCCGCACGGCATTGCGTCGCGCGATGAACAGCCGCGCAGCGGCATCCGGTACTTCGCGCGCGAGTACGGAGTCCGGCCCCTCGTAGCGCACAACGATGAAGTCCGCATCGCGGTTCGGCCGGGTCACCGTAAAACGCTCAGCGAAAGCGCGGACGGTCTCGTGGAACGCGCTCACCTCGAGGCGAATCTCGTCGTAGCGCGCGGCATCGCTCGTGAGGGCGAATCGCACGCCATCCAACTCCACGGGCTCCGCAATGCCCACCCGTCGTGTGCCGCCGGCCGTATCCGTCACCTCGAAGACGCCGTTCTCGACCTGCTGCACCGCGATTTCGTTCGGCGGTGCCGTGCGCGCTACCGCGATCTGCGTCAGCAGCTCGCGGCGGGGCATGTTTCGCGGCGCACTGACGCGCAGCTGGAGGTCGAGCGAGTCGACGACGTCTTCCGCCAGCGACCGGCTGCGCAACTCCTCCATCTCGGTGTCGATCTCGCTGCCGGACGAGAGGTTGCTGAGTGCGTCGAGCACGGCGACGTTCGACCGCTCCTGATCGATCCGAAGCGATGATGCCGACTCGTAGACAGGCCGCGCGAGATACAGGAAAACGAGCGTCGCGATCACAACGGGCACCATCGTGCCTGCAATCAGAAGCCGGTTCCGCTGCAGGAAATTCGCGAGGCTGCGCAACGGCGCATCCGTGTGCGGGCGTCCGTTCCTCTGCGGGTTCGCGGGCATCAGCATGGGTCAGCGCGCGAGGAGGGCTATGGCAATGCTGACGACGCCGGAGATGACGGCCGCGACGACACCCGGGTTGCGGCTCGTCCAGCTGCGCTCCGGCACGAACAGCTGGTCACCGGAGCGGAGCGGTGTCTCCGCGATGGTCATCCGGTCCGTCACAGTCTGGATCGTCTCGCCATCGCGCATGAGGTAGATCCTGTCCGTGGTGCCCTGCACTGTTGTTCCGCCGGCCATCGCGAGCGCTTCCGCAATCGTCATCGTGGGGTCCACCAGCTTGAGGCCGGCTTCACGCACCGCGCCCAGGATCGTGATCCGCCGCAGGAACGTGATCTCGATGGACGGGTTGCGCAGGTACTGTTCGTAGTCCTCGATCAGCTGCTTGCGGAACGTATCCGGCAACTGCTCCCTCGTGTCATACCTTCCGATCTTCGGCAGCACGACCGTCCCGTCGGACGTGATAGCGAACTCACCGGACAGCGTCTCCTCCCGCCAGATCTCGATGCGGATGACATCGCCCGGAAGGAGGTAAGCATCCGTCCGCTCCTGCGCAGCCGCCGCCGCTGCCACGACCAGCAGCGCGAGCACCGAGAAAGTGATGCGTGCCGTGCGGAACGCTGTACCGCTCGAGAGCCTTCCTGTCATCATCGATTCAACCGACGCCGGGCAAGCGGACCGGCAAACTCGATGCGGGCGTTGCCGGACCGAGCTGGCCGTAGTCGCCCCGTCCCCAGCAGAGGATCACGCGCGACGTCGTGACACCGCAGCTGTGCGTCTCGCCGCGCGCACTCAGCGCCGCGAAGTCCGGCACGCTCGGAATCGGCTGGGGCGCCGGCCACGACCGATACGCTCCGTTGCCGAGTTGGCCATCGGTACCCCGGCCCCAGCAGCGGGCGGGGCCCTGGGTCAGCACGCCACACGTGATGGCGAGCCCAGCATCGAGTGATGTGTACGGCACCGTCACATCGTGCACGGCGGCCGGCCGGTTGCTGCCGACGAATCCCGGCTGCGACGTGAACGCGACGCCCATCTCGCCATCCGCATTGCTGCCCCAGCAGTACGGTATACCACCCACGACGAGCCCACAGCTGTGGGAGTACCCCGCCGCCATCGATGTGAACCGGAGCGTCGTCTCGACGCGTGCAGGCCGCAGCGTGCTCGTCAACGTTCCCGTCCCCAGCTGGCCCTGGTTGTTCAGCCCCCAGCAGTAGGCCTGCCCGTCCGTCGTCACGGCGCAGGTGTGGAATCCGCCGGCGCTGACGCTCGCGAACTCGAGCTCGTTCGCGATGCGGCGAGGCGTATCCCGGTCGATGGTCGTGCCATCGCCCAGCTGTCCCTGACCATTGGCGCCCCAGCAGACCAGACCGCGGGAACGCGTCACGCCGCACGTGTGGAACCAGCCGCTGCTGACCTGCACGAACCGGGCAGGCGTGTCGATGGTCACCGGAACGCCCTGGTCGATCGTCGAGGCGTTGCCAAGCTGGCCGTTGAAGTTCCAGCCCCAGCAGAAGACCTCGTTCTCTGTCGTGATCGCGCAGGTGTGCCGCGCACCCGCGCTCAGCGAGACGAACGATACGTTGACCGGTGCCGCGCGGGGTATCACGCTCGGCGCGTAGACGCCATTGCCCAGCTCGCCGGCCGTGCCATTGCCCCAGCAGTAGACCGTGCCGCCCTCGTCGATGCCGCACGTGTGGAGTGCGCCCGTCGCCACGGCCGTGAACAGCGTCGGTGAGACGGGCCCCACGCCATCGTCGCAGCCGATGATGGCACTGCTCGCGAAGACCAGACCCCCGATCGCGCGCAGAGTCCCGCTGCGTTTCATCGGAACGCGTCCGAAATGCGATCCCACAGCCCGCGCTTCGCCGAGAGCGGCGGAACTGGAAGTGGTGCTTCATTCATGAGCATGCGGCCAGGGTTCGTTTCCATCAATAGGGTGACCTGTTCTTCACCGCCGAGGGCGAGCAGCGTTTCGCGGTAGCCGACAATGCCCGGCCGCCCGCGTGCATGGTAGTCGCTCGAGAGGTAGTCGACCCAGCCACGCTCGAGTATCCGGATCGCCGCCTGCCGCGGCTCCTCTCCGTACCGTCCCGTGAGCGACGGTCCGTTCACCTGGAGGTACGCACCTGCGGCGCGCCACTCCTCGATCACATCGACGCCGGAAAGCATGCCGCCGTACCGTTCGGGATGCGCAACAATGGGGGTCCAGCCCCGGGAGCGCAGGTGTGCCATGACGCGGCCCGAGCGTGGCGGTACGGTGAAGTACGGAAACTCGACGAGCACGAATGAGCTGGCGCCGAGCCGGAAGCGCGGGTCCGTGAGATCGGGATCGGGCAGATCGAGCTTGACCTCTGCACCTCGCCGCACATCCAGATCGGGAAAGTCCTGAAGCACGCCTTCCAGTCCGGTCCAGCCGGCATCGACCTCGCCCATCCGCTCGTTCAGCCGGTCCTCGCGCAAAGCGATCGATGCATCGACGTGCGGCGTCGCGACGAGCGCGCGCACGCCATCGGCCTGCATGGCCGCCAGCGCCTCTCGCGCATCGTTTGCATCGCGCGCTCCATCATCGACGCCCGGAATGACGTGGTTGTGAAAATCGACGATCTGGCCCGACGACTCCTCGGTCTCAGCCGACACCTGCTTCTCCCTCTGCCTCCGCGAGCTTCGCAGCGGCAAGCGTAGCGGCACAGAAGAACGCGATGTACTGCGTGAACTGCGCGTAGTAGTCGAACGCGTTGTCCGTGATCGCGATCACCGCCCACGCCAGGATCCCGCCGATGGCGGGCAACGCGAACTCGCGTACCGTCGTATCCCGCAGTCGACCGGCGCGCGCTACGCCGCGCAGCCACGCGAGCATTGCGACCATGAAGAGCGTACCGCCGACCAGCCCCGTCTCGGCCGTCAGCCGCAGATACTCGTTGTGTACCACGAGCCCCATCTCCGGCGGGAAGTTGGCACGCAGGATCGTACCCGTCGAGCCGAGGCCCAGGCCAACGACAGGGCTGGCCAGCAGCGCAGCCAGGATCACGGGCCAGAGCAGCTCGCGACCCTGCCAGTTCATCGCGCGGTAGAGCTGTGCCGGATCGCCCAACATGCCGATCAGCTGACCCGCCGAAGGCAGATAGCCGAGCGTTCGCTCGATCGCGACTGGCAGCAGCGCGACGGCTACGGCTCCGCCCACCAGCGCCGCCCCTCCGAGTGCACGGTAGTTGCGCGTCAACAGCGCGCCGTACGCCGCAATGCCCGCAAGGCCCACGAGGCTCGCGAGCAGCGTGATGCGCGTGAGCGTCAGCACCATCCACACACCGAGCGCACCGCACAGCAGCAGCTGCCGCTTGTCACCGCGTACGGCGAAACGGGCGAACGCGAGGAACATCACAGCGAGCAGGTAGAACGAGAACGGATTCTCGTGGACGCCCACACCCTGGATGCGCATGCGCCCGTCGGCGTTGATCTCGTAGCCGCCCGCCATCACGTAGATCGGGTTCAGCACGAGCGCGATGACGGCTGCACCGATCAGCGCCCAGTCGGACAACCGGCCCAGGTCTTCCCGCGATCGGGCACAGCCCAGCACGGCCACGAAGATCAGGAGCGGGAACGCGAGCTTGAGCAGGAGTCGCAGCCCGTCCACAACCTCCGTCGACAGTGCCAGCGTTGCCGCTGCCCAGATGAGGAACAGGGCGTACCAGCGGCCGTAGCGACCGAAGGCAGCGCGCAGCACATCACGGTCGGCGATCACGAGCCCCGTCAGACCGATCGTCATGCCGATCAGCCGGATCCCGTTCATGTCGACACCGCCCTGCTCCGTCAGCAGCGCCTTGAACCCGCCCGTCAGAAACGACAGGTCGATGGGCCCGATCGCCAGCATCACGCCGATCAGTGCGAGCGGCTGCGCGAGCACAACGAGCAGCATCACGCCACCGACCACGGCGCCCAGCGCGGCCCACGGCGATGCGGCTACCGCTGCCCCGGCCGCCGTTGCGAGCAGTCCACCGAGCAGCAGCGAGGAGACCGGCCGCAGCCGGTGCGTCGCGGAGCGAGCGAGCGCACCCACGCTCAGCGGACCGCCATGCCGAACATCGCCGGCTTGTCGGCCTGGTCGAACACGCCCCATACACGGGGTCCGCGCGCACGCAGCTCGGTGAACGCCGCGTTCCACTCGACGTCGTCCGAGAGCAGCACACCGCCCTCCCGCAGTCGCGACCATGCCGCGTCCATCTCGAAGCGCATGTTGTCGTACGTGTGCTGGCTGTCGTGCACGAAGACGTCGATCGGGCCGGCCTCTGCGAGCACCGCCGGCAGCACCCGCCTGCTCATCCCGCGATGCACCGTCCAGGAATCCGTCA
>Ga0299914_10004516_pt1 | contig 10041 bp, 6 predicted proteins | sample RVTome_10_FD_201361 | JGI IMG/M metagenome (GOLD analysis project Ga0299914, IMG submission 201361) | Soil microbial communities from uranium-contaminated site in the Upper Colorado River Basin, Wyoming, United States - RVT153D57 (version 2) ... | reverse complement strand
CGACGTCGCGAAGCGACCGCCGTCGAGCTGCACCATCGGGCGAAGCTCCGGCGGGATCACCGGTACGACGTCGAGGATCATGGCTCGCGGATCGTTCACCCGACGCTCGTGATCATCACGACGGTTGAACGCAGAGACGATCTTCAGGCGCTTGATGGCCTTCTGCTTGCGCTGCGCGCTCAGCGGGCGCTGGCCCTCGGTCGGGTCGATCGCCTCGCGGAGCTTGATCTCTTCCTCGTCGAGGTCGATGCGGTCGATGAGCCGCGCGATGGCGTCGGCGCCCATACCGCCCTCGAAGTACTCGCCATAGCGGTCGACCAGCTCGCGCCACAACAGCTCGTCCTCGATGATCTTGCGGGCAAAGAGGTCTTTGAACTCGTCGAACGAACGAGTGACGAGATCGAGCTCCATCTCGTACTCCTCGCGAATGGCCGCCACATCCTTCTCGGTGGCGCGCCGGCGGGAGTTGAGCTCGGACTCCTTCACGTTCTGCTTCTCGAGCTCGGCGATCTCCGCCTCGAGCTCCTTGAAGCGCTGGTCGATCTTCTTGTCGCGTTCCTTTTCGATCTCCTCGCGCTCGCCGACGACCTCGGCCTCGATGTTGGGGAGGTCTGTGTGGCGCTTCTCCTCGTCGACCCAGGTGACGAGATTGGCAGCGAAGTAGATGACCTTCTCGAGCTGCTTCGCCTTCAGCTCCTCGCGAACCTCCGTGCCCATCAACAGATAGGCGAGCCAGGAACGAGTGCCGCGCAGGTACCAGATGTGCACCACCGGAGCGGCCAGCTCGATGTGTCCCATGCGCTCACGCCGCACCTTCGAGCGCGTGACCTCCACACCACAGCGTTCACAGATGATGCCCTTGAAGCGCACGCGCTTGTACTTGCCGCAATAGCACTCCCAATCCTTGGTCGGACCGAAGATCTTCTCGCAGAAGAGTCCGTCCTTTTCGGGCTTGAGCGTGCGGTAGTTGATCGTCTCCGGCTTCTTGACCTCGCCGTTCGACCACATGCGGATCTGGTCGGCGGTCGCGAGACCGATGCGGAGCTGGTCGAAGTTGTTGACATCGAGAACAGGCATTTTGGTTCCGTTGCTCCTCGTGTTCTCAGTTGTTGCTGGCGCGACGAGCGTCTTCTTCGTCGCTGCCTCGCTCGGGGCGTGAGAGGTCGATGCCGAGTTCCTCGGCGGTGCGGAAGATGTCCTCGTCGAGCTCACGCATCTCGATCTCTTCGCCGGTCGCGTTGCGAACCTCGACGTTGAGACAGAGCGCCTGCATCTCCTTGATGAGCACCTTGAAGCTCTCGGGGATGCCCGGCTCGGGGATGTTCTCGCCCTTGACGATGGCCTCGTAGACCTTCACGCGGCCGAGCACGTCGTCGGACTTGATGGTGAGCAGCTCCTGCAAGCAGTACGCCGCGCCATAGGCCTCGAGCGCCCACACCTCCATCTCACCGAAGCGCTGACCGCCGAACTGCGCCTTACCACCGAGCGGCTGTTGCGTGATCATCGAGTACGGGCCCGTCGAGCGGGCGTGGATCTTGTCGTCGACGAGATGCGCCAGTTTCAGGATGTAGACGATGCCGACCATCACCGGGTTGTCGTAGGGCTCACCGGTGCGCCCGTTGATGAGGACGCTCTTGCCGTCCGGGCGCATGAGTCGGCCGCCCTCGCCATAGGCGATCTGCACGCGCTCGCCGGCGGCGTCGAAGCCTTCCCAGTTGAGATGGCCGGCCTCCGGATGCAGCTCCTCGAGGATGTGCTTGATGGTCGGGTGCTTGCCCGCTTCATCCTCTTCGTCCCAGTGCGCGCCGTCGAACACCGGTGTGGCGACGAGTTGTGAGGCGGGCGTGGTCGGACGCGTCTTCTGCTCGGTGCCGAGCATCGGCGGCGCACCGACCGCGGACCCGTTGGTCTGCCAACCCCATCGCGCCGCATAGCCGAGATGCGCCTCGAGCACCTGCCCGACGTTCATGCGGGACGGCACACCGAGCGGGTTCAGGATGATGTCGACGGGCGTGCCGTCGGGCATGAAGGGCATGTCCTGCACCGGCAGGATCTTCGAGATGACGCCCTTGTTCCCGTGACGACCGGCAAGCTTGTCACCCACGCTGATCTTGCGCTTCTGGGCGACGTACACCCGCACGAGCTGGTTCACGCCGGGGGGCAGCTCGTGGCTCTCGTCGCGGCTGAAGACCTTGACGTCGATGACCTTGCCCGACTCGCCGTGGGGCACCTTCAGCGACGTGTCGCGGACCTCGCGTGCCTTCTCCCCGAAGATGGCGCGCAACAGGCGCTCCTCGGGAGTGAGCTCGGTCTCGCCCTTCGGCGTGACCTTGCCAACCAGCACGTCGCCCGGGCCGACCTCGGCACCGACGCGGATGATGCCGCGCTCGTCGAGGTCGGCGAGGATCTCCTCGGACAGGTTGGGTATGTCACGCGTGATCTCTTCGGGACCGAGTTTGGTGTCGCGCGCGTCGATCTCGTGCTCGTGGATGTGGATCGATGTGAGCACGTCGTCGCGCACGAGGCGCTCGGACAAGATGATCGCGTCCTCGAAGTTGTAGCCCTCCCACGGCATGAACGCGACGACGAGGTTCTTGCCCAGCGCCAGCTCACCGTTCTCGGTGGACGGGCCGTCGGCGAGGATGTCGCCCTTCTTGACCTTGTCGCCCTCGCGCACGCGCGGCTTCTGGTTGATCGACGTGTCCTGGTTCGATCGCTCGAACTTGAGCAAGCGGTAGATCTTCTTGCCCGAGCCCGAGTACTGCACCGTGATGGCGTCGCCATCGACGGCCACGACCGTTCCGTCGTCATCGGCGAGGATCATGTCGGCCGCGTCGCGGGCGGCACGACCCTCGACACCGGTGCCGATGTACGGGGCCTCGGCGCGCACCAGGGGCACGGCCTGCTTCTGCATGTTGGCGCCCATCAACGCGCGGTTGGCGTCGTCGTGCTCCAGGAACGGGATCAGCGACGTGGCGATCGAGACGATCTGCTTCGGCGAGACGTCCATCATCTGGACCTCTTCGGGCGACACGAACGAGATCTCCGTCGTGGCCCCGAAGAACACGTCCCGCTCGAGCTGCAGTTTGAGCTCGCCGAGCGTGGCCGCCTGCGGAGAGCGACGCACGAGCACACGCTCGCCGCTGAAGCTGCCGTCGGGATGCAGTGGCACGTTCGCCTGGGCGACGACGTACTCCTCTTCCTCGTCGGCCGTGAGGTACACGATCTCTTTGGTGACCTTGCCGTTCTTGACCACGCGGTACGGCGACTCGATGAAGCCGAACTCGTTGACGCGGGCAAAGGTGGCGAGCGCGCCGATCAGACCGATGTTCGGCCCTTCCGGCGTCTCGATCGGGCACATGCGGCCGTAGTGACTGAAGTGGACGTCGCGGACCTCGAATCCGGCTCGTTCACGTGACAGGCCACCAGGGCCGAGCGCCGAGAGGCGGCGTCGGTGGGTGAGGCCGGAGAGCGGGTTCACCTGGTCCATGAACTGGGACAGCTGGCTGGTTCCGAAGAACTCCTTGATGGCCGCGACGACCGGGCGGATGTTGATCAGCGTCTGGGGCGTGATGGCCTCGACGTCCTGGGTGGTCATGCGCTCGCGGACGACGCGCTCCATGCGTGACAGGCCGATCCGCACCTGGTTCTGGATCAGCTCCCCAACCGAGCGGATGCGCCGGTTGGCGAAGTGGTCCTGGTCGTCCAGGCGGTAGCCGGGCTCCTGCACCATCAGGTGGAGCATGTAGGTGCACGCCGCGAGCACCTCCGCCGGGGTCAGCACGGCCTGGTCGCTCTCAGGGCGCTCGACTTTGATCTTGAAGAGCTTCTCCAGCTTGTCGAGCTCCGGGCCGAGCTTGCGGTTCAGCTTGTAGCGACCGACCCGCGACAAGTCGTAGCGCCGCGGCTCGAAGAAGGCGTTGCGGAAGTACGCGCGTGCCGATTCGACCGAGGGAGGCTCACCGGGCCGGGCGCGCTTGTAGATCTCGAGCAGCGATTCGTCCTGCGTCGGCGCAAGCTCACGATCCTTCTCCCACTGGCCCTCGAGGAAGTCGAAATGAGCGACGAGCCGCTCGAGGAAACCGGGGTGGTTCTCTTCGTCGTAGCCGAGGGCGCGCAACAGCGTGAACACCGAGAGGCGACGCTTGCGAGCGACGCGGGCGCCCGCCGTGACGTCTTTGCCCGGCTTCTGCTCGAGGTCGATCTCGAGCCATTCCCCGCGGTACGGGTGAATGGTGCCGGTGACCAGCTGGTGCTTCTGCAGGTTCCGAAGACGGAACCGCTCGCCTGGTTGGAAGATGACGCCCGGTGACCGGACGAGCTGCGAGACGACGACCCGCTCGGTGCCGTTGATCACGAACGTGCCCTTGTCGGTCATCATCGGGAAGTCCCCCATGAAGACCGTCTGCTCCTTGATCTCGCCGGTGGTGGCGTTCATGAAGCGGGCGCGCACGAAGATCGGCGCCGAGTAGGTCATGTCCTTCTCTTTGCACTCCTCCACCGAGAACTTCGGCGGCGGGCGCAGGTCCTCGTCGTCGGGATCGAACTCCAGCTCGAGCTGGAGCGTCTCGGTGAAGTCCTTGATCGGGCTGATGTCGCGGAACGTGTCCGCCAGGCCCTGGTGCAAGAACCATTCGAACGACAGGCGTTGGATGGCGATCAGATCGGGGAGCTCGAGAACCTCGTCGAGGTTCGCGAAGGAATAGCGGTCCCGAGTACCGGCGGTCGCAGCCAAGGTCACTCCTCGATGACGAGTCGGTGCGTGCGGAGAGCCCGTGCAGGGGCGCGCAGGGTCGCCGAAAGAGATCCGACGAAAACGAGACGGTGCACGGCAAAGGGAAGGCTAGGCGCGGCGGCGCCAGCCTTGCAACCCCGGAAAGCAGCCCGGAGCAGCAGATTCCGCCGCGAGCTGCTCCTCGAAGCAACTCCCCGACGGTCGAGTTGACGGGCAGGGTACGGCCATCGGGCGCAAAAGGTCAAGGTTTGCGGGGCTGATTTCCGTTTCACCCCTAGCCCACCTCGGGTCAGGCCATGTGGAGCTTGGATCTACCCGACCTCACGGACGGCGAGCGCGAACGAGGTGCCGCCCGGCGGGCGTGGCCGGTAGACGAACAGGTGCCGGCCGGGACCGAACGGGGCGACGTCGACCAGGTCGGCCTCGGTCTCGACGCCGACGTGGAGGCCGGGCAAACGCCAGCCGCCGGCCGCTATCACGGCCGGATCGAGCCCCTCGACCTCGACCAGGAAGGTCGGATGTGACCCGTCCTCTGCCGGACCGCAGTCGATCTCGAGCCGGTTCGCCGACGCTCGCGCCCGCACCGAACCGCTGTGCACGAGGCGGATCGAGCCCACCTCGCCGCCGGCCCGCCAGTGGACCGCGGCCGGAACGTACTGGTGCCACGCGGGCCAACCGGCCGCGCAGTCCTCCGCCCCGATCATCACGTCGTGGTCGAGCCACGCGGTGACCACCCGGCGCGGCTTCTCGCCCACCAGGCGCTCGACCGTGCTCGGACCGGGGAACCGGGCGAACCAGGGCCGTACGGCGTCAGGGATGGAGGTACCGAGCATCTCCACGACGGGTCCGAGGCAGAGATCGTGCCCGTGATCGATCGAGCGCGCCTCCAGCTCCGGCAGGGGCGCGTGCTCGCGACCCAGGACGGGCCAGAGCCAGATCGACAGCGCGCCGACGTATCGATGCAGATCCATCCCGTAGCTACGCGTGTACGGACCGCACAGGTTCCCGAGCCCAGCGTGGTACAGCAGGGCGGTCTCGGCCCACAATGCCGACTCCATGGATGCGCCCCACGAACGCAACCGGGACGACACCGGACACGTCCGCCAGAGCGCCAAACCGAGGAAATCGATGCCGTAGTAGGTCGGCGAGTTGAACTCGTCGAAGGCGCCCTGCCGCTCGCGTCGGGCGACGACCGCCTCGGCCAGCCCATGGCCTTCGTCGACCCAGGGCGGCTCGTGGAGCCGGTGCCCGGCCTCCACCCCCAGCACCGCCTTCATGAGCGCGATGTTCGTGTACCAGGGCGCCACCCGATCCGGAGGCTCGCCTTCCACCGCGAGCCGCAACGATCGCTCGATCCGACCGACGAGATCGGGGGGCAGTTCGCTCTCGAAGTGGCGCAGGATCACCAACCACGTCGTGCCAACGAACTGGCGCCAGTTCGGGTCGTAGTCGTCCCACTCGACGGCATCGGGTGGAGGCGTCGGCCATTCGAGGAATCGCGAGAACGTGCCGTGCCACACCTCGCCGGGCCGGTCGTACTGCGCTCCGAGGACGGTGTCGATCACCCGCCGGGCACGGTCGACGTCGCCCCGATGGAGGCAACCGACCGCATACCACGCCGACTGCGGGATGAGGTGCACGGATTCGTCGGAGATGACGCCACCGAAGGATCCCGGCGGGTTCCACAGCAAGCCGGCGTCGGCGTCGAACCACTGGTCGGACCAGGCCGTCGTGCGCGCGGCAAGGCCGTGGTCGTCGGATTTCACGACGACAGGTACGCCTCGTGCGCCCCGTCGATGGCCTGTCGATCCAGTGCTTCCCCGTACACGAGGACGCCATGGCGCATCCGCAGAGACTCACCGGCCGCGACCGTCACCGGCGCGTCCCACAAGAACGCCGCGTTCACGAAGTTCGCCCAACCGTCCCCATAGGTGTCGGCCCGGGTGCTCGCGTACCAGGGGACCGGATGGCGGGGGTTCCCGGGGTGGTCGAACATCGCCACGCCCGCCGGGCCGGCATCGGTCAAGCCACGGAGGTCACACCACCGCGCCGGCACTCCGTGGATCTGCTGGTGCTCCGATCCGTCGCTCAGGAGCAACCGCGTGTCGCGCCAACTCGGCGCACCGCGCAAGGTCAGCCCGCCGTAGCCACCCCACGTCGTGAAGGGTGTGCGGTCGAACACGACGTCGACCTGCGGGACGAGCGAGGTGTCGAGATCGATGCGGTACGAGTCCGCGCCGAGCTCGTGGTGCGTGAGCACGCGATGCTCGGCGAGCACGACCGTCGATCGATCCGGGCGCACCCACTGGAGCGAGCCGCGAACGTCCAGCCGACCGTCCTGCTGGTGCACCTCCGGTGGGCCGACGTGGCGGAGCACGCCGTAGTCGTCGTACTCCTCCCAGAAGTTCTCACCATTGACGAACTTGATCGTGAACCACAGGCCGTGGTGCCAGGGATGGTCGTCGGGCGCGTCACACGTCAGGACGGAACCGCCGGCAGAACGCAGCGGGTGGATGAAGGGGCGTCGCCTCGCACCCCACACGTACGTCCAGCGATCGGCGATCGTGACGCGGTCATCGGTCAGCTCGTACTCGATGACTGCAGCATGGCGTATGGGGCCGTCGCTGTGGAGCCGGTGGCGGAGCAGCCGCATCGACCGGCGGACTCCGATGGGCGAAGCCCGGCCCGGCGGATCACGCCGGGCCAAGCCAGCCGCGCTACTTGAGCTCGACCGAACCGCCGGCGCCTTCGATGGCGGCCTTGGCCTTCTCGGCGTCTTCCTTGGTGGCCTTCTCGAGCACCGTCTTCGGTGCCCCGTCGACCAGGTCCTTGGCTTCCTTGAGGCCGAGGTTCGTGAGACCACGCACCTCTTTGATCACCTGGATCTTCTTGTCACCGGCCGCGGTGAGGACGACGTCGAACTCGTCCTTCTCCTCCTCGGCCGCACCCTCGCCGCCACCGGCGGTCGCGCCGGGCGCGGCGGCAACCGCGACGGGCGCTGCGGCGGTCACGCCGAACTTCTCCTCGAAGTCCTTCAACAGTTCGCTCAGCTCGAGCACGCTCATGTTCGCGATGGACTCGAGGATCTCTTCCTTGGTGGCCATGGTCAGCTCTCCTGTGGTGCTTCGTCGCCGGCGGCGTCGGTGGTGGGCGCGTCGCCGGTGGGGTCGGCGCTCTCGGTTGATTTGGTGTCGGCCGCAGCCTGCGGCTCGGTGTCGGTCGAAGCTTCTGTCGCCGCCGGTGCTTCGGCGGGTTCGTCTTCAGGTGCGCCAGGTGCTCCGCCCTGGTCGATCAGCGCTCGTAATCCGTACGCGAAATCGCGCGGCACGGCTTGGAGCAGACCGGCGAACTGCTGCATCGGGGCGGCCATGAGACCGGCCAGCTTGGCCAGCAACTCGTCGCGAGGAGCGATGTCGGCCAGAGCCCGGGCGTCGGTCTCGCTGAGGATGTTCTCGCCGAGCACCCCGCCCTTGATCACGAGGTTGGGGTTCGCCCGAGCGAAGTCGCGGAGGGCCTTGGCGACCATCACCGGATCTCCGCTGCCCTGAGTCGGGACGAAGGCGATGGCGGTCGGGCCGGTCAGCAGGTCCTCGATCTCCAAGCCCAGGTCGCGCACGGCGAAACGAACGAGCGTGTTCTTGTAGATCTTGTAGTCACCGCCCGCTTCGCGCAGGGACCGGCGCAGCGTCTTCATCTGATCCACGTCGATGCCCCGGTACTCGGTGAGCAGGGCCGCTTCGCTGTCGGTGAAGCGCTCCCGTACCTCGTCGACCACGGCCACCTTCTCGGGCCTCGGGTTCTCCATCGCACCTCCTCTCTCTCGTCGCAGCGCCAGCGGCGCGGTGTCTCGTCGTGCCCCCGAGCCGCAACGACACAGGGACGCTCGCGTGCAGCGAACGCCCCTGGAGAGATCTCTCGAGGTGTCCGCCTCGTCAGGCGGGCCCGTGGTGAACTCGGGCCCCTTCGGCGCTACCAGCGCACCGGAGGTCTTCGGCGAGCAACAGCTCAGTTCAGTTGTTCAGTTGTCGTGAGCACCGGCCGGTGCTCAGCGGGCCATGAGGGTATCGGGCCTCGACCTCGGGCACCAAGCCCGTAACACGGTCGTTCGGACTCGCGTCAGGCAGCCTCGCCGTCGAGCTCCATCATCCGACCGGGATCGACCTGCACGCCAGGTCCCATGGTGGAAGCGAGGGTGATCCGTCGGAAGTACCGCCCCTTGGAGGCGGCCGGCTTGGCCCGTTCGAGCTCCTCGAGTACGGCGCGCAGGTTGGCAGCCAGCGCCGGCAGATCGAAGCTCGCCTTGCCGATCAGCACGTGCACGTTGCCGTGGCGATCGGTGCGGTACTCGACTTTGCCCCCCTTGAAGTCCGTCACGGCCTTCCCGACCTCTGGTGTGACCGTCCCCGTCTTCGGGTTGGGCATGAGCCCTCGCGGGCCGAGCATGCGGCCGAGCTTGCCGACCTTCGACATGAGGTCGGGCGTCGCGATGGCGACGTCGAAGTCGAGCATGCCGCCTTCGACCTGAGCGATGAGGTCGTCGGCTCCGACGATGTCGGCGCCGGCGTCACGTGCCTCTTGCGCGGCGTCGCCGGCGGCGAACACCGCTACCCGGGTCTCCTTGCCGGTTCCCGACGGCAACGCCACGGTGCCGCGAATCATCTGGTCCGCCTTGCGCGGATCGACACCGAGCCGGATCGCCACCTCGATGGTTTCGTCGAAGTTGGCCGAGACCAATCGCTTCACCAATTCGAGCGCCTCGTGGGACGAGTGGTGATGCTGCGGATCGAACCGCTTCATCGCGTCGGCGTACTTCTTGCCGTGGGCCATGTGCTTCGCCTTTCTGGCTCCCTCGATTCACGGGCCGGGACGTCGGACGGCGGGCGAGGTCCTCCCGCGCGATCCCCGGTGCTTCAGACTGTCAGACGACCGTGATCCCCATCGACCGCGCGGTTCCAGCGACCTGCAGCTTGGCTTGGTCGATGTCGTTGGCGTTCAGGTCGGGCATCTTCGTCTGCGCGATCTCGGTCAGCTGCGAGTCGCTGATGGTGCCCACTTCCTCCTTGCCCGGCTCCACCGCCCCCTTGTCGAGTCCGGCGGCCTGACGGAGCAGGGTCGACGTCGGTGGCGTCTTCAGGATGAACGTGAACGAGCGGTCCTCGAAGATGGTGATCTCGACGGGCACGATGGTGCCGCGCTGCGACTCGGTCTTGGCGTTGTACTCCTTGCAGAAATCCATGATCGCCACGCCGTGCGGTCCGAGAGCGGTACCGACTGGTGGCGCGGGTGTCGCGCTCCCGGCGGGGATC
>Ga0299914_10004515_pt1 | contig 10041 bp, 9 predicted proteins | sample RVTome_10_FD_201361 | JGI IMG/M metagenome (GOLD analysis project Ga0299914, IMG submission 201361) | Soil microbial communities from uranium-contaminated site in the Upper Colorado River Basin, Wyoming, United States - RVT153D57 (version 2) ... | reverse complement strand
CGCCTCGCCTCCCTGAGTGTCGCCGAGGTGGGAAATCATGACTATTGGCAGAGATCTGTGCTGGGGGTGGCGATCGTCGCGCCGGACCGGGGCCATCTGGACACCCTGATTGGCAAGGTTCGCAACTACTTGGAGGGTCAGCACGACATCGAGCTGATCGAGTGGGCCGTGACTCATCTGGAGGAACCGTGATGGTTCGGTATCGGCCCCCGTGCCCTGATGGGAAGGCCGTCTGCCGGGCTAACCTTGCTGCCAGTCTCACCCCTGTCGGATACGGCGGTACGGGAGTGGACCCCGAAGGCGGGCGAGGCTCCTCGATGGGACGTGCCAACCCTAGGAAGTGTCGGATGTCTCCCAATCCGCGGATGCGAAAGGTCAACTCGGTTCTGCGTGAGGTGCTCGCCGATGAGATCGAGCGCCTCACGGACCCGCGGCTGGAGTTCGTATCGGTCACGGGTGTGGAGACCGCTCCCGACCTCCGGAGGGCCACGGTCTACGTGTCGACGCTGGATCTGGACCGGGGCGGCGAGTTGGTTGAGGCGTTGACACGGGCCGCCCCACGCCTGCAGAGAGCGATTGCCGGTCAGGTGCGATTGAAGTACACGCCTCAGCTGGAGTTCGCCATCGACACAGCCGTCGTTCATGCCGACCGGATCGACTCCATCCTCCGGACGATCTCCGACGAGCCGACAGGAGAAGAGGAATGATCGATCAAGAAGCGCTCCAGAGCTGTGTCGATGCCATCGAAGGGGCCTCGACAATGATCTTCGCGTGCCATGTCGGCCCAGATGGCGATGCGCTTGGGTCGATGCTGGCTCTCGCCGTGGCCGCCGGGGATGCGGGAAAGAAGGTGTGGCCCACTTTCGGGGGTCCATTCGAGCTGTCGGAGAACTTCCGATACCTGCCCGTAGACATGCTCGTCCGGCCCGACGAACTGCCCGGGGAGGCCGATCTCCTCGTTGCATTCGACACCGGCTCCCAGGATCGTTTGGGTGAGGTGGGCTCACATGTCAAGAAGGTGGGCAAGGCAATCGTGATCGATCATCACGTGACCAACGAGGGCTTCGGCGAGGTGGCTCTGGTCGACGCGACAGTGTCTTCGACCGCCGAGCTGGCCCTGGCGGTCATCCGCCGCCTGGGCTGGCCGATCACTCCGGTCGTCGCCACCTGCTTGCTGACCGGGATCGTTACCGACACCGGCCGCTTTCAGTACTCCAACACAGGCCCCAGGACCCTGGAGGCTGCCGCGCAGCTGGTGGCGGCGGGAGCGCGGCCTGAGGAGATCGGCCGGCACATGTTCGAAGAAGAGCCGTTCGGCTACCTGGCGGTGGCATCGGCCGTGACCGGTCGCGCCGTCCTGGAAGCCGACCGGTCGTTCGTATGGTCCGTCGTCTACCCCGACGACCTGGTCAATGCGGGGGTGAGCAGGAGCGACGTGGATGGCCTGATCGACCTGGTGAGGTTGCCCCGGGAGGCCGAGGTGTCCACCCTCGTGAAAGTGATCGACGACGAGACGGTGAAGGTGTCTCTTCGGTCGCGGGGCCGGGCCGATGTCGGCAGCCTGGCGGCGGATCTGGGCGGTGGCGGTCACCACAATGCGTCAGGATTTACTTTCCGGGGTACGCCCGAGGAGGCGGTGACGGCGGTGCGCGAGCGTCTGCCCGATGCCTGAGGGGTTCCTGATCGTCGACAAGCCGGGCGGGATGACCAGTCATGACGTGGTGGCAGCCGTACGCCGAGCCACCGGGGTTCGCAAGGTGGGCCACGCCGGCACTCTCGATCCCATGGCCACCGGAGTGGTGGTCGTGGCGGTTGGTCCGGTGACCCGTCTGATCCGCTTCATTCAGGACCTGTCGAAGGAGTACCTGGCCACCGGCGTGTTCGGCGTCGCCACCGACACCCTGGATGCCGACGGGGCAGTGCTGGAGCGCGAGCCGATGGATGTCACCCTCGAGGCAGTGGAGGAGCTTCTATCGCGCTTTCATGGCCCGATCGATCAGGTGCCGCCCATGGTTTCCGCCCTGAAGGTGGGGGGTGAGAGGCTCTACGACATTGCACGACGTGGAGAAGTGGTGGAACGGGAGCCTAGACGCGTGGTGGTTCATGCGCTCGAGGTCACCGACTTCGTTCCCGGACCCTATCCGGAGGTCAGCTTTCGGGTGCACTGCGGCAAGGGAACCTATGTGAGGTCGTTGATCGACGACGTCGCCCGAGCGCTGGGTGGACGGGCCCATCTCTCTGCGCTACGGCGGACTCGCATTGGCGCCCTGGGTCTCGATCGAGCGGTGACGATCGACGGGCTCGGCAGCTTCGCCGACCATCTACTGAAACCTGCGGAAGCGTTGGCGGATCTGACGGCCGTGGTCGTGGACGATGAGCTGGTGGGACCTGTCGGCAATGGGGTGCGCTTTGCGACAGGTCCGCTGGCCGACATCCCCGAGGGCATCCCCACCCTCGTTCTGTCCGAGAGCGGCTCGCTGCTGGCTGTCTATCGCCGCGACGGCTACGAAGCCCGGCCCGAGGTAGTTCTGGCGTGAACGTGCTGTCACCCGGTTGGGAACCACCGCCGCCCTCGGGAGTGGCCATAGGGGTGTTCGACGGGGTGCATCGGGGCCATGCCGCCGTGATCGGTGGGTTGGTGCAGCATTGTCGGCGCAAGGGGTGGGCAAGCGGCGTTCTGACCTTCGAGCCGCATCCCGTCGAGGTCCTGGCGCCGGGCACGCCTCCATCTCTCCTGACGACGCTGGATCGCCGCGTCGAACTCCTCACCGATCTGGGCATCGACTGGGTAGGGGTACTCGACCTTCGGGACATCCGCACCATGGAGCCGGACCGATTCATCGAGGACGTGTTGGTGGAGCGAGCCCGGGCCAAGATGGTCTCTGTGGGCGACGATTTCCGGTTCGGGCACGACCGGGCCGGAGACATCGCCCTGCTCCGGGAGCGAGGCGGTCGTGCTGGATTCGATGTGTCCGTGGTCGAGCTCGTCTCCGACGAAGAGGCGGTGATCTCTTCGAGCCGGGTGCGAGCCTTGCTGGCCACCGGAGACGTGCGTGGGGCTGCTTCCCTGCTCGGTCGACCTCATCGCGTGGTCGGGGAGGTAGGACGTGGCGATGCCCGGGGGAGGACGCTGGGGTTCCCCACGGCCAACATCGTTCCCCCTCCTCGATTGGCGTTGCCCGCCGATGGGATCTACGCAGTGCGGGTCAGCGGCGGCGTGGCTGCCGAGGGCGTCGCCTCCCTGGGTGTTCGCCCTACGTTCGGAGCCGACGGTGGGCGACTCCTGGAGGTGCATGTCTTCGACTACGCCGGGGACCTCTACGGCGCTACACTGGAGGTCGACTTCATCGAGCACCTGCGTGGTGAAGAGACCTTCCTGTCGGTGACCGAATTGGTCGCTCAAATGGAGATCGACGCAGCCGACGCCCGGCGGATCTTGAAGGTTGCCCCCCGAGCCGGATTCCCATGAGCCGCTCGACAGAGTTACAATCAGTACATTCCTCCAACCCATCAGGTTTGACGCGCTAATGAAGACGACCGAAGACATAGTGTCCGAATATGGGCACCACGACAGCGACACGGGCTCGCCCGAGGTCCAGGTTGCCATCCTCTCCGAGCGGATCGGCCACCTGACTGAGCATCTACGTGATCACAAGCAGGACCATCACAGTCGCCGGGGTCTGCTCATGCTGGTCGGCAAGCGGCGTCGTCTGCTCGACTACTTGCGCAGAGAGGACGTGGAGCGCTACCGGTCGCTCATAGCGCGACTAGGACTGAGGCGCTGACAGTATTCGAAGGAGCGGCCACCGGCCGCTCCTTCGTCGTTAGCTCCGGTCCCGCCTGACGGCGGCGACCGGGATCGTACAACCCGACGCAGGACGACACCCCTGTCGACAAACATCGTCAGACAGGTTGTCGCCACAAGCGTCCAACGCCGGAGCCGGTCGGTTGTCAGTTGCGAATCCTCCCGGAGAGGGTTGGCAACTGCCAACGGGCCGTTCCCAGACCAAGAAGGAGCACACACTGTGCCCGAAATCACCGTAACCGGTGAGGTAGGTGGCAAACAGCTCACCTTCTCTACCGGCAAGCTGGCCGGACAGGCCGATGGTGCCGTCGTGTCCACCCTGGGCGGATCCCAGATGCTGGTCACCGCCACCGCCAACAAGACCATGCGGGAGGGAATCGACTTCTTCCCGCTCACCGTCGACTTCGAGGAGCGGATGTACGCCGCGGGGCGTATCCCCGGATCGTTCTTCCGCCGGGAAGGGCGACCGTCCGAGCAGGGCATACTCACCTGCCGGCTGATCGACCGTCCCCTCCGCCCATCCTTCGACGACGACTACCGCTGCGAGACCCACATCGTCGCCACCGCCCTGTCGGTGGATGGGGAGAACCCCTTCGACATCGTGGCGCTGAACGGCGCTTCCGCCGCCCTATCGGTCTCATCGATCCCCTTCAACGGGCCGATCGCCGGGGTGAGACTGGCCCTCAGCAAGGGCAACTGGATCGCCTTCCCCACTCTCGAAGAACTCGAGGATGCCGTCTTCGAGATCGTGGTGGCCGGGAGCCGCAACGAGGCGGGCGACGTCGACATCATGATGGTCGAGGCGGGTTCCACCCCGAACGGCCTCCGTCTCATCGCCGACGGCGATGCTCCCAGCGACGAGGCGGCCGTTACTGCCGGACTCGAGGAGTCGAAGCGGTACATCGGCGAGATCATCGACATGATCGGCGACCTCTCCTCACAGGTCGACAAGAAGGTCGTCGAGTGGCCCCGCGTGACCGACTACACGCCCGAGATCCGGGACCGGATCGACGAAGTCGCCCGTCCCAAGCTCGCCGACGTTGTGACGGTGGCCGACAAGGCCGAACGAAAGGACGCCGAGAACGTCGCCCTGGATGCCACTCTGGCTGAACTGGGACTGGCCGAAGACGACGCCGACGGCCTTTCGCAAGCCAAGAAGGCCTTCAAGTCACTCCTCAAGGAGATGATGCGTGATCGTGTCATCGACGACGGGGTTCGTCTAGACGGACGGGGAACCGCGGACCTGCGGGCCCTATCGGCGGAGGTGGGTGTCATCGAGCGGGCCCACGGGTCGGCCCTGTTCCAGCGCGGAGAGACCCAGGTGATGAACATCACCACGCTGGGCATGCTGAAGATGGAGCAGATGCTCGACACGCTTGCCCCTGAGGAGTCCAAGCGGTACATGCATCACTACAACTTCCCGCCGTTCTCAACGGGGGAAGCCGGTTTCATGCGCGGTCCCAAGCGCCGCGAGATCGGGCACGGTGCGCTGGCGGAGAAGGCGCTTCTGCCGGTGGTCCCCGAGGCGGATGACTTCCCATACGCCCTGCGGCTCGTGTCGGAGGTCTTGTCGTCGAACGGTTCGACGTCGATGGCGTCAGTGTGTGCGTCGACCATGTCCTTGATGGATGCCGGCGTCCCGATCCTCGAGCCCGTGGCGGGAATCGCCATGGGGCTGATCAACCGGGGCGACGACTTCGTGACCCTCACCGACATCCTCGGTGCCGAGGATGCCCTCGGTGACATGGACTTCAAGGTCGCGGGAACCGCGAACGTGATCACCGCTCTGCAGCTCGACACCAAGATCTCCGGTCTTCCCTCGGATGTCCTGGCCGGTGCCCTCGACCAGGCCAAGCAGGCCCGTTTGAAGATCCTCGATGTCATGCGTGAGGCGATCGCCGAGCCACGTGCGGAGATGAATCGCTTTGCTCCCCGTATCGAGTCGGTGGAGATCCCCAAGGACAAGATCGGCGAGGTCATCGGACCCAAGGGCGCCGTCGTACGCGAACTGGAGGCCGAGACCGGAGCCACGATCGAGATCGACGAGGCCGACGGCAAGGGCATCGTGCGAATCGCGTCGAGCGACGGCGAGGTCTTGAAGGCGACCAAGGAGCGGATCATGCTCATCGCCTTCCCGCCCCAGCCGGAAGTCGGTGAGGAGTACGAGGGCGAGGTCGTCAACATCACCAAGTTCGGCGCCTTCGTCAATGTCCTTCCCGGACAGGACGGGCTCTTGCACATCTCCAAGCTCGATGGCTCCAAGCGGGTCGAGCGAGTGGAGGATTACCTCGACCTGGGCGACAAGCTCAAGGTCCGCATTGGCGGCATCGACCGCGGCAAGCTCAGCCTCGACCTGGTCGAGGCCCTGCCGGGTGCCACCCTGCCCGAGGCCCGCGAAGGCGGCGAAGGTGGCGGTGGCGGCGGAGGCCGTGACCGCGGTGACCGAGACAACCGCAGCGGAGGCGGCCGTGACCGTGACAGCCGCGGCGGAGGCCGTGACCGTGACAATCGGGGCGGCGGAGGCCGTGACCGTGACAATCGCGGTGGCGGCGGTCGTGACGGAAACGGAGGCGGCGAGCGCCGCAGCCGGGACGACAGCGGGGCCGACAAGACCCAGCAAGGTGGCGGTGACCGCCGCAAAGTCGCCCGTTCCTTCGAGGAGACCTTCGAAGACTCTCCCTGAGTCGGGGCTCGCTCCTCAGGTGCGCTTCGGCGCACCTGAGGAACGGGACGCACGCATCACCCGTCGGGGTTCTTCTCCCGCCACTCCTCGTACTCCGACCAGTTTCCCGGGAACCAGGTCACTCGTCCGTCGCCCTCGAAGGCCATGAGGTGGGTGCAGATCCGGTCCAGGAACCAGCGGTCGTGAGAGATGACCAGGGCACAGCCCGGGAAGTCGACCAGGGCCTCTTCCAGGGAACGGAGCGTGTCGACGTCGAGGTCGTTGGACGGTTCGTCCAACAGGATCACATTGCCGCCGTCACGCAGCATCATCCCCAGATGCACCCGGTTCCGCTCACCGCCGGACAGCTCTCCGACCTTCTTTTGCTGGTCAGGTCCCCGGAAGTTGAGCGACGCCACATAGGCACGGCTATTGACCTGACGGGACCCGATCTTCAACAGGTCGGCTCCCCCTGAGATCTCCTCGAAGACTGTCTTGTGGGGGTCCAGGGAGTCGCGGTGCTGATCCACATAACCCAGGTCGACGGTGGGTCCCACCTCGATCGAGCCGGAGTCCGGTTTCTCCTCACCTGTCAGCATCCGGAACAGGGTGGTCTTGCCGGCTCCGTTGGGGCCGATGATGCCCACTATGCCGGCCGGAGGCAGATCGAAGTCGAGGTCCTGGATGAGTGCCTGGTCGTCATAGCCCTTGGTGAGGCCGTCGGCGATTATCACCTTGTCGCCCAGTCGCCGGCTGAACGGAATGGCGAGGGTCAGGTCGGCCGGTCCCCGCTCCACCTGCTCGGCCTGAGCGACGAGCTGGTCATATCGGGTGAGTCGTGCCTTGCCCTTCGCCTGACGGGCGCGGGGCGACATCCGCACCCACTCGAGCTCCCGCTCGATCGTCCTGCGCAGCGCCGACGTCTCCTTCTCCTCCTGGGCCAGCCGCGCCTGCTTCTGTTCCAGCCACGAGGAGTAGTTGCCTTCGAAGGGTCGGCCACGCCCGCGATCGAGCTCGAGGATCCAGCCCGCCACATTGTCGAGGAAATAGCGGTCATGGGTGACCGCCACCACCGTGCCGCGGTAGTTCTCGAGGAACCCCTCCAGCCAGGCAACCGACTCGGCATCGAGGTGGTTGGTGGGTTCGTCCAGCAGGAGCAGGTCGGGATGTGAGAGTAGGAGCCGACAGAGAGCTACCCGTCGCCGCTCTCCACCTGACAGGGTCGCCACGTCCCGGTCGCCTGGCGGGACCCGCAGGGCCTGCATGGCCATCTCCACGGATCTATCGAGGTTCCAGGCGTCGGCGGCGGCGATGCGGTCCTCCAGCTTCTCCTGGCGGGCGCCTAGCGCCTCGTAATCGGCATCGGGTTCGGCCCACCCGGCCAGCACCTGGTTGTACTCGTCGATGAGTGCGCGAACCTCGGCTACACCGTCCATCACGTTCTCGTGGACGGTCCGGGTGGGGTCGAGATGCGGCTCCTGTTCCAACAGCCCCACGGAGAAACCGTCGGTGAGGCGGGCTTCGCCGACGAACCCGTCGTCCTGTCCGGCCATTATTCGGAGTAGGCTCGACTTCCCGGCTCCGTTGGGGCCGATCACCCCGATCTTGGCGCCGTGATAGAAGGAGAGCGAGATGTCCTCGAGCACGGTCCGGTCCGGTGGATGGTGGCGGGAGAGTCGGAAGGTGGAAAAGATGATGTCGGGCACGTTTCCGAGGGTATCGTCTCGGTGAGAGGACCCGGTCATTCCGGGCTTGTTCGCGTGAAGGGTGGAAGTATTCTGATGATGAAGGGTGGGACGCCTCGGCCCGTCGTCAGCGCGGGCCCCGGGTGACGGGAGATTCCCCTGGAGGGAGGATCGTGCCCATGAACACCCAGATCAGCGGAGCGGTGCGGATGGCCAGCGATACCGCCCAGAGTGTCATGGTCAAAATCCATCTGGCCGAAGAGACCATCACGCTGGCGGCCGCAAACGGCGTCGAGATCGGCACATGGCCGCTCGAAGAGGTGGGCATAGCTTCCAAGCCCGACGGGTTCCATCTGCGGATCGAAGGTGAGGAAATCATTCTCACCACCGACGACGATGCGCGTTTCGCAGTTGCCCTCGGGATCACCACCCCCACCAGCCGCCTCGCCCGGATGATGGCGAAACTACGCGACGAGACCGCGGACGCATCGGTGGTGGTCGACCTCACCGATCCCGCCGTCGGTCCGGTGCCCCCGCCGGAAGTGGAGCCGCTACCCCCCACGCGGCGCCAGAGCCGGATGGCCGACGGACTTCCCTATCTGGGACCGCTGGTGATCGCCGCGGCCGTGATTGCGTTCCTGGCCTCGGTTGTGGCTGCCACCGGGGGAAGTGCCATTTCGTTTGCAGCCGACATTCCGGCATGGCCGGCGATGATGGCGGCGAGCCTGGTCTTGGCGGCCGGGGGATTCACCGCCTTCCAGGACCCTCACCACGGGCGTGCCAGCATCGGAGCGGGAATCGCCATCGGTCTCATCGTGATCCTCTTCACTGCCGGGCGCCTCATCGACACCGGCCTGGTGGGCGAAGCGCTGCTTACTTTCACCTTGGCTGTGGTGGCTTCGGGTGTACTGCTGGCGGTCGACACAGCCGGCCGCAACGACCTCTGACATCGGCGTCTCCGCCTTTGAGCCGCTTCTGCTTCTACCCTGAAACCGATGCCGGAGCTTCCCGACATTGTCGTCTACCTCGAGGCGCTCGAGCGCCGGGTGCTGGGACAGGCCCTCGAGCGTGTTCGCATCAGCTCGCCTTCTGTGCTCCGCACCTTCGACCCGCCTTATGACGCCGCGGTCGGCGCCGAGACGAGAGGGCTGCGCAGGGCGGGCAAGCGGTTGGTCCTCGAGTTCCCCGAGGAGCTGTTCCTGGTCATCCATTTGATGGTGGCGGGTCGCCTCCGATGGGGCGCACCCGGAGCTTCGGTGCCGAAGAAGGTGGGCCTGGCCGCATTCGACTTTCCTACCGGGAGTCTGATCCTCACCGAACAGGGGACGAAGAAACGGGCGGGAGTGTGGTTGCTGCGCGGGGAAGATTCGCTGACGGCCGAGGATCGTGGCGGGATCGAGCCGCTGGAGATGACCGTCGAGGAGATGGCGGCGGCTCTCCGGGCCGAGAACCGCACCCTCAAGCGGGCGCTCACCGATGCCCACGTGCTGTCGGGGATAGGCAACGCCTACTCCGACGAGATCCTGTGGGAGGCGCAGATGCCCCCCACACTGCGTACCGCCGGGATGACGGACGAACAGATGGAGGTGCTGCACGGAGCCATTCGTCGTTCGCTCACCGGGTGGACCGATCGACTTCGTCAGGAAGTGGGGGAGGGGTGGCCCGAGAAGGTCACGGCATTCCGCCCCGACATGGCGGTCCACGGGAAGTTCGGAGAGGAGTGCCCGCGATGCGGGGCCGCCGTGCAGCGCATCGTTTACGCCAACAACGAGACGAACTACTGCGCACCTTGCCAGACAGGCGGCAAGATCCTTGCCGATCGCGCGCTATCGCGTCTGCTCAAGTAGCAATTTCCCCCCTTCCGTCTTCCGTCTTCCGCCTTCCGACGC
>Ga0299914_10004514_pt1 | contig 10041 bp, 10 predicted proteins | sample RVTome_10_FD_201361 | JGI IMG/M metagenome (GOLD analysis project Ga0299914, IMG submission 201361) | Soil microbial communities from uranium-contaminated site in the Upper Colorado River Basin, Wyoming, United States - RVT153D57 (version 2) ... | reverse complement strand
TCGGTCAGTTCGCCGCCTTCTTGCCGGCCTTGGGGGTGACTTCGGCGAGGAATTCGTCGACCAGGCGGCGCTGGGTGGCGCCGTCCATCTCGCTGCGCACGAGCTTGCCGGCCGCCTCGAGCGCGAGGTCAGCGACGGTGGCGCGCAGCTCCGCCATCGCCTTCTCCTTCTCGGCGGTGATCTCGTCGCGGGCCCGCGCGGTGACCTTCTCGGCCTCTGCCCGCGCTTCGGCCACGATCTCGTTGCGCGAGTCCTCGGCGATCTTGTTGGCGCGGGCGATCATGGCCTGGGCCTCGCGGCGCGCCTCGGCCACGGCCGCCTCGCGCTCCGCCCGGGCCAGCTCGCGGTCACGCGCGGCCGACTCGGCGTCCTCGAGGCCCTTGGCGATCCTCGTCTGCCGCTCGTCGAGGCGGGCCAACACCGGCTTGAAGAGGAACCGGTTCAGCAGCCAGAGGAGCAGCAGGAAGTTGAGGACCTGGAAGAGCAGCTTCCAGACGTCGACGCCGAACGCGCTGAAGAACTCGCCCATGCGGGGCTCCTAGGCCACGAAGATCAGGAGCAGGCCGATGACCAGGGCGTAGATGCCGATGGCCTCGGTGAGCGCGATGCCCAGGATGTACGGGACGAAGATCTGCCCCGCCGCGTCCGGGTTGCGCCCGAGCGCCTCCATGGCCTTGCTCACGGCGATGCCCAGGCCGATGCCGGGGCCGATGGCGCCGAGGCCGATGGCCAGGCCGGCTGCGATGTTGCCTTCCACTCGAACGTTTCCTCCTTGGTTGGATGCCCCTATGACTGGGGCTGGACCTGGACCGATGCAGCATCGGTCGGATGCTGCTCGACGTTGGGATGCTCCTCGTGCTCGCCCTCGTGCCCGTTCTCATGACCGGGCCCGCCGGCGTGGTGCTCGGCGATGGAGAGGGTGATGTAGGTCATGGCCAGCAGGCTGAAGACGAGCGCCTGGACGAAGCCGAAGACGGCTTCCAGGCCGAGGAACACGGCCGGCACGACGATGGGCGCCAGCGCGACCATGGTCGCCAGCAGCACCTCGCCGGCGAAGACATTGCCGAAGAGCCGCATGCTGAGGCTGATGAGGCGGCTCAGCTCGCTGATGAGGTGGATCGGGAACATGAGCGGCGCCATGTAGCGCGGCTCGCCCACGAGCTCCTTGAGGTAGCCGGCGGCGCCGTTGACGCGGATCCCCCACCATACGAAGACCCCGAATGCCACGATCGCCAGGCCGAGGGTGAAGTTCAGGTCGGCCGAGGCGGGGCGAATGAACGGGATGAGCACCGTCTCGCCGTGGTCCTCGTGGAGCAGGCCCACGGTGCCGACGCCCGGCAGCAGCCCGATCCAGTTCGCGACGAGGATCATGAGGAAGAAGCCGAGTATGAGGGCGACGTAACCCTTCCAGCGGGTCGACGAGCCGGCAATGATGCCGGTCATCCATTCGATGGGCAGCTCGAGCAGGCTCTGCACGCGGGCCGGGACGAGCGCCGAGCGGCGGGTGATGTACCAGGCCGCGAGCAGCAGGACGATCGAGGCGAGCAATGCGCCGACCATGCTGTTCGTGAACTCGAACGGACCGATGTGGAAGAGCGGTTCAGCCTTGATGCTGACGTGGATCAGGCTGCCGCCCTCTTCTTCTGGCACGTGTTCGCTATCTCCTCATCGCGTCCCGAGCGACGTCCCAGATCGTGTACATCGCGGCCCCGATGCCCAGCACCACGCCCACGAGCGTGAAGAGCGGAAGCGTCCTGAGCCAGTTGTCCACGACCAGGCCACCGCCCAGTCCCAGGATCACCGAGATCCCCAGCCGCAGCCCCAGATCGAAGGCGATGCCCCATGGCGCGCGCTGGCCGGGGTTTCGCCGATCGCCGTCATCGCTCATCTGCCTGCTTGCCGGGCCCATCGGTCCGCGCTCGGGTGTGCGCGCGGATGTAGAGCCAGACTCCCGTCGCTGCCGCCAGGCTTCCGATCGCCAGCCCGCTCAACACAAGAAGCGGCGAGGTTCCCAGCATCGCGTCGAGCACGAGGCCGAGCACCACGCCTCCCACCATGGGGACGGTCAGGATGAGCGTCACGTGGCCCAGGATCCTGACGAGGTCCGCAGGCGTCAGTTGTGTCATGCGGGTTCGACTCACAGCGGTCGGACGCCGCGAGTATAGCCGAGCCTCCCGATCGTGGCGAACGACCGCCCCGGAGCTCAGTTCAGGGTGACGAACGCGTCGAGATCGACCCGCGGGCCGGAGGATTGGCTGCTCTTGGACACGACCTTGATCTTGACCGTGTGCGTTCCCGAGGTCCCCCAGGAGGCCTCGAACACGATGCGTCGGAACTGCCGCGAGCCCCGGTACAGGTCGACCGTCGCGACATGCGCGCCATCGATGTAGACCTTCGCTCGGCCTCGGTCCGGTCCCCGGCTGGACACCCATGCAACCTGTCGGCCGGTGAAGGTGTGCGTGGCCGAGGCGCGGAGCACGCGGGACCAGCGGGTGGAGCCGTCGAAGAAATCGGCTGATGACTGGGTATTCCACGATCGGACGAAGCGAAGGGCCGCGCCGCCCTGCGGATCGGCCAGCGTGAACCCGCTGCCGGTCCGATAGGCGCTGCGGTTGCCGCCGCCGTCGATGGCCTGCAGCCGGAACTGGTGCGTCCCCGGTGCGGTGCCGATGGTCATGAACAGCTTCGTGGTGCTGCCCACGGTCTTCCAGGCGCGCCAGGTCGAGCCGACCTTCGTGCGTCGCTGGACGAGGTAGCGGGCGATCCCGCTGGAGGGATCGGCGTCGGTCGCAGCCGCCCACGAGACGCGCAGCGGCACGGTGCTCGCACCGAGCGTGGCCCCGCCCGCGAGGCGCTGCGCCGGAGGCGCGGCGACCGGTCGAACCGTGTCGAGCTCGTCGAGTGCGCCCCGTGCGTTCAGCCGTCCGCCGCTGCGCACCTGGCCAGCGAGCCCGGCGCGCGCATCGGTGCCGTCGAGGAGCGCGGCCTTCAGCTCCGCCACGGTGGCCGTGGGGTAGGCCGACAAGAGGAGCGCCGCCACGCCGGCAACATGCGGAGCGGCCATGGACGTGCCGCTGAAGCGGACGAAGTCATTGGCGCCATGGGATCCCGTCAGGCAGTGGACGACGACGTCGTCGACGTGCGCCCCATCACGCCGGGTGCCGCCGTCCGAGACGAGCCGGAAGCGCAGGTTGAAGGCGGTGGTTCCGTCGAATCCGTCGGCGACGAGATCCTCCCACCAGTCGAAGAAGACGCCGCCCGATGTCCCGGTCCACGCCAGGTCGCCCTCCTCGCCGCTGTCGATGACCCGCCACGGGCCACCGCCCTCCCGGCCCTCGATGAGCAGCCAGTCGGCGAAGGTTTGCAGGCTGAAACGGAGGGCATAGTCCAGCCGGCACGTGGTCCCGGCACTCAGGTCGATGGGCGCGGCCGTGCGGATCCATGTGTTCGAGCCGTTCTGGTACTGCCCCGCGGGTGAATCGGTTGCGCTGCCCAGCCCGGATGCCGCGGCCTCCGTGGTGCGTACCCAGTCGCGGCCGCCGGGCGATTCCCGGACCCAGGCTGCCAGCGACGACTCGAAGCCGTCCGCGAAGAGAACTTGCCGCGGGGTGGCGCTGAGGATCGAATCGCCCGGCGCCGCCAGGTCGACCGTGGTGGCGCCGAAGTTCGAGAAGTAGGCGAGCCCATCGGTGCGGTCGGTGGCGGCCACGCACACGATGTTGGCGTCCGGGTAGGCGCACGGGTAGACCGGCTTGTTGTCGACGTTCCTCGCCGCGTTCCCGGCCGCGACCACGAAAAGCGTGCCCGGACAGCCGGTGATCCCATCCCGGATTGCGAACGAGGCAGGGCCGCCGAAGCTGGCATTCACGACATCGGCCCCCATGTCGCACGCGTACTCGAACGACTCGAGGACGTCGACCGTCTCCAGCTCGGCGTCGCCGGCGCGGATGGGGAGCAGGCTCACGTCCCAGGCGACCCCGGTCATGCCCTGGGCATTGTTGCCTTCGGCGCCGATGGTGCCGGCCACGTGCGTCCCATGCCCGATGTTGTCCTGGGGCTCGTCGTCCTCGTCGACGAAGTCCCAGCCGTGAACGTCGTCGATGAACCCGTTCAGGTCGTCGTCGAGGCCGTTGTCGGGGACCTCGCCGGGGTTCGTCCAGATGTTGCCGGCGAGATCGGGGTGGGTGACGTCCACTCCGCTGTCCACCACCGCCACGAGCACGTCGGCGCTGCCGGTGGTGACGTCCCACGCCTCGGGCGCATCGATATCGTGGTCGTTCGCTGCGGCCAGGGACCACATCTCGGCGAAGCGCGGGTCGTCCGGCGTGGCGGACAGCCGATACAGGTAGTTCGGCTCGGCGTACACGACGCCCGCCCGTCGCGACAGCGCGGCCGCGGTCGCTCGCTCGTCGGCGTTTGCCGGCAGCTGCACGACCGCCACGGCCCGCGATCCGGGCGTGCGCGCCAACCGGCCGCCGGCCGATTCCGCCGCTCGCTGACGCGCCGCGTCGGTCATGCCGGCCTCGAAGCGGACGACGATCTCTCCGGGCACGAACTCGGCGGCCGCTCCTTCCTCCACGAGCTGCCCTCGGGGCGTGCGTGACTGGAGTCCGCTGGGCCCGGCGGCGCCGGCCGGGGTGGCGATGGCAAGGAGCAGGATGAGCGACACGACGAGGCGCGCACCACGGCTCGGGCGGGCAGACATGCGGTGATTCCCCTCTCTCGGTGACGCCCACCAGCGCGGGCTCCGAGGAGGGTCTCACGGCGCGTCAACCCGGCGTAGGCAGCGATGGTCCGGGTGCTGACCGGACATGAGGGGCAGGCCGGGAAGGCCGGGCAGGCCGGGTAGGCCGGGCCGGTAGGTCGGGGTCGGCCCGAACGGCGTCGGCCGATCTATCGGTACTACATGAGCCGGAGCGCCACCTGAGGCTCCGCATGACCGATCTATCGGGTGTTGAGAAGCACGGGCCGCGCCCGGCGGTGGGCCCCCACGATCAGGACGTACCGATAGATGAGCCAAATCGCGCCCAGCGAGAGGTTCCGGTCGAACCGGTACCGATAGATCGGTCGCCGCAGCGCGCGGTGGTTGATTCAGCGGGAAGCGGCGGCCTCGCCGGCGCGGGTCCAGGGCAGCCCGGGGACCGGGAAGCGGTCCACGATCTCGGCCACGCCGGCGCGCACCCGCTCCTGCGCCGCGGCGTCAGCCCGCGCCGCGATCCCGTCCACGATGAGCCCGGCCACGGCCCGCATCTCCTCCTCGCGCATGCCGCGCCCGGTGACGGCGGGGGTACCCACGCGGATCCCGCTGCCCACCATCGGCGGGTTCGGGTCGTAGGGGATCGTGTTCTTGTTCACCGTGATGCGCACCTCGCCGAGCGCGGCATCGGCCTCCTTGCCGGTCACGCCCAGCGGGCGGACATCCACGAGCATGAGGTGGTTGTCGGTCCCGCCGGAGACGATCGAGGCACCACGCTCGGCCAGGGCAGCGGCCAGCGCCTGGGCATTGGCCACGGTCTGGCGGGCGTCGCGGCGGAACTCCTCGCTCATCGCCTGCTTGAAGGCCACCGCCTTGGCGGCGATGACGTGCTCGAGCGGCCCGCCCTGGATCGCCGGGAAGACGGCCTTGTCGATGGCCTTGGCGTGCTCGGCGGTGCACAGGATCATCCCGCCGCGGGGCCCGCGCAGCGTCTTGTGGGTGGTGGTGGTGACGACCTGCGCATGGGGGATCGGCGAGGGATGCACGCCGGCCGCGACCAGGCCCGCGAAGTGGGCCATATCGGTCATGAGGATGGCGCCCACCTCGTCGGCTATCTCCCGGAAACGGGCGAAGTCCCAGAGCCGGGGATACGCGGTTGCGCCGGTGACGATCAGCCTGGGCTGGTGCTCGCGCGCCACCGCCCGCACCTGGTCCATGTCGATCAGGTGGGTCTCCGGGTCGACGGTGTACGGCACGAAGTTGTAGTACTGGCCGGAGAAGTTCACGGGCGAGCCGTGGGTCAGGTGGCCGCCCTGGTCGAGCGAGAGGCCCATCACCGTGTCGCCCCGCTCGAGCAGGGCGTGGTAGACGGCCATGTTGGCCTGCGCGCCGGCGTGCGGCTGAACGTTGGCGTGCTCCGCCCCGAACAGCTCCTTGGCGCGTGAGCGGGCCAGCTCCTCGCCGATGTCCACGATCTCGCAGCCGCCGTAGTAGCGGCGCCCCGGATAGCCCTCCGCGTACTTGCCGGTGAGGATGCTCCCCGTGGCCTGCAGCACGGCCAGCGACGGGTAGCTCTCCGACGCGATGAGCTCGAGGTGCGAGCGGGTGCGCTCTTCCTCGTCGCGCACCACGGCGTGGATCTCCGGATCCTCGGTCTCGAGCGGTGCCCAGACGTCCATCGGTCTCCTCGTCAACCTCGTGCGCGTGCCGATCACGAGTGTAGACCGCCGCGAATGGACCGATGCGCCGCCCGTTGGCCGGCGACGTGCTGAATAGACGGACGAGCCGGTCCGGTCGGCACTGTCCAGCCCGCGCGCGGGCGATGGACGATCGGTGACACAGCAGCTGGAGTGCACCGATGCGATCCGTGCGCCCCGCGGCGGCACTGCTCGTCGCCGCGGCCGTCGTCCTCGGCGCCTGCGCGTCCGATGGTGTCCCCGACTCGCAGGATCCACACCCGCTGGTCGTCGACCTGGACATGGACTCGTCCGATGTCATGGCCCTCGCCTACGCGGCGAACCTGCCCGGCTATGACCTCCTCGCCGTCACCGTGCCGCGGACCGGCGTGGTGCGCTGCCCGCAGGGCGCGGTGAACGCGCGACTGCTTCTCGCCGAGCTGGGGAAGGGCAACGTCCCGGTGGGCTGTGGTGAGGAGGCGGCCATGGCAGGCGGCCATGACTTCCCAGACGCGTGGCGTAACCCCGCCGACGCGCTGTACGGCATCGGCATGGGCGAGCGCGGCGCAGTGGACGCCAGCGGCGCACCGGCGAATGCGGTGGCGCTCCTGCGCGACACCCTGCGGGAGAGCGAGGAGCGCGTCGACCTGCTCACCCTCGGCCCGCTGACGAACGTGGCGTGGGCGCTCCAGATGGAGCCGGATCTCGTGGACCGCATCGGCCGGGTGGTCATGATGGCGGGCGCCATGGATGCGCCCGGGAACGTGGTGGCGCAGCCGGCCGCGGGCTCGCCGGAGTGGAACGCATGGGCCGATCCGGGTGCGCTCGCCGCCGTCATCGATAGCGGGGTCGAGGTGGTCATGGTCCCGCTCGACGCGACCGATGACGTCCCCGTTGACGGCCGCTTCTTCGGCCAGATCGCCACCAGCCGCGCGACGGCCGCCGCGGACGTGACCTACGAGCTGCTGGCCCGCAACGCCTTCCTCCTCAACGCACAGCAGTACTTCTGGGATCCTCTGGCCGCCGCGTTCCTGGAGAACCCGCTTGTCCTCGAACTCGACGAACGTCGAGTTCGGGTAGGAGTCAACGGTGCCGAGCTGGGCCGCACCCTCGCGGCCGGCGACGGTCAGACGGTGCGGGTCGCCATCGCCGGCAGCTTCGACGAGTTCCTGGCCACATTCCTCGCCGGGCTGCGGCGCGGATCGGAGCGCGCGGACCCGTTCGCCCCTGGCGGTCCGCTATCGGTGTCGTACGACGGCGACCAGTGCTCGGTTGGCGGGTCCGCGCTGCGGTCTGGGCCACTGCGCGTCGCCTTCACGAACCTCTCCGAGAGCGCTGCCGCAATGGCCATCGTCACGCTCCACGACGGCGCCACGTGGCAGGAGCTCGAGACGTTCATCAACGAGTACACGCCGGGCACGCCGAACCCCGACTTCGTCGACATCCTCGCTCCGCAATTCGCTGCCCCCGGCAGCGAGGCGATCATCGACATTGGTCCGGGGACGAGCGGGGTCGCCTGCTACGACCACGTGGACGGCGTGCCGCAACGGGTCGTGCTGGGCCAACCCTTCGAGGTCCTGCCCTAGCGCCGAACGTCGAGCCTGTCGAGCAGAGCGAGCCCGCGCGCCCAGGCCTCTGGCCGAGCCCGTCGCATCCGGCGCGCCTCCTCGAAGGCACGGCCCGCCTGCTCCGGATGCTCCTGGCGGAGGAGCAGGTGGCCGCGGTAGCGGTCCGCCTGGTAGGCAACGAAGGCGGCGTATCGGCTCATCGGATCGGCTGCGGCGATCGCCTCCTCGACTCCCGGATCGAAGTCGATCGGCACCATCAGCCGCCCGAAAAAGGCGCCGAGCTCGGGTCCGAGAACATCGCCAGCCTGGGAGTGGCCGCCGACGCGCATGATCGGCGCCGGCGAGCGGAAGACCGCCACCGTCTCGTCCGGCGCGACCCGGTCGGCGCGCAGGGTGCCGCCAAGGGTGACGAAGGCGTTCTCGACGCCGAGCCGGTCGACGAGCTCGATCTTGCCCCACGCGAAGGTGGTGGCCAGCGGCATGGCCGTCCCCACGTCCAGCTCGGCCGGGTGGCCGCGCCGGTCCTGGCCAGTGCGCCAGTAGCGGATCGTCTGGGCGTCGAAGTGCTCGAGCGTCGGGTGGCTGCGCAGGAAGACGAGCAGCTGGCTCTCGCCCGAGCCGGGCGGGACCGGGCTCACCAGCAGGAAGCCGAGGTGTCTGAGGCGTTCGGCCGCCGCGGCGACCTCGGGGAGCTGATCGGCCAGGGTGGGAGCGGTGGTTGTCACCCTCAGAGCATCAATCGCCCCTGGACCGGCCGCAAGGTCCACTGGGCACCCATAGCGGTGCCGGCCGGACCGCTCAGCGCGGCGCGGCCCAGGCGATCCGCTCGTCGATATGGCGGTGCATGCGGTAGTGCGTCGGACGGAAGCCAAGCGCCGTCCAGGACCGATGGGTCGGCAGGGATGCGGTCCGCCAGTCGGTGACGCAGTGCGTGACCCCGGCGTCGCGCGCCTCGGCGAAGCCGGCGGCGAGCAGGGCGCGCATGAGGCCGCGGCCGCGCGCCTCCGGCAGCGTCATGGCCACGGCGAGATACCACGCGCCGTCGGGGACCATTGGCCCCGGTTCCGCGTCGTAGAACGAGGCCATCGCCAGCGCGCGGCCGTCCTGGGTGGCCACGAAATGGCGGGCGGCGGCCTCGGCGAGCTCCTCGGCCCACGAATCCCGGTAGGTGGGGATCGTCTCCGGCAGGCTGATGGCGTACGCCGGCGATCGCATGAGCGCGTGGGCGATGAGCGGCAACAGCGGCTCGACGGCGTCGATGTCGTCCGGCGTCGCGCGGCGGACGCTGACGCCGTGGGGCGGGGTCGCGGCCAACTCCACGTCCCGCAGCGCGTAGGCCTGCATCTGGCCGAACCCGGTCCGCACCCACGCGGCGGTGAGCGCGGGATCGTCCGGCGAGGCGTGGACGTACTGGCGGAAGTGGCCGCTCGCCACGAAGTGCTCGCTCCAGGCCGCGAAGAGATCGCGCACGTGCTCGGGATCGAGGCCATCGGCGAGCGCCTGGCCTTCCATCGGGCTCCAGGCGGCGCGGCCCCAGATCTCCTCGGTGCGTGGATAGCCGGCGAGGTATCCGGCGGGCTCGCCGGCGCGCAGCGCGATCACCCCGTGGCCGCCCGGCTTGTCGAGCGCCGCGTCGACGAGCGGGCGGCACGTGGCGGGGTCCTCGAACGATGCGGGCAGCTCCGGGCGCGCGGCGCGGAGCCGGCGCTGCCGGGCGGCGAGCAGGGCCGCGGCTGCCTCGCGCTGCGAGGCGTCGAGCGGCAGGATCTCCAGGCGATCGGTCATCGGCCGGCGACTATAGCGGTCCGGCGACGATCAGACTGCCGTCCGGACCGATGTCGACCTCGACACCGTCCGGAATCGCCGCCAGCGCTTCCGGCGCGAGCACGGCCACCGGGATGACGGCGCCGTACAGCTCCTGCGCCACGGCGGCACCGACGGCCAGGATGAGGTCCGGCTCGCCGAGCAGGATCGCCGCCGGGGCGACGCCGGCACGCGCCGCCTCGGCCAGGACGGAAGAGGAGGAGGAGGATCCCCGCGCCGCGGGCAGGACGAGGACGCGACCTGCCACGCTGGTGCCGCGCTGTGGGTGATGGGGGTC
>Ga0299914_10004513_pt1 | contig 10042 bp, 9 predicted proteins | sample RVTome_10_FD_201361 | JGI IMG/M metagenome (GOLD analysis project Ga0299914, IMG submission 201361) | Soil microbial communities from uranium-contaminated site in the Upper Colorado River Basin, Wyoming, United States - RVT153D57 (version 2) ... | reverse complement strand
CTTTCAGAGGTATCCCCAGTATATCCACGTAACAGTCACCGGTATCAACAGCCGCCATGCGGTGATGCGGTACCTCGAGGATGTGCGCTGTGAGTGCATCAGGCAGGATTGCTACCGGGTTCTGATCGAGGAGCGTCTCGAAGGGCCACGCCTGGGCACTCTGGACGTATTTGCCATCGCTTCAGAAGGCGCTATGAAAGCGCTCGGTACTTTCCATGCAATCGCCTACGTCGATCAACGAATGGGCGACATGGCGGACTTCGCTGAAACGGTTGCGGTAAACCGAGGCATGCCAGTCCGGGCATTCTCGAACGTCGAAGACGCGGAGAAGTGGCTGCGCGGGCAACAGGAGGGTGCTTGCGAGCAAGACATTTTTTTGAACAGCGCCGGTCGGGAACGCTGAGCCTTGTTGGTGTCGAACCCCGAGCTGACCCGGATCACCTGCACCGGTGTTGAAGGTAACTATTGATTCCGCTTCCAGACCTCCAGTTCCTCCCGGGCGTCTTCCTCCACAATAATCTGCCCGACCTTGCAGGGCGGCCTGCGATTCACATCCTCGCATGCGGGTAGGCTGGCCAGTCGTTGCTGATGTGCCGTCTCTGCTTTGCTTGCATCCGCTTCGCCGTCAGGCGTTCGCCGGGCGTTCAGTTCGCCCCAGCCTTCGGTATCCTCGAGTTGGGCATTCGCTTCATCCACCGAGGCGAACACCTGCCGTTCGATCGTCGTTGGCAGGCAACTTGACCGTCGTTCATCGACGATGACATTTTCGGAACCGGCACTATATTCGACGAGCTGTTGCAGTACCGTTTCGCATTCTTCCCGCTCCACGAATTGATACTGCACCTGCTGCTCCTGGCACACAGTCTTGCCCGGAGGGGCGACGCATTCGGCCAGGGTCAGCACGAAAACCTGTATCCAGCCTGTGTCCATACCAGTTCTCCTTCAAAAGGTGTACGAAGCACACTGGCCTCGAGCGCCCGGGCAGTTCGCAAAACGGCTTGAGTCGAACGATTCAACGATCCAGCCGGGCGGCAACACAACATCGGGCAGACGTAGTCGGGTCGAGCGACTGCAGGGACGGCAGATTCCGTCGGGGTGAAGAAATTCTATCATGCGCCGCGGCCAGCGGGAGCCACTGGACATAACGCGATAGAATGCGCTCGCAAGGCGCATCGTTTATATCACCGAGTAAGGGCATCCCTCTGCGAACACCCGCTCAACCAACCGATCCCATGGCTGCGAGGATGTTCTCGAGTTTTCCCCGGCTGCTTCTGGCTGCTGTCGTCCTCGCCCTTGCTGCTCGCGCAGCAGCGCAGTCGGAGGACGTCAGCACAATTCACTGGGCATACTCGACGTACTTCGGAACCGGCTGGTACAAGGTAGGCGACGACAGGGACGCATTCGCGATACGCTTTTCCCCGCGCAAGCCGTTGCGCAAGGCCTCACTCAGCGAGGACGGGTCGCGAACCATCGGCAGGGAGCTGCGTTTCCCGGTTACTGTCGGACTGAATCACTTCCCGCTCGACGATATCGCTGGCTCGGTGGATCCGGACAATCTCGCCAACATCAGCGTTACCCCGGGTATCTATTTCGACATCCCGATGAACGAACGCTGGATGTTACGTTCGTTCGTTGCGGCGGGTTGGGGCACGGTGCTGAACGGTGACGAATCCGCGTGGACCTACTGGACGGGGTTGCGCAGCCGCCTTCGGTTCAAAACGGGGAGCGTGGAAAGCGCGCTTCTCAATTCCATTGGATTCGTCGGTTATACGCCGAACACGGGCCCTTCGACGAACTTCTGGCCAATCATGACGGCGGTCGAGATGGCTGCGCCACTCGGCGACCTGCGCCTGGACAACCGGCAGCTGATGCTGCACTGGCATGCAGGCTACACGTTTTTCCAGGACGACCTGGAAATCGTTCGGCGCGATCTGACGACCGCGCCGATCGGTGACCAGTGGGAGATCGGGCTTGCGGTAAGCAAGGTGGATGAGCGTATCCGCTTCTGGCGCTTCAGTTTCGACCGGCTGGGGCTTGTATATCGCGTCAGTTCCGACGGGGAATTGAAAGGTGTGGGGCTTCAGTTCGGGTCGTTGTTCGATCAATAGCGGGATGGTCGCCCGCCTGGCGGCGACTATATGTCTACAAAGTGAAGCTGTCCGCGTCCAGGTAAAACGGGAACTTCTCGCGGAACTTCGACAGCCCGTCCATATCGATCTCCGCGGAAAAGATACCCGGAGTCTCTCCCGCCGACGCAAGGTAATTCCCGAGATAATCGATTACCGCGCTGCCTCCAAGATAGCGAATGTCATTGCCGTCTGTCCCGGTGCGGTTCACTCCGACGACGAACGCGAGGTTCTCGATCGCACGGGCCCTGAGCAGCGTTTCCCATGCCTGGTGGCGCCGGTCCGGCCAGTTGGCCACGTAGACGAGCAAATCGTAGTCATCGCGGTTGCGGCTCCAGACCGGGAAACGCAGGTCGTAGCAGACCATCGGGCGAATGCGCCAGCCCTTCAGACTGAACGTGCCCTGTATGACGCCAGGCGCGTAGTGTTCATGTTCGCCGGCCAGGCGGAACAGGTGGCGCTTGTCGTAAAACTGCAGGCTGCCATCGACGTGTGCCAGCACGAATCGATTGAAGTACCGGCCGCGTTCCTCGATGATCAGGCTGCCGCAGACAGCTGCGCCGATTGCCTGTGCCGTCTCACGCATCCATGCCACGGACCGTCCGTCCATGCGCTCTGCATGCGCCTCTGCCAGCATGGTAAAGCCTGTGGAAAACATCTCCGGCAGCACGAACAAATCCGTCGGAGCGGCATGGCGCCCGAGAAGTTCGGAAAAGTGCGCGAGGTTCCGCCCGGGATCGTGCCAGTGCAGTTCCGACTGAACGATCGATACATTCAGAGTTGACATAGTTTCCTTGCGGCTTGCTCGAGCGTCGCATCGTCCTTCGCAAAGCAGAAGCGCAGCTTCCGCCCGGCCGGCGGTTCCTTGCAGAAGACGGACACCGGGATCGATGCAACGCCAATCTCGTGAGTCAACCGTTTCGCGTAGTCCACGTCCGGTTCGTCGGTGATCGCCGAATAGTCGAGAATCTGGAAGAACGTCCCTTGAGCCGGATGAAAGCGGAACCGGGAATCCTTCACGAGGGAACAGAACCGGTCGCGTTTCGCTGCGTAGAAGGCAGGAAGTTCCTCGTAGTGTTTCGGAGTTTTCGCCATGTAATCCGCAAATGCGTGCTGCATTGGCGTGGAGACGGCGAACGTCGTGAACTGGTGAACCTTGCGGAACTCGACGGTCAGCGGCGCCGGCGCAATACAGTAGCCGACTTTCCAGCCGGTTACATGATAGGTCTTGGCGAAAGACGAGATCACGAACGCCCGTTGCCACAGTTCCTCGTGCCGAAGCAGGCTCTGGTGCGAGGCTCCGTCGAAGATGATGTGTTCGTACACCTCGTCCGACAGCAGAAAGACCTCGGTATCGCGCACGAGCCCGGCGAGTATGTCTAGGTCCTCGCCGGTGAGTACGACGCCAGTCGGGTTCTGCGGAAAGTTGAGAATGACCAGACGGGTCCTGTCATTGATGGAATCGCCGAGTCGCTGCCAGTCGATGTGAAACTCATTGTCCCGTTCGATCAGCGGTACATGCACTGCGCGACCGCCGGCAAGGATCACCGCGGGCTCATAGGAGTCGTACGCGGGGTCGAACACGACCACCTCGTCGCCCGGCCGCACAATCGCCTGGACCGTGCTGAACAGCCCTTCGGTAGCGCCGGTGCACACCGTTACTTCTGTATCTTCATCGACCGTGCGGCCGTAAAGCCGCGACACTTTCGCAGCTATTTCGCGCCGCAGTGCCGGCACGCCCGGCATCGGCGCGTACTGGTTGACGCCAGCCTTCATATGATGATCGACGAGGCGCATCAGCTCGGGGTCCGGGTTGAAACTCGGGAAACCCTGCGACAGGTTGATTGCGCCGCAGTCGGCGGCGAGCTGGCTCATGACCGTAAAAATGGTCGTGCCGACGTCTGGCAGCTTGCTCCTGAGCGGTTGCTGATTCGGCATCGTGCGCGGCGTCATGCGAGCGGGGGAGGAGACCATCCGTCCGGCAATGGTCCCTGGTCGTGAATGATTTCGCGATGCCCGCTCCAGGTGTTGACGATCGCTTCCGGCGTGCCGATGCCGGCGGCACGCGGGTCACCGCAGGGGCCGAACCAGTGATTCTGCGGCGCGCCGGTAGTTCGCGCGCGCATACCGCAGTATGTGGTTCCGTTGATGGTTGCGGCAAGCACGCGGTTCTGGAATGCGATGTCGGCGCTGACGACCGCGGCCGTGAGATGTTGCGACATCCGTTCCAACGCCTCGAGCACCTGCGGCAGGTCGACGTCGGTGTATTCCACGACCACCTGGAACGGGCCGAAGAGCTCCGTGGTCACGAGCTCGAAATGCTCCCCGCAAAGCGCATCGAGCGGAACGCGAACAGCGGTGGGTACCATTGCTCCGAAACGTTCCGGAATGGAATGATTTTCGAGCGGCCGGCCGCCGAACAGCAGTTGCGCCCCGGGTATCGCTTTCACCGCGTTGACGTGAGCCAGCATGCGTTCGGTCGTCCAGCTCAGCACCGGACCCAGCGTCAGATCGTCGAGCTTGCGCTGCGCCGCCAGCTTCCCGAGCCTCGGCAGCAGGTCACTTGCCCAGTTGCGGTGTACGAGAAGGATGCTCTGCGCCGAGCACTTCTGGCCTGTCGCGTTGTACGCATCCTGGTCGCATTGCCACGCGACGTAGTCCAGCCACCCGGGATCGCAATCGGGACCGAGAATTTTCCAGTCGAACCCGGCATCCTCCAGCCTGACGGCGCCGTTGAACTGATCGGAAATCCGCTCGGCAACCTCGCTGGACCCGGTAAACTGCACCAGCTTCAGGTCTCCCTTCGCCGCGGACAGCAGCTTGCCCATCTCGCTGCCGCCGCAATGGATCAGGTCGACGTCCCCGGCCGGGAGCCCGGCCTCGATGAGCAAACGCAGAAACTGTTCGAACACGGCGCTGACCTTGGAGTCGACCTTGACCAGCGGCTTGTTGCCCATGAACAGCGCGCCCATGACCTGCAGCGCGGGGATCTCCAGCGGAAAATTAAACGGTGCGATGATCGCGACCGGTCCGAACGGCCAGCGATATCCGCGCGACTCCTGCCCGGGATGATCGCCGGGATTGGAGAAGCCCCGGGCGAGAAAGCGCGCGCCGTCACCGGCAAAATTCTCGAGGAATACACGGGTAACCGTCACTTCGCCCTGGCATTGCTGCCAGCTCTTCGGCATCACCCGCTGGATCAGCTTCGTGAAGTAATCGTGCACGTCCTTTTCCGCAAGCAGCGCCGCCGCGCGGGCACAGACTCGCCCGAGCATTACGTAACGCCCGGGATTCTTCAGCGGGTTGTGTAATCCGCTTTTCGGGCAACGACGCAGGCTCTCGACAAAGCCATCGTGCTGGTGCGTGTCGGGAACCTGCAGGAATGCGTCGCCGTTCAGGGGATCGACGACGTCATCCCGCGCGCCATCGCCTTCAGTCCACTGGCCGGCCAGAAGGTTACGTACAATGCCGGGCTCCTTCGCAGTCATGCCCGCAATCGGGTCGAGCGTCGCGAATTTGGGCACCTCGCTCATCAATACTCCAGTGTGCCGCGACAGGAACGTCATTCCAGCGGCCATCAGAAACAGACGCGAAGAATACCAAGCTCGCATCGCCTTTTCTCCGTTACCCTAATCCGCCCGCGATGCAAGCCTTTGTTTCCGTGCATCCGGAGGCGCGCATTGAGTCTTGGGCGTCCTGAGGGGATAATCGCGCCCGGTCCGCGTCGGTTTCCCCGCGACGGTCAGCCGTGAACCCCGTCAGGCCCGGAAGGGAGCAGCGGCAGCGGTGACACCGGGTGCCGGGGAGGTGCTGGCGCGGGCCATTTCTTGTTGTGGCCATCCCGCGCACCAGTGGCAGTGCGCATTATTCATGAACCGCAGACGTATCAGCGGAGCCTCGGCTGGGGGGAGGGCTTTTCAGGATCGTCGCAAACAGGGATGTTTGCGCGAAGCCCCCATGGACGGGTTCACGGCGTTCCTGAAAAGCCCTCCCGCAGTCGAGGCTTCGCTAACCACCTTCGTTACTCGTTCATGAATAATGCACTCGCCTCGGCTTGTTCCGGCCCGGGCTTCCGTTACACTGTTCTAACTACTGTTGCCGCGCTGCCCCTATGAGTTATCTCGTTCTCGCCCGCAAATGGCGACCGAAAAATTTTCGCGAAATGGCTGGACAGGAACATGTCCTGAAGGCGCTGACGAACGCGCTGGAGACGGAGCGGCTGCATCACGCGTATCTTTTTACCGGCACTCGCGGCGTCGGCAAGACGACGATCGCGCGGATTCTTGCGAAGGCGCTCAATTGCGAAGAGAACGGGATTACCGCGGAGCCGTGCGGGCGATGCAGCGCCTGCCGCGAGATCGACGAGGGACGCTTTATCGACCTCATCGAGGTCGATGCGGCCTCGAAGACCAAGGTGGACGATACCCGCGAGCTACTTGATAACGTGCAGTACACGCCTGCGCGCGGGCGCTTCAAGATCTATCTGATCGACGAAGTGCACATGCTGTCGCGTCACTCTTTCAATGCGCTGTTGAAAACGCTCGAAGAGCCGCCGCCGCACGTAAAGTTCCTGCTGGCCACGACCGATCCGCAAAAACTCCCGGCAACGGTGCTGTCGCGATGCCTGCAGTTCAACCTGAAGCGCCTCACGCCCCGCCTGATCAAGGACCGCCTGCAGCACATCTGCGAAGCGGAGAGCATTGGCGCGGACCCTGCTTCGCTGTCGATGATCGCTCGCGCCGCGGACGGCAGCCTGAGGGATGCCCTGAGCCTGCTGGACCAGGCGATCGCGTATTGCGGCGGTAACTTGCAACCCGATTCCGTCGCGACGATGCTCGGGACGATCGCCCGGGAATACGTGACCACTCTTCTCGGGCTTCTTGCAGACGGTGACGCGCCCGGCCTGATAGGGGCCATTGCCACCATTGACGAGCAGTTCCCCGATTACGGACGGCTGCTCGACGACCTCGCGCGTCTCTTGCAGCGAGTCGCCGTTTACCAGGCCGTCGGTGCGACAGACAGTGACGATGACCTCGCGGAAGGTGAGATTGCCGGGTTTGCCGAGCGCATATCCGCCGAGGACGTGCAGCTTTTCTACCAGACGGCCCTGATTGGACGGCGGGACCTCGACCTGGCGCCGGATCCGAGAAGCGGCGTGGAGATGACGTTGCTGAGGATGCTTGCTTTCCAGCCGCAGCGACGCAGTGAATCGGCGCAACCCGCTCGCGGCGCGGCCGTAGCGGCGCCGCGCCCCGGGCCTTCCACGGCGGAGCCGGGAACGCTCAAGGCGGTCGAGCCGCCGAAGGCGGAAGGCAGGTTTTCCGACCCGCAATGGCCGGCCGACTGGGGGCAGGTCATCGGGACGCTGGACCTGACCGGGGCGAGCAAGTTGCTGGCAGCCAATTGCGCCTGGCTGCGACGGGATGACGATACCTTGTATCTCGTCCTCGACCGTCGTTCCGAATCCCTCCTGACCCGGCAGCGCCAGCAGGCCATCGCGGAGGCGTTGTCGGCCAGGTTCGGGATGCCCCTGAAAGTGGACATTTCCGTCGCGGCTTCCGCGGGCGAAACGCCGATCCAGGAGCAGGCTAGGCGGTCCGACGAGAAACTGGAGGCGGCGCGCGAATCGCTGGAAGCCGATCCCAACGTCAAGGCACTCAAGGACATGTTCGGCGCGGAGCTGAACCCGGACTCGATCGAACCCCTGGAGAGGATCGAAGGAAAGCCGACCGGCAGCACGAACCTTGATAGCGAACGTACCGAGAGGCAGCGTTCCGCAGCGCGGGAGTAACGACAAATGAAAGGTGGCATCGGCCAGCTCATGAAACAAGCCCAGCAAATGCAGGCGGAAATGCAGAAGGCGCAGGAAGAAATGGCGCGCATGACCGTAACCGGCGAGTCGGGCGGGGGCATGGTCAAGATTACGATGACCTGCAAGCACGAAGTGCAAGCGCTCGACATCGACAGGTCCTTGCTCGGTGACGACAAGGAAATGCTCGAGGACCTGGTCGTGGCTGCGTTCAACGACGCATTGCGAAGGGTTGAAACAGCGGTCAAGGAAAAATTTTCCGGCATGGCCGCCGGGCTGAATCTCCCTCCGGGAATGAAGCTGCCGTTCTAATGGCCTGTAACAGGGGAACCGGAAGTGGGATCGCGAAGGGATGGTGGCGCCGCCAGACCCAGCGAGATTCTTTCGATTCCGCTGTCACAGGACATTAACTATCGCTCGCAGGTCCATTACAGGTGTCATTCTCCCCGCTGCTCGTTCGCCTGATCGATTCGTTGCGTTGCATGCCCGGCGTCGGACGCAAGTCCGCGCAGCGCATTGCGTTCCATTTGCTGGAGCGCGACCGGGAAGGCGCATCGCAACTTTCGCAGGTGCTTGCCGCCGCGATGGCAGGCATAGGCAACTGCAGTCGCTGTCGAATGTACTCGGAATACGAGCTTTGCAGCATCTGTAGCGCCGCCGGCCGTGACGAGACCCTGCTGTGTGTCGTTGAGTCACCCGCTGACGTGATAGCGGTTGAGGACGCGACGGGATACAAGGGTCACTACTTTGTCCTGATGGGCCACCTGTCACCGTTGGATGGCATCGGCCCGGAGCAATTGGGCCTGAAGAAGCTCGAGGAACGCCTGTCGCAAGAAGCCTTCCAGGAACTCATCATTGCGACCAATCCCACGGTCGAAGGAGACGCTACCGCGCACTACCTCGCGGAGATGGCCGCACGGCACAACGTGCCCGCCAGCCGCATTGCGCACGGCGTCCCGCTCGGAGGAGAACTGGAGTACGTCGACGGCGGTACGTTGTCGCACGCATTTTTCGGCCGGCGCATCGTCGACTGATGAGCGCCGAATGATGGCCCGACCGGGAGCAGAAGCATGATAACCAGTCCCGATTGCCTTTTCTGCAAGATCGCCGCCGGCAAAATCAAGGCGGATGTCATTCACGAAAACGAGAGCGTCATAGCATTCCGCGACATCAACCCCCAGGCCCCGACCCACGTCCTGATCGTCCCGCGAAACCACGTTCCGACAATCAACGACCTTACGGAAAGCGGGATTGGGGAGGTCGGAAGGCTTTTCCTCGCCGCGAAGCAGGTGGCGAGACAGGAGGGTGTCGACGAAAGCGGCTACCGCGTGGTCATGAACTGCGGCGAAGGCGCCGGCCAGTCCGTGTTCCACATCCACCTCCACTTGCTGGGCGGCCGCCCACTGCGCTGGCCTCCGGGCTGACGGTGGCACTGGGTGCCGGATTGACCGCATTCTCCATGAACCTTCATGAACGAGAGGCGCTACTTGAAGCGATCGGCCAGGCGTTCCGCGGAGAAAAGCAGCCGCCGATAGCTTTCATATCGCCTTGCATCGATCCGTCCGTCGTCAACTTCGGCCTTTACGTTGCACGACGGTTCCTGCAGGTGACGGCAGTTGCTGAACTTGCAGAGACGCCCGGCTTCCCGAATCTCGCGAAAGCCCTGGGCGACGTCCGTGGGCTTGTCGATAGCGGGTGCGTAGTCGCGTACGCCCGGAGAGTCGATCACCGCTCCCCCGTTCGGCAGCCGCAGCAGGACGGAGTTGACGGTGGTGTGGCGTCCCTCGCCACTGGCGTCCGATAACGGTGCGACAGGGCGCGCACCGTCAAGCGTCAGCCGGTTTATGAGACTGGATTTGCCGACACCGGACTGACCGACGATGATCGCCGTCCGGCCGGCAAGGAAGTCCTGCAGAGGCCGGAGGTTAAAGTTTTGCCTGGCGCTGCAGCGCACGGTGACGTAGCCGAGGGAGGCGTAGATCGCCAGTGCCTCTTCCGACGATGGTTCAATCGGCCCGAGGTCGATCTTGTTGAAAACCACGGCGGGTTTCGCGGCCATTAGTTCGGCCGCGCACACGTACCGATCGACGATGAACCAATCCGGCGC
>Ga0299914_10004511_pt1 | contig 10044 bp, 11 predicted proteins | sample RVTome_10_FD_201361 | JGI IMG/M metagenome (GOLD analysis project Ga0299914, IMG submission 201361) | Soil microbial communities from uranium-contaminated site in the Upper Colorado River Basin, Wyoming, United States - RVT153D57 (version 2) ... | reverse complement strand
CACTCGTCAACCACGATGCCGTCCTCGTGGGCACCAAGGGGGGCGGGCCTCGGGCCAGGCGCGCGCCGAAGCCCCAGGTCAGGGCGATCGGAACAAGGCTCGGGCTGCGTGGGGCGAAGTGGGGCGGTCCGCTACGCGGGAACGGCGTCGGCGAGCGCCGGGAGGTAGCGGCCCCAATCGGGCCGCACACCGCCCCCGTTCGCCACGAGCCACAGGGACGTATGGGGGATCCGAGGTGCGCGTCGCAGGCGGAGGCCCACCTCGTGGAGGAGGCGGTCCTCCTTGCGCGTGTTGCACTCCCGGCACGCGGCGACGACGTTGTCCCAGGTGTGCCCCCCGCCTCGCGAGCGCGGCACGACGTGGTCGATGTTCTCGGCGCGGCCGTCGCAGTACTGACAGCGATGGCCGTCACGCAAGAACACGGCACGGCGCGAGACCGGCACCTGGCTCCGGTACGGCACGTGGACGTACCTCACGAGCCGGAGCACCGACGGTACCGGCACGCTGATGCGCTCCGCGTGGAACTCACGGTCCGTGCGCTCGACGACCTCGGCCTTCGCCTTGAGCACCAGCACCACGGCTCGTCGGAGCGAGACGACGCACAGGGGCTCGAAGCTGGCGTTGAGCAGCAGTGCTCTTCCCAAGCGTCTCGCTCCCCGGGTCGTCGATCCTGCGGCAGTTTACCGACGCCCGCGGATCTGCCGGCGCTGTTCCCTGCACCACCCCAGGTACGCGAGCAGGTCGTCGGGATCGAGGTCCCCGCCGCTTCCGTACTGCGTCTCGAGTCGGAAGCGGAGGTACTCGCGGTCGGGCACCGGGACGAACGGTCGATGGCGCCACCATCGGTGCCGCACAGACGTCCGGGCCAGGCGAAGCGCCGTCGGCCAGAGGAGGGGGCGCGCGGCGAGGGCACGCAACGTCGACGTCCAATCGAGCACGACCCCGAACGGTAACGGCACGACCCGCCGCTATCGTGACTCTCTCATGGCCCAGCCAGCGCCGCTGCACCCGCTCGACCTCCGCGAGAGCTTCGAGGCGGTGACCGCCAACGTGGAGCGGGTGATCCGCGGCAAGCGCGACGCGATCCGGCTCGCGATGGTCTGTCTGTTCGCCGAAGGGCACCTGCTCATCGAGGACGTGCCGGGCGTCGGGAAGACCTCGATGGCGAAGGCGATCGCCCGCTCGGTCGGCGCGACCTGGCGCCGAATCCAGTTCACGCCCGATCTGCTCCCCTCCGACGTCACCGGGGTGTCGATCTGGAACCGGGTCGAGAACGACTTCGAGTTCCGACCCGGCGGGATCTTCGCCAACATCGTCCTCGCCGACGAGGTGAACCGTGCCTCGCCCAAGACCCAGTCGGCGCTCCTCGAGGCCATGGAAGAGCGCCAAGTCACCGTGGACGCGCACACGTACCGTCTCGACCGTCCGTTCATGGTCATCGCGACGCAGAACCCGGTCGAGCTCGAGGGGACGTATCCCTTGCCGGAGGCACAGCTCGATCGCTTCCTGCTGCGCGTCCGGATCGGCTACCCCGATCGCAGCGCGGAGCTCGAGATCCTCGAGCATGACAGCGGCCGCGCCGATCTCGAAGACCTCGAGCCGGTCATCGACGGCGGACTGCTCGTGGACGTTGCGGACCGGGTCGGCACCATCCACGTCTCCGAGTCGGCACGTCGCTACATCGTCGACCTCGTCGACGCCACCCGGCGCCACCCCGACCTCGCGCTCGGCGTGAGTCCCCGAGGGGCGCTCGGCTTGCAGCGTTGCGCACAGGCGTTCGCGGCGGCCGAAGGACGCGACTACGTCATCCCCGACGACCCCAAGTGGCTCGCTCCGGCTGTGCTGGGCCACCGCGTGATGCTCAGCGCTGAGGCTCAACTCCGGGGCCGCGATCCCGACGACGTCGTTCGGAGCGTCGTCGCATCCGTGCCCGTTCCCGGAGCGACCGGCGACTGAGATGAGCGGGCGGCGCTGACGTGGACGTCGACGATGCGTCGGGTCTCACGCGGCGGGGATGGAGCCTCTTCGGCGCCGCGATCGGACTGCTGATCGGGAGCCGCCTCCTCGGAACCGTCGAGCTCGCGATGCTCGGGTTCGCCGCCATGGCCTTGCTCGCGTCGAGCTTCGTGTGGACGCTACGCGCCGGCGTGCGGATCGGGGCCGGGCGCAGCATCCAGCCTCAACGCACGATGGTCGGCGAAGAAGCACGCGTCGACCTGTCCGTCGTGAACCGGGGAGCTCGGCGAACACCGATCCTCGCCGTCGCCGACGTCTTCGGCGACGGTGCGCGAGCCGCACGATTCGTCCTCCCGCCGCTCCCCGCCGGTGAGCGCGCCCTCGCTGCGTACCGCGTGCCGACCAATCGACGAGGCAGGTTCGCGGTCGGTCCGCTGATGGCGATCGTGACCGACCCGTTCGGACTCGTCCGTCGTCGATCTCGCGTGCTCGAATCCGACGAGCTCCTCGTACGTCCGCGGGTCCACTCGATCAGCGCTCCTCCGCTCGGTGGAGGCCGGTCCTCGACCCGCCCGGGCGATGCGCGATCGCTCGTCGGTGACGGCGACGAGTTCCTTGCGCTGCGCGAGTACGAGGTCGGCGATGACCTCCGCCAGGTGCACTGGCGCTCGACGGCCCGCCTCGACCAGCTCATGATCCGCCAGAACGAGGCGCACCGCCAGGCGCGCGCAATCGTGTATCTCGATGTCCGACCCGACCGTTACGACGGTGCCTCGTTCGAGCTCGCCGTCGAAGCCGCAGCGTCGGTCGTGTTCCGCCTCGCACGGATGCGACGACACGTCGAGCTCGTCCTCTCGACCGGTGAGGAGATCGGCGGCGGAGTCGATCCTCTCCTCGATCGGCTCGCAGTCATCGAACCGCACCGCCCCGACCATGCCGCCGGGGTCCTCGCGCGGCGTCGGCGACGAGCACTCATGATCGCGATCGTCGCCGCCGTCGATCACGAGCTCGCCACCCGGACCGTCGAGCTCGCCACGCGTGGTCCCGTCGTCGTGGTCACGACCCGCGCGCCGGGTGTAGCGATCCCCTCGTCCCGACTGGTCGATGCTTCCCACCTCCCGTTCGCCGATGCTTGGGACGCAGCGGTGATGACATGGCCGACCGCACGCTCGTCACGGTTGCCGGCGCGGCACTGACCGCGGCCGGGGCACTCGCGTTCGCGCGGGTCTTCGACTCCGGGGGTTTCGTCGCGCCGACAATCGGTGCGGCGTTCGTTCCGTTCCTGATCGGCACGACACTCCGACGCCTGCGGATGCCGACCGTCACGATCGTGGCGACCTCGCTCGCGACCGGTGCGCTGTACATGCTGCTCGCCGTCGAGCGATGGAACCCGCTCGAGGGTTGGCCCGACGGTGCGACCCTCCGGGAGAACCTCCGTGCGGGATGGGAGGCGGCGCGTACCGAGGTCCCTCCGGTCATGCCGACGACGGGAACGATCCTGCTCCTCGTCGGGGCGACCTGGCTGACCGCCCTGGTCGTCGATCAGATGCTCGTGCGTGACGCGAGCACGGGCGCGATCGTCCCACCGCTCGCGCTCTTCGTCGTCGCGACGGCGCTCGGCATCGAGCAGGGCGGCCTCACGGTGACGATCGGCTTCGCCGTCGCAGCCGTGGCCCTGCTCCTCGTGCAGCACCACTCGATCGTCACACGCCGACGGGGGCGGTTCCTCGGCCGAGAGACAGGCCACGGGACCGGGCTGCTGATGGCTGGAACCGTGCTCGGCGTGGTCGCGGTCGTAACCGGTCTCGCGATTGCGCCCGCCGTTCCCGGAGCCGATGCGGGTCCCCTCCTCGACTACCGGGGCATCACCTCCGGGCGAGGGGCGGTGTACGAGCCGGGGATCGCACCGATCCTCGATGTCGGTCAGCGGCTGCAACGTGGCGATCGCAGCGAAGTGTTTCGTGTCCGCGCGCCCGAAGCTGCGTACTGGCGCATGGTCGCGCTCGACGAATACGACGGCAACTGGGTGCTCGATGCGCCCGCAGGCAGCATCGACGTCGGACTCGACCAATCGATCCGAGAGCCGTTCGTCCAGGAGTTCACGATCGGAAGCCTCGGCGAGAAGTGGATGCCCGCCGCCTACCAACCTCGCAACGTCGAGGGCGGGAACCCGATGGTGATCCGAGACTCCGCGACGCTCATCACGGCAGAGGACTCGGTCAACGGCTTGCGCTACCGGGTCGAGTCGGAGCTTCCGGTCGCGCTCGGTGGCGTCACACCGGATCTCGCAGCCGGAACGAGCCTCCCGCTGTCCAGCGACCTCGCCCGCTACACCGAGCTGCCCGAAGGATTCTCTTCCACCATCGCGGCCGCTGCCGACGAAGCGGTTGCGGGAGCAGTCACGCCCTTCGATCGCGCACTCGCCTTGCGCAACTTCTTTCGAGATCCCTCGTTCACCTACGACCCCGGTGCGCGCTACAACGCCTCCGGAACCGAGGATGGCGAGGCTGTGATCGAGGCGTTCCTCGAGCAACGCAACGGTTTCTGTGTCCAGTTCGCCGGCGCGTACGCCGTCATGGCGCGCTCGCTCGGCATCCCGACACGCATCGCGATCGGCTTCACCCCCGGCGAGCGCCAGGGCGAGGAGTTCGTCGTCACGAACCACGAAGCGCATGCCTGGCCGGAGGTGTATCTCGCGGGCATCGGCTGGACGAACATGTTCGACCCGACGCCACCGAGCGCGCTCCCCGGTGGCAGCGCCCTCCCGGGTGAGACTCCGCCATCGACTGCCGCAGGCACCCCGTCCCCGACCACCACACCCACCGCCGCCGTCCCCACGACCGTCCCCGAGACCATCGGCGGACAGGGCGAGACCGGTGTCGAGGTCGGAACGCCGAACGCCGGCGACGGAGCCGGGACGGGACGCTGGATCCGTATCGTCGCGATCGCCAGCGCGGTCGTCGCGCTGGGTATCGCATACATCGGCGCGCTCCTCGGAATGAAGCGTCGCCGCCGTACCCGGCGTCGGCGGGCCGCTCCCTCGGCCTCGATCATCGGTGCATGGCGAGAGGCGCTCGATCGCCTCGACGAGGCCCACCGGCCCACGCCGGTCACGTCGACACCACGCGAGCTCGCCGACGAGCTGACCTCGGCAGCCCCCGACGCGGGCGCGGCGCTCCGTGAGCTCGCGGGTGCGTATTGCGCCGCGCGCTACGGCCCCGAGCGTCTCGGCCCGAAGGACGCCAATCGAGCCTGGGAAACCGTCGTCGTCTTCGAGGAGGCGTTGGTCGCAGACGTGCCGGTCACGACGCGCTGGCGGCGTCGTCTACGTCGGGCTCGAGGTGCGCCATGAACTCGTCGCGTTCGGCGCCGAAGGCCGTGATCTCGGCCTCGACGGCGTCGACGAATCGATCCACGGCGATGAACAGCGCGAGCTGGCCATGCCGGAGCGCATCCAGGATCTGACCGTCATCGCGGCATGCCCAGACCGTCACACCGTCCGTGACCAGCCGAAGGCCTGCGATGTCGTCACCCGACGCCTGCAGGTGGCCGAGCGCGTGCTTGACCTTCGTCAGCGAGAGCCCGGCATCCAACAGGGAACGCACCACCCGCAGTGCCACGAGATCGCGAAAGCCATAGGTGCCGTCGGAACCCTCGGGGACCAGTGCTGCGCGGTCCCACGCTCGGAGCTGCGCACGGGAGCACCCGGAGAGCCGAGCTGCCTGCGCAGGCGTGACTCGCACGCTGCTATTGGTCGTCGCGGTTGAAACGTTCGCGCCAGCGCTTCGCGTCGCCGAACATGCCGCCGATCCGCCCGCCGCGCATCGAGCTCGTGAGGTTGCTCACCCCCGCCTTGCCGAGCTTGCGGACGTTGCGTTCGATCACGAGCAGGCAGGCGAGCATGACTGCGAAGCCGACGACCCCGAGGATCAGCGAGGTCGTGAAGGTGAGCACGAGGAGCACCATGCCGGCGACGAAACCCAGCACAGCCCAGACGATCGTCCGAACCGCATGTCGATAGAGCGTGGTCTCCGAGACCTGCTTGGCAAGGCCGGGATCGCTCGCGCTGAGATTGTCCTCGATCTCACGCAGGATCCGCTGTTCGTGCTCCGAGAGCGGCATCGGGTTCCTCCCTGGCGGACATTCTCGCGCACCTCCGAGAGGTGCTCAACGCGAGGCCTCCATCGTGACCGGCGCGCCGCCTCCCTTCGCGGACCGGTAAGCGGCATCGACCAGGCGGTGGGCGGCGAGCGCGATCTCCGACCCGGGGGATCCCGACGCCGCAGGCGTCCGTTGCAAGGCCTCGAGGAAGGTGAGATCCGCACCGGCGTACTGCGCGAGAGGCTTCTGGTAGACGACGGGCACGGCAAGCGCCGCCATCCACTCCGGTGCGCCGCCGTGGATGCGTTCGGTGCCATCGTCGCTCTCGACGTGGAGCGGCCCGAGGTAGTCGTCGTCGGTCCACAGGAAGGCACGCTCACAGAACACCTCGAGCCGGCGGGTGGACCCCCTGCTGAGGATCTGGTGCCACACGCTGGTCAACGACGCGTGAGCGCCTCCGGGATAGGTGAAGGTGACCGCAACGGCGTCATCGATGCCGGGGTGCCCGAACATCGTCGACGTTCGAGCGCTGACATCTGCGGGGTCACCGAGGATCCAGCGAAGGAGATCGACGTCGTGGATCGAGTGCTCGATCAGGGTCCCTCCGCCCGCGCACCCGACGTCGGATCGCCATGTGGATCGGTAGTCTCCCTGGATCGGGAAGTACTGCTCGTCGCGCAGCGCCACCGCGAGGACGCGACCGTGGCGGCGGTCCGCGAGACGACTCGCCACCTCACTGAACACGGGCGAGTTCCGCAGCACGAGCCCGACCTGATGCGGCACGCGCCGCAGCGACGCCGCCACTCGCTCCGCGGACGGAAGGTCAGGCGCGAGCGGCTTCTCGCAGAAGATCGCCACTCCGGCCGCGCTCGCGGCCTCGACCACCTCGCAGTGTGCCGACGTCCACGTCGTGACCCACACTGCGTCCACGCTGCGGAGGAGATCCTCGAGCGTGGCAGGGACCTCGGCGTCATGATGTCGAGCGACGTCGACCGCACGTGCCGGTAGCGCATCGAAGGTCGCCGCCACGCGCGCATCGGTGAGCCCGAGGTCAGCGAGCTGGCGGAGCGCGAAGGAATGAACGGTGCCGATGTGGCCGCAACCCACGAGGCCGATCCTCACGGCTCGGCCCCAGGGTGGACCGCGTCGGGGCCGAAGCGCTCACGCACGGCGTCGACGGTGCGCTCGAGGGCGCTGCGTTGCCTGTTCCCGTCGAAGGGCAGTTCGCTCTGGAGCTCGAGCGCTCCGAGCTGGGTGACACTAATGCCGAGGAGCCGGACGCCATCGCCCACATCGACCGAGTCGAGCAACGCGCGGGCCTCGGTCGCGATCTCGCTCGAGAGGTCTGTCGGGTCGCGACGTGTTCGCGATCGTGAGATCGTCCGGAAGTTGCCGTACCGAACCTTGAGACGGACAGTTCGGCCGGTCTTGGCCGCGCGCCGCAAGCGACTCCCCACCCGATCGGCGAGCCGCATGAGCTCGTGCTCCAAGCGGCGACGGTCATGGAGGTCTCGAGGAAAGGTCTCTTCGTGACCGATCGACTTGACCTCGCGATCGGGAACGACCTCGCGGTCGTCGCGATTGTGCGCGAGTGCGAAGAGATGCTCCGCGCGGTGTGGGCCGAGTGCTCGTGTGAGCGCCTCGCGATCGAGCGCCGCGAGCTCTCCGATCGTTCCGACACCGAGTCGCTCCAGTTTCGCATGGGTCGCCGGACCGACCCCCCACAGGCGGCGGATGTCGAGCGGGCGCAACAGATCGAGCTCGGTCCCCGGCTCCACGATGAGCACGCCATCGGGTTTCGCCAGCTCGCTCGCGAGCTTGGCGAGGAACATGGTCGTCGCAGCGCCGACTGACGCGGTGAGCCCGGTCTCGTCACGAACCCGCCTCCGGATCTCCCCGACGACGACCGGCGGCGGCCCCTGTGACTTGGTCACACCCGACACGTCGAGGAACGCCTCGTCCGACGCGAGCGGCTCGACGAACGGCGTGATCGACCGCAGGATCGCCATCACCTTCCGACTCTGCTCTTGGTACCGCTCGAAACGCGGGGCGCAGAAGACGGCATCGGGTGGAGCGAGGCGCCGCGCACGGGCCATGGGCAGCGCCGAGTGGATGCCGAACGGCCGAGCCTCGTAGCTTGCGGCCGCGACGACACCCCGGGGACCGAGCCCACCGACGATCACCGGACGGCCCACGAGCTCGGGGGCGTCGAGCTGCTCGACCGATGCATAGAACGCATCGATGTCGACGTGGAGCATCGAGGGCATCGAGCGTCGGTTCACGGAGCGCGGGTGATCTCGAGGGAGCGGCGCTCGGTGCCGCGAACGAGATATCGGAAGTCGCGCGGCACCGCCGCGTCCCACCGCTGCTCGATCCACTCGGCAAGCGGCTCGCGGACCCAAGGGGCCATGCGTGCGAACGGCCCGCCGCAGTCGGCCGGCGCGAAGAAGGCTGCCTCGACCACGATGCCGTCGGGGTCGTCGACACAGACCTCACCCGCGTAGGCCACCGCGCGATGCACCTCGACCCGCAAGGTCCAGTCCATGTCGATCGCCTCGGCTCGGACCTCGTAGACGGGTCCCTCCCAGGCGGTGACCTCGAGCCCCGTCTCCTCTCTCACCTCGCGCACGAGGCCGGCAAGCAACGTGGCGTCGTCGGCGTCGATCACGCCTCCCGGTGTCGACCAGTCCTCGACGCCACCCCGACGAGCGTTTCGCACGAGCAGGACGCCATCCTCGGATTCGATCAGCGCACCGGCGACCAACCACTCGCGCATGTCATACCCGACGACGGACGAGGCGCCGTGTACGGTCCCGAAGTCCCCACCACGTGACGAGCAAGAAGGCCTCGACGACGATGCGGATGGACATCTTCGACGTGCCGAGCGTGCGATCGCGGAACTCGATCGGGACCTCCTCGACGCGCCCACCGAGGCGCTCGGTGAGGTAGGTCATCTCGACCTGGAACCCGTATCCGTCCGCGCGTACCGAGTCGAGGTCGATCCTTCGCAAGATGCGAGCGGAGTACGCCCGGTATCCGGCTGTCGCGTCCTGCACGTGCAGTCCGAGCGCGGTCCGTGCGTACAGGCAGCCTCCACGCGAGATGGTTCGGCGTGCGATCGGCCAGTCGGGGATCGACCCACCAGGGACGTAGCGCGATCCGATCACGAGATCGGCGCCGTCAGCGACCCGCCCGAGGAGCGTCGGAAGCACGTCGGGATCATGGGAGAAGTCGGAGTCCATCTCGACGAGTGCGTCGTAGCCCTTGGCAAGTCCGATGCGGAACCCGGCGCGATACCCGGAACCGAGTCCGAGCTTCGTCGGACGACGCAGGATCTCGATCTGTCCGAGCTCGAGCCCGACCTTCTCGGCGCGATCCGCTGTCCCGTCGGGGCTGGAGTCGTCGATCACCAGCACGTCGGCGTCAGGCGCGGCGGCGCGCGTCCGGCGAAGGATCTCCTCGATGTTCTCCAACTCGTTGAAGGTGGGGAGGATGACGAGCGCACGCACAGCGTCGCGAGCCTACCTTCGCGTACGCTCGGCGCCGATGGCCGAGCAGCTGGGCCCACCTCCCGAACCACCACCGACGATCCCGGGTCGTGTCGCCTACCTCGTGGTGTTCGCCGCGATCGCGGCCGCTGGGATCTTCGGCGGCATCATCGGCTGGGGCGTCACCGACCTCGGGTGTACCGGAGATTGCACCGTGGCGACGACCGTCGGCGCGTGCATCGGCGCGATCGGCGCCGCAATCGGGGTCGGGATCGTTGGTGTCTTGGGGCTGCGCGCCATGGCCGAATGGAAGCCCAAGGGCTCTCAGCCGGAGAGCGCGAGGCGGCGGAACCCCTCGGCGTAGGTCACTCCCGCGTCGCGACCAGCCTCCGCCGCACGGTCTCGGAGGAACTCGCGGAACCACTCCCCCGTCTCGGTCAGCTGGCTGGCGTGGCAGAACAGCGCGTCGATCTTGGCCTCCATCGTGTCGGTGATGTCG
>Ga0299914_10004510_pt1 | contig 10045 bp, 10 predicted proteins | sample RVTome_10_FD_201361 | JGI IMG/M metagenome (GOLD analysis project Ga0299914, IMG submission 201361) | Soil microbial communities from uranium-contaminated site in the Upper Colorado River Basin, Wyoming, United States - RVT153D57 (version 2) ... | reverse complement strand
CCTCGAACAGTTCGCTGCTGTCGCCATAACTGGAGTTTGCCCAGAACTGGATCACAAATCCATCTTCATCTGTGACAGGCAGTTGTAACCGGCAGATCGGGTCGCAGAGGAAGGGCTGTCCCTCATACAAACCTTCTACGCTGATAATCTGGTAATCGGGCAGAGGTTCCACCCCAGTTAAAACCAAAATCGGCTCTGAATCACAAATACTTGTAGATGATGTGTAGACCGGGTCGCAATTTTCCAGCGTAACCTGTACGGTCGGCGGTGGTAAGATCGTGGAAATCTCTTTCTGCGCGGGTTTGGTATCGATCAGGTGAAGATAAAAGCCTCGGCACAAACTCAAGTCGAGTTCGTGGCAGGGATCCTGTTCGATCCATTCTTCATAGATATCTTCGCCGCAGTCCACATAAATATCGCCGGGCGTTGGCAAACCATCGTGATCGGTAACGATCTTGCATTCAACATCGTCTTCCCCCCAGCGGATCAGCCACCAGAAATATTTGGTGTAGTCCACGACGGTCACAGAATAGCGATCGGGGCCGGTTGGCTGAGCAGGCGGCGCGGCAACACCGCGCGGGAGCGACTCGAAAGCGCTTCCCACGAGGGTCAGAAGGATGCTCAGCGTTAAGAGCCGGTTCCTCCACCCAACCCGATTCATTCGGTTGTGTCTCATAAAAAAAAAGAGTCCGCCTCAATTATAGCGGACTCCCTGTTATTGCGGCTATTTTGCCCCTGGCGTTTTGGTTACAGGTTTTACAGATTTGTTACTTTGTCGTTTCGCCGCTTTCTTCTTGCTCGGCTGGCTGGCAGGGCTTGCCTGGGCAGTGGATGACTGTTCGTCCATTTCCTGCAGGGTTGCCATATCCCGGGATAGGTTGCGGTGGCGAATGTAGATGCTGGCAACGTAAAGCGCCATCACAAGAAATGCGACCGCGTAGCCGGCGATCAGATAACCTGATGTATCGGGGGTGGGTTCCTGAAAAAACATGTTGTTCTCCGTTTTACATTGTCACTTTTAATTTGAGCTGCTCGACCTTGTTCTGCAAATCGCCAAGCCGAATGCGGTTCCAGAAGAGGTCAATGAAGATCACGCTGAAGGCGAACAGCGCGAAGAAAAATGCAACGCGCATGTCAGCCGTCATGCTAAAGCCGCCATCCGCTTCCGGGTTGGTGCCGCCGATCACCACCGGGTGGATCGTGCGGAACAGGCGGATGGCAAAGAACGTGATCGGCGCGCTGAGTGCACCCACCAGGGCGTAGACCGCACCAAAGCGGGCGCGGCGGTCGGGATCGTCAATGCCCTGGCGGAGCATGAAGTAGGCAACGTAGATCAACTCTGTGACGGCAGCGGTGGTGAGACGCGGGTCCCATGTCCACCAGGTGTTCCAGGCAGGGCGCGCCCAAATTGAGCCGAGCACGATCGTGATCAGAAAGAAGATCAGGCTGACCTCGATCGCGGCGACCTGGAGCCTGTCCCACTTCAGATCTTTTGTGACCAGGTAGACCACGCTGAATACACCAGCGAGGATAAAGCCGATCAGCGCCGTCCAGGCAGTGCCGATGTGGAAGTAGAACACTTTTTGGACTTCACCCATCACACGTTCGGTCGGCGCAAAAACCAGTGCCAGATAGGTGGAAATCACCAGCACGATGATGGCGGCAATGTCGAGAACTTTTAATGCTACAGGTTTCGGTTGCATAGATGCTCCTTCAATTTAAGAGAGTAGAGAATAGAAGAGGTGTAAGACCAATCTCTAATCATCTAGTCGCTGTTTTACTCTTCTACTACGCTATCAAACACCATGAATGCCACGGCGATAAAAATAATATCGTAGGCAATGAGCAGGTTGATCGGCAGGAGGATTTCCGACCAATCCGCGCCGGTGAGGAACCCGCTGCTGGCTTTGACCGCCGCCAGCAAAACGGGAAGCACAACCGGGAACAACAAAATGGGGAGCAGGATGTCGCGTGTGCGGGTCTGTACAGACATAGCAGAGAGCAGGGTTCCAACCCCAACGTACCCAATCGAGCCAAGAAGGATAACGAGCAGCAAGCCAGGCTGGAAGAGGTTGACGCTGTACAACACGCTGTACACCGGGAGGACGATCGATTCCACGATCAGCATGAACGCCAGGTTGCTGATCACTTTGCCGAAGTAGATCGCAGAGCGGTCAACCGGCGCGAGCAGGAGTCCATCCAGGCAGCCGCGGTCCTTCTCAATCGCCATCGAGCGGTTGAGCCCCAGCGTCCCGGCGAATGCAAACGTTGCCCAGAGCACACCCGCCGTCACAGACTGGCGTGTGCGTACATCCAGCTCGAGGGCGAAGTTAAAGATGAGGATGATCAACAGTGAAAAGACCAGCATCGCGGAGAACAGTTCGCGTGAACGGAACTCGGCGCGCAGGTCCTTCCAGACGACCGCCGCAACCGCTTGGACGAAACTACTCTTCGGTAGCGTGCGCTCCAGGGATACAGGTTTGACCTCGGTTACTTTGTCGACCATATCAGCCCGCCAGCGCCTGCTTGTAGAATGTGAGCAGGTTTGTCTTCCTGAGTTCCCTGCGCGTCGCGGATGCCGAAATGACGCCGCGTGAAAGGATGTCGAATCTGGTTGCCAAGTCTTCGGCGCGTGCAAGGTCGTGTGAGGTCATGACGACCGTACGCCCCTTGGCTGCGACGGTCTTCAGCACATCGTCGAGCATGGAAGAGGCATCCTGGTCGAGGCCCGTATATGGCTCGTCGAACAGTACCACGTCCGGGTCGTGAAGGACGGCGCGCCCGATGGCAAGCCTCTGCTGCATGCCGCGTGAAAAAGTTCTAACCAGATCACGTCTTCTCTGTTCGAGACCGACCATTTCTAAGACTTCGGTAATTCGTCCTTCGATATTCGGGAGGTTGTACATGCGCGCGTAGAATCGCAGATTTTCCTCGGCGGTCAGGTCACCGTACAACAATGGCAAATGGGATACCACGCCCAGCCTCGCCCGTACCTGGGCAGCCTGGTTGGGGAGCTGGTAGCCGGCAATCGTGACTTCACCGAGAGATTGCCGCGAGAGCGAGGCAAGGATGCGCAGGAAGGTCGTCTTGCCTGCGCCGTTCGGACCAAGCAGCGCGACGAATTCGCCCGGCTGGACGGCGAAGTCCACGCCGCGTAGAACGGTTTTTAACCCGAAGCGTTTGACGAGCTTTTTGACGGTGATCATGGTTTGTTTGTAGGGGCGGCCGCCCACCCCTACAAATTTACATCATTCCCTTCAAGATTTCCTTTAACTCGGTACGGCGCTTTTGATAGGCCTCCTCCGAGATTTTCCTGGCGCGGTGCAGGTCATCGAGGGCGACGATGGCATCGATCACATCATCAGACGTTTCAAACTCATTGTCATCCACGGCTTCACTGTCTGTATCTTCCTCGACCTTGCGGTCGCGCAGATACATCCATGCGCCTGCCAAAATCAGCGCAACGCCCAGGGCGCCCGCGCCGATCAAAAGGTTTTGATTCGAGGCGGTTTCTTCAGGTGCAGCCGCCGGTTCCTGAGGCGTGCCCGAAATAGTAAGTGAAACAGTCTCGCCTGCGCTCACCGCGCCCAGCTCATAGATGTGAAAGTTGAAATCCTGGATTGCCTGTACGCCAAGGTCGGTCGATTTGTCGTTTTCGATGGTGACCCCTTCGGGGACAAAAACGGTAACGGCTCCGGACGGCAGGACGAATTCCTGGTTGACTTCGAATTCTCGTGCATTGGGCAGGGATGCAAACGCGATCATTCCATATGTATTTACGCTGGGCGGGATGGCAAACCCATTCTCAATCGGCAGAAAACGTTCACTGTCCTGGGTGGGTTCATACCCAAACTCGGAGGAGCCCTCCGGCGCCTTGATGAAGGGGATCTCTCCATTTTCATTGAGCTTCACCACGATGATCTTGTCGCTGGGGTTTTGGAAGGAATATACATGGAAGATTTGGACCGAGTCCGTTCCATATTCGAGGAAGATGCGTGTCTCATCCATGACCAGCCCGGAGGTGTCCTCGGTCTTACCGTAGAGCGTGATCGGTGAAAGGCTCACGCTGGTGGTGCCTTCCTCGACAATCCCAAAGCCCGATTGCAGGTCCATGCCGTCGAAGGTCACTTCGGCGATGAAGATACGGCTGGGTGGGAATTCGAGATCCTCGAAAGTGAACGAACCATCTTCGTCCACGGGACCTTCCACGGTGAACACTTCCTGGGGACCCGCGCTGGGGTCCGCGCCGTGGTCGTAGCCGCGCAGGGTTACGGTAAGATCGGATGGCAGGTCTGTGCCGGTCTGGTTGTCAATGGAACCGTTCACAGTGCCAAAGCCCTCCTGCACTACGCCCGGCTCCTCCGTGGCTTCGACGGCTGTTCCCTCGGCTGCGGGCGTTCCTGCCTCCGCGGGAGGGAGCGTTTCGGTATCGGTGACAGCGTCCGATGTTGCGCTGGCTGCGGGCGCAGAGACGATCGGAGCCGTATCAAGGGAAAGCGTTCGCAGATATGCCGCAGTTGCCCAGACCTCATTATCGCTGAAGGTAGCGCCAAACGGTGGCACCTGGTCGTTCCCCTGCTGGACAATGCGCGCCAGTTCTACGCCACTCAGCGAGGATATATTTGCCTGGTCGCGGAAGAAATCGGTGGAGCAGTCCGCGCAGTTCGCTTCGAAGAGTTCTTTTCCTTTTGCAATTTCTTCTTCAGAGGTATGCAGGGTCAATGCATAGGCAACGACATCCCAGCGTTCCTGGTCGCTAAGGCTGGCAAACGGAGGCATGAAGCGTTCGATATTGCCCTGCGTGACCACGGTATACCACTGCGCGGGCGAGGCAGGACGGGCGATCTCCGGCAATCCAAATGCCGGGACGGTCACGTTGAGCTGAATGCCCTGCTCGCCGTCTCCAAGGCCCGTCTCGCCATGGCAGGGCGCGCATTTCTCGGCAAAGATCACGGCGCCGTTCTGCGTGCTGGGCGCCTGTGCCGGGAAGAGTGGTCCCAGCGTGGCGGCGGGCGTCGGCGGGATGTACCCAGGCGGGGGTGTGATATCCTCCGCCAGGGTGAAGTTGCAAGCCGAGAACAGAAAACTCAGAATAACGATAACCACAAAACGCAATCTCATGAAGTTCCTTTTGACCGGTGCGGTAACACGTGAGGCACCCTCATTGCGCCAGAGACTTGCCACAGGATGGGCAGAAGCGGTCTGTGACCATTACAGGCTTGCCGCAGCGCGGACAAAAGCCGGCTGTCTTGTTCTTGCGGCTCTTGCGCCGGGAAGCGATCATCGATTCGATATCATCATCGGTAACTTCCACTTTGGCGGTGGAAGCGTCGGCGCGGCGGGCAGCGATGGCTTTTTCCATACGGGCTTCGGTATCCGGTCCATCACTCCCATTCCCTCTGCCATGGGGCGAGGGAGCGGCAATTGAATCGATCTTCCGCAAAATGTCCGCGCCCCTTTGCAGGAGGGTGGTACGCTGGATCGGGTAATCCTCCTCCGGGATCTTGCCGAGTTTGAAATCGAAGTCAAGCTCCTGCAAGGAGTTAATGATGCGGTCGCGTTCTGCCATCAGCGTCGAGAGCTCATGCTCCTCTTCGGTGACGCGGCGCGCCTTTCGTTCCATAAACGGCGCGTATAGATAGATGGCAACCAGAATCAGGACGGCAAGCGAAAAGAAAATAGCAGTCAGTTCCATCGATCCCTCTACTTAATCAATGGGTCGATCTGGGCGCGGATCTGGTCAATGGATGTAAAAGGACCGACCTGTACATACTGCAAAACGCCATCTTGATCTACAAAATAGGTTTCAGGCACGCCTTTAATCCGAAAGTATTGGGAGATACGCGTAGCAAGGTCGGGACCGTTCGGATACGTGATGCCGAATTTTTTAAGATAGACGCGTGCTTCTGGTTCCGTGTCCACATAGTCTACACCGAGGAAGAGCACTTGTCCCGTTGGTTCATATTCCGTCCAGGCTTGCTGGAGTTCTGCGGCTTCCTGTTCACAGGGCTTGCACCAGGAAGCCCAGAAGTTGATCACGACCACTTTGCCGCGCAGATCTTCGAGATGGATCTCGCTTTTCCCGTCCATTTCATAGCCGCTGAATAACGATAGTGTGAAGTTGTCGATCACTTGCCCGGGTTGGACGGTGCCTTGCTGGGCACGCTGAAGTCCCATTGCAACGATGGCAAGCAATCCAACCAAAAATACCCAGATGATGATTTGCACCCAGATGGGGACGCCGCGACGCGGGGCAGGGATGGATGTTTCTGTCATGAATTCTCCCAAAGTAGGGAACAGCAGCTGTTGTTCCCTACTTTTTATTTTTGTTTCTTCAGTTCTTCTTCCAGTCTGGCAACGTACGGATCCTGGGCAGGCTTTGCTGTCTGTTCGGTCTCATCTTCATCTGCGGTAACCGGCTTCATCCACATCTGGAAGCCGCGGAAGAGCAGGAATGCGCCCAGCAGGATCGCCACCGCAGGGACGAGATACGTCGCCAGCCGGTTCGGCGGCTCTGCCAGCACCCGCGCGCCGTATTGCGCCACGAAGTACTGCTGGATCTCTTCCTCGCTCTTACCTTCTGCCAGCATGGTGCGGATCAGGTCACGCCACTGGCGGCAGGCTTCCGTCGGGCAGACGTCCAGCGGCGTGCTCTCACAGACCGGGCAATATAGCTGCTTGGCGATGCGGTTGACCTCGTCATCGGTGGGCGTGGGTCCCTGGGCAAGGGCGGTCTGGATTGGGAAGATGAATGCGAAAGCAGTGAGGAGAGCCAACAGTAATTTGCCCCAATGGGATGCTGCGCGATAATTAGTAATTTGTAATCGTCGTGGCTTGTTCATAACCTTATGTTTCTTCCTTACCATTTACGAATTACCAACTTAATCTGCCGCGCTGGTCTGCTTTTGCGGGACGCGCACGCGCGCCTTGACAGGAACCCGCTCGGCTTCCTTCTCTGGCCAGGCGGCAATAACCACACCTGCCAGGAAGAGGAAGCTTCCGAGCCAGAGCCAGTTGACCAGCGGATTGATATAGATCTTGAAGGTCGCGCCGCTGGCGCCAACAGGCTCCCAGTCTACGAGCAAGACGTAAAGATCATCTCTCATGGTTGAACGCTGACCCGGAATGGTCATGTTCTGTTGCGAGTCATAATAGTAGTCAATGCGCGGGGCAAGCTGACCAAGATACTCGCCATCTTCATGCACATCCAGAACAGCGCGTCGGTAGTTCACGCCGCTTGGCAAATCATCCCATTGTGCGACCTCTCGATATGTCAACTCATAATTGCCCAGTGAAATGGTTTGGCCTTGCTGCAGCGTTCCCTGAGTTTCCATCTGGAACATCTCAATGCCAAGGATCCCAATCGCCATCAGCATCATGCTGATATGGATGATGTACCCGCCATAACGGCGACGGTTACGTCCGGTCAGGTTCCAGAACGCGGTCAAAACATTTTCACCCTGACTGCGCTGACGGGCATACGCACCGCGCCAGTATTCGTAGATCGTTACGAGGATGACAAACGCCACCAGGAAAAAGCCAATCAACGCGCCGACTCGCTGGGTGTAGGTGAAGAAGAGCACAACGGTGATCAGCAGCGCTGCGATAGCAGGCTTCCACAGCGCGCGCCCCAGCGTCTTGACCGTGGAGTGCCCCCATGCCGAGAGCGGAGCAATACCCATCAATAGCATCAACCCACCGAAGAGTGGAGATGTGGCGCGTTCATAAAACGGAGGACCCACGGTCACTTTCTGACCGGTGAATAGTTCCGAGATCAAGGGGAAGATCACGCCCCAGAAACAGACGACCAGGATGCTCATGAATAGCAGATTATTGAACAGGAACAGGGCTTCGCGCGAGAGCACAGAGGTCATCTCTGTTTCTGACTTTAAACTGCTCCAGCGATAGATGATCAGCGCAACAGAGGTGATTAGCGTGAATCCGATGAACGCGAAGAACAATGGCCCAATGGCACTTTGCGCAAAAGAATGGACTGAGGACAGCACACCGGAGCGCGTCAGGAACGTGCCGAAGATGACCAGGGCATAGGTCAGGATGATCAATAGCATGTTCCAGTGCTTCAACATGCCTCGCTTCTCCTGGATCATGACCGAATGCAGGAATGCGGTACCCGTCAGCCAGGGCATAAAGGCTGCGATCTCCACCGGGTCCCAGCCCCAGTAGCCACCCCAGCCGAGCACATCATATGCCCAGCGTCCGCCGAGCACGAGTCCGAAGGAGAGGAACAGCCATGCCCAAAGCGACCAACGGCGCGTCAGGCGGATCCAGCGATCGTCGGTGCGACCGGTGATCAACGCCGCCATCGCGAACGCGTATGGGATGACGTAGGCGACAAAGCCGAGGTACAACATCGGGGGATGGATGATCATGCCCGGGTGGCGCAGGAGCGGGTTCAATCCCCGACCATCTTCAGGGGTGAAGAGAATGCCATCTGCCGGCTTGAGGGTATACGCGCTCACGCCCTGGAACGTCTGGTACAACTGTGCAAACGGATTCTCGAAAAAGACGTTCATCCCGATGAAGAACGCCATCGTCGCACAGGCAACCACGATCACCCATGGCAGGAATTCGCGGTCGCGGTCCCATTTGCGGAGGGTGACAAGAGATGTGAATGCAGCCATCAGCCAGGACCAGAAGAGCAGTGAGCCAGCCTGTCCACCCCACCAGGCCGTGATCTTGAGATACATGGGCATGGAACGGCTGGTCACTTCGTAAACGAACTGCACTTCGTAATGATTGTTGACCAACAAATAGATGAGGACAAGGGAAGCCAGCGTGAGCAGGGGCCACGTCAGCAGCATGGCGCGCCGGGCGCTTTCCACCATGGATGGGAGCTGTCTGCGCTCCCCATAAATGGCAGCAAAGACGCTGTAGAGCGCGACAAAGAATGTAATCAGTAAAACGCCGAAGCCAAAATTAGCGATCATCCAGGTCTCCTATGATCAAAAACCCTAAAGGTAAGGCAAACCTTTAGGGTCCTGTACTTACTAGCCGGCCTGCTCAGGCACAGCCTCTTCATAACGGGTTGGACACTTGAGCAGGAGCTCCTCAGCATAGAAGACACCATCTTCTCCCATGCGACCGGTCATGATCGCCTGCGCTTCATTGCGCAGCAGATCAGGCTTGGGGCCCACATAAACAACCTGGATGCGAGCGCGGGAGGGGTCCATCACAGCCTGGTGCAGGACTTCTGCAAGCCCGCCTTCGGATTCGATCGCCAGGTTATCCGCCGGCACATGAGCGACCTCGAAGCTCAGGGTCAGGCTCTGGGGATCGTACTGGATCGAGTCGCCGATCACGGCGCCAGAGACGCGCAGGTTCTTATCCACAACGCCGACTCCCTTTGCATTGAGTTCATCAACCGTCAAAAAGTATTCTGCACTTGCCGCGGTGGATGACCAAATTAAAAAGACGACTGCTCCAAGGATGAGGACGCCGCCAATGACAAATTTGTTGATTCTCACGTTTACCTCCGGTGCCGGACGATACAGAATTTGTGCAAATTGATACTTGTTTATTTTACATGTAGAGATTAATGTGGACTGAGAAGGGGTGGGATGAATGTCACCAAATTACCTTGAATTTGTCCTTTTTGAAAGATTATCATTAGCCTTTAACAAAACTGTCCAGCAAGGCACGGCTGGACAGTTGAACGTTCGTTGTTCAGTGTGATTAGTCTTCCTCTTCTTCCCTCTCTGCGATGAAGATGTGATCGATGCGCTCCATCAGTTCGGGAGTTAGTTTCGGCGCGACTTCACTGGCTTTCATATTCTCGTGCACCTGTTCCACGCGGCTGGCGCCGGTGATGACCGTGCTCACCAGCCGATTTTTCAAGCACCAGGCAAGCGCCAGTTGTGACATCGTGCAGCCAAGCTCCTTGACGATCGGCTCCAGCGCTCGGATCTTCGCCAGCTTCTCTTTGTCTGTGAGATGGTCGTGCAGCCAGCCATAGCCTTCGAGCGCGCCGCGGCTGTCGGCTGGAATGCCCCGGTTATATTTACCGCTGAGCAGCCCAGATGCCAGC
>Ga0299914_10004509_pt1 | contig 10045 bp, 9 predicted proteins | sample RVTome_10_FD_201361 | JGI IMG/M metagenome (GOLD analysis project Ga0299914, IMG submission 201361) | Soil microbial communities from uranium-contaminated site in the Upper Colorado River Basin, Wyoming, United States - RVT153D57 (version 2) ... | reverse complement strand
CTCGTGGCCGATGACGCCGCCCTTCGGGATGCGATGATCCAGGTGCCCCTGGAAGATGTGCAGGTCGGTGCCGCAGATGCCGACCCGTCGCACGCGCAGCAACGCCTCGGCCGCGGCCGGCGTGGGCACGGCCGCGGAGCCGATGCGAAACCGCCGATCGCCCTCGTAGAACGCGGCGCGCATCAGCCGCGGCCGGCGGCGGGAGGTTGCCCGAGGATCTCGATCCGGGAATCCGACCGCACCGCCAGGACCCAGCGCTCCCACGCGTTGCTCTGCTTCTGGTTCGTGAGCTCGCGCTGCAGCTTCTCGCGCTCGGCCGGGTCCACCGGCCCGGCCGGCGTCCGCTCCAGCACCCTCACGAGGTAATAGCCCCGGGGCGTCTTGACCGGAGCACTCAGCGTTCCCGCCGGCACCTGCAGCGCCGCCAGCTGCACGTCGGCCGGCAGCGCGTCGGCCGGCTTGGCGCGAGAGAAGCGCACCGTCTCCCCCACGGTGGCACCCACCTTGCGGGCGGCGGCCTTCAGATCGCCGCCCTCGGCCGCGGCGGCGAGCTGCTTTGCCCGATCGACGGCGGCGCTGTCGCCCTTGCTCTGCTTCACGGCCGCGGTCACCCGGTCGCGGATCTCCGCCAGCGGCGGCACGCCGGGGGGAATCGAGCCGGTGACCTTGAGCACGACCCAGCCGGCCGGCGTGTTGACCGGCGGCGTGACCCCGCCGATGGCGAGCCCGAAGGCGGTCTCCTCCAGCGTGTCGGTGCCGCCGGGCATGCCCGGCGGCCGGCCCAGCTTCGTCATCGTCGTCTCGACCGGCGTGAGCCCCAGCTTGCGCGCCTCGGCGGTGAAGTCGGCCGCGGCCCGCAGGGCCGGCCGGACCTCGTCGGCCCTGGCCTTGGCCGCCCGGTCGGCGGCCTCGGCGGCCAGACGGTCGCGGATCTGGGGGGCGACCTCCTTCAGCGGCTTGCGCGAGGCCTTGCGCGCGTCGGTCACCTTGATCGCGTGAAAGCCGAAGGGCGTGCGCACCGGCTCGGCGCTGAGCCCGCCCTTGTCGAGCGCGAACAGCGCCTGCTCGAACTGCGGCACCATCATGCCCTCGCTCACCCAGCCGAGGTCGCCGCCGCCGTCCTTCGAGCCGGGATCCTCGGAGACCTCCCGGGCGAGCTTGCCGAACTCCTCGCCCGCCTTCGCGCGGGCGATGACCTCGGCGACCTTGTCGCGTGCCCGGTCCTCCGCCGCGCTGCCGCCGGTCTCCCCCACCCGCACCAGCACGTGACTGGCCTTCAGCTGGCGGGGCGTCTCGAACTCCTCGATGTGCTCGGTGTAGTACTTCTCGACCTCGGCGTCCGACAGCCTCGGCGTGAAGTCCTTCGGCACCAGGGTCACGTACTGCACCGTGCGACGCTCGGGCTGCCTGAACTGGTCGCCGTGCGCCTCGAGGTACTCGGCCACCTCCTCGTCGGTGACGGTGGCGGTGGCGACCAGCGGCGCCAGCTCGATGAGCGCCCACGCCGCCCGCACCTGCTCGCGCCGCTGGCCCCACGCCTGCTCCACCTCGGCGTCGGTGACGCGCACGCCGCCGACGATCAGCCGCTGCACCTTGCGGACCGTGAGGTACCGGCGCAGCTCGCGCTCGGCCTCGACTCCTCGCGCCTGCAGGAAGCGGCGGTAGCGGTCCATCGAGAACCGGCCGTTGTCCTGGAACTCGCGCATCGCGTGGACCGCGGCGTTGAACTCGCCGTCGCTGAGCCCCAGCCCCTCCTGCTGAGCCCGCTGGACCACGGCGACCTCCGTCACCAGCTCGTCGACGACGCGCTGGGGAAGGCCGAGCTGCTCGGCCAGCTCGGGGGTGAGGCGGCCCTGGTTCCCCCGCGAGTACATCTCGAGGTAGCCCTGGAAGCGATCCTGGTATTGCCGGCGCGAGACCGCCTCCCCGTTGACGGTGGCCACCGCGTCCGCGCGGGCCCCGCTCTCGTCGAGCCCGCTGGAGCCGAAGACGAAGAGCGAGGCCACGAAGGCGGCGATGACGACCAGCAAGCCGATCTGCAGACCCTTGCGATGGCGGCGGATGAGCGTGATCATCGATACTCCTTGACCGAGAGTCTCACTCGTCCCGTTCGGGCATCGGCGCCCGCGGGCCGCGCCCGCCCTCCTCGGGCACGACGCGACGGGCCACCGTGATGAAGCCGGTGTGGGCGACCATGCGATGGAACGGCCGCACGGAGGTCCCGTCGATGTTCCAGGGCCGCACCAGCGTCTCGAACGTCTCCACGAGCGCCCACACCCGCTCGCGGTTGAGCGCCTCGGCGATCTGGTGCGACTGGATGATCGTCGGCACGTAGCTCAGGAAGATGCCGCCGGGGCGGAGCGCCCGGGCCACCGCCTCCGTCAGCTTCCACGGCTCCGGCAGGTCGAGGACGACGCGGTCGACGGGCTCCTCGTCGGCGAGGCCTTCCTCGACCGGGCTCAGCCGCACGGTCAGGTTGGTGACCTCGCCCACGCGCATGTGGATGTTGGCGAGGGCGCGCCGCGCGAACTCCTCGCGCTGCTCGAAGGTGATCACGCGCCCCTCGGGCCCGACCGCGCGCAGCAGGGCCAGGGTGAGCGCCCCCGAGCCGGTGCCGGCCTCCAGCACGCGGCAGCCCGGGTAGACGTCGGCCCAGAACAGGATCATCGCCAGATCCTTGGGGTAGATGACCTGGGCGCCGCGGGGCATCTCCAGCACGAACTCGGCGAGCGTCGGCCGCAGGGCCAGGTAGCGCAGGCCCATCGACGAGCGTACCCACGAGCCCTCGGGCTGGCCGATGACGGCGTCGTGGGGGATCCAGCCGCGGTCGGAGTGGAACGTCTCCGACTTGCGCAGGAAGATCAGGTGACGCTTGCCGCGCTGGTCGATGAGCAGGACCTGCTCACCGTCCTGGAAGGGCAGCCGCTCGTTCACGCGGCAGCGTCGCGCGGCGCCGGCAGCAGGCGCGTCAGGGCGAAGGCCGCCAGCGGCATCAGCGCGCTGACCCACAGCGCCGACGGCACGCCCCAGCGGTCGGCGACCCATCCGAGGGCCGCCACGCCGGCGCCACCCAGCCCGATGGCGAAGCCGACGATGAGGCCCGACGCCATCCCGGCGTTCCGCGGCAGGTAGGCCTGGGCCAGCACGACCGAGACCGCGAAGCTCGACGTCAGCACGCCGCCGAAGAGACCGAGCGCGACGAGGGCCAGCGGCCCGCTGGCGAGGAGGAACAGCACGCCGAACGGCAGGGCGACCAGCGGCACCCACGTCATGAACTCGCGGGGACCCACGCGGTCGGCGATCGGCCCCGCGATGACGGTGCCGAGCGCGCCCGAGCCGAGGAACACGAACAGCAGCACGCCCACCAGCCGCGGATCGGCCTGCAGCGTGTCGACGTAGTAGAAGGGCACGAACGTCGTGAAGCCGAGCGACGTCCACGCGCGCACGCCCACCACGAGGATGAGCAGCGCCATGGCCCCCGGCATGGTCACGCCCTCGCGCCTCGACCGCACCGCCCGGGGCGCCGTCATCTCGCGGGTGAAGAGCGGCAGCGCGGCCAGCAGCAGCCCGCCCACGAGCGCGGCCGGCACCAGCATGCCCAGCGTGCCGCCGGCGCCGTAGCCGAGCACGAGGAAGGTCATCAGCGGCGGCCCCACGGCGATGCCGATGTTGCCGCCCAGCGAGAACCACGACAGGGCGGTCGCCTTGCGGTCGCCCCCCACGACCGTGGCGGTCTTGTAGCCCTCGGGATGCCAGGCCGCCACCCCGAGGCCCATCACCACCACCAGGCCCAGCACGCCCCAGTAGCCGGGCGCGAGCCCGAGGAGCGCGACCCCGGCACCGGCCACGAACACCGAGAGCGGCAGGATCCAGCGGCGCGCGATCTGGTCGGAGAGATACCCGAACAGCGGCTGGATGATCGACGACGTGAGGTTGCCGGCCAGCACGATCATCGCCACCTGCGCGTAGGACAGCGCGTGGACCTGCTTGAGGAACGGCAGCACCGCCGGCAACGAGCCCTGGGTGACGTCGATCACGAAGTGACCGAGGGCCAGCAGCCCGATGAGCTTGGTGTGGGGCCGGGCGTGCGCGACGGCGAACGGCGCGGCGACCGTCGCCTCGTAGGCCGCCGGCTTGGAATCAGCCATGACCAGCCAATGGTACACCACCGCTCGACCGGCGCCGCGGTTGTCCGGGCGCGGCCCCGGGGACGCTACCGCGAGATCGTCAGGCGCTCTCGGCCGTAGTGGTCGGCGTCCTGCCAGGGGCGGCCCTCGGCGAAGCGGGAGGCCCGGAACGGGTGCAGGTCGGCGGTGGCGCTGGTGCCGGTGAGGATCGACTCGGCCAGGCTGCGGCCGATGGCGGGCGACGTCTTGAACGAGGTGCCGGAGTCGCCGAGCATGCCCCACAGGCCCGCGGGGCCCAGCGGCCCGATGATCGGCCGGCCGTCGGGGCTCATCATGATCATGCCGGCCCAGCCGCCGCGCATCGTGGCGTCCGCGAAGCGCGGCCAGCGCGCCCCCAGGGCGGCGCGGCAGCCGGCCACGTACGTCTCGTCCACCCCCTCGTGGAAGGCGTCGGGGTCGCCGTGGGCCACGCCCAGCTCGACCCCGATCAGGGTCGAGGCGCGGCCCTCGGGGCGCCACCACGCCTTGTGGATCGCGTCGATCACCGCCGGATGACGCCGGGTGAAGCCGGCCGGCCAGTGGAAGATCGACACCTGGATGCGATGCGGCGCCAGGCCGTAGTCGAGGCCGAGCGGCGCCAGCAGCGCGGAGGCCCAGGCGCCGGCGACGATCACGACCACCGGCGACTCGATGCGGCCGGCCGTGGTCTCGACGCCCGTCACGCGCGAGCCCGTGGTCAGCACGCGGAGGACCTCGACGCCGGTCTCGATGGTGGCGCCGCGGTGGCGGGCCGCCTCGGCGAAGGCGAACGCGGTGGCCGCCGGGTCGGCGAAGCCGGAGTCGGCCTCCCAGGCGGCGGCGCCGACGTCGGCCGTCTCGCAGCCCGGCAGGATCTCGCGCACCTCGGCCGCGGTGACGACGCGCGTGTCGATGCCCAGGCGCTGCTGGCGCTCGACGTTGCGGCGCAGGGCGGCGGCATGCGCGTGCCCGACGAGCTGCACGAAGCCGACGCCCTCGAAGCCGCAGTCGCCGCCGACGATCTCGCCGAAGTTGCGGAAGACCCCGAGGCTCGCGTGGGCCAGGCGGGACTCCGGCTCGTTCGTGTAGTGCATCCGCACCAGCGCGCCCGACTTGCCGGTGGCGCCGGCGGCGAGCTGTCGGCGCTCCAGGAGGACCACGTTGCGGGCGCCCAGCAGCGCGAGGTGGAACGCCGTGCTGGTGCCGTTGGCTCCTCCGCCGATGACGACGATGTCGGCTGTCCGGGTCATGACCCGAGGCCCAGCAGCAGCCGCTCGTGCAGCGCGCTGAGGATCTCGTCGACCGCCGCCGAGCCCCAGACATCGAAGAACGGCGACGCCTGCAGAGCGGTGAACTGCCGCATGCCGCGCTCGCGTCCCTGCTCGTTCGTCTCGCCGGGCCGCGCGGCGTACATGTGATTGCGGAGGCGGTCCTTGTGGTACATGGCCGGGTACTCGAGGTAGCGGCACAGGAGCCGGAAGTCCCCGGAGTACACGCCGACGGCCGGGAGCGACGCCCACTCGCCGCCGTCCTTGACGTTCATGAACTCCAGCATCAGATCCCAGTTGGCGTCGGGCGCGGCGGCGGGATCCGGCCGGCGCTGCCACAGGATGCGCCGGCCGTCGCGGTTGAAGATGCGCAGGGTCAGGCCGCCGGCCTCGGCCAGCCGGGCCAGCATCGGCACGTCGCGGCGGCAGTCGGAGGACCAGTCCTCGGAGATCACCAGGACGTTCGCGGGCCCGCCGGGCTGGGCGGCGAGCCACGTGATGGCGGCGGCCTGCGCCTCGGTCAGGCGGGCCTTCGCGTAGCGCTCCCGGAAGATCGCGCTGTTGTCCTTGCGCGGGCCGCCGATCGAGCCGGCGTCCGGGTGATAGGCGCTGAAGGCCTCGCGGGCGAGGTTCTCCGGGGTGCCGATGTACTTCACGTACTCGTCGAAGGTGCGGCCCCGGGCGAAGCGCTCGGGCGTCACGGCACCGGCGGCCATGCTCAGCCCCGGTCCATCGGGAGCGTCGGATCGTTCGCCCACTCCGACAGGGACGCATCGTAAACGGCGATGTCGTCGCGACCGAGCAGGGTGAGCACGAAGGCATCGCTGGAGGCCGCGATGCCGCCGCCGCAGTACGTGACGACGCGGCGAGCGTCGAGGGCTCCGGCGGCCTGGAACTTCGCCCGCAGCGCATCGGCCGGCAGGTAGGCGTGGGTCTTCGGATCGACCAGGTCGCGGGCGGCGACGTTGACGCTGCCGGCGATGCGGCCGGGGCGGCCGTAGGTGTTGCCGCCGGTGCCCCGGTGCTGCTCGTCCGAGAGCGCGTTCAGCACGCAGGCGCCGGACTCGCCCAGCGCGCCCAGCACGCCGGCCTTGTCGGTCATCAGCGCCGGGCGCGGGCGCGGCGTGAAGGTTCGGCGGGGCGCCGCACCGGCGTCGGTGGCGACCGGCCGGCCTTCCAGTGTCCACTTCCTGAAGCCGCCGTTCAGCACCGCGGCCTCGTCGAAGCCGAAGGCCCGCAGCATCCACCAGACGCGTGCCGCCCACATCGTGACGTTGCGGTCGTAGAGGATCACCCGGGCGCCGTCCCCCACCCCCGCCCGCCCCATCGCCTCCGCGAACTGTGCGGCCGGCGGCATCATGAAGCGCAGGGCCGAGGTCCGGTCCGAGAGCTCCTCCTGGAGATCGACGAAGCCGGCGCCGGGAATGTGCCCCTCCGCCCACTTCGCACGACCCGACTCGACCCGGAAGCCGCCCGGGACGTCGACCGGGTGCAGGAACACCGTGCACTCGAGCACCCGGAGGCCCGGGTCCTCGAGGTGCGTCGCCAGCCAGTCCGTCTCGACGAGGTACTGCGGCCGGGCGAAGCTCATCGTCAGGCGCAGGCCAGGGCGTAGACGTCCTGCACGCCCTCGGGCAGGCGCGACTCGCGCCAGGTCTTGCCGCCGTCCCGGGTGCCGAACACCTGAGCGCACCGCGACACCCCGTAGATCTGCTCGGGGTCGCGCGGGTGCAGCGCCAGCGCCATCATCGTGGCCTCGGCCTTGACGCCGTGGTCGAGCCGTGACCAGGTGGCGCCGAGGTCGGTGCTGCGATAGAGCGAGCCGTCCCGGCTGCGCGCGGCCGGGCTCAGCGCGGCGTAGAGCATCCGCGGGTCGTGGGGCGACACGCGGATGTCGCGCCCGTACGTGAGCGGCGAGAAGCGGCCGACCTCCAGGTCGCGCCAGCTCTGGCCATGGTCGGTGCTGCGGAAGAGCCCCATGCGGACGGCGAGGAAGACGTGGCCCGGGGCCGCCGGGGTGACGGCGAGCGCGTGGGCATCGAGCATGCCCTCGGCCTCGCTGTCGCTCTGGATCATGCTCTTGAGGTTGACGTTGTCGGCGGCGAGCTGTACCAGATCGGCGCTGCCGTCGGACCACGTCTCGCCGCCGTCGAGGCTGCGCATGGTGCCGCCCACCTCGAGCGCGGCGTGGATCCGGTCGGGCGGGCCGGGCTCGATGCCGATCCGCATGACGCGGCACGCGAACGACATCTTCAGCTTCTCCGGCTGCACCGCGTTCGGCAGCCGGCGCCAGGTGTCGCCGCCGTCCTCGCTGCGGAAGACGCCGACCGGGGAGGTGCCCGCGTAGACCACGCGCGGCTTCGTGGGATGCACCGCGACGGACCACACCTGCAGGTCGCGGGGGAAGTCGGGCCGCTGGAAGGTGGTGCCCCCGTCGGCGCTGCGATAGGGGCCGTCCTGGGTGCCGACGAAGATCACCCGGGGATCGTCCGGGTGCACGGTGATGGCCTGGATCATCGGCGGATCGGGCAGGCCCTTGGTCAGCCGCTCCCAGCGGTCGTCACCGACCCGCTGCCGGAAGAGCCCGCCGAGCGTCCCGCCCGTCAACTGCGCCGCGCCGACGAAGACGTGGGAACCGTCTGCTGTGGCCATCGCCTTTTCCTCGCTCATGGGGTGGAGCCTGATCGTCCGGTGGACCAGAGGATAGCAGGTGAGGATAATACGGCGCACGCGAGCTTCCAGGAGGAGGCTCCGGGATCGCGGGCCGCTGCACGATGGAGGAGCAGACGACATGACTCCCGGCTGTCTCGACGGCATCCGCGTTCTCGAGCTGGCGCGCTTCCAGGCTGGACCGCGCGGCGGCATGCTGCTGTCCGACCTCGGCGCCGAGGTCGTCAAGATCGAGCCACCCGGCGGCGAGGAGACGCGCCGGCACCCGCCCATGGTGCGCGGCCAGAGCGTCTACTTCTCCGTCTACAACCGTGGCAAGAAGAGCGTCTGCCTCGACCTGCGGAGCGCCCGGGGCAAGGAGGTCTTCGCCGCGCTGGTGCCGAAGGCCGACATCGTCCTGGAGAACTTCCGCCCCGGCGTGATGGCCGCGATGGGCTTCGCCTACGACCGGCTGCGCGCGCTGCACCCGGGCATCATTCTGGTCTCGGTGTCCGGCTTCGGCCAGTACGGTCCCTACCGCGACCGCCCGGCGTTCGATTCGCTCGGCCAGGCGATGAGCGGGCTCATGACGCTCACCGGCCAGCCCGAGGGCCATCCGGTGGGCACCGCCTCGTCGGTGGTGGACCGCTACACCGCGCTGCACGCGACGATCGGCGCGCTCGCCGCGCTCCGCCACCGTGAGCGTACCGGCGAGGGCCAGCTCGTCGACGTGTGCTTGCTCGACTCCGCGCTCACCATGGTCGAGATCCCGACGTCGTACTACCTGGCGACCGGCGCCGAGGGCGGCGAGGGGGGGCGCCCGCCGTACCGCGCCAAGGACGGCTGGGTCGTCATCGCGGCGGCCGGACGCGACATGGCGGCTCGGCTGATGACGATCGTCGGCGGCCCGGTCGACGACACGCCGCTGGCCGGCAGCTCGCCGGCCGGTGACCGGCGGGCGAGGATCGAGGCCTGGTGCGCGGCGCACACGATGGACGAAGTCTGCGGCGCGCTGCACGAGGCCGGCATCCCGGCGGCCCCGGTGCGAACGATCCCCGAGGTGGCGAAGGATCCGCACCTCTGGGAACGGGAGATACTGGTCAAGACGGAGGATGCGGTCGCGGGCGAGATGTACCTGCCGGGCGCGACGGTGAAGCTGTCGAAGACGCCGGCGCGGGTGGGGCCGGTGCCGACGGTGGGGCAACACACCGACGAGGTGCTGGGCGGGCTGCTCGGGTACGACAGCGCCGCCCTGGCAGCCTTGCGAAGCGCGGGCGCGATCGGCTGAGGGCGCTCGCCGGCATGCGACGCGGAGGTCCGCCTCGCCGGGCCGCTCGGCACAAGGAGACGACATGTCGATCCGACTCGTGGTCACGATCACCGCGGCGCCGGGCAAGGGCGCCGAGCTGGCGCAGGCGTACACGTCGCGCTGCGCGGAGTGCCGGCAGGAGCCCGGCTGCGAGCAGTTCGAGATCTTCCAGGGCGTCGCGAACCCCGACCGGTTGACGCTGCTCGAGCGCTGGACCGACCAGGCCGCGCTGGCCGCGCACGCGAAGCTGAACAGCACGCGGCCACCGCTCCGGCCCGACCTGCGCGCCGGGGCCGGCGAGCGTGAAGACTACGAGTACAACCGGACGCGGTGACCCACGCCGACATGCCCAGCGAGCCCTTGAGGCACGAGACGTACACCCACGGCCACGCCCCGGCGACCGTGCGGCAGCACGCGCGGCGGACCGCCGAGGAGGCGGCGGCATTCCTGCTGCCCGCGCTCCGGCCGGGGATGCGCCTGCTCGACGTCGGCTGTGGTCCCGGAAGCATCACCCGCGGGCTCGCCGAGCGGGTCGCCCCGGGGCAGGTGATCGGCCTCGACCTCTCGCGCGAGACGCTCGGCGCCGCCCGCGAGGACGCGACGGCCCGGGGCCTGGACAACCTCCGGTACGAGGAGGGCAGCGTGTACGAGCTGCCGTTCGCCGAGGCGTCATT
>Ga0299914_10004508_pt1 | contig 10046 bp, 6 predicted proteins | sample RVTome_10_FD_201361 | JGI IMG/M metagenome (GOLD analysis project Ga0299914, IMG submission 201361) | Soil microbial communities from uranium-contaminated site in the Upper Colorado River Basin, Wyoming, United States - RVT153D57 (version 2) ... | reverse complement strand
TGCGGAAGCGGCCGCCCTTCCTTCGCCGCCAGCATGAGCCGCAGCGCCGCATCCGAGATGCGCTCGGCCGTCGCGTTGGTGATGTCCAGTGTCGAAACGACGGCAGCGCCCAGACCGTCGTCCGGCAGCGCGGCCAGATCGGTGGCGAAGCCGTAGATCGCGCCGCCATGGCCGATCCGGCGTCTGCCGTTCAGCTCGGAGATCGAGAAGCCGAGCCCGAAACCGGAAGTGGCACCGGGCTCCGCGAACTGCGGGGTCCACATCGCCTCCAGCGTCTCGCGGTCGATCACCTGCCCGTCCGGACCGCGGCCACCCGCGAACAGCACGCTCATGAACTCGCCGAGCTCGAGCACCGTCGAGTACATGCTGCCCGCCGGTGCGATCCCCAGCTGGAAGCTCGGCGCCTCGAAGCGGCGGCCGTCGAGCGTCCACATGTACGCGGTCGCGAGCCGATCGCGGACTGCGGGCGTCGGCTCGAACGCGCTCAGCTCGAGGCCCATCGGGTCGAGTACGCTCCGCTTCAGGTACGCCGCGAACGGCTCGCCCTTCAACACCTCGAGCACATAGCCGACCGTCGCGATCCCCGCGTTCGAGTACTTGGTCCGTTCTTCGGGAGGGTAGATCAGCGGACGTCCGCTGATGCTCGCAACGGCCGCCGCGAGCGACGGCTCCGTGGGATCGAAGTAGCTGCCGATGGGCGGCTCCCGCAGCAGCCCCGATCGGTGCGACATGAGCTGCCGCAGCGTGATCGGCTCGCCGTACGGGTTGGCCGGTCGGAAGTCCGGCAGGTAGGTCGAGACCGGCACATCGAGATCCACCTCACCGCGCTCGACCAGCTGCATGATCCCGATGTCGGTGAAGAGCTTCGAAACCGAGCCCACGCGGAGCACCGTCTCCGCCGTCGCGCGCACGCTGTCGTCCGGGTGCGCGTACCCGAAGCCGCGCGCCCAAACGATGCGTTCGTCCTCCACCAGCGCGATCGACACCGCCGGCAGCGCCTTGTCCGCGACCTCGTGCTCGATCAGCCGCTCCAGTGCGCGCGCGACTTCCGCATAGCCGTCGGCAGGCGGCACGGTCTGCTGCGCCGTCAGCGGCGAAGCCGCCATGAGCAACGCGAGTATTGTGAGTCGGCGGAGCGTCGGATCGAAACGCATGCTGCATCTCCTGGCGTGTCCTTTCACGGATCCATCGTCGTGCGGCCTCAACCTACGGTCGCGAGCCACGATCCCGAAGCCCGCAGGCCGCTACGGATTCCGCCGCCCTTCGCTCACCTCGATGGGCGCGCGCGCACGGTCGCCGTTTCGCCCTCTTGCTCCGCTAGCTGGTGAGGCTCGACGACCCGGACCCGGGTGACGCGTGTGGCGTGTCGATCCCGTCGTCGATCGTGAACGGCCGAACCGTCCCCGTCCGATCCCGAGCGAACCGGGCGTTCCCTCTCTGGAAACTCGACGCCGACCGGGAAGGCTCGCCGATGCCGGACACCGCCAGCGCCCGCAGCCGGGCACCACGTCGTCACCGGACCCGGTGGCACGGCGCGACCGTTCGGGTACGTGCGTCCCCACTGCTGGCTGGGACGGTGGCGGCCGTCCTGGCCGGCTGCGATTCGCCGACCGAGCCGATCCTCCCGCCGCTCGACGATCTTCCCGCCGATCTCGCCACGCTCGAGCTCGTGGCCGAGGGCAGGCCGACGGCGCCGTACGTGATCCTCGAGGTCCGGGACGACGAAGGGTTCGGCGGATTCGTCGCCGTCAACGCCGACGGCCGGCCCGTCTGGTTCTTCCGCACGGAATCGAGCCCGTTCTCGTTCACCCGGCGCGCCAACGGCAACTTCGTGCTGCTGGACAGCGATCGCGGCCTCGTCGAGGTGTCGCCCGACGGTGAGGTCGTACGCACGCTCGCGCAGGAGGACCGGCCCGGCCGCCGCATCCACCACGATATCCTCGCCACGGAACGCAACACGGTGCTGTTCCTTGCGGAGGAGTGGCGCGCGCATGGCGACACAGTGCTCAACGGCGAAGCGATCTGGGAGTGGACGCCGGAGAGTGGTGAGGTGATGAAGCGCTGGAGCGCGTTCGATCACCTCGATCCCGACACCGATCACGGCGGACGCTCGACGGCCGACGACTGGCTGCACGCGAACTCGCTGTCCCGCGGGCCGCGCGGAAACATCGTCGTGAGCCTCCACTTCCTGAACCAGGTGATCTCCATCACGCCGGACTTCCAGGGCATCGAGTGGCGCGTGGGCGGGACAAACGCGACGACTCCGATCGACGATCCGTTCACTGGCCAGCACACCGCCGTCGAGATCGCGACCGACCGGCTGTTGGTCTTCGACAATGGCTTCGAGCGGAGCGACGAACGCTATTCGCGCGCCGCCGAGTACCAGATCGAAGCCGATGGCGCACGACTGGTGTGGGAGTGGCGGCCCGAGCGCGACAACTGGGCCCGCGTCATCAGCAGCGCCCGCCGGCTGCCGAACGGCAACACGCTCGTCGCGTTCGGCGTGCCGAAAGACCTGCCGCCCGGCTCGACCGGACCGATCGAGGTCTACGAGGTCACGCGCGACGGCAACGTGGTCTGGCACCTCGCCGTGGACGACCGCGTCGATTCCATGTACCGGGCTACGCCAATCTTCGATTTCTGAAACGGCCGCTCATGCAAGCGGCGACCGTCTGGCGCAGGAGGACCCGAGCAATGCCTGAGCCGGGCATGCATCGTTTCACGCGGGGTTCGCGGGGAGGCGGAGAGCGCGGCGAAGTGCATCGCCATCGATTGGATCACAGGCAGCAATCATTGATTCGGCCATGCGCATTTCACAACGCTTTGGTCCGGGACTTCGTCGAGTCGGTCTACGAGGTGGTGCTGCAGCGGGATGTCGTTCGCAAAGGATTCCGTGTCGAACGGTAGAAAGCAATCGGCTTCGCGTTCGAAGGGCTCCGCTCCGAGAATGCCTTCGTGCTTGATCTGCTGGTGGACAGCGAGGATGGTGGTCGAGATCGAGTCGGTCGAAAGGCTTGCGCCCATCTTCGAGAAGCAGCTGCAGACGTACTTGCGTCACCGACTGTCGGGCAGCTCTGATCACTTCAACGATACCCTCCCGAAGCATGGGATCGAGCGGATTGTGAAACGCTGGAGGAGGATCCCCGCCGCCTCCGCTCCCCCGCGGGCCCCGCGTGAAATGATGGCCGTTACGGACCTTGATGCGTACGGATACTCCACTAGCCATCCGACCTCAGCGCCGTCCCGGGCTCGACCGCCAGCGCTCGCCGCGTCGGCACGACCGAGGCGAGCATGCAGACGGCGGCCATGATCGCGACGTACGCCACCAGCACGGCGACGTTGACGAGCGACAGGGTGACCCCGCCGCCGAACAACATGACGGCAAGCAAGCCACCGCCCGCGAGAATCCCGAATCCCACCTGTGCGAGCGGCCGCCGGAAGATCTCCGCGAAGACGCGTCGGCGGTCGGCGCCGAGCGCAACGCGGATCCCGATCTCGCGGGTGCGTTGTGCAACGGTGAACGACATGACGGCATAGATCCCCGCCAGCGAGAGGAGCAGCGCGATCGCGGTCCCGAGGAGGAGCAGCCAGGTCCAGAAGCGGTAGAACTGCAGCTCTGCGTCGACGATCCTGTCGAGCGGCATGATCCGATCGAGCCGGAGCGCCGGGTCGACAGCGGCGGCTATGCCCCGGAGCCTCGGCGCGAACGACACCGCGTCGCCCCCCACGTGCAGGACCATGCGAGGCGCGATACCCTCGAGGGAGCCGCCCCCGGCTGCGGGGTGGTAGAAGCCGGCGACCTTCGGATCGTTGGTTCCGTAGGCCATGCCGAGATCCCTCACGACACCGACGATCCGGTACCACGGCTCGTCCTCCTCCGTCCTGCGTTCGTCGCGAGCGTAGGGTACGTACCGGAGTCGCCGGCCCAGCGGGTTGCGGCCGCCCAGCACCCGTTCGACGAAGGACTGGTTGACGATGACGGGCCGGTCGTCGTCAGCCAGATCTCCGGAGTGGAAGCCACGCCCGGCGAGGATCGGGACGCCGAGGACGTCGAAGTAGTCGGCGCCCACGGTTGCGGAGCTGATCCGGTACGCGTGCCAGCGTGGATCGAGCGGCGCTGCGCCGCCTTCATCGACCTCGATCAGCTTCCAGTCGTGGTACATCCGGGGCAGACGGTCGGCGAACGTGACGCCGGTGACGGCGGGCTCGGCTTCGAGGCGCCGCTCCAGCTCCTGGAGCTGCACCGTGAAGTTCGCTGCGAACGCGGCGGCGGACGTATCGCTGGAGATGGGCCGCGCGGTCTCGCGGTCCATCCGGAGCCGGACCGACAGGTACTCCGATTCCGGGAATCCGACATCCACCGCTCGGATCGCGGCTGCTTCCACGCGCATGGCCCAGACGAACAGCGGGAAAGGCACCGTGACGGCGATCTGGCTGACGATCACGGCGGTCCAGAGACCGCCGAACCGGAACCCGCCGCCACCCGCCGTCGCCTGCCGCAGGCTGACGCCCACGCCGCGCGTCACCTTGAGCGCAGGCGCAATGCCGGCGATCGCGGCGCCCAGCACCGTGAGCAGACAGGCGTACAGCACGGTGCCCGATGAGAGGCTGCCGCGGAACCAGAACGGAAGCCGGCCGCCATCCAACGCCTGCGTCTCGACCGTCCAGAGTCCCCACCTCACGACCGAGCCCGCCGCCGCGAGGCCGATCACGGCGGCGAACGCGCCCAGGACGAGCGCCTCCGCGAAAAGCTGGAGGATGATGCGACGACGACTCGCTCCCAGGGCGCTTCGTACGATGATCTCACTCTCCCGCGTCGCCGCACGTGCGAACATCAGCAGCGCGACGTTCCCGCACACGAGCACGAGGAAGAGGACGAGCGGGAGATTCAGCGTCGTGCGAAGCAGCGCGGCCAGGCCGGCCAGGTCCAGCTCATCGTGAGAGATCCCCACCGACATGCTCAGAACCGAATGCGCATACGGCAGGATCTGCGGCCGCAGGTGCTCGTGCGTGTCCGGAAACTCCGCGCTCACGGCCCGACCGAGGGCCGTCAGCTCAGCCTCCGCCGCGTCCAGGGAAACACCGGGAGCGAGCCGGCCGAACACGTGGATCTGCGGGCCCTGTCGCCGCCCGACCGTGCTGGCATCCACCCGAAGCGGCGTCCACAGGCTCTGGGCGATCGGGAACGCGAAGCCCCCCGGCATGACGCCGACCACCATCGCCTGCGCGTTCCCCAACCGCACGGTCCGACCGATGACGCCGGGATCCCCGCTCAAGCGGCTCCGCCACACATCATGGCCGATCACGACCACCGGTGGCGCGCCCGGACGCTCGTCCTCATCGACCAGTGGCCGCCCCAGCAGCGGAGGAACGCCCGCGACCCGAAACGCGGTCGCGCTGATCTCCGCCGCGTTCACCGGCTCGCCCGCGCCATCGGCCGCGATCAGGTTGCGCTGCACCAACCGGAACGCACCCAGATCCTCCACGGAATCGAGCTCGTCCCGCCACAGCGCGAAATCGAACAGCGCCTGTTCCTCCACCCCCGTCGACGGCAAGTGCCAGAGCCGGAGGCCAACGATACGATCGCCGTCCGGCAGCGGCAGCCTCGGCTGGAAAACCTGCGTCAGAAGCTCGAACGTGCCCGCACCGATGCAGAGCGCAAACGCGATCGCGAGACCACCGACCAGCGTCAGACCCGGATACTTCACCAGCATCCGGAATCCCAGCTTGAAGTCGAGCGCGGAGAAGCCGCCGTCACGCGCGGCGCGCGGTCGCGCCCGCCACGTGATCGCCGCCGATCCGAGCAGGTTCGTCCAGCACCGCCAGAGAGCCCTCCCGCGACTCGTCCCGCGGGCGAGATCGCGCTGGAACAGTTCCTCGAGGTCGTCGCGGATGTACGACGCCGAGCCGCCGCGAATCAGCAGCCTCGCCAGAACACGGAGAAACATCATCGCTGCGCCAGCTCCGTCAGTCGCGGGATCAGACCGCCGGCCATCGCCTGCATCGTCTCGTACGCCTCCATCAACACGCGCGCCCCCGCCGGCTCCAGACGGTAGTACTTCCGCGGACGTCCGGGCCCCGGCGTCGGTTCGCCGATCCGTGCCGTCACCAGGCCACGTTCCTCGAGCCGTCCCAGCGTCGTATAGATGGCACCCGACGAGACGGTCCGACCGGTTCGCTCCTCGATCGACTCCCGGATCGCGACGCCGTACGCATCGTCGCCGAGGTGAAGCACGGAGAAGAGGATCAACTGCTCGAACTCGCCCAGGTAGCTCATGTTAGTTGCCTTTGCGAGGAATGTACGCGAGATAATACTACGTCGTAGTTTAATAAGCAAGGCACGGGCCGGGCGATGCCACCGGCCACCGCAACGAGAGGCGTCTTGACACGGCGGCGCTTGTTAGATAGTTATCTAACTATGTACGTGCCGCCCGCCAAACCCGGCAAGCTCGCGCCCGGCCAGTTCGAGCGCATCGCCAAGGCGCTGGCCGATCCGCGTCGCTTCGGCGTGCTCCAGAAGATCGCGGCTGCCAAGAACGAGTGCCCGTATCAGAGGCTCTGCGACTTCTTCCCGGTGTCGAAGGCGACGATCTCGCACCACCTGAAGGAGCTCATCCAGGCGGGGCTGGTGGAGTCCGAGCGCGAAGGCCAGTTCGTACATGCGCGCGTAGTGCCGGGTGTCGTCGAGGCGTACGCGGCGGAGCTGATTCGACGGGCGGGCGGATCGGGAGGGTCGTCGCCGTCGAAGTAAGCGCACAGCGGGGGCTGTGCGCATTTTTTTGCGCCATATGTTTTACCGTTGTCTAACTATCAAACCATCTAACAGACCGGGAGCAAGCATGTCGCAGGATGCAACGGGAAGAGGAAGGGTGAGGGCCAGGTCGCTGCTTTTGCTCGGGGTGGTGGCCGTCCTCGCGATCGGGCTGGCTCTGTGGAAGGACGCGACGCGCGCGGAGGCTGCCGGTGCGGCGCCGGCCGAGCCGGCGGAGATCGTAACGGCGGCGGTGGTGGAGGAGCGGGAGCATCGGGAGGGCGCGACGTCGATCGGGACGGTGCGGGCGACGCGCTCGATCACGTTGCGCAACGAGCTGGCGGGCACGGTCCGCTACGCGCGGCTGTCATCGGGGCAGGTGGTGGATGGCGGGACGGTGCTGGTCGCGCTGGACGTGTCGGTGGAGGAGGCGGAGCTGGCGGCGCTGGAGGCGCGTGCCGAGCTGGCGGAAGCGACGCTCGGGCGGATGGCGCGGATGGCGGAGCGACGCGCGGCGAGCGCGATCGAGCTGGACAACGCGCGGGCGGAGCGTGATGTGGCGCTGGCGGAGATCGAGCGGGTTCGCGCGATCATCGCGCGGAAGACGATTCGAGCGCCGTTCCGTGCGCGGGTCGGGATCGCCGATGTGCACCTGGGCCAGTATCTGGACGCCGGCACGGTATTGACGACGCTGCAGGGGATCGGCGAGGAGGCGCACATCGACTTTGCCGTGGCGCAGTTGGTGGCGGCGGGCCTCGAGGCGGGCAGCCTCGTGCAGATCTTCGCGGACGACGGGTCAGCGGACGGCGTGGACGGGCGGGTGGTGGCGGTGGATTCGCGGGTCGACGCGACGACGCGGAACCGGACGGTACGGGTGCGCGTGAACGGAGCGGCGGCGCGGCTGGCGCCCGGCGCGTCGGTGAGGGTGTGGGTGCCGTCCGGTCCGATCCGGGATGCGTTGGTCGTCCCCGCGAGCGCGCTTCGCAAGGGTCCGGGCGGCGACCACGTGTTCGTGCTGGAAGCATCGGAAGGCGGTGTCACACGCGCGCGCATGCGGCCGGTCGAGGCAGGGCCCGTGGTCGGCGATGAGGTGGTTGTGTTCGCCGGTCTCGTGGCGGATGAACAGGTCGCCGCATCGGGCTCGTTCAAGCTGCGCGATGGCGTTCTCGTTCAGGTCTCCGATGGTGCCACGGCTGGCGCGGAACCGGAGGCGTGACCGATGCGATCATTCACGGACGTCTTCATCAAGCACCCCGTGCTGGCGCTGGTGGTCAATCTGGTCATCGTGCTCGTGGGCTGGCGCGCGCTGACGAGTCTGCCGGTGCAGCAGTATCCGCAGATCGAAAGTTCTTCGATCGTCATCACGACGGTCTACTACGGCGCGAGCGCCGAGACGGTGCGCGGCTTCCTCACGACGCCCATCGAGCGGTCGGTTGCGGCGATCAGCGGTGTGGACCACATCGAATCCAGCAGTCGGGCGGGCGTCAGCACGGTGACCGTCCGGCTGAAGCTGGATCACAGCACCACGGCGGGCCTCGCGGAGGTCACGGCGAGGCTCCAGCAGGTACGATCGGAGTTGCCGCCGGAAGCCGAGCCTCCGTCGGTCGAAGTTCAGCGGGCCGACCGTCCCTACGCCTCGTTCTACCTGAGCTTCACGTCGAGCGAGCGGCCGGCGCCGCTCGTGACCGACTGGCTCATGCGGACGATCCAGCCGCAGCTGGCGACGGTGCCGGGCGTGCAGCGCGTCACGATCGAGGGTGGCCGGCAGATCGCGATGCGGGTGTGGATCGAACCGGACCGGCTCGCTGCCCTGAACCTGGCGCCCGGTGATGTACAGGCGGCGCTACAGCGCAACAACTACCTGGCAGCGGTCGGCCAGACGAAGGGCGACCTCGTCCAGATCAACCTCCTCGCCAATACGGATCTCCGCTCGGAGGACGAGTTCGCGAACCTCATCGTCGCGGAGCGCGATGGCGCGATCGTCCGGCTCCGCGACGTCGCTCGCGTGGAGCTGGGTGCGGAGGAGGCAGACTTCATCGCGAAGTACGACGGCACGGAGAGTGTCTACCTGGGCGTGTGGCCGCTGGTCGGGTCGAATGAGATCGACGTCGCGCACAGCCTGTACGCCGAGATGGAGCGACTGCGGCCCACGCTGCCGCCCGACATCGACATGCAGATGGCGTACGACGGCACCGTCTTCATGCAGGATGCTCTGAAGGAGATCACGAAGACGCTGATCGAGACGATGCTGATCGTGGGTCTCGTCGTGTTCCTGTTCCTGGGCTCGGTCCGGACGGCGCTCGTCCCGCTGGTCGCGATGCCGGTGTCGCTCATGGGCGCCGCTGCAGTCATGCTCGCCTTCGGATTCAGCCTGAACCTGCTGACGATCCTCGCGATCGTCCTGTCCGTCGGAATCGTGGTGGACGACGCCATCGTGGTGGTGGAGAACGTGGAGCGGCACGTCCGGGTCGGAAAATCGCGGATCGATGCGGCGCTGGCCGGCGCACGCGAGCTGGTCCGCCCGATCATCGCGATGACGATCACCTTGGCGGCCGTCTATACGCCCATCGGGTTCCAGGGCGGCCTCACCGGCTCGCTGTTCCTGGAGTTCGCCGTCACGCTGGCGGCAGCCGTCGTCGTGTCGGGCCTCGTCGCGGTGACGCTTTCGCCGATGATGAGCTCGCGCTTCGTGCACCCGCATGGCCGCGAGGGCAGGCTGACAGCTCTCGTGAACCGGGGATTCGAGGTCGTGCGGCGGCGCTACGCGCGCATGCTCGACGCCGCTCTGGAGATGCGCTGGGCGGTGTTCGTGGCTGCGGCACTGGTCGCGGCAGCGGCGTGGCCGATGTACCAGCAGTCGCGGCGCGAGCTCGCTCCCGTGGAGGACCAGAGCCACATCTCGATGTTCATGGAGGCGTCACCCGACGCTTCGCTCGCGGCGGTGAACCGGGCTTCGCTCGATGTGGTCGAGCGGATCAACGCGTTCCCCGAGGCGCGCTTCATGTGGTCACTCGTCGCACCATGGGGTGGCTTCGGCGGCATGGTCGCCCAGGACTGGCAGGAGCGGGACCGGTCCACCGAGGAGTTGTACGGCGAGGTATTCGGCGCCGTATCGCAGGTACCGGGACTGAGGGTGTTTCCGCGGCTCGATCCGCCGCTGCCCACGCCTGGCCAGTACGATGTGGAGCTGGTGCTTCAGAGCGATGCCCCGCCGGAGCAGCTGCTCGAGACCGTCGGCGCCGTTGTGGGTGCCGGCTGGCAGAGCGGCAAGTTCCTGTACGTCGATACTGACCTG
>Ga0299914_10004507_pt1 | contig 10046 bp, 8 predicted proteins | sample RVTome_10_FD_201361 | JGI IMG/M metagenome (GOLD analysis project Ga0299914, IMG submission 201361) | Soil microbial communities from uranium-contaminated site in the Upper Colorado River Basin, Wyoming, United States - RVT153D57 (version 2) ... | reverse complement strand
AGTCGGGCCGTTCGGCCGGATGTCAACGGCTATGCCGCCCTAGGCGTCTTCAGTTCGGGTGGTGAGACTGAAAGTGGGGTCGAGATGGACTCGCGGGTTCGCGCGGCAGCGGCGCTGGTGATGGTGGCCACCGTCCTGGCCGGCGGTGCGTGCGGCCCCGGAGCCGACAGCCCGGCTGCGCCGAGTCCGGGTGCCACCCCTTCGCCCGCCCCGGAGCCGACCGTCCCAGCGGCCACCGCGACGGTAGTCCCGGGCGAGCCGGCTCCTGCACCGACGCTCGAGCCCGGTTCTCCGACGCAGGCGCCGCAGCCATCGGCGGCACCGGTCCTGCCCCCGGGCCTGGCTGGTCAGGACTTCGAGCGGATCCCCACGACGGACAAGATCGTGGCACTCACCTTCGATGCCGGCGCCAACGCTGACGCGGTGCCATCGATCCTGGCGACGCTCGCCGACGAGAACGTGCCGGCGACGTTCTTCCTCACCGGCGATTTCGTACAGCGGTTCGCAGGCGCCAGCCGGTCGATCGTGTCGGCGGGCCACCGATTGGCCAACCACTCCGCGACACACCCCGGGTTCACCTCGCTGTCCGCCGAGCAGATCAGGGCGGAGATCCGGGGTGCCGAGGCCGACATCCGCGACGTCACGGGGCGGGATCCCCGACCACTGTTCCGCTTCCCCTTGGGCGACCGGGATGCGCGGACGATCGACGCGGTCAACGAGCTCGGGTACGTCGCCGTGCGGTGGACGGTCGACACCCTCGGGTGGCAGGGCACGAGTGGCGGACGCAGCGCGGAGGAAGTGACCGAGCGTGTGCTCGACACCGCCACCGCGGGGCAGATCGTGCTCATGCACGTCGGTTCCCACCCCACGGATGGCTCGACGCTCGATGCGGACGCTCTTGCGGCGGTCATCGCCGGATTACGGGCCGAGGGGTATCGATTCGCCACCCTCGATGCTCTGTTGAACTAGAGGACGTGCTGGCGAGGACCTGTATATGGCGCAGCAGTGTGGGTAACCCCGCCGGGAACCGATGAAAGGAGGTGGGTGACGATGGGTGATCCGCTTCGAAGGTCGCATGCACCTGAGACGGTAGGCCCGACGGTGGCCGGTGAGTGCTCCGCTTTTCTGTCCGGCAACTACCTTGACTACATCCGTGAGTGCGGGGCGCTCGGGCGGATACCGCGGTCGGCGTGGATGATCCTTAATCCGGTCGCGCACGGATCACCTGAACGCGTTCGTCAGCTGGCTGCGGTGGCACTGCCGGCGCGTCGTCACCAGATGACCTGGCACCAGTGTCGCTCCCGGATCGCGGCGGCCCTGGTGGCCATCTGCCGCGACAGCGACGCCGACATGACCCGCCTGCAGGCCGACGCGCTGGTACCCCTTGAACTCGCGTTGATCGACGAGGTCGATGTGACCCCGCAGATGCTCATCCAGCTCAGCGTGCTCGCTCTCGAGGTCCAGGCGTTCGACGGAAACTAAAGCGCCGGACCTTCAGCGGACCATCGGTCCTGCCGGGCCTGGCCGAACGCCTCTACCGGACGTGCGGCGTGGGCGCGACGATTGGATCGAAGATCGCAGAATGCTCCCTGCGGAGGTGCCTGATGGCCACCGTGTACGACATCAATGACGTCCGGCTCACTCGCCAGCCCACGGCCGTCCTGCGCGGTGAGATGCCGGCGAGCGAGGTGCCGGCGTGGCTGGCCAACTGCTACCGGACGGTTCAGGAATATCTGCGTTCGGTCGGCACGGAACCGTCCGGTCCGCCATTCGCCCGCTTCACCTTCCTAGGCGAGGACATGGTGGTGGAAGCCGGCTTCCCCTGCTCGCGCGAGATCGACGGCGATGGCCGCGTCGAGCCGTCCGTGCTACCGGAGGGTCGAGCCGCCGTCACGAGCCACTTCGGCCGGTATGAAGACCTCGAGGTCGCTTACGGTGCGATGCAGTCGTGGCTGCGGGCCCGAGGGTATTGCGAGGCGGGGCCGCACTGGGAGGTGTACTTCTCTGATCCGCAGGCCGATCCTGATCCCCGCCACTGGCGCACTGATGTTGTGATGCCTTATCGGGCCGCCTGATCCGCGGCGGAAGACCCATCGGAGAGTGGGATGAACGGCCGGAGGAAGTATGGCGCGGTGGCGGCAGTCGTGGTGGCCGTCGTCGCGGCCGCGATTCTGGTGGCTGTTCTCCTGACCCGCGACGGCGAGCCCGATGTGACCGCCCCGCAAGAGCCGGAGACCAGCGTGCCGACGAGCACTGAGGCTGAGCCCGTGCTCGCGCCGTTGACCGGGCTCGTCGCTGACGATCTCGACCATCCCGCGGTCGCGGTGAAAGTGTCCGACGTCCGGCCGGCCCACCCTCAACTCGGGGTCGACCGGGCCGACATCGTGTTCGCCGAACCGATCGGTGTGTCGTACACCCGCCTGCTCGCCGTGTTCCACTCGGATCTTCCGGATCTGGTCGGGCCGGTGCGGTCGGTGCGCCCAATGGATGCGCCGCTGCTCGGGCCGATGGCACCGGTGTTCGGAAACACGATGGGCGCGGAGTGGGTGCTCGACTATGTCGACTCGGTCGCCGACATCGACAATCTGGGCACGTTGCGGGTCAGCGGCTCGGACGCGTACGTGGTCGATGCGCAGCGGCCGCGGCCGGACCACGTGTTCGCCCGGCCTGCGGCTCTGCTGGATCTGTCCGAATTCACCGCCGCTCCGGCGCCGTACTTCTCCTACGCGCCCGCTGAAGAACCCAGTTCGGCCGAGGCGGCCGCCGCGCCCGGTGCCGTCCTGGAGATTCCGTACGGCCCGGGCTGGAACGTGACCTGGACCTATGACGGCGGCACCGGGCGTTATCTGCGTCAGCAACCGTGGGGCGAGCACACCACCGCCGACGGTTTTCAGGTCAGTGCGGTCAACGTGCTCGTGCTCGACGTGGAATCCCGGATCGACAAGATCGGCGAAGGCAGCGGCGCCCCCGTGCCGATCCTCCAGTTCGTCGACGGCTCGGGCGAGTTCACGGCTCTGGCCGGTGGTCACTCGGTCACGGGTACGTGGTCCAAGGCGGGGGTCAACGATCCGTTCGAGTTGCGTACCGACAGCGGTGCCGAGTTGCTCCTCTCGCCGGGCAACACCTGGGTCGAACTCCCGGCTCCGGACGCCGCCGTCACGATCCGCTGAACGAGACTCCCAAGATCCGGACTGGCGCAGGGCGTCGGCGGTCCTGGCTATGGTGGTCGGGTGCCGAAGCCACAGGTGCTCGAGATCGCCGGGCGAGAGGTGACGATCACCAACCCCGGCAAGGTGGTCTTCCCGCGGCCGGGCCGGACCAAGCTGGATCTGGTCAACTACTACCTCGCGGTGGCCGACGGTGCGCTCCGCGGCATCTCCGGCCGCCCCATGGTGCTCAAGCGCTTCGTCAAGGGCATCGACGAGGAGGCGTTCTTCCAGAAGCGGGCGCCGGCCAAGCGCCCGGACTGGATCGAGGTCGCGACGCTGCGTTACCGGTCCGGGCTGTCCGCCGACGAAGCCGTGGTCCGCGACGCCGCCGGTCTCGCCTGGGCGATCAATCTGGGCTGCATCGACCTCAACCCGCACCCGGTCCAGGCGTCCGATCTCGACCACCCGGACGAGCTCAGGATCGACCTGGACCCGGTGCCGGGCGTGGAATGGTCGCAGATCCTGGACGTGGCGTTCGTGGCGAAGGAGGTGCTCGAGGACCACGGCCTCACCGCATGGCCGAAGACGTCCGGATCACGGGGCTTTCACATCTATGCCCGAATCGAACCGCGCTGGGCGTACCGCGATGTCCGGCTGGCGGCCGAGACGGTGGCCCGCGAGGTCGAGAACCGGGCGCCCGAGCTTGCCACGGCCAAGTGGTGGAAAGAGGAGCGGCACGGGGTGTTCGTCGATTTCAACCAGAACGCCAAGGACCGCACGGTCGCCTCGGCGTACTCGGTGCGCCCCACTCCGGACGCCAGGGTTTCCACACCACTGGGTTGGCACGAGGTGCGTGGCTGCCGGCCCGAGCGGTTCACGATCGACTCGGTACCTGAGCGGTACGCTGCCTCCGGCGACCCCTGGGCGGGTATGGACGACGCCGCCGGATCACTGGACGCCCTGCTCGAGCTGGCAAAGCGGCTTGGTCCGGCCGACAAACCGCCGAAAGGCGACGGCCGGCGCCGGCCGACCAGGCCGCTGATCGAGATCGCCCGTGCGAAGACCAAGCAAGAAGCACTCGACGGGCTGGACCGCTGGAAGGCCAGGCATCCGTCGGTCGTCGGTTACCTCGAGCCGGCAGACGTCCTGGTCGACGGCATGCGGGGGCGCAGCTCGCTGTGGTACCGCATCCGGATCAACCTGCAGCACGTCCCAGACGCCGAGCGGCCGCCGCAGGAGGAGTTGGAGGTCGACTACAACCCGTGGGAGGGGATGGAATGGCCGCAGGCTGAGCGCCAATAGCGGCATCGACCGCAGCCGCCGGCCGGCCCTGGCTCGCAGTGGCGGTGATGTACCAGGTCAACGCAATGGCGAACATGACCCGCTGGGCGACCCCCGCCATCTCATCCCAGGTGAAGATAGCTAGCGGAATGGCAACCGAGGCGACGACGGCAATGCCGTCGAGGGTGATGGCCGGCCACGCGTCGCTGCCCCGCCGGACCGCTACGAGTACGATCCCGAGGGCGAACGCGATCCCCATTACGCTGGCGGCCACCGAGTGGAGGGTGTCCTCAACCGCCACGAAGGGGGCGCCCGGGTCGGCCGGCCGGCTCGAGAAGACCGCGGCGAAGATCATGAAGACGCCGAAGGCCGCATGTGCCGCCCGTGCGGCGACGCTCCACGACGCGACGCTGAGTGTGGTGGCCAGCACGCCGAACCCGAACAATACGAAGCCGCCGCGGGCCAGCCACGCCCCCTGCAGTCCCTGCGCGGCCGACTCGCTCGTGGTGTGTTGAAGCCACGAGTACCCCTGCGGCATCAGCAGGGGGGCAAGGGCCAGCGCCACCGCGGCCGCGAAGTACAGGCCGACGATGGCGATCCGGCGGGCGGGTCGGCTCATCACACCCTAGTGCGGGAGCGGCGCGCCCACCTCGCGGGCGGCCAGGTGCACGAGATGCTCGACGGCGGCGGCCACCTCGGCAGTCAGTCCGGTGCCGATCGTGAAGTCGGCTCCCTCGACGGCGAGTATCACCAGCCGGCGCGGCATTCGCTCCAGGGCGACGGCCAGGTCGATGGCCTCGCCCAGGCCGAGACCGTGCGAGCTGGCCGTACCGCCGAGCCCGCCGACCGGCCGGTCGACGATCAGCTCGTGGATCTTCCCGGGTCGCGCCGGATCGTTGCGCACGGCGTCGACGAGGACCACCACATCCGCTTCCGACCAGAGCTCGATGAGGCGTGAAGGCTCGCCGTCGGTCACCGTGAGTGAGACGCCTGGCAAGTCCATCTCGGCCAGCCGTTGGACGACTGCCGGCCCCGCTCCGTCGTCATGCCGGAACTCGTTACCGATGCCGATCACTGCCGCGGCCATGACCGGTCACCTCCGATCGATAGTGAGGTCGAGAAAGTGGGTGGCGCAGGAAATGCACGGGTCATAGTTGCGGATGGCCTGCTCGCACTGCCACGTCATGGTCTCGTCGTCGAGGTCGAGCCGGTCCTGCACGAAGCCGCGCAGGTCCGCTTCGATGCCGGCCTGGTTTTGGGACGTCGGCGGCACGATCCTGGCCGTCTCGATCAAGCCGTCGGCGGAGACGTCGTACCGCTGGTACAGCACACCGCGCGGAGCCTCGGTGACCCCGTGCCCGCGAGCCGCCCGGGCCGGTACGTCAACCGCTGAAGGCACTGGTGGCTCGTATGCCTCGATCAGCCGGAGCGCCTCGTCGACGGCGTACAGCGTCTCGACAGCCCGGACCACGATGCTCTGGAACGGGTTGCGGCACTCCGCGCCCAGGCCGGCGTCTCGTGCGGCGTCACGGGCCAGGTCCGAGAGCCAGCGCGAGTTCAGCGTGTACCGCGCAGCCGGCCCGGTGAAGTAGGTGCCGTGGTTCACCAGCCGGGCGTGCAGCGCCGTGGAATGCGGCACCTGCTCTTCCACGACGTGATCCTCGAAATCGGCCGCCGCGAAGGACTGGCCGGCGGACGTATGCAGAGAACCACGTTCGATCGGGTAGGTGCCCTGGCGCGAGAGCGCCAGCAGGGCGTGGTCGTGCGTGAAGTCCGGGAAGTCGAAGCCGCCGACCCAGCCGACAGTGTGCAGCGCGGTGTCGCGGGCTCGTAGCAGCGGCTCACGCAGCCGGAGCAGGTCGGCGCGAGAGGGCGCCCGGTAGAAGCCGCCCACCCGGATGTTCACGGGGTGGATCGCGCGGCCGCCGATGGCCGCCATCAGGTCGTTGCCGGCCTTCTTCAGCGCCAGGCCGCGCTCGACGACGTCGCGGTGGTCGCGAGCCATCTCGACCGCTCCCGGGTAGCCCAGGAAGTCGGGCGCGTGCAGGAGGTAGATGTGCAGCGCGTGGCTCTGGATCCACTCCCCGCAGTACAGCAGGCGGCGGAGATCCCAGACGGCATCGCCGGCGTCCACCCCGCACGCGTCTTCGATGGCCGCGCACGCGCTCATCTGGTACGCCACCGGGCAGATGCCGCATACCCGCGCGGTGATGTCGGGTGGCTCGGTGTAGCCGCGGCCGCGGAGGAAGGCTTCGAAGAATCGCGGCGGCTCGTAGATCTCCAGTTCGACCCGTTCCACCCGATCGTCCTTGACGACGACGTGCATGGCTCCTTCGCCTTCGACCCTGGCCAGGCCGGCAACGTGCAGGGCACGATTACGGTGCGTCACGGCTCGGCGCCTCTCTCAGAGCGTGTTGAGCTGTCAACACCTAGCCTCACGTAGCAGGGGTGCCCACCGCTGCGGGAAAAGGTCCTGGGGCATCGGGCCGGAAGCCCTCTCGCGTGGAACACATCGGTGCGGCAGCGTGAAACCGGCGGATTGAATACCGTGGGTGCCGGTGATGGCCATGGCGGCCGGTTCGCGCTCGCGATTGCATCCGGCACGGCGATCTGGAGGCGCGCAGTGTCAAGCACGATGATCGACTCGGACCCGGCACTGGTCGAAGCCCAGTCGGTCGCCCGGCTACTGCAGACGAACCCCGAACGAGGCCTGAGCGCCGCAGAGGCCGGCCGGCGGCTGGCCGCCATCGGGCCCAACCAGATCGAATCGGCTCCGCCGGTGCCGACCTGGCGCAAGCTCGTCGAGCACTTCCGTGATCCGTTGATCTACCTGCTGCTCGGCGCCATCGTGATCTCGTTCGCCGCATGGCTTATCGAGGGCGCGTCGGGCTGGCCGTACGAACCGATGGTCATCGCCGCCATCGTCGTGTTGAACGCGGCGCTCGGCTACGTCCAGCAAGCAAGGGCCGAGCGGGCCGTCGATGCCTTGCAGCAGATGAGCAGCCCTACGGCGACGGTCATCCGGGACGGCGAGCAACTGCGATTGCCCGCCCGCGAACTGGTGCCCGGTGACCTGCTGGTGCTGGCCGAAGGCGACACCGTAGCCGCCGACGCCCGGCTGCTGAGCGCGGCGACCCTCAAGGTGTCCGAGGCATCGCTCACGGGGGAGAGCGAACCGGTGCTCAAGGACGCTCGCACCCTGCCGGAGCCGGTCGCGCTGGGTGACCGGATCAACATGGTCTTCAACGGCACCGCGGTGACCCAGGGGGTCGGGCGGGCCATCGTCACGGCCACCGGCATGGCCACCCAGCTGGGCCAGATCGCCGGCCTGCTGCACGCCACCCGCGAGGATCCGACACCGCTGCAGCGCGAGATCGCCCGGGTGGGGCGGATGCTCGGCATCGCGGTGATCGTCATCGCCGCGCTCGCCACGGCCACCATCTTCGTCTTCTTCGGCGTCGAAACCCTCGACGACGTGGTCACCGCCCTGCTGCTCGGAGTGTCGCTCGCCGTGGCCGCCGTCCCGGAGGGCCTGCCCGCGGTGCTGTCGGTTGTGCTGGCCATGGGCATGCAGCGAATGGCCGCCCGCAACGCGATCGTCAAGAAGCTCTCGTCGGTCGAGACCCTTGGTTCGGCGTCAGTGGTGTGCTCGGACAAGACCGGCACGCTGACGAAGGGCGAGATGACCATCGGTCGCGTCGTCACGGCGTCGGGTGAAGTTACGGTCGGCGGTGCCGGCTACCGCCCGGAAGGGGCGGTGGAGCATGAGGGCGGTCCGCTCGCGGAAGGCAGCACCTTGTGGCGTGAGACGGCGATCGTACTCGGCGGCGGAAGCCTGGCCAGCAATGCGATCCTGCGTGCGGAGAACGGTGACTGGGTGATCCAGGGGGATCCGACCGAGGCGGCATTCCTGGTCGCCGAGATCAAACTCGGCACGCGTGACCGCCGGACCGGCAGGTTCGAGCGCGTGGGCCAGATCCCGTTCACGGCCGAGCGCAAGCTCATGACCAGCCTGGAATCCGATGCGGAGCGGGCCGGCAAGATCGCGGTCGTCACCAAGGGTGCGCCGGATGTGCTGCTCGACCGCTGCTCACACGTGCACGTCGGAGACGCAGCGGTGCCGCTCGACGACATCTGGCGCGCACGCATTCTCGGCGACGTGGAGCGACTGTCGGACCAGGCGTTCCGGACTCTCGCCGTCGCCTACCGGTCGCTCGAGGTCACGGCACCGCCCGAGATCGACGAGTCGCTGGAGAGCGATCTTGTGTACACCGGCATGGTCGGGATCATCGACCCGCCCAGACCGGAGGCGGCACTCGCCATCGCCGAGGCACATCGCGCCGGCGTCCGCGTCATGATGATCACTGGCGACCACCCGCGGACGGCGACCCGGATCGCGCGGGATCTCGGCATCGTGGAACCGGAGGCGGTCTCGGGAGTCGAGCTGGACCGGCTCGACGAGGAGGGGTTCCGCCAGACGGTTCGCGACCGGTCCGTGTACGCGCGGGTGACCCCCGAGCACAAGCTGCGCATCGTCGACGCCTTGCAGGACGATCACAACGTGGTGGCCATGACCGGCGACGGGGTGAACGACGCTCCGGCGCTGAAGTCGGCGGACATCGGTATCGCCATGGGCCGCACCGGCACCGAGGTCACCAAGGAAGCGGCAAAGATGATCTTGGCGGATGACAACTTCGCCACCATCGTGCACGCCATCCGCGAGGGTCGGGCCATCTTCTTGAACATCAAGAAGTTCCTCCGGTACCTGCTCTCGTCCAACATGGGCGAGGTCCTGACCGTGTTCCTCGGTGTCGTCCTGGCCGGCGTGATCGGCCTGTCCCAGGGGGGCACCCTGGCGCTTCCGTTGCTCGCCACCCAGATCCTGTGGATCAACCTGCTCACCGACAGCGGTCCCGCGCTCGCGATGGGAGTCGACACCGAAACCGACGACGTGATGAGCCGCCCGCCGCGCTCGCTCGAGGATCGGGTCATCGACCGCCGGATGTGGGCAGGTGTCATCCTCGTCGGCCTGGTCATGGCCGTCGTGTCCTTGGCCACCATCGACATCTACCTGCCCGGCGGCCTGGTCGATGGCACGGAATCTCTGGAGAACGCCCGGACGGCCGGATTCACCGTGCTGGTGATCGCTCAGCTGTTCAACGCGTTGAACGCACGATCGGAGACCGGCACGGCCTTCCACCGGATGTTCGCCAACGGGTGGCTGTGGGCGGCCCTCGCGCTGTCGGCCGCCCTGCAGGTCGCGGTCGTCCACGTCCCGTTCCTCAATGACGCGTTCACCACCACTGCGTTATCCGTCGACCAGTGGGCGCTGTGCGTCGCGATGGCCAGCGCTGTGCTGTGGGTCAGCGAGATCCGAAAGCTGTTGATCCGGCGAACCGGCCGGTAGCCGGCGGGGCCCAACGGAGCCCCGAACCAGGCCACCCGCCCCTTCTCCGCGGTCCGGTCGCTGATCGGCTACCTCAACCGGCCGCCATCACTCCACCGGACGAACGAGCCCGTAATGGCCGTCGTACCTGCGATAGAGAACCCGTCCCCGGCCGCTGGTGGGCTCGGCGAAGAACAGAAACGGCAGCCCGGTCGCGTCCAGTTGCTTTC
>Ga0299914_10004506_pt1 | contig 10047 bp, 8 predicted proteins | sample RVTome_10_FD_201361 | JGI IMG/M metagenome (GOLD analysis project Ga0299914, IMG submission 201361) | Soil microbial communities from uranium-contaminated site in the Upper Colorado River Basin, Wyoming, United States - RVT153D57 (version 2) ... | reverse complement strand
CTGCTGGCGGTCTCCCGCTCGAACGGCTCGACCTCGCGGTGGCGGCGCTGGAGGACGACCACCGACAGGCCCATGCGGATGCGCGCCGGTAACGACATCGGCCTGAACCGCAGCAGGTCGAGCGGCGTCGTGAACGGGTGGATGCGACCGTCGGTGAACACGCCGACGCTCGACGGACGCCATTCGACCTCCCCGCCCATCCCCAGCTCGTTGTACAGCGCCACGATCTCCCGGTCTCCGGTGAACAGGTGGTGGTAGTAGCGCTCGAGCCGGTCCCCGGGCCCCACGTCCAGCGTCGCGACCTGACCCCCGAGCCCGGGCCAGCGCTCGTACACGTCGCACTCGTGCCCGCCCGAGGCAAGCCGGTACCCGGCGACGAGGCCCGCCATCCCGGCGCCGATCACGGCCACCCTCACGACCCCGTGCCCTCCATCTGCGCCGAGCGCCACGCCGAGACCCCGCCGTAGCGCACCGCGAGCACGGCGAGGCCGGCGAGCGTGATCGGGACCTGGACCGCGAAGCGGTACATGAGGACGAACGCGACTGCCTCCGATCCGGACCCTCCGATTGCCCTGACGCCGACCAGCATGGCGGCGTCGAGCGTACCCGCGTAGGCGGGCCCGGACGGAATCAGGAGGAACCCGCTGCCGAGCGCGACCAGGTACACGGCCTGGATCGGCGTGATATCCAGTCCGACCGAGTCTCCCACCAGCAGCACGGCGGCGGCGTCCCCGAGCCAGATCGCCAGGGTGAGCGCGATCATCGCCGCGCCGTGGGCGCCGCGGAGCTGCCGCGTCGCCGTCCCGACCGGGCGCAGGAACTCGATCAGCCGCCGGCCGTGGTGCGTTCCCCTGGCGAGCACGAACGCCAGTGCGGCGAGGATCCCGGCGGCTGACACGACCGCGGCCGCGATCCCAAGGGCGGTCCCGCTCGGCGCCTCTATCCCGCGCAGCAGGCCGTACGCGAGAACCACGAACAGCACCAGCAGCACGAGCACGTCGAGGAGCCGCTCGGCGATCAGGGTCCCCAAGACGTTTCGCATCGAAGCGCGCGCCCGCGGCGCCATCAGGTAGACCCGCATGAGGTCGCCCGCCCGCAGCGGGAGCACGTTGTTGCCCATGTAGCCGACGACGGTCAGCCCGTAGGCGTCCGAGCGGGCGGCCGGAGCCCCGGTGTGGTGGAGGAGCGCCAGCCAGCGCTCGGCCCGAAGCCCGGTCGGCACCGCGTAGGAGATGACCGCGGCCGCCAGCGCCCAAAGCTGCGCCGCGGAGGAGGGGAACCGGGGCGCCGGCTGATGCACGGCCCACAACACGACCGCCACCAAGGCGACCCCCGAGATGGCAAGGCCGATGGCGCCGGCCGCTGTCCCCTTACCGCGAGGCGGTGCGTTCACGGTCCGTTGCCGCGCCACCGTGTTCGGGCTCGGGCGCAAGGGCGGAGTCGTCCTCGCGAACGATGTACAGGGGCCGACCCTTGACCTCCTCGTAGACCCGGCCCAGGTACTCACCGATGATGCCCACGGTGATCAGCTGGATCCCGCCGAGCAGCAGCACTACGAGGAGCACGGTGGTGATGCCGGGGACGAACTGACCGGCGAGCTTGAGCCCGATCGCGACGGGGATCGCGAGGAACGCGAGCGCCGAGAAAGCGAACCCCATCAGCGTCGCCGCCTGGAGCGGAACGTGCGAGAACGACGTGATCGCGTCCATCGAGAAGCGCAGCATGCGCCGCGGCGTGTACTTGGTCTGACCCGCGTGGCGCGGGTCGCGGTCGTAGGGGATCGCCGCGCGGTTGAACCCGACCCAGGCGCTCATCCCGCGCAGGAAGCGGGTTCGCTCCCGCATCGAGCGCAGCGCGGTCAGCGCCGGCCCTCCGACGAGCCGGAAGTCAGCCGAGTTGTGGCCAAGGTCGATTGAGGTCAGGCGCTCGAACACGCGGTAGAACCAGCGCGCGCCCCACAGCTTCAGCCGAGGATCGCCGGTTCTGGTGCGGCGCACCGCGTACACGACGTCGGCCCCCTTTCTCCACTCCTCGATCATCTGCGGGATCACCTCCGGCGGGTCCTGGAGGTCGGCGTCGATCATCACCACCACGTCGCCGGCCGCGTGGTCGATCCCCGCGGTGAGCGCCGCCTGGTGCCCGAAGTTCCGCGACAGCGCCACGACCCGCAGCCGCGGGTCGGCTGCCCGGAGGCGCGCGAGGATCTCGGGGCTGGCATCCGTCGAGCCGTCGTCGACGAACACGAGCTCGAACTCTCCCTCGGGGAGGGCCTCGGCGAGCCGCTTGTGGAACTCGTCGAGCGACTCCTCCTCGTCGTAGACCGGAGCGATGATGCTCACCAGCCGCGGCGTGCGGGGTGCGTTGTCGTGGTGTTGCGCCACGGGCGCGCCCAAGGTAGCCGCTCGCGGAGTCCGATGCACACCTATGCCGGCGGCGGCGAGGAGGCAGCGGGCTTGCGCAGCTCGACCGCGATGCTCCCCGTCCTCCCGGTCACGACGCGCTGAGCCACGTCGAATCCCGTGAACGTGGACAGCAACGCGAGGCTTTGGAGCGACGGGTTGAAGATCCCGACCGGCGGAAAGACACGATCGGGCCAGCGGCGCCGCGGGAACCGGTCGCGCAACCACGAATGCAGGCTCCACACCCAGAAGATCGGGTTCGGCTGGTACTCGACCCGCTCGAGATCGAGGCCCACCAGCCCAGCCAGCCCCAGGAGCGCGCGCTCGTCGTACAGCGTCCAGTGGCGCGGAAAGTGGTTCCCGCCCCAGTGGCCCCGGAAGCGCCGCGCGTCGGCGGAGTCCCAGTTCGGTGTGGTGAGGACGAACAGGCCGCCCGGCGCCAGCAGGTCCGCGGCGCGCTGCGCGAACCGCTTCGGGTCGTCGACGTGCTCGATCACGTGCAGCGCGAGGATAAGGTCGAAGCTCCCGGGCTCGAGCTCCTCGTCGATCTCGAACCGCCCGGTGACCACGCGGTGCCCCCGACGGCGCGCGATCTCCGCCGGGCGCTCGCTCATCTCGATCCCGTGGGTCTCCAGGCGGTCGCCCGCCGGGCTCGCCTTGTACCAGTCGAGCAACCTCCCGTCCGCGCACCCGACGTCGAGGATCCGGATCCGCCCCGGCTTGGCGAGCCGCTTCAGCAACGCCATCACCCGGCGCTGGTAGATCAGCATCTTGAGCCGGTCCGTGAGCCTGGGTCGCCGATCTGACCCGGCGTCTTCGGAGACGAGGTTGTAGGCGTAGTAGTCGGGCGGGTAGATGCGGCCCAGCTCGCTGACGTCGGGCCGCGGGTTCAGTCGCACGAGCCCGCACGTCGGACAGCGCACGAAGCTGAACTCCTCGTCGGTCGTGTCCTCGTACTCGTGCTCGCGACCGCTCCACAGGAAATCGCCTCCGGGGTCGCCGCAATGGACGCACGGCACGTCGACCTTCTGCACCGCAGGCGCCGCCACAGCGCTCACCCGGGCGTCAGGAGCGAAGCGAGCGCACGTAGTGCCGGATCGCGGCGCTGTAGGAGGTCCGCCGGAGCACTGGAGGCATCCGGTCCCTGTCCGCCAGCCGCCGCTGCAGCCGCTTGAGGCGCGGAGCGGGGACGGAGGGAAGGATGTGGTGTTCGGCGTGGTAGTTCATCCCGTAGGGCGCCACCAACTCCCGCTCGACCCGGTTGCTATGGATCGTGATCAGGCGATTCGCGTGGGTCTCGCTCTCGCCCTCGGTGATGGCGTGCTCGACGAAGCTCCGCAGCAGATGGGTGAACGCGGTCAGCGTCGCAAGCGGAGCCAGCCACAGCGCCGGGTAGACCCACCACGCGAACGCCAACGTCAGGCCCGCGAAGATCACGGCCTGGACGAGGACCAGCGCCACGAGGTCGCGACGGGTCGAGTCGCCGGCCCCCGGGACCTTCGGCGGGGGGCCCATGAGGATCATCCCCGCGTACCCCCCGAGCAGCCCCGAGATGAAGTACCTGGCGACGCCCAGCGGGGTGTTCTTCGGCGGCTCGCCGGTGTGCAGGTCGCGGTCGGGATCCTCTGGCGTCCCGAGCAGTTGATGGTGGGCCAGGTGGCGGTCGCGGGCGGCGCCGAAGGGCGAGCCGACGGGGGAGGCGCACAGATAGCGCCCCACGAGCTCGTTCCACCGCCGGGCGGGGAGGAACTTGTTGTGCACGCACTCGTGCTCGCAGTTCAGCAGCGCCTGCTGCCGCGAGGACACGACGAGGAAGGCGAGCGCGAACGTGTACCACACGGGGTGCAGCCAGAACAGCCCGATCGCGCCGATCGCCACGGTCCAGGCCAGCAGCATGTAGCCGAGGTTGTAGGCGACGAGAGCCGGCGAGATCCGCGAGAGCTCCCGCGCGTCCCGCGCCAGCGCGACGCGGCTCGCCCTGAGCTCGTCATGCCCGGGCGCGGCGTCGGCCGCCGCTTCGCTCTGTTGGTCGACAACGCTGGCCACGAACCCCCGCGCGGCTCAATGTAGCAACGCAGGTGCCGGGTGCAAGCGAGCCGTTCGTCTACGCTCGGGCGCCGTGGGGGACGCTGTCGACACCGACCCCGGCGCCCACGGCGCGCTACGCGCCGGATCCGATTCGCGCTGCGTCGCATGCGGCGGGCGCGAGCTCGTGCCGCACCTCGCTGTGGCGGGGACGCTCGACGAGCGCGGGCTGATCCCGACCACGGACCGATACGGGACCGCGCTGGCGGACATCGTGCGCTGCCGCCTGTGCGGCCACATGCAACTCGAGCGCTTTCCGGACGAGGTCGAGCTGAAGCAGGCCTACGCGCGAGCCGAGTCCGAGGACTACCTCGCGGAGGAGCGGGGCCAGCGGGAGACCGCACGCGTCGTGCTCGACTCGATCGAGCGCCACATGAGGCGCGGGAACCTCGTCGATCTCGGCTGCTGGCTCGGGTACCTGGTCTCCGAGGCCGAGGCACGAGGCTGGAACGCGGTCGGGGTCGAGCCGAGCGAGTTCGCGTCGCAGCACGCGCGGGAGCGGCTCGGGCTGGACGTGCGCACGACCGACTTGCTCGGGGCGGAGCTGCCGGAGGGAGAGTGCCAGGCGGTCGTGCTCGGAGACGTGATCGAGCACCTGCCGGGCGCCGACCGGGCTCTGGATCGGGTCGCTGCGCTGCTTGGCCCCGGCGGGGTTGTGGCGATGGCCCTGCCCGACGCGGGCAGCCGGGTGGCCCGGGTGATGGGCTCGCGGTGGTGGTCGGTGATCCCGACGCACGTCCACTACTTCACCCGCCACAGCATCCGCGCCCTGCTCGAGCGCCGCGGCTACCGCGTGCTGTCGATCGAGACCTCCCCGAAGACATTCACCGTGCGCTACTACCTGGGACGGATCGGCGGCTACAGCCCGCGCCTCGGCCGGGCGCTGGTCGCGGCGGCCGCGCGCGCCGGGGTGGCCGACCGGATGTGGGCGCCGGACTTCCGCGACCGCATGCTGGTGATCGCCCGCCACGAGCCCGGCCCCACGCCGACGTGATCGACGGCGAACAACCCCCGGCGCAGCGGGACGATCTCGACGAGGCGGGCCAGTCGCTGGCTCACGTCGGGGAAATCGCGCTCGCCCTGCTCGACGCGCGGGCCGCGGGATCGGTTGTCGAGATCGGCGCCCGCGGCGGCGACTTCACCCGCGCGCTGGCCGATCGCGCATCGACCCTCGATGGGCGGGTGATCGCGATCGACCCGGCGCCGCAGGACGGGCTGGTCGAGCTCGCCCGGAAGCGGCCCGAGCTGGAGCTGGTCCGCCAGCCGAGCATCGACGCTTTGCGGCGGATCGAGCTGGCGGACGCGGTGATCGTCGACGGCGACCACAACTACTTCACGGTCTCCGAGGAGCTGCGCCTGATCGAGGAGCGGGCGGCCGGCGGGGACCTGCCGCTGCTGCTGTTCCACGACGTGTGCTGGCCGCACGCGCGTCGCGACACCTACTACGCGCCCGCGCGGATCCCAGAGCGCGACCGCCAGCCAATCGTCGAGAACGCGGCCCTGGCGCCCGGCGAGCCGGGCGTCGCGCACGCGGGGCTGCGCTACCGGTGGGCGGCGGCGCGCGAGGGCGGCCCTCGCAACGGCGTGCTGACCGCGATCGAGGACTTCGTCGACGCCCGCGACGGGCTGCGGCTCGCGATCGTGCCGATTTTCTACGGCCTCGGCGCGCTGTGGCGGCTCGACGCACCGTGGGCGAGCGCCGCCGCCGCCGCGGTCGATCCGCTGGACCGCGACCCGGTTCTCGAGCGGGTCGAGGAGCACCGGATCGCGAACCTCGTCGAGCGCTACCGCCACGCCCAGGAGCTCGGCGAGATCGAGATCATGCGCCGCCAGCGCGCGCGCGACGCCGAGCGGGTGCGGCTGCTGAGGACGATGCTGGGGTCGCGCGCTTTCGCGTGGGGGGAGCGGCTGTCGCGGATGCGCAAGGGAGGGCGGCCGACGTTCTCCCGCGAGGAGGTCAGGCGGGCGCTCGGCGACGACGCCGAGGGCGGCCGGTGATCACCGCCGCGGCCGTCCCAACAGCCGCCGCAGCGCGTCGCCGACCGAGCGCAGGGGCCGGGTCCACTGCCAGCTCTTGCTGTTCCGCATCCACCTGACCTGCTCCTCGAGCTCGACCGCGCGCGGTGCCCAGTAGTTCCTCCCGAGGTCGGCGATCAGCTGGGCCGCCGCGGCCTCGGCCTCGGCGCGGCGCGCGCGGTGTTTCCAGTCTCCGCCCGCCTCGCCCACCCCCGGCAGCTTGCCGTCCCACTTCTCCGCCACGCGCATGTGGGCCGCCGCCCACGCCTCGACGTTCCCGATCAGGTCGAGCGAGTGATGGTGGACGGTGCGGAGGTCGGCGGTGACGACCTTCTTGCCCGCGGCGCGCGCCTGGAGGCAGATGTCGAAGTCGTAGCCATGGATCTGGCCGAGCGACTCGTCGAAGCGCAGCTCCCGAATCGCCCATGGCGTCATGCAGATCACGAAGCCGTCGATCGAGTCGACCTCGCCGGTCTCGGCGTACGAGGGCGTGTTCTCGGGATGGAAGCTGAGGCCGGGAATCTCGCCGCCCCCGAGGTCGTCGAACCGGGTGCTGAACGAGGCCCAGGTCACCGAACCCTCCCACCAGGCGATGCTTCGGACGCCGACGGCGCCGCCGGCGCCGACGATCGCGACGTCCGGGTCGGTGAGCGCCTCGCGCAGCGTCGCGCAGAAGCTCGGGTCGACGATCTCGGCGTCCTGGTGCACGATCACCAGCGCCTCGAGGTCGTCGAGCTCCTTCGCCTGGTCGAGGAGCAGGTTGTAGCTTCGAAACAGTGTCCCGGCGTGCTCGCGGGCGAGGATCCTCGAGTCGGACTCGGCGGCGAGCTGGATGCCCGGCTCCGCGCAGCGCTCGAACAGCTCCCGGTCCGTGATCGAACAGCCGAAGGCGATCATTGCGGTCGCAGACCCTAGCTCGCAGCGCCCGCTCGGTACGAGCACAGCTCGAGTTCGCGGCTCGAGTACACGAGCAGCGCCCACTGCTCGTCTCCGAGCCCGGCGCGCGGAAGCCCGAGCGACGCGCTGCTCCCGGGCAGCTCCCACTCGACCGGATAGACCGGCACCTCTGTCAGGCGACCGACGGCGATCAGGGGACGGTCGGTGTCGCCGGCGTCGATCCACAGCCGTCCAGGCGCCAGCGAGAGCAGGGCGAGCGCGGGCCTGGAGCTCCCGTCCGGCGCCGGCGGGACGTCCGCCGGCCGCGGGGCGGCGCGGTCCGGCCGCAGGCCCACGCACGAGCCCGATCGCGTCACCCGCGCCTGGATCGCGCGCCGCACCGCCGGGGGCTTCGCGCCTGCCGCGGGCGGGGGAGCATCCGCCCGCCCCAGCCGCACCGGGAGCGCCTGCGACAGCACCGTTCCCGCGCGCTGGCGCCATCCCGGATCGGCGCGCTGCAGCTCCGCGGTGGTCATCGCGGGGCTCCCGAACCGATCGGTGATCTCGAAGTAGGCGGGCGCCGCGCGCACGATGTGCGCCGGCGGCGTGCCCAGCGGCCCGCCGGAGAACTCGAGCGACTTGATGCTCTCGTCCGCCGGGGGCACCCCGGGCGGCAGCTTTCCCCGGCTCGCGTCTTGCGCCAGCTCGAGCGCGCGGAACTCGGCCCTCACGGCGTCCCCTGCCTCGCCGAGGCGGTCGCCCTGGTCAACGAGGTGGGCGACGTTCGAGTACAGCCCCGACGCGAGCGCGAGGGCGCCCACGCCAAGCGCCAGCGGCCGCACTCGGGGGCCGGGCGGTTGCGCCGCGATCAGCTCGGCCGTGACCAGCAGGATCAGGATCGCGCCCGGGTACAGGTAACGGGCGGAATCGGGCTGGCGGAAGACGCTGAGCCCGCCGGGAGCGAGCGCGGGGCCGATCACGGCGACGCCCAGCGCGACGAGCACCGCGGCGGTGCCGGGGGTCAGCCTGCGCGCGCGGACGACTGCGAGCGCGGCGATGCCGATCAGCCCGACGGCGACAAGCGTGGAGCCGACGGTCTCGTAGTCGACCCGCACGGTCCAGGGGCTGTGGAAGATGCCGGTAACGGCGGCGCACGCCGCCACGAAGGCCTCCCAGGCGAACGAGACGACGTCCGAGAGCGCCGGCCTAGCGGTCTCCACCGACTCGCGGGTGGTCACGTACCACAGCGCGTACAGCAGAAACGGCCCCAGAACGACCCACGAGCGCCGCCACCTGCTGGCCCGGTCGTCGAACCCCACGCGCACGCCGGCGGCGGCGAGGAAGGCCAGCCCGACCGGATGCGAGGTCACGGCGATCACGCACAGCGCGCAGGCCGCGACGTCGCCGCGCCGGTCGCCGCGGTCGAGCGCGATCAGCATGCCGAGTCCGGCGCAGATCGCGATCTGGCTGGGGACCCGTCCCGGAATCGCCACAACCTCCGCGGCCGCCCCGAAGAACAGCAGCAGCACCGCTCCGCCTACCGCGAACCCGTATCCCGCGCGGCGCCTCGCCAGCTCGCAGAACAGGCCGGCCGCAAGCACGACCAGGACCAGTCCGACGATGCGGTACGGCAGATACGAATTGGTCCCGAACACCTCCGCAAGGAAGGCGTACAGCAGGGTCGGCACGACGACCAGGTACTTGCCGAGCGGAGGATCCAGGGCCGCCTCCGGAAGGGGACGGTCCACGAGCCGGTAAAGGAGCCCCCACTCGTCGCCGGCGAAGGTGGTCCCGGCGGCTCCCGCGCCGATCGCCGCGACCGCGACGGCAGCCGCGGCCGCGAAGCACGCCCACGCCGCGGCGGCGGGATGGACCCTGGCTCGCTGCATGGCGCCGCTGGCCCTAGCCGCCGCGCGATCCGCGGATCGCGCGCTCGACCGTCTCGCTCATCCGCTCGGCCAGGGACGGGTACGCGTACTTGCCCGACCAGTCCGGGTCCGGCGGCTGTACGCCGCCCGTCGCCAGCCGACGCAGGGCCGCGCCGATGGCTTCCATGTCGTCCGAGCGCACCACCTCGCCGCCCGTCTCCGACACGATCCTCCCCGCCTCCGTTCCTCCCGCCAGCGCCACGATCGGGCGCCCGGCGGCGAGATACTCGAACAGCTTCAGGTTGGCGAGCTGGGTGCGCCCGGGCGCCGCGATCAGGAGCAGCGCGTCCGCCGCACGCTGGAGCGCCAGGGCGCGATCGCGCGGCAGGCTGCCCACCACCGATATGCGCGCCGGAGCGACGTCCGTGCCCAGTAGCGCCCGCTCCTCCTCCGTGCACGGCCCCGCGACGACGAGCTCGAGCCGCTCCGCGAGCTCGGGGTCCGACGCGGCGAGCCCGCGCAGCGCCTCGATCAGCGGGCGCGGATCGCGTCCGTAGCTGCCGAACCGTCCCGTGTAGACGAGCGAGACGCGATCCGGGTCCAGCGTCCCCTCGGCCTGCTCCCGCGCCGGGTCGTCGAGCGACGGCGCGAGCTCCGGGTCCCACCCGTTGGGTAGCAGCTCCACCGTCGCCCCGACGCGGTCGCGGAGGTCGTCGGCGGCGGGGCGGCTGACGGAGGTGACGGCGTCGGCCGCGCCCAACAGCCGGCGCTCGAGCCGCTCGTCGAGGCGACGCTGGGCGCCG
>Ga0299914_10004505_pt1 | contig 10047 bp, 10 predicted proteins | sample RVTome_10_FD_201361 | JGI IMG/M metagenome (GOLD analysis project Ga0299914, IMG submission 201361) | Soil microbial communities from uranium-contaminated site in the Upper Colorado River Basin, Wyoming, United States - RVT153D57 (version 2) ... | reverse complement strand
TCTCGCGTATATGGCCGCGCTGGGACCCGACGTTCTCGAGGGCCGCCCGGCAACCGAGACGGCCACATGGGTGGGGGCGCTGAACCTGGCCGTCGACCTGCGGCTCGATGGCTTCGGGTTGCTCATGGTCCTGGTTGTGTCAGGCATCGGGGTGGCCGTGATGGGCTACGGCGCCAGCTACTTCGCGCCGACGGCACGTTCGGGCCGGATCGCGGGACTGCTGGTGCTGTTCTCAGGGTCGATGCTCGGTCTGGTCGTGGCCGACAACCTGTTGTTCCTCTACGTCTGTTGGGAGCTGACCTCGATCACGTCGTGGCTCCTGATCGGTTCGGATCACACCAACCCGTCGGCCCGGGCGGGTGCGCAGCAGGCCCTGCTCGTCACCAGTACCGGCGGGCTAGCCCTGCTGGCCGGGCTGATCGTGTTGGCGCAGGCGGCCGGTACGTATTCGCTGAGCGGGCTGCTTGCCGACCCGCCCACAGGTGGCGCCGTCGGCGTCGGCGTGGGCCTGGTCCTGGTCGGGGTCGTCACGAAGTCGGCGCAGTTCCCGACGCACAGCTGGCTCCCCGGGGCGATGGTCGCGCCGACACCGGTGAGCGCGTACCTGCACTCGGCGACGCTGGTCAAGGCGGGCATCTACCTGGCGGCGCGGTTCGCGCCGGTCTTCGCTGTGCTGGGCGCATGGCGACCGGCGGTGACGGCGATCGGTCTCGTCACGATGGTGCTCGGTGGGCTGCGCGCGCTGCGGCAGCACGACCTCAAGCTGTTATTGGCGATGGGCACGATCAGCCAGCTCGGGTTCCTGCTGGTGCTGTTCGGCTTCGGGAGCCCCGAGGCCACGACTGCAGGCTGTGTGCTGCTGGTCGCACATGCACTGTTCAAGGCGGCGCTGTTCCTGGTGGTCGGCATCGTCGACCACCAGGCGGGGACCCGGGACCGTCGCAAACTCGGCGGCCTAGGTCCGGGGTGGGGGCTGGTGAAGGTGACCGCGATCGTGTCCGTCGCGTCGATGGCCGGGCTACCGCCACTGGTCGGGTACATCGCGAAGGAGAGCGCCTATGACGCGTTCCTCCACGCTGGTCCCGGAGGCCTCGTGACCTTGGCGGGCATCGTCGGCGGGTCCGTGCTCACGGTTGCATACAGCGCTCGCCTCCTCGTCACGTTCGTGCGCCCCGTCCGCGTCGATCCCTCGCCCGACCAGACCCCGACGACGCGAGTGGAAGCAGCTCACGGCACCGCGCCCGGCCTCGCCGCCTCGGGCACCGCACGCGTCGCCCCACCGGCGCCCGGCTTGGCGTTTTGCGCCCCCGCGCTCGTCTTGGCGGCTCTGACCGTTCTTGCCGGCGTCGGTGTGAGCGGATTGCTCTCAACGCTGGTCGACGCGGCGGCGCAGGCCCTCGACAGCCAGGTCGACGACGTGCACTTGTCGCTGTGGCACGGCCTTACCGCAGCGGGGGGCCTCTCCTTGCTGACCTACGCCCTGGCGCTCGTGTTGATCGGTGCCCGACAGCGACTGCGGCGTCTCCAGCTTGCCCTCGCCCCCAATGTGAGCGGGGACGATGCCTTCGCCGGCATGCTGCGCGGGCTCAACATCGCTGCCCGCCGGGTGACCGGTGTGATGCAAAGCGGGTCGCTGCCGGTGTACACGGCAGTGATCCTGCTGACAGCCGTGGCGGTCCCAGGTGCGGCCCTCGCCATCGATGGTGGATGGCCGGGCTGGCCCCGCTTCGCCGAGACTCCTGCCCAGGTCCTCGTGGCGACGGTCATCGTGGTAGCGGCCCTCGGAGCGGTGACGTCGTCGCGCCGGTTCGCAGCGGTGCTGCTGCTCGGCGGTGTCGGTTACGGGATGGCGGTCCTGTTCGTCGTGCAGGGTGCGCCGGACCTCGCGCTCACTCAATTCGCCGTGGAGACGTTGTCGATCGTGGCGTTCATGCTCGTGCTGCGCCACCTGCCGGCCCGCTTCGCGCGGCCCAGGCCGGCGCCGGTGGCGACGGCGTGGGTGCGCGGCCTGGTGGCAGGTGTCGTAGCGGTCGCCGTGTTCGTCTTCGCCCTGATCGCGGGTGGAGTCCGCACGGGCACACCCGTGTCCACCGAGCTGGTCGATCGCTCGGTGCCCGAGGCCGACGGCCGCAACGTCGTCAACGTGGTGCTGGTCGACTTCCGCGGGTTGGACACGCTCGGGGAGATCACGGTCCTGGTGGTCGCCGCCGTCGGCGTGGTGGCGCTGGCCCGGGTGGGTCGGCGGGCGGTCGCCGATCGTGGCGCGGGTGGCGAGGGTGGCGACGAGTGAGCGCTCGCGAGGTATTCGGGTGAGGCGGTCGGTGATTCTCGACACGACGGCGCGGGTGGTCGTCCCCTCGGCTCTGATGCTGTCCCTGTACCTCTTGTTCGCGGGTCACAACCAACCCGGAGGCGGGTTCGCCGGCGGCCTCGTGGCGGGGGCTGCGATTGCTCTCCTGTACGCCGCCGGCGGCATCGACGACGTACGTGCCCTGGCGCGCGTGCGGCCCTGGACGGTGCTCGGCACGGGCCTGTTGGTCGCCGCTGGCACGGCGTTGGTGCCTCTCGTCGCCGGAGATGCGTTACTGCAGCACGGCGCGATCGAGCTCGACCCGCCGGTGCTCGGGCCCATCAAGGTGGCGTCGACCCTGCTGTTCGACATCGGCGTGTTCGCGGTGGTCGTCGGGCTCGTGCTCATGGTCTTGGAAGCCTTCGGTGACGAGATCCGCGCACCTGGGAGCCACGATGGAGCAGGTTCTCAGGGGCGGGATCGATGACGGTGGTTCTCGCCGCGGCTGCCGCGGCGCTGTTCGGATGCGGCACCTACCTGTTGTTGCAGCGTCAGCTCACCCGGGTGATCATCGGCCTGGCCCTGTTGGCCCACGGAGCCAACCTGCTCATCGTGTTGTCGGCCGGGAGCCGAGGTGAGCCGACGTTCATCGGTTCCGGTGCAGCCGAGGACTTCCTCGATCCCCTACCGCAGGCGTTCGTACTCACGGCCATCGTCATCACGTTCGGGGTCACCGCCTTCTTGCTGGCGCTCGCCTACCGCAGCTGGGTGCTCACTCACGACGACGAGGTGCAAGACGACATCGAAGATCGCCTGGTCGCACGACGCACCGCGGCCGAAGATGTCGAGGACGCCCTCGCCGCTGCAGCCGAGGCCGACAGGGCTGTGCGTGAGCTCGCCGACAGCGACGCGTCAGCCACGGAACCAGCCGGTCATCGCGCCGCCCTCGGCCACGAGACGCCCCGATGACCGCACTGCTTACCCTCCCCGTGGCCCTGCCACTGGCCGCCGCGGCGCTGTCGGTGGTGGTGGGGAGGTGGCGCACGGCCCAGCGCGCGGTCGGGTTGATGACGCTGACCACCCTGCTCGGGACGTCCGTGGCATTGCTGGTGGCGGTGGACCGGGACGGGCCCGAGGCCACCCAGGTAGGTGGGTGGCCCGCACCCTTCGGGATCACGCTGGTGGCCGACCGGCTGGCGGCCGCGATGCTCGTCGTTTCCATGGTGATGCTGCTCGCGGTGCTGGTGTACGCGATCGGCCAAGGCGGCGAGGAGCGTCGCCACGTCGGGTTCCACCCCGTCTACCTGGCGTTGACCGCGGGTGTGGCGGCGGCGTTCCTGACCGGCGACTTGTTCAACCTCTTCGTGTCGTTCGAGGTCATGCTCACATCGAGCTACGTGTTGCTGACGCTCGGCGCGCGTGCCGACCAGGTGCGTTCGGGCATGACGTACGTCGTCATCAGCCTGGTCGCCTCGGCGCTATTCCTCACCGCGCTCGGCCTTACCTACGCCGCTGCGGGGACCGTGAACATCGCCGACCTCGCCGTGCGCCTCGGCGACGTGCCTGTTGGCGTGCGCCAAGCGCTGGTCCTGTTACTGCTCGTGGTGTTCGGCATCAAGGCAGCCATTTTCCCGCTGTTCTTCTGGTTGCCCGACAGCTACCCGACCGCGCCCACGGCCATCACCGCGGTCTTCGCAGGACTGCTCACGAAGGTGGGCATCTACGCCATCGTGCGGAGCCAGACCGCCCTCCTGCCACCCGGTGATCGCCCCGAAGCACTGCTGCTTGCCATCGCCGCCGCCACCATGCTCGTCGGCGTGCTTGGTGCCATCGCACAGAACGACGTCAAACGCATCCTGTCGTTCCACATCGTCAGCCAGATCGGCTACATGGTCATGGGTCTTGGCCTCTTCACAGTCGCCGGGGTCGCCGGCGCCGTTTACTACATCCTCCACCACATCATCGTGAAGACCACGCTGTTCCTGACCGGCGGCCTGGTCGAGCGGTGGGCGGGCACCGGCCACCTCGACCGGCTCGGCGGGCTGGTCGGTACCGCACCAGTGATCGCGGTGCTGTTCCTGCTACCCGCCCTCAGCCTCGCGGGTATTCCGCCGCTGTCTGGGTTCGTCGCCAAGTTGGCGCTCGTCGAAGCCGGCCTCGACCAGGGCTGGTGGCTCATCGTCACCGTGAGCCTCGTCGTGAGCTTGCTCACGCTGTTCTCCATGACCAAGATCTGGACAGGCGCGTTCTGGGGCGAGCCCGAGCCGGCTGCCGACACCCAGCCACCCCTTCCAGTCGGGATGCTGGCGCCCACCGCCGCCCTCGTCGCATTGAGCCTGGCGGTGGCCCTGTTCGCCGGGCCGGTCTACGGCTTCGCCGAACGCGCCGCCGTCGACCTGCTCGACGCGTCGGTCTACCAGCGGACGGTGCTTGGACCGTGAGGAGGAGCTGCTTGTGACTCGCGTGAGTCCCGGGCGTCTGGCGCTCGTCGTGTGGCTCGTCGTGCTCTGGCAGCTCCTCTGGCGTGACGTGAGCATCGCCAACACCGGCAGCGGGATCGTGATCGCCTTGCTCATCACCGCCGTCCCGCTCCCCCTGCCACGGATCCTGCCGGGTCACACCGTCCGGCCACTGGCGCTGGTGGCCTTCCTCGCCCACTTCGCCTGGCTGGTGATCGTCTCCAACCTGGTCGTCGCCCGAGAGATCATCACTCGACGCGACTACATCCGCTCCGGTGTCGTCGGCGTGCCGCTGGCCAGCACCTCCGCGGTCGTGACCACGGTGCTCGCCGACGCCATCACGCTGACGCCGGGAACGCTGTCGCTCGAGGTCTCCCACGACAGGTCGCGGCTGTTCGTCCACGTGCTCCACGTGCGGGACGTCGAGAGGGTGCGGCGCGACGTCGAACGGCTCCAACGGCTGGTGTTGCGCGCCATCGAACCTCCGTCCGCAACACTCGAAAGGAAACCATGATCACCGTCGCCTTCGCGTTGCTCTGGCTCGCAGCCGCCGCCCTGCTCCTACGCGTGGTGATCGGGCCGTCGCTCGCTGACCGCGTGGTCGCCCTCGACGGCGTGCTCGTCGTCGTCATCTGCGGTCTCGCCGTCGAGGCCGCGCATGGCAACCAGCTGTTCACCGACCTGGCCGTGGTGATCGGTCTCCTCGGGTTCCTGAGCACCGCCGTCGCCGCCCGCTTCATCGAACGTCGAGGTGCGTGAGATGACCCAGGTCGGACGGATCCTGCTGGTCCTCGGAGCCGCGTGGACCTTGCTGTCCGCGATCGGCGTCATCAAATTCGATGACGTCTATGCCCGCATGCACGCCGTCAGCAAGGCCACTACCCTTGGCCTCGCTCTGGTCCTCGGGGGAGCGGCCACCCAACTGGCCGGTGAAGACGCCGCCAAGCTTGCCCTTGTCGGTGTCCTCGTTTTCATGACCGTGCCCGCGGGCGCTCACCTTGTCGGCCGCGCAGTCCACCACTCACCCGGCGATGTCCACATCCGCATCGACACCGTCGACGAGCTACGCGACGCCGACACGGCAGACGGCTGAGGACCCTCAGTGGGAACCGCCGAACCCTACGTTGTATGCCGTCGCCGTCCCTTGGACCGGAAATGCGATCAGCGAGACCTCGGCTGCAGGACGGCCCTGCCCCCGCCACCCGAGCGAACGCTCCGCGTCCGGCATGACAACAAGGTCGTGACCTGTGGCTTGCGCGAAGGCGAGGATCGCAGACTGCCGCCCGCCGACGAGCACTCTTCCCGGCTCGCACCGATCGGCTAGCAGCGCGGCCGCCAGCTCGAGCTCCACCGCTGCCGAGGCCTTCGCATCACGCCAATCGTCGCTACCAACCGACTCGTAGTCCAACGCGAAGACCAAAGTCACTCGTCCAACGCGGGAACCTAGAGCGTCGATCACTCTCCGGGCCACCGCTGCACCCTGCCCTGACCCGACCAGACCGATTACGACATCCACCGGGCCACCACCCGGCACTCCCTCCCACAGCACGCGTACAGCGGGTTTCCGTCGCTTGTCCCGCTTGATCGTGAGCACCAGTGGTATGAGCAACGGACCCAGCACGGGCCCCATGACGGCGAGTGGGCCGAACTCATGGCCCGCCCGCCTCATCACATACGCCGTTACCACTCCGATGCAGATCCACACCGCAAGGAACGAGAACCCGAACACAACATTCGCGTCCGGGCCCGCAGTCAGCTCTCTGGAGGGGTCCACAACCCACGGTCGAGAGCCTGCGTGATCGGCAGGCAGGCCGTCTGCGGTGGTCCTCGCTGAGTGCGTACGAAGACACATCGCCGGGATCCTCCCGCGTCGGTTCAGGACTCGATCTCGCCGACCAGACTTCCCGGCACTCCTCGCGGGACGGTACCACTCTGCAGCCAGAACGGAATCCCGGTGCGACGGTGATGACTAGTCGTTTCTCACAATGGGAACCTTCTGGAACACCGTCGCCGCGAGCGCTTTGTTTGGAAACAGCAGGACAGTCGACGGCCGTAACCCGCGAAGAGGTGACCGTGATCGGCGGCCAAGTGGTGGTCACGTTCTCCCCGGGTTGCGAAGACGAGTTCACATTTCGTGCAGTGGAACGTCATGTGTCTCCCTGCATCCCGGCTTCGACGTCATGTTCCGGCGGGTGACCGCATGGCCGGAGCTAGCTCCCGCTCCCAAGCCCCGATGTGCGTTGTCCCTCCTTTCCTCGGCCACCGCTTGGAGTCGCCTGCGCCGGGGCGCAGGCGACTCCCGCGGGGCGGACGGGCGGGGCCGGTTGTCGAACATTGCAACCGAATGCTGTGGACGCCGGATGGAGAGCCGGTGGAGCCGGGATGGAGTTGGGTCACACGTGTGGCAGCGTGATCGAGATCGTGGTTCCCCGCCCCACTTCGCTGTCGACGCTCAGTAACCCGTGATGGGCGCGAACCAGCTCGGCGACCACGGCGAGGCCGATGCCGCTCCCCGACGTAGTGGCGCCGTGGCGTCCCCGCCAAAACCGGTCGAATACGTGGGGGAGCTCAGCGGACGGTATCCCGACGCCGGTGTCGATCACCGCCAATCGCGCCGCCTCACCGTCGGGGCCGACCTCGAGGCGCACGGCTCCTGGAGCAGGGGTGAACTTGAGCGCGTTGGTCAGGAGATTTGTCACAACCTGGTGGAGGCGGTCGGCGTCGCCGTCGATGACGACGGTGACGAGATCGGTCTCCACGTCGATGCCGGTCGCCTCGAACTGCTTCTCCAGTTGTGCCACCGCCCGACGGGCCACCTCCGCCAGGTCGACTGGAGCCCAGGTGAGGCTCAGAACGGCCGCCTCGGCGGCCGCCAGGGTCTCGAGATCGTCGACGATTCGCCCCAGGCGAAGCACATCGTCGTGGAGCGAAGCCATTTGAGAAGGGGTCGGCTCGACCACGCCATCGGCTATGCCCTCGATGGTCGCCCGGAGGATGGCAACCGGTGTCCGCAGCTCGTGTGCGACGTCGGCCACGAGCGCTCGGCGGAGCCGGTCTTCGCGATCGACCGCGTCCGCCATGCGATCGAACGCGGTTGCTAGTTCGCCGAGTTCCCCTGGCGCGTTGATGGTGCCGACCCGAGCGGACCGGTCGCCCCGGCCCATGACCCGCACCGTCGCGGTGAGGGCGCTCACCGGCCGGGTGATGTGCCGGGAGACGACCACGGCGACCCCGAGGGCAAGGAGGGCGGCCAGGCCCGCGCCCGCGACGACGGTTGCCACTAGGGCATCGCGCAGGTCCGCAGCAGGCGACGGCAGGCCGGCCGTCTCGAACACGACGCGGACGGTGCCCACGCGCTGTCCGCCGACCTCGATCCGTCGGATCTCCGTCCGGCCACCCTTGGTCAGGCCACCGGCCGACGTCACTGCTCGCCCCGTGTGGTCGAGCACGGTCGCGTTCGCATCGCCCTCGGTTGCGATGGCCAGAGCGGGACGGAGATCGGCCGTGTCCCAAGCACCTGCCTCGGCGTAGGCCGCCGTCACTGCATCCCCCACCGCTGTCACTGTCTGGTCCTGCTCCTCGCGTACGAGATCAGACACATCTCGTTCGGCGGCAACGAGTACGAGCCCGCTCAACAGCGCCAGCGCCCCGAGCGCAACCGCGAGGAACGCCAACGCCAGGCGCGGCCACAGCGCCCCGCGTCGCCGCGGCTCACGAGGCATCGCGTGTCAGACCCAACCGGTAACCCACACCGAGCACGGTGGCGACGATCGCCGGGTCCCGGGGGTCGCGCTCGAGCTTGCGGCGCAGGTTCTTGACATGCGAGTCGACAGTCCGTTCGTAGCCTTCGAACTCGTAGCCACGCACCCGATTGATCAACTCGTAGCGCGTACAGACGCGACCTGGCGATCGCGCCAGCCCGATCAGGATCCCCCATTCAGTCGGGGTCAGCTGGACCGGATCCCCCCGCACCAGCACTACGTGGCGCTCTTCATTGATGATGAGCTCGCCGCCGCCAAAGGCGATCGAACCCTGCTCTGCCGATTCGGGGTGAGCTCGGCGCAGGATGGCCTGCACGCGCAACACGACCTCTCGCGGGCTGAACGGCTTCGTCACGTAGTCATCGGCCCCCAGCTCGAGGCCTCGGATGCGGTCGTCCTCAGCCGACTTGGCGGTGAGCATGAGCACCGGCACCGGGGAGGAACGCCGCACCTCACTGACGACGGCCTCGCCAGGAACATCGGGGAGACGCAGGTCAAGGACGATCAGGTCGGGATTCGCGGAGACGGCCAACGCGATGGCCTCGGCCCCGGACCCGGTGGAAACGACGGCGAGCCCTTCACGCTCGAGGTACGAGCGAAGCAGCTCACGGATCTTCACCTCGTCCTCGACCACCAGGACCGTCGCCGCCATCGAGGTGCCTCGCCTCGCTCTCAGCAACCGTGACTGACGTGCTGCGGACACGGCGGATCAGCCACGCCACGCCCAGGACGAACAGTATCCATTGCCCGACCGCTACCCACCAGATCGGCACGCCTCGGTCCCTCCGTCATCACGGGCACGACATTCGCGTGGGCATTCCAACGCATCCGGAAGGAAACCGTTTCATCCTCCGGTGGAGAACGTGTGGAGTGTCACCCACCCGAACTCCACATCACCTTCATGCGACCTCCGCTGCCCTTCCACGCTGCCGGTGTTCACTCCCCTCCGATCGCTGTACGACCACTTTGACACTCCGCTGAGGATGTCGACGTGGCTAACCAAAGGGAGGCGACGGGTTCATGCTCGAGGCGCAGGTCCACGACCGGCCCGGCTACAAGATCCTCAAGCTCGTGGGCGAGTTGGACACCTCCACGGTCTCAATATGTCGGGAGTGGTTCGCCGCTGTGTCGTGCACAGAGAGATTGGTCATCGATCTGTCGCGGGTCCCGTTCATCGACTCTGCCGGTGTGGGTGCGCTCATCGGCGGCGTGCGTCGTCTGCGTGAACAGGGTGGCGAGGTAGCGGTGGCCTGTGGCCGCTCCTCGATCGCCGGCGCCCTACACACGATCCGGCTCGACGATCTCGTACCAGTGGCCGACGGCATCGACGACGCCGCGGCCGAACTTCGCTCCGATCAGGACCAGCCCGTCACAGCAATCGGTCCGTGAGCAACGGGCATCTAGGCAGTCCGTGATCCGGCCCATCCCCCAAGCGTGAACCGCGTCCCGTTGAACATCCGGACCACGTTCTGGCTGAGGGACGGCACGAAGGGACCGCCATCCCCGGTCGCCCGCGAGGCCATGATCGGCCAGGTTG
>Ga0299914_10004504_pt1 | contig 10047 bp, 10 predicted proteins | sample RVTome_10_FD_201361 | JGI IMG/M metagenome (GOLD analysis project Ga0299914, IMG submission 201361) | Soil microbial communities from uranium-contaminated site in the Upper Colorado River Basin, Wyoming, United States - RVT153D57 (version 2) ... | reverse complement strand
TGAGGGGGCCCCTGGTGATCGGGGCGTTCGCTGCCACCCTCCCTCCCACCATCACCAGCTTTCCCTCGGCGAATTGGATCATCTCGCTGGCCCCGCCGAAGCCGACGATGTCGACCAACTCCTCGGCAGCTGTGGCCGATGGGTCGATGACGACGTCGACACCCAGGCGGTCGGCTCCCTCGCGAATCTCCGGATCCTCGATGCGGGCGATCGTCATCGCGACTCCCATCTCCTTGCCGGCGTGACATGCGAGGACATTTGCTCCGTCGGAGTTGGATACGGCGATCAGAAGGTCGGCCTTTTCCGCCCCAGCCTCCTGCAGGGTGTGGCCACTGGCACCGTTCCCAACCACCACCAACGCATCGATGCGATCCTGCAGCTCCATGGCCCGGCTCTCGTCGTCTTCGATGACGACGACATCCTGACCTTCCGCGGAAAGACGCTCGGCGAGATAGGAACCGACCGCACCGGCTCCGATGATGATCACGCGCTTTGGCAGAGTCCCTGAGGGCACAGCGGAGACAGGCTAGACCCCTGTGCGGATCAGCAGGGGCACGCCCGGTCGGAACGGGAAGGAAGGAGACCGGGTGGCCCGTACAATGACATCTTGCCCCAGGGAGCCTGATGAACTTCGAAAGCCCAACAGCCGTGGCCGACGCGCTGCGATCGGTCGACTACCTGCCTGACGATCGGATATCCCAGGTCGTGTTCCTGGCCGGCCGTCTCGACAAACCGATCCTCGTCGAGGGGCCGGCCGGAGTGGGCAAGACCGAGCTGGCCAAGTCCCTCGCCCGTGTCACGGGCCGCGAGCTGATCAGACTGCAGTGCTACGAGGGGCTCGACGAGTCCAAGGCCCTCTACGAGTGGAACTACAAGAAGCAGTTGCTCAGGATCCAGTCGGATGTCGATCACGACTGGGAGGACATCGAGCAGGACATCTTCTCCGAGGACTTCCTCCTGACCAGGCCACTGCTCGAGGCAATCCGCTCCCAGGATCCGGTGGTACTCCTCATCGACGAGGTCGACCGCGTCGAGGTCGAGACCGAGGCACTCCTGCTCGAGATCCTGTCCGACTTCCAGGTCTCGATTCCCGAGTTGGGAACTATGGAGGCGAAGACACAACCGATGGTGATCCTCACCTCCAACAACACCCGTGAGCTGAGCGAGGCGTTGAAGCGCCGCTGCCTGTTCCTCCACATCGACTACCCCGATGCCGAGCGGGAGCAGGAGATCCTCGCGGCGCGGGTTCCCGGACTCTCAGAGCACCTGGCCGCTCAGGTGGCCAAGGTGGCGCGCTCGATCAGAAACCTCGATCTGAAGAAAGCCCCGTCGATCTCAGAGACCATCGACTGGGCGCGCACGCTCCTCGCTCTGTCCATCGATGACGTTGACGAGGCGATCCTGGGCGACACCCTGCACGTGCTCCTCAAGTACCAGTCCGACATCGAGAAGGCTGCGAAGGAGCTGACCTCGAGCGCCCAGGCCTAGAGCATTGCGATGCTCGGCATAATCACCGGTTTCATCGACGAGCTGAGGGCGGCGGGTGTCCCGGTATCGATGGTCGAGGCCATCGACGGGATGCGAGCGGTGGAGGCGATCGAGATCGGCGACAGGGTCGCTCTTCGAGAGACGTTGCGAGCCACGCTGATCAAGAACCTCCGTCACGAAAATGCATTCGACACCGCCTTCGACGTCTACTTTTCGACTCTTCCCCTCAGCTTCGGCGAACCGGACGATCAGGGCTCATCGCCCGACATCCCGTGGCCGGAGGGGGCTGAACGTCTCGAGCCGGCTCCTTTCGACCTCGACCAGTTGCTCGACTCCTTGCTCGAAGCCTTGGCCGGCCTCGACGAGGCGGCAGTCCGGCACGGAGCGCGCACCGCGGTCGACGAGCTCGCCGGGATGGAGCCCGGGCGTCCCGTGGGAGGGACCTACTACTTGTACCGCACCCTGCGGCGTCTCGACCTCAAAGAGCTGGAAGAGCGTCTGCTGGCGGCATTGATGAACGACGAGGACCTCTCCGAATTCGACCAACGCCTTCTCCGCGAAGAGGTCGAGGCCAGGATCGAGCACCTCCGGGAACAGATCGAACAGGAGATTCGTCGACGCCTCGTCGCCGATCGGGGGCGTGATGCCGTGGCCCGCACGTTGCGCCGGCCCCTCATAGAGGACGTCGACCTGATGCATGCAACCACCAAGGACCTTCAGGAGATGGAGGCGGCGATCGAGCCGCTGACCAGGAAGCTCGCCGCCCGTCTCGCCCGCCGTCGTCGCAAACGGGCAGGACGGCTCGACTTCAAACGGACGATGCGGCGTTCGCTTGGGACCGGGGGAGTGCCGGCCGACCCCCAATTTCGCCATCCCCGCCCCCACCGCCCCGAGGTCTGGCTCCTCTGTGACATCAGCGGTTCGATGGCCACGTTCTCCAGGTTCACCCTTCAATTCACCCACGCCATGTCGACGCATTTCTCCAAGCTGCGCTCGTTTGCCTTTATCGACACCATCGACGAGGTAAGTGACTTCTTCGGGCCAGGCGTCGACTTCGGCTCCGCATTGCAGCGGGTCACCACCGAGGCCGAGGTGGTCTGGCTCGATGGTCATTCCGATTACGGCAACTCTCTCGAGACTTTCAACGCTCGCTACGGCCGTCAGCTCACCCCGCGCACGACGGTGATCATCACCGGTGACGCCCGCAACAACTACCGCCCACCCCGGGACTCTGTCCTGGGCGATATCGCAAAGTCGGCGCGGGCCCTGGTCTGGCTCAATCCCGAACCTGAGGCATATTGGGACACCGGAGACTCGGCAATGTCCCACTACGCCAATCACTGCACATCTGTCCATGAGGTCAGGACTCTTCGTCAATTGGAGCAATTCATAGAGGACTTGACGCTTCCCGGCTCCCGACCACTCCAGAATGCCTAAACCGTGAGGTGTTGGCTGCCGATGTAGTGGCAGAAGCCCCCGATCCGGGGCCAAGATCAAAGGTGAACCACAATGGGCTCGCGGATACTGGTTGTTGAGGACTCGGCCGTCATCAGACGGCTGATAGAAGTCTGTCTCCGCGCCGCCGATCTCGAGATCGTCACCCGTGATGACGGGAAGAGCGGTCTGTCGGCGGTCAGTTCGGAGTCTCCCGATCTTGTAGTCCTCGACATCGGGCTCCCCGGCATGGACGGCTGGGAGGTACTCGATCGCATTCGGAGGGACGAGTCGACCAAGCACATACCGGTCGTCGTCCTCACCGCTCACGCCGAGGAGGAATCCCGGCGCAGGGCCAACGAAGGTGGTGCCGATGCCTTCGTCACCAAGCCCTTCCAGCCAAACGACTTCCGCTCGACGGTCCTCTCTCTGCTCGAGTAGGAGCGGCCGGCGTCGTCACGCTCAGCTGCTACGGCTGATTCTCAAACCGGCTCGTTCGCCATCACCTCGGTGAGACGCTGGGCGAGGTCGACCACCCGGTTGGAGTAGCCCCACTCATTGTCGTACCACGACATCACCTTGACCAGGTTGCCGCCGAGCACCTGGGTCCCCCCGGCGTCGAAAATCGACGAATGAGGGTTGCCGATGATGTCCGTGGAGACGATTGGGTCCTCCACGTACTCCATGATCCCCGCCATCGGGCCCTCGGCCGCAGCCTTGACCGCGGCATTGACCTCTTCGACGGTGACATCACGCTCCAATTCCACCACCAGGTCGACGGTCGAGCCGTCGGGCACCGGGACCCGCATCGCCATCCCGTCGAGCTTGCCGGCCAGGCTGGGCACGACGTCGCCGATGGCGGCGGCCGCTCCCGTGGTCGTGGGAATTATGTTCTCGGTGGCGGCCCGACTCCTACGCAGATCCTTGTGCGGCACATCGGCCAGAACCTGGTCGTTGGTGTAGGCATGGACCGTGGTCATGACCCCTTTGACGATCCCGAAGCTGTCGTCGAGAACCTTTGCCAATGGCGCCAGCGAGTTGGTGGTGCACGACGCGTTTGACACGATGATGTCCTCCGAGTCGAGCCGGTCGTCGTTGACCCCGAGCACGATGGTCTCGTCTACCTTGTCCTTGGAGGGGACGGTGAGGATCACCCGCTTCGCCCCGGCGTCGATGTGCTTCTGGAGCGAGGCCCGGTCCCGGAACACGCCGGTCGACTCGATGACGATGTCGACGTCCAGATCTTTCCAGGGGAGTTGTGACGGGTCGCGCTCCATGAGCATCTTGATCCGGTGCGCTCCGACCGTCATCAGCTCGTCTTTGACCGTGACTTCCTCTTCGAATCGGCCCATCACCGAGTCGTACTCGAGCAGATAGGCGAGGATGTCGTCGTCGGACAGGTCGTTGATGGCAACCACGTTGAGCCCCGAGTCGGGCCGGGTGGCGATGATGCGGAAGACCGCTCTCCCGATCCGCCCGAAACCGTTGATCGCGATGTTGGCCATGTTCATTCCCCTCCGTTGAGATAGGCGGCGACACTGGCGGTGACCTCGACCGCACGATTGGAGTAGCCCCAGCCGTTGTTGAACCAGGTGATCGTCTTGACCAGGCTGCCGCCTGTCACCATGGTGGCCAGGCTGTCGTAGACACCGGAGTGGGTGACCGACCTGACATCGGAGGAGACAATCGGGTCGGCGACGTACTCGATGATTCCCTGGTAGCTGCTCTCACACTCGGATCGAACCATCGAGTTGACGGTCTCGACGTCGGTGGCGTTCTCCACATCGACCACCATGTCCACCGTCGACCCGTCGACCACCGGGACGTTCAGCGCGACGACGGACAGCTTGTCCTGGAGCTCGGGCAGCACCTGAGTGATGATCTCGGCCGAGTTGGTCTCGGCAGGGATGATGTTCTCGCCCGCGGCCCGGCTGGTTCGGTAGGAGTCGGTGGGGACGTCGGCGAGCCGCCCGGCGTTGGACATCGCCTTCACCACGGTCATGAACACACGTTTGATCCCGAGCTGGTCGTTGATCGTCTTCAGGATCGGGGCGGCGGCGTTGGATGTGTTCGATCCGAGGGCGACCTGGTCGACGTCGGGTCCGAGGATCTCGTCGTTGATCCCCCGGAGGAGGAGGGGGATCTCGCCGGGGATCTCGGGGCTGGAGGTGAGGATGACCTTCTTCGCCCCGGCCTTGAGATGCTGGTCGAGAGATTCCTTGCTCCGATAGCGGGAGGTCGTCTCGAGGACGACATCGACTCCGAGCTCGCCCCAGTCGGCGTCTCCTGGCTCACGGGCGTTGAGGAAGGTCACGTCTTGGTCGCCGTAGGAGAGCACACCGTCGGCATAGGAGACCGGAGTTGGGAACCGGCCGTATATCGAATCGTACTTGAGGAGATAGGTCAGGGCTTCGGGATCGGCGATGTCGCTGATCGCCACCACGTCGAGGTCGGAGCGGTCGTGGAGGAGCCGCATCACGTTGCGGCCGATCCGTCCGAACCCCATGAGCCCGATTCGGGTTGTCGTCATCGATGACTTCCTTTCTGCTGAAAGCCGCTTGGCAGACCCCTTGGCGACCCGAACCCCACACGATAGGTTCGATCGCGGAGAGTGAGATGCTGATAGGGCTCGTGTTGAGCGCGGTTTGCCTGGTCGCTCCGGTCGACGGGCCGATCGTGGGGGATTATGCACCGGTCGGCTCCTATGGCGGTCATTGGGGGATCGACTACTCCGTCCCGGCGGGAACCGCGGTGCGCGCCCCGGCTTCGGGTCGGGTCACCTTCGCCGGCTCGGTGGCGGGAATGCGCTCGGTGACCATCGAACCGGTCGCGGGTTTCAAGGTCTCGGTGTCGTATCTGTCCGAGATCTCGGTGTCTTCGGGATCGGACATCGAGAGGGGCGAGGTAGTGGGCCGCTCGGGCTCGCCCCACGGCCAGGAAGGGGTGCACATGTCCACCAGGATCGACGGCGAGTACGTCGACCCCGAATCCCAGCTCGGATGCCGCGACACAGACATCACCCGGGCCTTGCGTCTGGTGACGCCGCCAGCCCCCTATGCTCGCCAACGTGCGCACAGGGATCCTGGGCGGGACCTTCGACCCGATACACATCGCCCATCTTCACGCCGGAGAGACCGCGCTTCACGGCGCCGTCCTCGATCGGGTGCTGTTCATGCCCGCCGGCGAACCGTGGCAGAAGGAGGGTCGGGCCTTATCCCCGGCCGCTCAGCGACTGGAGATGACCCGGCTGGCCATCGAGGGGGTCGACGGCTTCGAGATCGACGAGCGTGAGATACGACGGGACGGTCCCACCTACACCATCGACACCCTCAACTCGTTTCCCCGCGAGGAGGACCTGTTCCTGATCCTGGGCGCCGACGCCGCCGTTGGCTTGCACACCTGGCATCGCTGGGAGGAGGTAGTCGATCGGGCGGGAATCCTGGTGGTGCCGAGACCAGGAACCGTCCCGGCCGGCGTCTCGGAGTCGGTGCCGGCCGCAATGTTTCTCGACATGGCTGCACTCGATGTCAGCGCCACCACGATCCGGGCAATGGCCGCAGCCGGCCGGCCGTATCGCTTCCTGGTACCGGCCAGGGTGCACGCTTACATCGAGACGAACGGTCTCTACACGCAGCCCGAATCAGGCGATAGGGTGGTGGACGCAAACGAGCAGGAGGAATCCCCGTAGACAGCGGTAGAGAACAGGCCCGGGTGGCGGCGGACGCCATCTTCAGCAAAAAGGGCATGGACATCGTGTTGCTCGACGTAGAGGGGCTGTTCGTTCTCACCGACGTCTTCGTCATCGCCACGGGGACCTCGCGCCCCCACGTCCAGTCGTTGGCCGAGCACGTGGAGGAGAGGATGCACGAAGAGCTCGGGCTCAAGCCTCTGCGCAACGAGGGCAAGACCGAGGCGGAGTGGATCCTCCTCGACTTCGGGGATGTAATCGTCCATTTGTTCCAAGCGGCGCCGCGAGAGTTCTACGGTCTGGAGAGGCTCTGGGCCGACGCCGAGAAGGTGGACTGGGTGGAGCCAGTCGTCGCCGACGGGTGACGATTCAGCGTTGGGAGCCCTCAGGCAATAAAATGCCGTTTCCCACTAAGGGGCTGTAGCTCAGCCTGGCAGAGCACTTGACTGGCAGTCAAGGGGTCAGGGGTTCAAATCCCCTCAGCTCCACGAGGAATCAACCCCGGCCAGCTTCTGGGCCGCTCTGAGCGAGACTGGACGGGCAGGCCCCGTGGGATCGACCCGATCGACCAGCAATCTGCGGTTTGGCGGGGTCATCGGCGGGGAATGTCTAGCACCACGTCGCTCAGGAGGGACCCCGACTCATGTATGTATTCGCCCAAGTCGATCTAGGAGAGACGCTCGGGAACGCCTGGGCTCGGGTGGTAGAACTGACCCCCCAGATTGTCCTCTTCCTGATCATTCTGATCGCCGGGTGGTTCGTGGCCAAGCTCATTGCGCGACTTCTCGACACTGTATTGGAGAAGGTCGGCTTCGACCGATGGGTCGAGCGCGGCGGTGTGCGCACAGCCTTGGGTCATACCACCTATGACGCCAGCGACCTGTTGTCCAAGATCGTCTTCTATGCCCTGTTCCTGATCGTCCTGCAACTGGCTTTCGGGGTCTTCGGGGAGAATGCGGTGTCGGACCTGATCGATGGAATAGTCGCTTACCTGCCCAACATATTCGTGGCCATCCTCATCATGGTGGTGGCTGCTTATTTGGCGGCCGGGGTACGGGACATCGTGCGGGGGGCCATCGGTGGGACCCAGTACGGCAATTTCCTCGCCACCGGCGCTTATGCCGCGGTGCTGGTCATCGGCGTGTTCGCCGCCCTCGACCAGTTGCGCATCGCACCCAGTATCACCACCGGCCTGTTCTATGCCCTACTGGCCATCGTCGCAGGGTCTGCCATCGTCGCCATCGGCGGCGGCGGCATCGTTCCGATGAGGGGCCGGGTTGAGCGGTGGTTGAGTTCGGTCGAGAGCGACATGGCCCGGGCCGACGTCTCTCGAGCATCTGAGGCAACCCGACCTATCGAAGCGGAGCCAGGCCGGCCCGAGGATGAGGCTCTCAACAGGCCAGATCGCTGAGCGGCCCGGAAGGTCACAGGCGCCGCGGGATGTGACCTCCGAGACGGCGTGAAGCCGCCGGGAAACCACTGGTAAGGCGAGCCCGCCGAAATTCCAGCAATCCAGGTTTCGCCCGCCGTTAGCGTGCAGCCGTTGTGCGCCGGATCGTTGATGCCGTAGCCCCAAGTCGTCTCGGGCGGGACTTCCGATGGCTCTTCGCCGCATCCTGGACCACGAACGTCGGCGACGGCATAGCAGTGGCCGCAGGACCTCTCCTGATGGCGGCCCAAACCCGCGATCCCGGGCTGGTGGCCTTGGCACTGCTCATGCAACGGCTTCCATACCTTCTTTTCGGCCTCTACGTCGGAGTGCTGGCCGATCGAGTCAACCGACGACGGGTCATGATCGTGGTCAACATCCTCCGTGCCGTGGTGGTTTGCGCCCTGGCAGTGACCGTCGCCACCGGACGGGCCAACGTGGTCGTCGTTCTCACCACTCTCTTCATCCTGGGCACCGCCGAGGTCTTTGCTGACATCACCACCTCGACCCTTCTCCCGATGCTTGTGGTCAAGCCGGACCTGGGAGTGGCGAATGCCCGGATCGTGTCCGGATTCATCACCGCCAACCAGCTTGTCGGGCCTGCTATCGGTGCCTTCCTGTTCGCAGTCGGGATGGCCGTGCCCTTTGGTGCCCAGGCCGTGTGCATGGCGCTGGGAGCGGTGCTCATCTCCCGCATCGCCCGAACTCCACAAGTGAAGGCAGGCGAGCCCTCCCGCCTCGGGCGCGATCTGAAGGAAGGGTTCCGCTGGCTGTGGAACTATGCCCCGCTCCGCACCTTGGCAATCACCGTCTTCGTGTTCAACATCACCTTCGGTGCCGCGTGGTCTGTTCTGGTCCTGATCGCAATCGAACGCCTCCAGGTTGGCGAAGTGGGCTACGGGCTGATGATCACGGTCGGTGCCATTGGAGGGCTCCTGGGTGCGGCGGCCTATGGCGCGCTGGAGTCGAGGTTCAGTCTGGCCGACATCATGCGGGCTGGACTTGTCGTTGAATGCCTCACCCACCTGACCCTGGCAACCACCACAACACCGGCGGTGGGTATGACCATCCTGTTTCTCTTCGGTGCCCACAACTCGATCTGGAGAACGACGACCACGACTATCCGCCAACGGGCCGTGCCCACCGAGTTTCAGGGGCGTGTCAGCAGTCTCAACCAGCTCGGCTCTTATGGAGGGTTGGTGGCGGGAGCCGCATTGGGCGGCGCTATCGCTGGTAGATGGGGAGTCACCGGGCCCTTCTGGTTCGCCTTCATCGGATCGGTGATCATTCTCGCCCTTATCTGGCGTGAACTGGCCCACATCGCCGACGTCGGAGACGAGCTCTGAGCCCTCCTCTGCTTCGGGTGGGTTTGCCCGGTCCCTTAAGCGGGCATGCCCGGGCGCGGGGACTGATCTGGGCATTTCTTGGGCGCCTCACCCCACCTTCGCCGTTTATGGCAGATCTCGCAGAGGCCCGTAGTTGGATCTTTGGATGCGCTCGGCGCCCAGGCGAAGAGTGACGTTCCGGACCATCGGGGCCAGGTTTCTCGTTCGGTCGCGGCGATGGGTCTGCTCACGCACCCACGTCACGCGCGCCCTGCGCCGGTGCTCGTAGTCGGCCAGCGCCTGGTCCAGGGGCACTTCGCTGAGCATCGCTGCCAAAACCAGGGCGTCCTCGACCGCCATCGCCGCGCCCTGGGCCATATTTGGCGAGGTGGCGTGGGCCGCGTCGCCGATGAGCACGACGTGGCCGGCTACCCAGGTCGGTGACACGACCTCCTCGATGGGCGCGAAGTACACCTCCGTCGCCTGGTCGAGCAAGCGTGGGACGGGGTCGGCGAAGTCGGCGAACGACTCGCGCCAGTCCTGGCTCCCGGCGCCCGCAGGGTCGTCTGTGTTGATGTCTGCGTAGCAGTAGACGACGCCCCCGCCCAATGCGACCGTGAGGAACGTGCGGCCTCGGCCCAGCATCGCCGTCCACTCGGTGCGGTCGGGGTAGTCGTTGACGA
>Ga0299914_10004503_pt1 | contig 10048 bp, 7 predicted proteins | sample RVTome_10_FD_201361 | JGI IMG/M metagenome (GOLD analysis project Ga0299914, IMG submission 201361) | Soil microbial communities from uranium-contaminated site in the Upper Colorado River Basin, Wyoming, United States - RVT153D57 (version 2) ... | reverse complement strand
GACGACCTCGGGCTGAAGGACGGGGGCGAGCAGACGCACCGACATCAGGGTGTCGCGCCCGAAATAGGTGTTGAAGCGCCATGACCCGGCGCAAAGCTTCTCCTCGTAGCTCAGAAAGGTGAGCGCGTTTCTGAGCCATGGGTCCTGCGCTGCGTCGTCAGTCAGAAGACGGTCCTCGGTTACCGGCGTGAGCGGTGTGTCGCCAGTGAGCGTGGTGACACGGAGGCGCAGCGCGCCGTCGGGACCAGGAACGAAGGTGACGGGGATGCCGGCGCCGCCGGAGACGCGACCATCGAGCACCTCGACCGCGAGCCGGTAGCCACCGCCCCCGTCGAGACGCCGGCGATCCCAGACGGCCGAAGCGGCGCCGACCGTCGGCGCGACGGCGATTTCCGGCGGTACGCCCCTGTTGTATTCGTAGTCGCGGATCACCCGAACATTGCTCAGGACCGCCTGCTCCACCGTGATGGGGCCGCCTTCGGCCGACAGTTCCGCGGCGATGCCGTGACGCTGGGCGCCATCCGGCAAAGTTTCAGAAGCCGCCTCGATCTCGATCTCGGGCGACCACTCGAGGGGCACTCCCGCCGAGAACCAGAGCGCGACCCCACTGTTGCCGGCGGGAAAGACCACCAGGAAGCGGGGCGTGTCACCCGAACGCAGGACCATGTGCGCCGCGACGGAGCCAGCGCGATAGAATTCATTGAGCGTACGGTCCTGGGTGACGGAAAAGCGAAGGGCGTCAGCCGCCTTGGCGGCGGCCGCCGCGCCGATGGCCAAGGCCGACAAGACTGCAGCCGCAGCAACCTTGCCGACCCGGCGCATCCGATCGGGAACGGCGCTAGCCGACCGACAGTCCCCGACGATGGACATGCCTGCCTCCTCCCAGCATGCGCCTCCAACCCAAAGAGCTTGCCGCAGCGCCCTCCTGACCCGTGTTACCGAAAACCGGTCCGCAAATCGAGGACTCGAACTGGCCACTCCGGCTGGTCTCGCGAGTCACATCCCGTCCTGCTCTTAGCTGCCAAGCACGCGCCGAGCGCGCCGGCTGTGGCGGCCACCGAAGATGCTTCGCGTTTCGTATGTCGCGCGGTCTCGTGGACCATTTCGGTGAGGGCGGGGAACCAGGCCATCCGCAAGATAGCGTAGTCGGAAAAGCACGCGCTCCATCTGGCACTGTGCAAGCCAGCGAGAGAGGTCTGAGCGAACCAGCGGGGGAGGAAATCGATCTCCTGCGTGCCGCGTTGCCAGCAGCGGGACAGGGGCCCTTCAACGGCCATATAGATGAGTTCCGCATGTCACACGTCCAGCATTCCGGGCTGGAGAGACCGCCTGGAACGACATGAGCAGCCCCGGTGCGTTCGCAGCGGCGCGGGCCGAAGAACAGGAAGGTGGGAGGGCGAGTCGCCACCGTTCGCAGGCGGTGGTGTGGTCGTCTGCCTTAGGGGTGAGGGCGAGCGTCTGGTGCAGGACCTGCTTCGTGAGGGCGGCAGCCCAGGCGGTCAGCTGTCCCCCCGCGGGCTGGCGCAATGCACCGCACGCACCTTCTTGGGGTCGCCTCCAGCGAGCTTCGATCGACGAGGCGCTCGCACGAACGCTATGGCAGGTGCGATGGCGTCTGCCGGAATGCTACCGGGCGGCAAGAGGCAAGGCGCCCCGGGGTGTCCATCTTCGAGGTTCCAGCGCCGTCCGGGCGCCCCTTGGTCCCCTTGCAGTTAATTGCACGCGGCAGGTCGTCCTGAACAACGTTCGAGGCGCGTTCGGCTGAGGCGACTCCCCCGCTTAACGCTCACGCCCCATCAAAAAAATTCTGGGCGGGGTTGGTCGATGCGCGATCGGGTGCTCGGTGTGCCGGCCTTGCTTCTTCCGTAGGGCCAGATCGGATACCTCTAGTCTAGGTGCTCGGTCGCGTGCTCACCACCGCGGAGCGGCGCATCTCGTCCTGGCACCGATTCGCCGCCGAGCGTTGTCCCTCGCGCACAAGCCCGACATATCCGGCCTGGGGCGCTAGCCAAGCATGGGATGGACCAGCAGTTCGCCCGCCAGGTCATGCTGCACGTGCAAACCGCTGCCGATCTGCACCCGGCCGCGGGTGCTGATCAAGGGCAAGCGCACCTGATGACGGAGTTCCAGGGCGCGGTGGACGCGACCTTCGCCGCGTTCGGGATCGACGCCGTCTACACGCCGGCGGGCGGCGAGCCAGTCTCGGTACGGGTGATCGCTAAGCGCCCGGACACGATCGTCGGCTTCGGGGAGACCCGCGTTCATGCCGAGACGGCGACGGTCGAGCTGCAGGCCAGCGACATAGCGAGTCCGCGGCCCGATGATCAGCTCACGGTCGGCGGCGAGACCTTCGTCGTGCAGGGCGAGCCCGAGCGGCGCGATCCTGATTGGCTCGTCTGGAGCCTCGATGTGCGACCAAGTTGATCGATCAGGGTTCGCTCTTTCGTGCAGAGCCCATCATCGGATCAAAGGTGTAAAGCCGCGGCAGCGCGACCGCCAGAATGATTGCCACGGCAATGGCAACAGCCGAGCGCCCTGGCGCTCCCTAGACCTAGATGCGCCCTCTCTCGCAACACACCGTTGAAGGCGCTAGAATACCCCGTCGGCTTGCGCCTCAGGGGTCAGGGTCTGCCAGGCTGCAAGCGGGAACAGGGAGTACCGTTCCATGATTGACCAATCCATGACAGTCCGTGGGCTCGCGCTCAGCGCCGCCGTAGCCTTCGGCGTCCACAGCACCACCCCGGCGGTGGCGGCATCCGTCCCGGAGTCGGAGGATCCGATCATCATTGGCAAGCTGGACTGGGTCGGCCAGGAGATCACGGCGGAAGTCGCCGGCGAAATCCTGCGGCGCATGGGCTACAATGTCGATTTCGTGCAGACCACCCAAGTACCGCTGTTCCAGGCGGTCGCCGACGGCGAGATCTCGGTCTATCTCGAGAACTGGAACCAGGTATCGAAGAAATACTACGACGAATACACCGCTGACGGACGGATCGAACCGCTCGGCGAGACCGGGCTGCAGGGGTCGGAGGGCTGGTACTATCCGGAGTACGTCGAGGAGATGTGCCCTGGCCTGCCGGTCTGGACAGCGCTCAAGGAATGCGCCGAGATCTTCGCGACCCCGGACACCGCCCCCGCGGGGCGGCTCCTCGACTACCCGGCGGAATGGTCGCCGGACACGCCGCAGTGGATCGAGGCCCTGGGCCTCGACTTCGTGCCGGTGCCGTCCGGCGGCGAGGGCGCGACCGCGGCGGAGGTGCGCTCGGCCGTAGCCCGCCAGGAGCCGATCCTCCTGCAGTGGTGGGAGCCGACCTGGCTCGCCAGCGTCCACGACCTGAAGCGCGTCGTCCTCGATGACGCGGGCGAGGCATGTGAGGAGGCGAAGGCGGCCGGGATCACGACCAAGAAGGCCTTCGACTGCGAGGCTGCGGGCATCGAGATCGTCAAGTTTGCTTGGCCGGGCCTCAAGGACAAGTGGCCGGCGGCCTACAACTTCCTCAAGGCGTACCAGATGACCAACGAGCACCAGGGCCCGATGGCCATGGCGGTCGAGGTCGAGGGACAGAAGGTCGCCGATGTCGCCAAGGCATGGGTGGACGAGAACGAGGCGGTCTGGAAGCCTTGGGTCGAGCAGGCGACGCAGTAGCTCTCCCGCGTGCGGGAGACTTTACAGCCGCACCCGCGGCCCCGACTGAGACGGGGCGGACGGCCGCCACGTCGCGCCTGAGCTGCAGCCACCTGTGGAAGGTCTTTGGCCCGGACAGCAGCGAAGCCCTGCGCCGCGCCAGGGAGGCAGGCCGCGATGTCGCGGAGGTGATTGAGCGGCTCAGGGGGGCCGGGCACGTGCCGGCGGTCTGCGACGTGAGCTTCGCGGTCCAGCGCGGCGAGATCTTCGTAATCATGGGGCTTTCGGGCTCCGGCAAGTCCACGATCGTGCGCTGCCTCTCGCGCCTGATCGAGCCAACCGAGGGCGAGGTGGTGATCGACGGCGAGGATCTTCTCAAGCTCAGGGAGCCCGAGCTGATCGAGCTGCGCCGGCACAGGATGGGCATGGTGTTCCAGAATTTCGGCCTCCTGCCGCATCTCAACGTGCTGGAGAACGTCGCCTATCCCCTGCGGGTCCAGGGCGTGCCGCGGGCGGAGCGCGAGCGCCAGGCGCGCGCGATGATCGAGCTCGTGGGTCTGGGCGGCCGCGAGAGGAGCGCGCCGCGCGAGCTGTCCGGCGGCATGCAGCAGCGGGTCGGCATTGCCCGAAGCCTCGCCGTGAAGCCCGACGTCTGGTTCCTCGATGAGCCGTTCTCGGCACTCGACCCTTTGATCCGACGCCAGATGCAGGATGAGTTCCTGCGCCTCCAGGCCAAGCTCCAAAAGACCATCCTCTTCATCACGCACGACTTCCTCGAGGCGCTCAAGCTCGCGGACCGGATCGCCATCATGCGCCGCGGCCGCTTCGTGCAGGTAGGCACCGGCGCCGACCTGGTGCTCAGCCCGGTCGACGACTACGTCGCCGACTTCACCCGCGATGTGCCGCGCGACAAGGTGGTGACCGCCGGCAGCATAGCTGAGCCGACCAGCGACCGGCTCGACTGCGCGCAGCCGGTTCCGGCCGAGGCGACGCTCGACGTGGTGATGCAGCTCCTTGCCGAGCGCCGGGCGCCGGTTGCGGTCGCCGGCAGCGACGGGGAAATCATTGGCCGGATCACGGCCGAGGGCGTGGTCGCGGCGCTGGCGGCGGGCGGGACCCCGCAGCCGTGAGCGTCGGCATCGAGCGCGGCATCCCCCTCGGCCGGCCGGCCACGATCGACCGCGAAGCCTCGCTCTGGCTCGCTGCGGTGGCGGCCATCGTCGTGCTCCTGGCGCTCAAGGGCGCGGGGCTGCTGGCACCCTCGCCGCCGACGCCTCTGCTGCCGGTGGCCGAGGGGATTTCTGCCGCGATGGCCTGGTTCACCCAGCAGTTCCGCGACCTCTTTCGGGCGATCAGCTGGCTCGTCGACTGGCCCTTCGGCTGGATCCGCTCGGCGCTCTTGTGGATTCCCTGGCCGGCGATCGTGCTCATTTGCGCAGCCCTGGGGTATCTCGCAAGCGGCTGGCGTCTGGCGGCGTTCTGCACCGGGGCGCTGATGTACATCGTGATCACCGGCTACTGGGAGAAGACCGCCCTGACGCTCGCGGCGATCCTGGTGGCCCTGCCGCTGTCGGTGGCCCTGGGCCTCCTCATCGGCATCTGGGGCTTCCGGTCGCGGCCGGCGCGGCGGGTGATCGAGCCGGCCCTCGACCTGATGCAGACCATCCCGACCTTCGCCTACCTCATTCCGATCATCGTGCTCTTCGGCATCGGGCCGGTGGTCGGCATGACAGCGAGCGCCATCTATGCGATCCCGCCGATGGTGCGCAACGTCATGCTCGCCTTGGAGCGCGTGCCGCCGGAGATCGTCGAATCGGGTCTCATGTCGGGCTCGAACCGCCGCCAGCTCCTGTGGTGGGTTCAGGTCCCCTCGGGCCTGCCGACCATCCTGATCGGCGTCAACCAGACGGTGATGGCGGGGCTCAGCATGGTCGTCATCGCGGCCATGGTCGGCGGCGTCGACGACATCGGCCTCGAGGTGTTCAACACCATGAAGCAGGCAAAATTCGGCCAGAGCCTCCTCGCCGGCCTGGTGATCGCGCTGCTTGCGATGATCACCGACCGGATCAGCCGCGGCTTCGCCTACCGACGCCAGGGCTCGCCCCGCGATCGCGCCGTCGAGCGGCAGGTCGTGGGCGCGCTCGCGGCCGCGGCGATGCTGGTCATCGTGCTGGCCGAGTTTCTACCGTCGCTCCGCAGCTGGCCGGAGGCGTGGGTGCTCTATCCGGCGGCAGCGATGAACGACGCGCTCGAGGGGTTCACCCGCATCGCTTTCCCCGTCACGTCGGCCATGAAGGCGTGGGCCGTGTACTACCTCATGCTGCCGCTCAAGGTCGGCCTCGCCGACAGCGTCCGGCCGAGCTTCTGGGGCTTCGAGATGAGCTTCACCGTGAGCCTCGTGTATAGCCTGCTGGTGACCGGGCTGGGCGCGCTGGCGGCGCGCGCCTGGGGCTGGCGGGGCGCGCTCGGCACCGCCATCTTGGCCATGTTCTACTACTTCGGGACCACCGGTCTGCCTTGGCCGGTGGTCATGCTGGTCGCGGCGCTGCTCGCCTGGCAGGCGGGTGGCTGGCGGGTCTGCCTGCTCGCTCTCGTGGGCTTCTCCTTTATCCTGCTCACCGGCATGTGGGGCGAGGCCATGGTGTCGGTGCAGCTGACCGCGGTCGGCGTGCTCCTCTCGTTCCTGCTCGGCGCCGGCCTCGGCGTCTGGGCGTCGCTCAGCGACCGCGCCTCGGGCCTGCTCAGGCCGGTCTGCGACACGCTCCAGACCATGCCGATCTTCGTCTTCCTGATCCCGGCGATCATGGTCTTCCTGGTCGGCGAGTTCACGGCGCTGATCGCCATCGTCATGTATGCCGTGGTGCCGTCGATCCGCTACACCGAGCATGGCCTCCGGACCGTGCCGGCCGAGGTGGTCGAGGCGGCGCGGGCCATGGGCACCACCAAGTCCCAGCTGCTCTGGCAGGTGAAGCTGCCGCTGGCACTGCCGGAGATCATGCTGGGGCTCAACCAGACCATCATGATGGCGCTCGCGATGGTCGTGGTCGCGGCGCTGGTCGGCGCGCGCGGCCTCGGTCAGGAGGTCATGGTCGCCCTCAACCAGGCCAACACCGGCAAGGGGCTGGTCGCGGGGCTGTGCATCGCGGTGCTGGCGATCGTCACCGACCGGATCATCCAGTCGTGGAGCGCCAGCCGCAAGAAGGCGCTCGGCCTTGCCTGAGGAGCGGCGCGCATGAAGGTCGCCGCAATCGAGACTTTCCCGCTCGCCGCCGAAGGCGAGCGGGGCTCTTATGGCGCGCCCTATGGCTTCGTCGTCAAGGTGGTGAGCGACGACGGGCTGGTCGGCTATGGCGAGACCGACAGCATGCCGAGCGTGGTCGAGGCGGTGATCCGGGCACCGTTCCTCAACGACCTGATGAGCGGGCTCGCCTATGTCCTGATCGGCCACGACGCAGAACCGGGGGCGGCCTGGCGCCGCATGGCGCAGGCGACCCTGAACTACGGCCGCGACGGCCCGACCCGCCACGCCATGGCGGCGATCGACATCGCGCTGTGGGACCTCGAGGGCAAGACGGAACGCAAGCCGGTGCATGCGCTCCTGGGCGGCGCCCGACGCGAGCGGGTCCGCGCCTACGCAAGCCACCCGCTCGGCCGCTCGCTCGGCGAGACGGCCGATGCCGCCCGGAGGCTCGTCGCCCAAGGGTTTACGGCGGTGAAGTTCGGCTGGCACCCGCTGGGCCCGGATGCCGAGGCTGACGAGGCGATCGTGCGAACCCTGCGCGAGGCGATCGGGCCGGATCGCGACCTGCTGATCGACGCCGGCATGGCCTGGGACGTGCCGACCGCGATCGCCCGGTGCGAGCGCTTCGCGCCCTATCGCCTGTTCTGGCTGGAGGAGCCGCTCCAGGCCTACGACGTCGCCGGTTACACTGCGCTCGCCGCGGCCACCCAGACCCCGATCGCCGGTGGCGAGATGGCCGCCTCGTACGCGGAGCTCTCCCGGCTCGTCGAGGCGCGCGGCGTCGATGTTCTGCAGGTCGACGTCTCGCGCACCGGCCTCACGGAAGCCATGCGGGTCGCTGCGCTGGCCGAGCGCTTCGGCGTGCCGTGCGTCAACCACACCTACTCGTACCTCCTGAACGCCGCGGCTTCCCTCCACTTTATGGCCGCGGTTCACGAGACGGCGCTCTACGAGCATCAGGCGGCGCCGAACCAGATGCGCGATCGCCTCGACCAGGGCCAGCTCGCGCCGCGCGACGGCTGGGTCACGGTGCCCTCAGGACCGGGGCTCGGCGTCGAGGTGGACGAAGAGGCCCTGCGGTTCTTCAGGACCCCGGCTGCCGAATGAGACGCGGGAAAGCGCCCGAAGCCCGATCAAGGCTTGACAGGCGAAGCGTCCTGAGACACGGCCGTGACGCATGACCGTTGCCGCACGGCAGATGCTCTCACCGGCCAAGTGTCCATGAGCGAGCGATATCTCGCCGGCCGGACCGCCTGGGTGACCGGCGGTGCCTCGGGGATGGGGCGGGCGACCGCGTTGCGGCTCGCCCGCGCGGGTGCCGACGTCGCCATCGGCTCGCTCGTGCAGAGCCAGCGCGGGGTTGCACTCCAGGACCAGAACGTGCACACCCCGGCCGACCAGAGCCTCCTCGAGACCAGGACCGCGCTCGAGGCGCACGGTGCAAGCGCGCTCGCGATGCCGCTCGACGTGTGCTCCGACGACTCGGTCGAGGCGTGCTTTGCCGCAATCGTCGAGCGGTTCGGGAAGGTCGACATCCTGATCAACGCCGCCGGCACCTCGGCCAGGAAGCTGATGGTCGATCACCCCGACGACATCTGGCACCGCGTCATCGACACCAATCTCAACGGCCCCTACCGCACCATCAAGCGCTGCTTCCCCGGCATGGTCGAGCGGCGCTGGGGCCGGATCGTCAACTTCGCCTCGACGGCGGCCAGGGTCGGCTACGTGCGCCACAGCGCGTATTGCGCCTCCAAGGCGGGCCTGCTGGGCCTCACCCGCTGCGTCGCGCTCGAGGGCGCGCCCTGGGGCGTCAGCTGCAACGCGGTGAATCCCGGCTGGGTCGCGACCGACAGCAACTATTCGGCCTGCCGGCAGGAGATCGAGATCGCCGGGCTCGACATCTCGGTCGAGGAGTACCGCGCCCGGGTCGCGGACGGCCTGCCGCAGAAGCGCTTTCTCGATCCCGACGAGGTGGCGGCCCTGGTGGCCTTCCTGTGCCGGGACGAGTCGTTCGGGATCAACGCCGAAAGCATCACCATCGCCATGGGGTCGCTATGGTAGGAGCGCGTTCGCCCGAGCTTGCGTTCTGGCTGGAGACGCCCAACGTGCCGGCGTGCGAGATCGCGGCGCTGCTGGGCTACCGGATCGTGGTGCTCGACATGGAGCACGGCGTCTTCGGGCCTGAGGCGTGCGACGCCATGGTCGCCCACTGCCGCGCCGCCGGGCTTACCGTCTACGTGCGCGTCGCCGCCGCCGAGCGGCTGCTCGTCCAGCAGGCCCTGGACTACGGGGCCGACGGCGTGATGCTGCCGCAGATCACCGGCGCCGCCCATGCCGCCGAGGTCTGTGCTTACGCCAAATATCCGCCGCTCGGCACCCGCGGAGTGGGCTACAACCGGACGATGAGATACGGCGTCAACGACCATACCGATGACGCCTTCTTCGCCGCGGAGAACGGGCGCGTGGTCTGCCACGCGATGATCGAGACGCCCGGCGCGCTCGACGACGTGGACGTGATCCTCGCCCTCGAGACGGTCGACGGCGTGTTCATCGGGCCGTCGGATCTCTCCATGACGCGCGGGCGCGGCGCCTTCAGGTTCACGGCTGACGACCAGGCGGATCTTCGCCTCGTCGCGGCCGCGGCGCGACGGGCGGGCAAAATGCTGGGCCTGCCGGCGCCGGGGCCCGCAGCGTACGCCTTGGCGGTCGCGGAGGGCGCCGGTTACGTTACCGTGTGCGACGATCTCACGGCGCTCCGGCTGGGTTTCGCCCAAGGGCTCGAGGTGGCCAAGCAGGCGACGGGCCGATGAGCGAGCGCTTCCTCGCCGGGCGCAGGGTCTGGGTCACCGGCGGCGTGACCGGCATCGGCCGCGCGATTGCGCTGGCGCTCGCCGACGCCGGGGCGGACGTCGCCATCGGCTCGCTCCCGGCGGACGGGAATTTGCCCGATGCGGCCTACGCCGCAAGGCCGAGCAGGACCGGGATAGAGGAGACCGCCGAGGCCATCCGAAGCTACGGCGTGCGGTGCTTCGCGATGGGCTTCGATCTGCGCGACGATGCCTCGGTCGATGCGTTCTACGCCCAAGCCAAGGATGCGCTCGGGCCATTCGACATCCTGATCAATGCTGCCGGGATCTCGGCCCAGGAAGAAATGAGCGGCCACCGGGACGAGACCTGGGCCG
>Ga0299914_10004502_pt1 | contig 10048 bp, 11 predicted proteins | sample RVTome_10_FD_201361 | JGI IMG/M metagenome (GOLD analysis project Ga0299914, IMG submission 201361) | Soil microbial communities from uranium-contaminated site in the Upper Colorado River Basin, Wyoming, United States - RVT153D57 (version 2) ... | reverse complement strand
ACACAGCAAGTGAAACCAAACTGAGCAAGATAAAAGCGGTCGAGGTTGAGGGCGTCATCAGCAGCGTCGGACAGCGCACTGTAACATTTCAGGTCGAGCGCAAAGGGAAAGTCCGCGAAGAGGTGGTTGGAGTCGACGACAAGACTAATATCGAGAAACGCGGCAGCAGAGTTAAGCTCGGAGACTTGCAAGCGGCCGACAAAGCGCTCATCAATTACGAACCGGAGGCCTATACTCCCGCCAAAGCGATTAAGGTCATCGGACAGGGTAAGATACAGAAAGTCGGCGGCGGCGACTAACGGCGATAGCGATCGCGACGATCACCGCCGATTACGTTGATTTCAATACCCGTTTCATTCCTTAAGACGCGCAGCGAGATTCGTTCTCCTGTCCGTTTCTTCCAGAGTTCCTGGTAGAGTTGTCGGCGGGATCGGATTTGGGCTCGTTCCACCTCAAGAATGATGTCTCCTTCCTTTAGACCGCTCTGATCGGCCGGACCTCCTGGGACAATGCCGCCTATCACAATATGGCCGGCAAATAGCTGGGGGTAGAAACCCAGCCATGGTCGATTGCTTGTCAGGCGATGTTGTTTGAACGCCGTTTCGTTCGCTGAGTAATAGTCGATTGGGATGGCCAGTGAAAATTTGCCGACTTCGGCCAAATTGAGAGAAACCACACCCATCAGTTCGGCTTTAAAATTCGCCAGTGTGCCGCCGCCAAATCCGGGATTCGGTGCTGTCACGCGGATAGTCCGGTCGAGCATATATTCCCAATGGCCGTCGTACGGATCCAATGAAGTGACATAGCCGCCGCTCACTTTGCGCTCGTTGTTTCCACTGCTGGCGACAATCAAACTCGCCTGACCCAAAACCGCCGCGTCTGCAGCAGGCTTGAGAAACGGCAGTCCGCGGGCTGGGATTTTCAAAAGGGCGACGCCGCTGTCCAGGTCCTGTTCGACAATGTCAGCCGAATAATGCTCGCCGTCGGCAAGAGTCGCAGTAATCGAGGAAGCTCCGGTGACCACGTAGTTAACCGTTAGTATGTATCCGTCTGGATCGACGATGGTCCCAGATCCAGTGCGTTCGGAGCCTAAATTCCGGGTCGATGGATGGTCTTCGGGAACCAATACTTGGAGGTCTACCGTTGTTGGAATGATTGCGTGAATTAAGCCGAGATGGCCGTTCAATTTTTGCTCCTTAAGTAAGGGTTAGAAACTCGCTTCATAGCGGCGGCGCCCGTCTGAAACGCTCTTGCCGCATAATTTTGGGTATGCGCATGCCAGGACATACCTGTCGCTCCGATCGAGCTTCCCGTTCTGCGGAAAGTTGAAACGCCAGAGTCATCTTTGCGATCGTGATTTGCCGCTGGCGAGAATACGAAGATAGAAAACCGTTAACAAAAACGACTGCAATACTCAAGCGAGAGGCAAAGACAGCCGCCGGCTCCGCGATCGGGCTCTGAGCATCCAAAGGTCGGCAGGAATTTTGATGTGGTCGTTCGGAAGTCGTTAATATTCAGAGCTTTTTTGGCATGAAGGAGCTGCAGCGTGCTTGACAATAAAGCAAAATCTCATATAGTCATTACCACCCGAAACTTTCCCAACCCTCGACCATGAAAATTCCAATCGAGCAGATTACTCAAACTCCGAAGGAGACTCGTTTTTCTGAAAAGATCGAGGCCTTAAACGCGCTTTTTGCAAAGCGAAAGTACCGTGACTTCCAATTTCCATCAGTGCTTGATGGTCAGCTGGTCTACTACAGGTCTGGGGTTGAGATTTTCTTTCATGGCTCATTCGCTGGAAACCTGGAAGGCTGCTGCAGCCGGTGTTTGACGACCTACTCCTTTCGAGTCGAGAAGGAATTCGATTTGGTTCTGGTTCCGAAACCATCCCGGCCTGAAGGAAAGGTTGAGGAACTGAAGCGGGAAGAACTCGGCTTGAGTTTTTACAGCGGGGATTTGATTGAACTCGCGCCATTGATCGAAGAGCAAGTGCTCCTTGCCTTACCAACCCGTCCGCTCTGCCGTGAAGATTGCAGGGGACTGTGCGGCGGCTGTGGTGTCAACCTCAATACCGAAATTTGCATCTGCGATCCCGCTGCGGCGTCCGATTCGCGCATGGCGATTTTTCGTACGCTAAAAATCAACCGTTAGCCGTTAGAGCTAGTAATCACAAAATCGGATCTGCCTTAGTGGCAGAGAAAGTAGGACCAACGAATGCCGGTACCAAAGAGACGAACTTCGAAGCGGGTCAAAAACCAGCGGCGATCGCATGATGCGCTGACCCAACCTCAATGGAGCACCTGTTCCCAGTGCGGGGAAACCGTCCTGCCTCACCGCGCTTGCCGCCACTGTGGCTTCTATCGCGGCCGCGCGGTTATCAAAGTCGACGAGAGCTGACGTATCTGTCATCGGCCATGGCGAAAATCGCAGTCGACGCAATGGGGGGGGATCACGCTCCCGCAGTTGTGGTTGAAGGCGCTTTGCTCGCAGCCCAGGAACTCTCCGCAGACGTCGTTCTCGTCGGACCCAAAGACGCTATCCATCGGGAGTTGGCGCGATTGGCCGCCGAACGATTTCCCGCTGTAGCCACTGTTTCAGCCTCCCAAGTAGTGAACATGGATGAATCGCCGAGCACCGCGCTCAGGAAGAAAGACTCATCCATGAAAGTCGCCTTTGAGTTGATGAAGCGCGGCGAAGTTCAGGCGGTCGTTAGCGCCGGAAACTCGGGTGCGATGATGGCTATCGGCATGCTCGTCATGGGAACCCTGCCTCAGGTAGCCCGTCCGGCAATTCTTGCTGTTGTACCCGGTGCAGCCAAGGGCACCGTGATTATCGATGCGGGTGCAAACGTCGACTGCAAGCCGCGCCAATTATTACAGTTCGGCATCATGGGATCAGTTTATGCCGAACACGCACTCGGGATCGCCAATCCAAAAGTGGGCATACTGAGCAATGGCGAAGAAGATAGCAAGGGTAACGAGCTGACCCGGGCTGCAAGCGAGCTACTTGCCGCGGCTCCCCTGGATTATGTCGGTTATGTTGAAGGCCGTGATTTTTTCAACGGTAAAGTCGATGTGATTGTCTGCGACGGCTTCACCGGTAATGTGGCGCTGAAAACAATGGAGGGTGTGGCGAGTTTTGCGGGAGAAGTCCTCAAGACGGCGTTTAACAAAAATTTGTCGAGCCGAGTTGGTTATCTGATGAGCCGGAAATCGCTGCGGGAAGCTTACCGCCGGCTTGATTATGCCGAGTACGGCGGCGCTCCGCTGCTCGGCCTGGACGGAGTGGCCATCATTGCCCACGGAGGCTCTAGCCCCCGCGCCCTGAAAAACGCCATCCGTGTTGCCTCTGAATCCGTTTCTCACGACGTCAATGGCCGTATCGGTGCGGCATTGGACCTCGTGATGGGTGGTGCGGGGGAAGTAAAGAGAAAGCGACCTAAGACTCTTTGGCAGAAACTGAAGACCAAAATTGAGACGATTGGTGAACGCTCGCCGGCGGAGTGCGAGGGGAAGGAACAAAAGCGTGGTGAGTAACCGCGTTGTGGCGTTTGTTTTCCCCGGCCAAGGGTCTCAATACATCGGTATGGGCAAAGAACTATACGACCAGTTCGCCGTCGCGAAGCAAACCTTTGAAGAAGCTGAAGGTGCGCTCGGCTTTTCGTTGAGCCGGCTGTGCTTTTCAGGTCCCGAAAGCGAGCTCAAGCTGACGGAAAACACCCAGCCCGCTATTTTGACGGTTTCAGTCGCTGCATGGCGAGTTTTAACGTCGGAAACATCTTTGAAACCGGACTACGTCGCGGGGCACAGCCTTGGCGAATACAGTGCACTGGTGTCTGTGGGCGCGCTATCGTTTTTCGATGCCGTTAGGGTGGTGCGCGCGCGCGGCCGCTTTATGCAAACGGCCGTACCCGCCGGCGAGGGTGCCATGGCTGTGGTGATAGGCCTCGGAATGGAGACGATAACGTCCGTGTGCGAAGAGGCTGCGGAGGGGGATATCGTTACTCCAGCTAATTATAACGGCGGTGGTCAGGTCGTCATTGCCGGCTCCAAGTCGGCAGTCATACGGGCCGAATCTTTGGCGAAGTCCCGGGGAGCCAAACGCGTCCTCGATCTTCCTGTGAGCGCGCCGTTTCATTGTCCACTGATGCGCCCGGCGGCGGACGAGTTAGGGCGAGTTTTACAGGACGTGCTCGTGCAGCCGTTTTCGGTAGGAGTTGTTACCAATGTGGATGCAGAAGTCAATTTCGATGCAGCACGGGTGAAATCGCTCCTGACCGAGCAGGCAGTTCAGCCGGTGCGCTGGGAGCAATCCGTTCAGAAACTCGAACATCTCGGCGTTTCGAAGATACTTGAAGTTGGCCCTGGAAAGGTTCTAAAAGGATTGGTTAAGCGGATTAACCCAGATATGGAAGTGGATAACTTCGAATCACCCCGGGATCTTGCGCGTATCCTTCAGGATTATTCTGTATGACTCTGAACGGCCACGTCGCCTTGGTAACCGGCGCAAGCCGTGGCATTGGCCGGGCGATCGCGTTGGCTCTCGGCCGGGAAGGCGCCCATGTCTTTGTTAACTTCCGCGGTAATCACGCGGCGGCCGCGTCGACACTCAGGGAGATTCACGATAAAGGCGGCAAAGGCGAGCTTGCGCCATTCGATGTGTCGGTTGAGAGTGAGGTCGACACCGCCGTCAAGAAAATCGTTGACGGTCAAGGGAAAATTGATATTTTGGTCAACAATGCCGGAGTGACCTCCGATGGTCTTTTGGTTCGGATGAGATCCGAAGATTGGGATCACGTTGTCGGGACCAATCTCACGGGTACCGTTCTATGTACTAAAGTCGTGGGCCGTGTCATGATCCGCCAGCGTTATGGAAGAATTATCAATCTCTCTTCGGTGGTAGGGCAGATGGGTAACGCAGGGCAATCCACCTACGCCGCAACTAAGGCGGGGATTATCGGGTTTACGAAATCGGTTGCACGCGAGCTCGCATCGCGCGCGGTTACCGTTAATGCGGTCGCTCCAGGCTTTATCGAAACCGAGATGACTGCGAAGTTATCCCCGCAACTTCGGGAGGAGTTTCTCCGGTCAATCCCGCTGGGTCGTTTCGGCAGTACCGAAGAAGTGGCGCAGTGGGTGGTTTATTTAGCCGGACCGGCGGCAGCGTATGTCACCGGTCAAGTGATCGGCATCAATGGCGGACTCTACATGTAGCGAAATTTGTGATTGAAGCAGGAGGTAAGCAAAATGGCGTCGTCTGTGCAAGCGCGGGTAAAAGAAATCGTCTGTGAACAATTGGGAGTCAGTGAAGATGAGGTGACTCCTGAAGCTTCGTTCATCGAGGACCTCGGCGCGGACTCTCTGGACATCGTCGAGTTAGTGATGGCGTTGGAAGAAGAATACGAAATGGAAATATCCGACGAGGACGCGGAGAAGATCAAAACCGTTCAGGACGTCATCACGTACATCGACAGTCATCGTTAGTCGCGTATTCAGGTAAGCGGTCTTCCGCCATGTAGGCGTCATCTATCGCCTGGTGGATCGAATAGAGGTCGCGGGAGCGATAACCAAACTTCCGCGACTCTGTTTATTTAGACCGCAGCGATGGAGAAGTTCTGTCTTGAAAACTGACATCATTGCCATTGCCAGTGATCACGGCGGCGTCGATCTCAAGGACTTCTTAGTCGAGGTGCTTCGGACCAGAGCTATCGAAGTGCGCGATTTCGGCACTCACGGACGCGAATCGGTCGATTATCCCGATTTCGGTCGGGAGGTATCGCTCCGGATTTCATGTGGGGAAGTGGATCGAGGCATATTGGTTTGTTCGACTGGCATCGGCATGTCGATACTCGCCAACAAATTCCCCGGTGTTCGAGCCGCTTTGGTGCACGATCTGGAATCGGCACGTACGAGTCGTGAACATAATGACGCCAACGTATTGGTTCTGGGTGGCGCCAAGACCGATACTGTGCTTGCCCGCGACCTCGTTGAGATTTGGCTGGACACGCCCTTTGCCGGTGGCCGGCATCAACGCCGCGTCGATAAGATCGCACAGATCGAGCGCGATTTGCTCGTCTCTAAAGGTCAACGCTTTTAGCTTAAGGAATTTTGATCGTCATGTCTTTTTTGCAGCACACCGATCCTGAAGTGTTCTCGGCCATTCAAAAGGAAACGCTCAGGCTCGAGCAGAACCTCGAATTGATCGCATCCGAAAATGTCGTCAGCGAGGCAGTCTTGGAAGCTCAGGGCTGCATAATGACAAATAAATATGCGGAAGGGTATCCCGGGAAACGATACTACGGCGGCTGCGAATTTGTCGATGAGGTCGAATCTTTGGCGATTTCAAGGGCCAAGGAGTTGTTCGGCGCGGACCACGTCAATGTGCAGCCTCATTCCGGAACGCAGGCCAACATGACCGTCTACCTATCGGTGCTCAAGCCGGGAGACTGTTACCTGGGCATGAACTTGGCACACGGCGGTCACTTGTCTATGGGCAGCCCGGTCAACTTTTCGGGTATATTGTATAAAGTCGTTCCTTATGGAGTTTCAGAGCAGACGGAAACCATCGATTATGAACAGGTGTCAAAACTCGCCCGCGAGAATCATCCCAAGCTGATCGTCGCCGGCGCCAGCGCATATCCCCGGGTTATCGACTATGCAAAGTTTCGACAAATCGCCGACGAGGTAGGCGCTCTGTTGATGGTCGATATGGCGCATATCGCCGGCTTGGTTGCCGCGGGCGCGCACCCAAGTCCGATTCCTTACGCCGATTTTGTGACGACGACGACTCATAAAACTTTGCGCGGACCGCGGGGAGGCATGGTTTTATGCCGTGCCGAACACGCCAAAACCGTCGACAGTAAGGTTTTCCCAGGCATGCAAGGCGGCCCCCTCATGCATGTCATCGCTGCCAAGGCGGTGGCGCTCAAAGAAGCTTTAAGTCCGGAGTTCAAGACGTACCAAGAACAGATTATCAAAAACTCTCAGGCACTCGCTAAGACTCTGATCAGGAACGGATTCCGACTCACCTCGGGGGGTACGGACAATCATTTGATGTTGGTCGATCTGCGCCGCTCTGAATTGACCGGCAAGGCGGCCCAGGAAATCCTCGATAAGGCGCGCATCACGGTAAACCGCAACGCCGTGCCCTTTGACAGCCGGTCTCCCTTTGTGACCAGCGGGATTCGTATCGGCACGCCGGCCGTCACCACTCGTGGGATGAAAGACAAGGAAATGGAGCAGATCGGCGAATTGATAGCGAGAGCGCTCAATCATGCCGGACGTGACAGAGAGTTGCGCGCGGTTGCCGATGAGGTGGGAGCGCTCTGCAGAAAGTTTCCAGTTTATCCGCACCGGCTTCCGGCGAACTGACGTGTCGCGCGTATTTACGTTGCGCCAAGTCCAGTTCAGATCCGCCGATTCATTTTTACCGGCAGTATTGTGGGTTAGATCGCCGCCATACAACAATATTAACGATCATTTGTTCGCTGAACGGAGTTTCGGATGAAATGCCCTTTTTGTCACGAGACCGATAACCGGGTTATTGATTCACGGCTGAGCAAGGATAGCAATATGATCCGGCGACGTCGGGAGTGCTCCAAGTGCACGCGCCGTTTCACCACTTATGAGCGCGTCGAGGAAATGATGCCGTTAGTGGTCAAGAAGGACGGCCGCCGTGAAAGTTATGACAGGATTAAAATAGTGAACGGTCTGAAGCGAGCTTGTGAGAAGCGACCGGTAAGCATTAATACGATAGAAGCCATCGCCGATCGCATTGAGCGAAGTCTTCAAGAACGCGGAGAAAAGGAGATTGCCAGTTCAGTGATCGGCGAGGCCACCATGCGCGAACTCCACGATACCGACGAAGTGGCCTATGTTCGCTTCGCATCCGTTTACCGATCGTTTAAGGACATCAACGAATTCATGGCGGAGTTGGAAGAACTGCTGAAGGAGCGAAACGAGTTGTCATCGGCGCGGGTAGGCGGTTCGCGTCAGAAGAGGAGTTAGCGCTTGCCTTCCGGGCGCGATGACCTAGTGGACCGCCGCTATGTTCGGATGGCTTGTCGTTTAGCCGAGAAGGCCGCGGGAAGAACGAGCCCAAATCCCGTGGTTGGAGCGGTGCTGGTGAGGGACGGCAAAGTTGTCGCCTCAGGGTTTCATCGTCTTGCCGGTGCGGATCATGCGGAAATCGTCGCTCTCAAGAAGGCTGGCGCCAGGGCTAAAGGAGCCACGCTCTACATCAATCTCGAGCCGTGCAGCCATCAGGGCCGCACCCCGCCGTGCACCCGAGCTTTGATCAGCGCGGGAATAAAGACAGTGGTTGCCGGCATGCAGGATCCCAATCCGCTGGTAGCCGGCAAAGGGTTGCGCGAGTTGCGCCGGGCCGGAATTATCGTTCGCGCCGGGATCTTGGAGAATGAGTGCCGGGTACTAAACGAGGCGTTTACCAAGTTTATTACCCGGCGGCTTCCGTTCGTCACACTCAAATTGGCGGCATCACTGGATGGCAAGATTGCCGCATCAAACGGCGACGCTCGCTGGATTAGCGGCGAGAAATCTCGCGCTGCCGTACATCAAATGCGTAACAAGAATGATGCTGTGCTGGTCGGAGCGGGCACGGTTTTGGCCGATGACCCCCAGCTTACCTGCCGAATGGCCGGTGGGCGTGATCCCTGGCGAATCATACTCGACGCGCGGTTGCGAATACCATTGACAGCGCGGCTCTTGCATGAACGTGGCAGCGACAAAAACATCATCGTGACAGGGAGAACCGCCCCGGCGGGCAAAATTCGCGCTCTCGAAGGCATTGGGGCAACTGTCTGGCAGTTTGCCGTGCGACGCGGCTCGGTCCCATGGCGTCCGGTTCTGAAAAAGCTCGCGCGCATGGGAATCGCCAGCGTGCTTCTTGAAGGCGGGGCGACCACGGCGGCGGGTGCGCTGAAGGAGAAAGCGGTAGATAAGATCGTGCTTTTCTATGCGCCAAAGATATTGGGCGGCGATGGGCGTTGCATGATCGATGGCCTGGGCGTTCGCCGTGTCCGGGAATCTATTACTGTTCAGCGCATGAACATAAATACATCGGGCACCGACGTAATGATTTGTGGTTATCTCTCGAGTTCAGGGTAGGATTATTAGCCTGAAAGGGTCTTCACCAAGATGTTTACCGGGCTCGTGGAAGATGTAGGTCAAGTCGAAAATTTGAAGTTGGATAAAGAATCCGCGGTCCTGACGATTAAGAGCGGCCTTTCTCTTCGGGCGTTAAGGCTCGGCGCCAGTATCGCAGTTAACGGCGCGTGCCTGACTGTCGTTCGAAAAAACAAACGGTCTTTTCGGGTCGATGTTTCGCCCGAGACATTGCGATGTACCACTCTGGGGACTCTCCGCGTAGGGGACTTCGTGAATCTTGAACGTTCTCTACGCCTGCAGGATCGTCTTGGCGGGCATTTGGTCACAGGCCATGTAGATGGTACCGGTATCGTACAATCTATCCAAAAAAAAAGTGACTTTACGTTCATCTCATTTCGGGTTATCGGCTCGCTGGGGTCGTTGCTGGTGTCCAAGGGCTCCGTAGCGGTGGATGGAATCAGTTTGACTGTCAACGCCTGCGGCAGCCGCAGTTTTAGTGTCGCTATCATTCCGTTTACGCTGGAACATACTAATTTGCGCGTCCGTAGGGTTGGTGATAGAGTCAACATAGAAACGGATTTGATCGGCAAGTATGTTTATAAGTTTGTAATACAGCGACAGTCTGAACGGGTCTAGATATCCGCCTGCGCCATCTATTCAGTGCCCATGTCGATTTCAAGTATTGAGGAAGGTATCGAAGAACTTAGCCAAGGACGGATGGTCATCCTCGTTAACGAGGAGGCTCCGGACAGTGATGGCTTTTTTTGTATTCCCGCTCAAAAGGTGACGGCTGAGGTCGTCAATCAGATGCTGCATCACGGCAGAGGGGTGATTTATCTCGCCTTGACCGAGGAGCGGATCCGTCAACTAGGCATTCTATTAATCCCCCATGAGAGCAGCAGTTTCTCGGGACATTTATTCGG
>Ga0299914_10004500_pt1 | contig 10049 bp, 10 predicted proteins | sample RVTome_10_FD_201361 | JGI IMG/M metagenome (GOLD analysis project Ga0299914, IMG submission 201361) | Soil microbial communities from uranium-contaminated site in the Upper Colorado River Basin, Wyoming, United States - RVT153D57 (version 2) ... | reverse complement strand
GCCGATGATCTTCCCGCCGAGCACGCCGAACTGCCTTCGCGCTTCCTCGTACAGCTCGTCGATCCGGCCGTTCGAGATCTTGTCCGACATCCGCCGTTTCTGCCGCCAGTGCTCGTCCAGCAGAACACCCCACCGGTCGAAGTCCTCCTCCTCCACGGCCGCCAGGATCCGATAGCCCAGGTCCTTGATGCGGTGCAGCGAGTCCTCCACCTCGCCGTTGCGGGCTGCGCCCGGCCGCCGCATCGCCTCGTCCTGATCCCGTAGCACCTCGACCGCGCTCCGTCGCGTGCCTGTGTAGTAGAGGTGGGTGTTCGCTACGAAGTCGTGGATCGCGCCGCTCGGCAACTCGATCGTACGCACGCTCACGACGCCGTCCGGCGCGATCTCCAGCACGCACAGCCCGCCGAACGCGGCCAGGTACTGGTCCTGCTTGCCGATCCGCTTCCCCAGCACGTCCAGCTCGATGTGGCACGCTTCCTCTGCGATCGACTGAAGCGGAACGTGCCAGCGCCTGTACTGGTGCAGCGCCGTCAGTAGACCGACCAGGTACGCACTCGACGAGCCCAGCCCCGTTCCTGCCGGCAGATCCGCCATCGACGAGACCTCGATCTTCTCTTCGATCCCGTGGAACCTCAGCGCTTCGCGCGCCAGATCATGCTGCAGCTCGGCAACGTGATCGACCGTCTCGCTCCTGCTGTAGTGCAGCCGGATCTTCGAATCCATGGTCGGTGGATTGACCATGATGTACATGAACTTGTCGATGCCCATCGCGAAGACGAACCCACCGTGCTTCTCGTAGTACGAGGGCAGGTCCGTACCACCGCCGCCGAGCGTGACGCGGAACGGCGTCCGTGTGATGATCATGGCGTCACCACGCCCGTCGCAACGAGTCGCTCCGCTTCAGCGAACCGCTCCGGCGTGTCCAGCCCGAGACAGAAGCCGCTCTCCTCGATCATGTGCGCGCGCAGCCGACCCGCCGTCGCCAGTGCGGGCAGCACGTCGTGGCCGAAGTCCTGGAAGCCCTCCCCGATCCATGCGGCCGCCGACGGCTCCAGCAGGTACGCGCCCGCGTTGATCGGCAGGTCCGATCCGGCACCGCCCTCGACGAACTCGACGATACGGCCTCCCTCGATGCGTGCGCGGCCGCCTCCGATCCCCGTGTGGGCATGTCGCCCGGGGTCGAAGACGGCCGCCGTGACCATGACACCGCTGTACCTGTGCTCGCCGAGAAAGCGTTCGAGGTCGAAGCGCATGAGGTTGTCGCCATAAACGATCAGCGACGTACCGCGCCATTGCGGCAGGAGCTCCCGCCATGCCCCCGCCGTCCCCAGCAGCACCGTCTCGTAGGAGTACCGCACTGCCAGCCCGTGCTCGACACCCTCCCCGACCGCCCCCCGGATCCGATCCGCCTCGTGATGGAGGTTGATCCACACTTCCTTCACCCCGGACTCCGCCAGCCACACCAGATTCCACCCCAGCAGCGTGCGGCCCGCCACCTCCAGCAACGGCTTCGGAACGCCACCCGCGACCGACGCGATCCTCGTACCCTTCCCGGCGGCGAGGACCAGCGCCGGTGGCATCATCGTGCGGCGGTCACCGGCTCCCCTGCGTTCACTACGTGGTCGCGCACGTACGCGACCATGTCGACCAGCCCGTCCTCCAGCGCCACCTTCGGGGTCCACCCGAGTCGACGGGCCGCGTCGATGTCGGCGCACGTCCGCATGGCCTCACCCGGCAGGTCCGGCGCAGACTCGGGCTCGAGATCGGAGCCGACGATCGCACGGATCATCCCGAAGATCTCGTTGATCGAGCGATCCTCGCCAGAACCGACGTTGAAGCAGCCGCCTGCCGTGCGGTCATCCTCCAGACACATCAGGTGGAACCTATTGACGTCGTCCACGTGCACGAAGTCCCGCCGCTTCTCGCCCGTCCCGTAGATCGTGGGCCGCTCGCCGCGCAGCAGCTTGATCGCGAACGCGCTCATGACCGGTGGAACCGAGCGACGATAGTCCTGGCGCGGGCCGTACACACAGAAGTACCGCAGCGCCGTCGAGCGGAGTCCGTAGTGACGTTCGTAGGCACTGGCAAACGCGCGGCTCGCCAGCTTGCTCACCGCATAGAAGCTCCGCGCAGAAACGGCCGCTTCCGACGTCGGAAAGGCATCGACGCCCTCGTACAGCGCCGATGACTCGGCAACGATCACTCTGGGGACGTTCGCCCGGCGCGCAGCTTCGAAGACATTGACAGTTCCAGTCACGTTGATGCTCGCCGTAGCGACCGGATCGAGCTGACAGTCGGTGATACAGTTCTTCGCGGCGAGATGGAACACGGCGGCGGCCCGGTCGAACAGAGGATGGATCGCTCGAGACCGCACATCGAGCCGATGGAAATCGACAGCCGGTGGCACCTGCTCGGGTACGCCCTGGGACAGGTCGTCGATGCCGATGACACGGTAACCTTCCGCCAGCAGGCGCTCCGCGAGATTGCTGCCAATGAAGCCGGCAACGCCCGTAACGACGATGCTCGCTCCCTTCGGCACCGCCATAGTCAGAGCGAGTAGCCCGCCCGCACGCCGTCCTCGTAGAACATGGCGACGGTCTCGCGTGAGAATTCCTCGAGATCCTTACCACGAAGCGCGAGCTTCGCCAGCAGATCCGCGGTCAGTACGATCACGTCCACACCACAGTCGTCCGCCTGATAGACGTTCAGCACCTCCCGCGGGCTCGCCCACAACACCTTGAGCTCCGGCCTCGCCTCGCACAGTGCCACCGCGTCGCGCATGAACGGGCAGGGGTCGCGTCCCGTGTCGGCGATCCGGCCAGCGAAGATCGAGACTATGCTAGGAACACCGGAAGGTAGCACCGATACCACGTCCGCAACCTGCGCCGTCGTCATCAATGCCGTCACGTTCACGCGCACGCCTTCACGACTCAACGTGGCGATCGCCGGCAGCGTCGACTCGCGCTGCGTCGTACAGATCGGAACTTTCACGAACACGTTACGACCCCAGCCCGCGATCAGCCTGGCCTGCTCCGTGATGGATGCCAGATCGTCGCCCAGCACCTCGAACGAGATCGGAAGGTCGCCCACTCGTGCGAGTGCTTCGCGTGCGAACTCACGGTAGTTGCGCACGCCCGCCTTGCGCGCGAGCGTCGGGTTCGTAGTGAAGCCCTCCACCACGCCCCGTCGCATCGCCTCCTCCATGTCGCGCAAACTCGCGCCATCGAGGTACACGGCGACGCGCAGCGGCCGCGCTCCTGGCTCTGCCGGCGCCGCGCTTTCCAGTGTTCGCTCCGTCAAGCCGCCCCCCATCCCGCTCCGGTGGTGCGATTTCGATGCCTGTTCCTGCGCACGTCTACGACCCCGCAATCGGCCGCAGAAGCCGCGTATTCACATCGATCTCCAGCCCCTGCCCGATCGCCTTCAGCCCGACCAGCACCCGGCGACGGTTGCGCCGCTCGATCACCACGCCGCGCACGCCCCGGAAAGGTCCGTCCACGACCTCCACCCACTGCCCCTCTGCCAGGAACGGACGAACGTCGAGCTCCACCTCCTGCTCGCCGAGGACTCGTACGAACTGGCGGACGTTCTCCAACTCCTCATCCGCGATCGACACCGGGCGGCCGTTCGCCCGAACCACCGTCGCCACGCCCGGTATGCTCAGAACGTCGTGCAGATCGCTCAGCGCGAATCGACCGAACACGTAGCTCGGGAACAGCGGAAAGCCGACGACCTTCTTCCGATCCTTCCACTGCCGGATCTGCGGTACCAGCGGCAGGTAGCTCTCGATCCCGCGTTGCTCGAGCAATCCGTCGACGCGCTTCTCGTGCCGCGCCCGCGTGTAACACGCGTACCACCGCGTTTCACGCCACTCGTTGAGCTCCGCCTCATCGCGCATCAGGTTGTGTGCAAAAGAGAGTCCGGACATGACCGCCCTTGTGGACCGGACGCACTTCGGCCCCGTCAGTTACAGGGCTGCTCTGACCTAGCCCGCCACTATCGAACCTCGGCTGTCCCACCCACACCGATGTACCGGCCCGGCCAACTTACGGTGCTGCCACGGCGGCAGCAAAATCTGTGACACCAGATCCACCCAGCACAACCTCATGTGGTGGAATGGTTTGCAGCCCGATTCCCGGAGGCCGCCAGCCGGGAGCCCCTCGAACGCGCTCGCAAACCGGTGCGCAATGAAGCCCTGCCCATCCCCCGATCGACTGGTGCCGACCCCGTTCTGACACCGCACCCAGGAGCCCCGAGCCCCGCCTCCCTCAGAGGATCCCGTGCCGGAGCGGCTTGGCCCCGTGGCGTCCATGCCCCTGCCGGCGAACGGCTCAGCCCACCGCTGACTCCACCACCCGTCGACCCGGATCGAGTGTCGGCCCTGCTCGCTTCCGGCCGCTCAGCGCGATGACCCGGTCGGAGCGGATCGTGGCCAGCGCGTTACGCGTGTCAACCACCAGTGCCCCGGAATCGACGAGCAACCCATAGTCCACGGCCTGGTGGTCCGTCGTGATCAGCACGAGATCGTACGACGGCAACCTCGCCGCCTCGTAGGGCACGCTGTTGCGGTGCAGGCCGTCATGGGCCAGGCGGGGCACGTGCGGATCGTGGTAGTCCACTTCCGCGCCTTTGGTCTCGAGGAGTCGGAGGATATCGAGCGCCGGGCTCTCCCGCACGTCGCCGATGTCACGCTTGTAAGCCACACCGAGCATCAGGATCCGGCTGCCGTTGATCGCCTTGCGTTCATCGTTGAGCGCATCCTGCACCTTCGTCACGACGTACCGCGGCATCTCACTGTTGACCTCACCGGCCAGATCGATGAGACGCGTCTTGTAGTTCAGCGTACGCATCTTCCAGGCGAGGTAGTGAGGATCGAGCGGGATGCAGTGACCACCGATCCCCGGACCCGGTGTGAACCGCATGAATCCGAACGGTTTGCTCGCTGCGGCTTCGATGACCTCGAACACATCGACGTCCAGGCGATCTGAGACTTGGGCCATTTCGTTGACGAGCGCAATGTTGACCGCGCGAAACGTGTTCTCAAGCAGCTTCGTCAGCTCGGCCGCTTCAGTGGACGAGACGGCGATCACACGCTCCATCACGCGACCGTAGACCGCTGCACCTGCGCGCAGGCAGGCGTCTGTCACGCCGCCGATCACTTTCGGCGTATTCCGAATCTGCCAGACCGCGTTCCCCGGATCGACGCGCTCGGGACTGAAGCAAACGAAGAAGTCGATACCCGCTACGAGACCGCGCTCCTCGAGCATTGGCAGCATCAGCTCGCGCGTGGTGCCGGGGTACGTCGTCGACTCGAGGATGATGAGCTGACCGGTGCGCAGTACGGCCGCAACGGCTTCGGTAGCAGCCACGACGAAGCTCACGTCGGGGTCTCGCGTCTTGGAGAGCGGCGTCGGTACGCAGACGGAGATCACATCGCATTCGGCGAGCCGGGCAGGATCGGTTGTCGCTTCCATGCGCCCGTCCTCAACCAGCCGGGCGAGCTCAGCGGAGTCGATATCGCCGATGTGCGAGACACCGGCGTTGACCTGTCTCGCGACTTCCGCGGAGACCTCGAATCCGAGAACGCGAAACCCGCTGTGTGCCATCTCGACGGCGAGGGGCAGCCCGACGTAGCCCAGCCCCACCACACCACAGCGCGCCTCGCCCTGCTCGATCTTCGCGAGCAGCCGTTCGAGCGGCAACCCCGTTTCACTCTGCCTCTCCATCGTCCCCTCACTCAGGTTCCGACGTCCGTCGACGGTAGCCGATCGAAGAACGCACGAAGTGCATCGATCATTGCGGCCGTCGTATGCTCGACGGGCTGCACGTGTACGGGCAGGCCGGCAATCCGGATGGATTCGGCCGTCACGGGACCGATCGCAGCCACGACGGTACCCGGCTCGACATGCCCACCCACCTTGCTGTAGACGCGGATGGCCGAGGGCGACGTGAACGTCAACACATCGACCTCGCCGCGCCGCACCCGATCCGACAGCGATCGCGCCGCGCTCTCATCTCCCATGGTGGTGTACGCCACCACTTCATGAACGTCGGCGCCGTGCGCGCGCAGCATCTCGCCGAGCTCGGGCCGCGCTGCCGCAGCCCGCGGCCAGAGCACCCGCGCGCCCGCCAGCGGCCCGGCCGCTGCCAGCGCTGCCGCGACCGCCACGCCCACCTGCTCCTGCGGTACTGATTCCACCCTGAAGCCTGCGTTGCGTGCAGTCTCCGCCGTCGCCGCGCCGACCGCTGCGACCCGCGGCCGAACGCGGGTCACCGCCGTACCGGCTTCCGCCGCCAGCCGCGCGACCGCATTGCTCGACGTGAAGACGATCCAGTCGTATGCATCGAGCCGCCTCGCAGCCTCCTGCAGCGGCGCCGGATCCGTGGCCGCCACGATCCGGATCAACGGCACGACGACCGGCTCGGCACCCGCCTCCCGGAGTGCCCGCGCAAAAACGGCTGCGTCTCCTGCAGGCCGCGTCACCGCCACGCGAACGCCCCCGAACGCTGAAGCGGCGCGTTCCCGGTCCGATTCTGCCCCGTGCACGCGCCGCCTCCGTCACGCCTCCGTCGTCAACTCGGAAATCCCGCTGGGAGGCATCCGTGAGGGTTGCCCGATCGGTGGGAACAGTATCTTCAGCAGCGGTGGCGCGAGGAACGTCGTCACCATCACCATCAGCGTGATCGCGCTGAACATGCCCGTGCTCAGAACGCCGCTCGTCAGCCCCATCTGCGCGAAGATCAGACCCACCTCGCCACGCGGCACCATGCCCACGCCGATGACGAGTTTCTTGCCACGGAACCACACGGGCGCGTAGCCGGCCACGACCTTGCCGATGATCGCGACCACGATCAGCGCGCCGCCCACCATCAGCACCTGCGGATCACCGAACGTCCGCACGTCCACTGCCGCACCCACTGCAACGAAGAAGATCGGCACGAAGAACATGCCCAGCCTCGTCACACCGTGCTCCACGATCTTCGCGTGCCTCGTCGGCGAGAGCACCAACCCGGCAGCGAACGCGCCGATGATGAGCGCCGAGTCCACGGCATCGGCGAGGTAAGCGATGATGAACGCGAACGCAAGCGCCATCGTCGCGAGCGTATCCTCCCGCCCTACCCTCGCGAGCATATCGAATACGGGCGGCACCACGAGCCGACCCACGAGCAGCACCGCCGCCACGAAGCCGAACGCCTTCGCCGTCGTCAGTGCCACGCCAGCGATCGTCAGTTCCGCACCCGCCACGACCTGTGATACCACCGCCAGAATCACGAGACCCACGATGTCGTCGATGACGGCCGCGCCCAGCACGATCTGGCTTTCCTCGTCCTGGAGCCGACCCAGATCCGAAAGCACACGTGCCGTGATTCCTACGGACGTCGCCGTCAACGCGGCACCGGCCACGACCGCCGGCAAGGTCTCCATGCCCAGTGCTGCAGCAACGAAGTAGCCGAGGGCGAACGGCAACACGACGCCCGTGACCGCAACGGCTGCCGATGAGGCGCCTACCTGCAGGAGCCGCCCCAGATTCGTCTCCAGCCCGATCTGGAACAACAGCAGCACCACGCCCACTTCGGCGAGCAGGTGAACGATCTCCGAGCCCGGATCGACGATCCCGAGCACCGACACGCCCAGGAGCACACCGGCGAGCAGCTCGCCGAGAACCGCCGGCTGCCCAATCTTCTCGGCCAGCTCTCCCAGCACCTTCGCGGAAACCAGGATCGCAACCAGCAGGAAGAGAAATTCCGGAACGGACAGTCCTTCGTGCTGCGCTGCGGCGGCGACTTCCTCGTGTTGCTGCATCAGCGCCATCGCCGTCAGCGGTACTGCCACGAGCGTCATCGACAACCCTCCTGATGTCTTCCCCACCCCAAAAAAAAGAAAGGACCCGGCACCGAAGTGCCGAGCCCGGACGCTTTGGGCTGGCAGTTCCGCTAGGCCTTGCGAATCTTACCAGCCGACAGGCATCGCGTGCAAACCCGGACATGCCGGCGCTCGCCGGCGTCCGTCACGATGTGCACCCGCCTGAGATTCGGCAGCCACCGGCGCTTGGTCTTGTTGTTCGCGTGGCTGACGTTGTTGCCGAACGTCGTGCCCTTGTTACACACATAGCAAACGCGAGCCATCGCGCTCTCTCCCTTTCCCTGCGTGGCGACGGCGTGCCCGACACCGCCGCGTTCTCGCTACTGCCCAGATGGTTGGATCCGGCGCGCTTCGATGTAGCTCCCGCCGGGCTCCGCCTGCTGCCGGTCCGCAGCGCTCGTCAATGCGCCGCTCTCCTGCCAGATCGTCAACACTGAATCCGTCTTCTCGAGCACGCGGCCGACCACCGTCACTCGCGTCTGCGCCTGCACCTGCGCGCCCGATGCAACGAGCAACGAGTCGAGCGCCACCACGAACGGAGCGCCGCTCGGCAACTCCACGAGGACCAGCTGCGGACCGATCACCTGTGCGACCGCGACATCCTCGAGCTGGATGTCCTGACCCCAGTAGCTGGCCTCGCTACCCTCGAACTCGGCCGGTTGGACCACGATGCCAGCCCCACTACCGCCGGCTTCCGCATCCTCTGGCATCTCCTCTGGAACCGCCACTGCGGCCGGCTCACTCGACGTCGCCAGCCACACCATGAACAGCGCCACGGCGACGACCGCCAGAAGTGGCCAGAGCGCGCCTACCGAACTCCGCGCAGCCGGGGATTTCGCCATGGTTCTCTACTCGACGAGTTCGATGATCGCCATCTCCGCCGCATCACCAGCGCGATGGCCCAGGTGCCGGACGCGCGTATAGCCGCCCGGCCGCTCCACGTACCGCGGACCGATCTCCCCGAACAGTCTGCTCAGCGCCTCATCGTCGCGGATATGGCGCGCCACCAGTCGACGAGCGTGCAGGTCGCCGCGCTTCGCCTTCGTGATCAATGGCTCCGCGTACTGTCGCAGCTCCTTCGCCTTCGCCGTCGTCGTCTCGACTCGGCCATGAAGGAACAGCGACGTCGCCATGTTCCGCAGCATCGACTTCCGATGCTCCGCCGTGCGGGACAGACTCCGCCCTTTCTTCCGGTGCCTCATTCCTCTCTACTCCTCTTCCGCGCCCTCCGGCACGCCTGCCCCGCCATCGCCGCGCTCGACGAGGAACATCTCGCCATCCTCGCCCTCCTCCAGCTTCATCCCGAAGTGCAGGTTGTGCTCGTTCAGGAATTGCCGGATCTCTTCCAGCGACTTGATGCCAAAGTTCTCGATGTTCAGCATCTGGTCCTCGGTCCGCTGGACCAGGTCGCCGAGCGTGATGATGTTCTCCTTCTTCAATGAGTTCACCGACCGAACCGACAACTCCGCCAGCTCGTCGATCGGTCGACGGAACAGCTCCTTCAGCGGCGGCGGCACGAGCACTGCACCGGGAACCGGCGGCTGCGACTCACCGGGCTCCGCGAACCGCAGCATGTACTCCAGATGCTTGCGCGCCAGCTCTGCCGCGTACCCCACCGACTCTTCCGGCGACACACTCCCGTTCGTCTCGACCAACAACGTGAGCCGGTCGAAGTCGGTACGCTGCCCCACGCGCGTTTCGTCTACCGTGAAGTTCGCTCGAAGCACCGGATTGTAGATCGAATCTACCCGTACCAGGTCGACCGGGCTACCCTTCGGCAGCACGTGCTGCTCGGCCGGTACGAAGCCTCGCCCCTTGTTGATGTAAAGCGCCATGTTGATCTCGCGATCGTCCTGCAGCGTGAAGAGGTGATGCGCCGGGTTCAGGATCTGGACCGACCCCGTCAGCTCCACCATCTCCGCCGAAACGGCGCCTGCCTTCGTCGCGCGCAACTCCAGCATCGCTTCCTCGTGCGGACTGTCCAGCATCAGAACCAGTGACTTCAGGTTCTGGATGACCTGGTGCATGTCCTCGACGACACCCGGTACCGTCTGATGCTCGTGCACGACGCCGTCCAAACGGAACGCCCAGACGGCCGAACCTTGCAACGAAGAAAGCAGGATCCGCCGAATCGTATTGCCGAGTGTCTGACCGAAGCCGCGCTCGAGAGGCGCGACCACGAACT
>Ga0299914_10004499_pt1 | contig 10049 bp, 7 predicted proteins | sample RVTome_10_FD_201361 | JGI IMG/M metagenome (GOLD analysis project Ga0299914, IMG submission 201361) | Soil microbial communities from uranium-contaminated site in the Upper Colorado River Basin, Wyoming, United States - RVT153D57 (version 2) ... | reverse complement strand
CGGGGCCTCCGCCCTCCTCGAGCCTTCGTTATCTCTAGTGCCCGGGGCCGAGCAGCACGGCATTCGCGAACAGCAGCTCCGTGGCCTCGGCGAAGGCGCGGTAGTTGGGATCCTCGGCGAACGCGACGATGTGCCCGCGGCCCATCGGCTGGTGCATCAGGTACGCGCGCTGCGAGAGCAGCGGCCGCGCCTCCTCCCAGACGTGGCCCGAGGCGACGAGCCGATCGACCGGCTGGTAGACGGCGACGTTGCGCCCGGCGTCGAGCTTCAGCGGCGCGAACACCCGCGAGCCTTCGACCACGACCTGAATCTCCTCGTCCAGCCCCGCCGTCAGCCAGTGGGTGCGATCGAGCCGCACGCGGAGCATCGCGCCCGCGAGGTTCTCCGGCCGCTCCCGCTCGGGCGTGATCGCCTCGTCGTAGTCGAACGGCTTCGCGGGATCCGGCTTCGCGGGATCCGGCTTCGCGGCGCCCCCCTGGTTGCCCGAACCCGATGCCCCCTCGGACTGATCGCGCTCGGGCGTCCCGTCGCGCAGCAGCGTGTCGGTCGAGAGCAGGTTGGTCCGGTCCCGCGCCGCCCACCGCGACGCCTCGGCGAGCGTGACGAGCGTGCCGCCGCCGCGGATCCAGTCGCGCAGCCGGCGCAGCGCGTCCTCGTTGAACGAGTAGCTGCCCGACGGCAGCACGAGCACGTCGTACTCGTGCATGTTGAAGTTCTGGAGCGTGGACGTCCGCATGGCCGTCACGCGCACGCCGAACCGGCGCTCGAGCACGTAGCGCGCCCAGCCGGCCGAGAGGCTCGACGTCGGGGAATCCCAGGCCAGCAGCACGCGGGGGGACTTCAGCGTCGCCACGCGTCCGCTGCCGAGCGAGATGCCGTCGTCCGTCCACGTGTCGGCGATCGGCACCAGTTCCGCGTCGTGGCGCCGCGCGATCTCCTGGAGCTGCCCGGCCGCGCCATCGACGTTGCCGGCGACCCGTACGAATGCCGTGCCGGCCGGAAAGCGCCGGCCCGAGTGCGTGAATCCTTCGTCCGCCGAGTGCACCCGGATCCCGGCTTTCAGCGCTTCGGCCACGGCGCCCGCGGCGCCCGATCCCCACGGCAGCAGGAACCCGAGCGACGCCGGCGCCTGCGCGGCGGCGGCCCCGCCGTTGCCGGTGTCCGCCTGCGGATCGAGATCGCTCGTCCGCACGGACGAGGCGCGCTCGGACGCGACGATCTCGACGTCGAAGATGAGCGGCAGGCTCCACGCCGTGACGTCGTAGATCTGATCGGGCAGCCGCTCCCGCCGGCGCCGCTCCTGCTCCCGGATGAACGCCTCGTCCATCTTCACGTCGGGATCCAGCAGGTTGCGCACGAGCCGGCCCGCCGGCTGCGCGAGCGGGACGATGAAGGTGCCGGCCGGCAGCGAGCGGTCGCCGGCCTTGAAGCCCTCGTCCGCGCGACGGACCTCGATCCCCTGGCGCGCGAGCAGCCGGGCGAGCCGCGCGGCGCGCGACGGGTCGTCGCCCGGCGGGATGAGGTACTCGCGCGTGCCGTTGTCGGCGAGGGCGATCGCGGATTGCCGGTACTCGTGGAAATCGCGGAGCAGGCGCTCGCGGTTCCGCGCCGCGGTCGCGGCGGTCGTGATCGCCGCCGTGAAGTGCTGCGTCACGCCCATCTCGTAGGTCAGGAGCGTGCCGTCCTCCCGGCGGAACGCCAGGCCGCGCGCCGAGGCCTGCTCGTAGGTCATGCCGACGGCGCCGTGGAAGATCGGCCAGGACTCGCCGTAGCCGGGATAGAACGAGTCGTAGACCTCGCGCACGAAGTAGGGGAACCCGCGCCGGTCGAACTGCGCCGCGTTGGCCCGGCCGAAGGCCTCGAACCACTTCTGCTGCGCCGGCGTGATGAGCGGGTTCAGCGGGTCGGCCGGCGGCGCGAAGTAGTAGGTCGAGTTGCCGCCCATCTCGTGGAGGTCGACGACCACCTGCGGGAACCACTCCAGCATCACGCGCACGCGCCCCTGCGTTTCCGGCTGGGAGAGCGCGAAGTAGTCGCGGTTCATGTCGAACAGGTAGTGGTTCGACCGCCCTCCTGGCCACGGCTCGTCGTGCTCGGCGGATTGCGGCTCGGGGTCCGGCTCGGCGGCCCGCCCGAGCAGGTTCGTCGTCACGAATCGCTGCCGGCCGTCGGGGTTCTGCATCGGATCGATGATGACGAGCGCGTCGCGGCGGATCAGGTCGACGTCGGCGTCGTTCCGCGCCGCGAGCAGGTGATACGCCTCGGCGAGCGCCGCGTCCGACGACGAGATCTCGTTGCCGTGCACGCCGTGCAGGAGCCAGACGACCACCGGGAGGTCGGCTGTGCGCGAGGCCGCGTCGGCGCGGCCGGAGGCGAGCGCCCGGAGCCCTTCGCGGATCTCGTCGAGCCGCGCGATGCGCTCCTTCGAGCCGACGATCAGGTAGTGGAGCGGCCGCCCCTCCCAGCTCGTCGCGTAGCGAACCAGGCGGGTTTCATCCGGCGCATGCCGGTTGAGCGCCTCGAGGTACCGGCCGATCTCGTCCGGCGTGGTGATCTCCTCGCCGGGCGCGTGTCCGACCACGGCCTCGAGCGTCGGGACCGCGGGATCGTAGGTGGTGTTCGGCGCCAGTCCCTGGGCGGAGAGCGTGGCGGTGACCAGGCAGATGAGGGCGATGTGCGCGAGTTTCATCACCCATGTTTCTATCACGGCCGGGCCGGTTCCGTCAGGGCGGCGCCGACGTTCGGCATCGGCCGGGGCCGGCAAGCGCGGCGCAGTCGGCGAGCGTTCGCTTCCTCCCCGTGTAGGCCCGACCTTCCGCCTTCGCTGAAGCTGCGGCGGACCGCCGGAGGGCTGGCGGAGGCGGTCAGGTCGGGCGTGTGGGAATCAGCCAAAAAGTGAGACAATGACGGACGCCAGCCCTGTTGTGGATGCCGATGCGCCGACTGATCCTGCTCCTGCCGCTCGTTCTCATGCTTGCGTGCGCCACCGACGACGACTTCACGCCGACCGATCCCGGCGGGCCGTCCATCCCCACCATCGGCGGCACGTACAGCTCGTCGACCATGTGGCGGTTCACTCTGACGGGGCCCACGCCCCAGGACTTCACCTGCGCCGGCGGCGTCACGATCGCCAACCAGGTCGGCCTGAACTTCAGCGGCACGTTCTTCCTCTCGGACCCCTCCTGCGGGAACATCGCGGGCGTGGTGGCGGGCGGCAGCTTCACCACGGGCGGCGCGGTAATGTTCGAACTGATTGTGGAGGGCGCGTCCGATCCCAACTTCCTCATTGCCGCCTTCGCGTGCACGTACGTCAGCGGGGATCGCGTGGTGACCGGCACCCTCATGAACAACCAGCTCGAGGTGCAGGCCACCACGGTGATGCAGTGTTCGGACGGGACGTACACGCTCGCCACGCGCGTGTCGGGGACGCGCTGACGGCGCACGGGATGAGCCGGCCGAGGGTTGCGCTCCCGTAGCGCGGGCCGTCGGGCCAGCGGTTGGTAGGGCAGACCTACACCCGCCATTCACTTGACTTGTCACGGCCACGCATACACGGTGCCCGCGATGGGGACGTGACACGAAGACACGATGAGAGTCTGCGTGGATTTCTTCATCGTGTTCATCGTGCCATCGTGATCATCGTGTTGGCCGTCCGTCCGTTCAGTTGCAGCTCGAGTGAAACCTGAGCTCTCAAAGGTCTGCGCTACGAACGTTGGTGGGCAGGCCTACGAAGGTAACGTATCAATCCCCGGCTCCTGTTCACCTCCTGGATCGACGTCTCACCGATTCCTCTCTGAGCAGAGCGGTTCCAGCCGCCCCAGCCAATCCATCCCGGGATCGCCGATCGGCGCCCCCGGGGGCGCCGACGGGATTTCGCTCCGCGTCGCCGGCGGCGCAGGACGGTCGAGGAAGCGCTGGATGTCGGCGGCGAGCAGCTGCTCATGGGCCGCGGCGGTGCCGTTCGTGAGCGACTGCCTGCGATCCCGCAGCGCCTTCGTCGCGATCGCCCGCACCTGCGACATCTCGGCGCCCGCGGCGAGCGTGGTCAGACGCTCGACGACGACCCGCTGAACCGCGCGCGAAATCTCCGCCTCATACGGGTCGCCGGTCTGCGGGTTGAATGTCGCCGACACGAGCTGATCCAGCACCCACTCCAGCCCGGGCTGCGTCTCGTCGAGGGCGTGCTGCTCCACGAGCCGCGCGGCGCGCGCCTCGTTCAGGAGGACGCCGACGGTCATGTCCGCGGCGACGACCGCCGGTGTGATGGCGTCGAACATCTGGCCGGTGTTGCGCGGGAACAGCTCGCGGTTCCGCCCGTAGCCGGACGGCCGCGGCGGAATCCTCGTCAGCAGCTCCCGCGGCAGCGCCAGCGCGGACGGCGCGATCGTCTCCAGCAGCGCCTGCAGCGCCTCGCGCTGCTCGGCAGCCGGCGCGAAGCGCATCGGCTCGCGCCCGTCCCCGCGCATGCTGTAGATGTAGTAGACGCCGCCCACCGTGGACGCCGCGGCCTCGACCTGGTAGCGGTGATGCAGGTAGAGCGGCACCAGCACTTCCTCGATCGTCGCCATCGGCTCGCCGCGCTTGATCGCCTGTTCGCCGAACCGCGACAGCGCCACGCGCCGCACCTCCATCATCCGGCGCAGCTCGGCGGCGGCGTTCGTGCCGTTCGACCACTGATCCACGCGCGGGTGCGCGCCCAGATCCTGGTTGCTCAGATACCACAGGTCCCTCTTGTGGCCCTCTTCCAGGATCGCGGCGAGCGCCTCCGCCTCGTTCGTGCCCTCGGGGAAGTCCTGGTAGCCGTAGGCGATCGCGACCCGGTCCCACGCGCCGATCTCGTCGTCGTAGACCTCCGAGGAGTCGAACGTCCCGTCCGGCCGGAGCGTGACGAGCGGATGCGGGTAATCCATCACCGAGATCCGCCCGGCCTCGCTGTCGTAGTAGTTGTGCCCGATGCCGAGCGTGTGCCCCACCTCGTGCGCGGAGAGCTGCCGGATGCGCGCGAGCCCCCACTCGAGCAGCTCCTTCGGCGTCTCGGTGCCATCCTGATACGGGCTCAGCAGGCCCTCGGCGATCATGTAGTCCTGCCGCACCCGCAGCGATCCGAGCGTGACGACGCCCTTGATGATCTCGCCGGTGCGGGGATCGGTGACGCTGGCGCCGGTGCTCCAGCCGCGCGTCGAGCGGTGCACCCAGTTGATCACGTTGTAGCGGATGTCGAGCGGGCTCGCGCCTTCGGGCAGGGTCTCGACCTGGAAGGCGTTGCGGTAGCCGGCCGCCTCGAACGCCTGGTTCCACCAGCGCGCGCCGTCGAGCAGCGCCGAGCGGATGGGCTCGGGCGCCCCGGGATCCAGATAATAGATGATCGGCTCGACCGGTTCGCTCACGGCCGCCGACGGGTCCTTCTTCTGGAGCCGATGGCGGCGGATGACGCGCTGGGTCATGGGCTCGCCCGGCATCGCGGCGTAGTTCTCGTAGCTCATGGCGCCGAAGCCCGAGCGCGGATCGAAGCGCCGCGGCTCGTACTCGCCGTCCGGCAGCTCGACGATCGAGTGGTGGACGCGGATGCTCGCGGCCTCTGCCGTCGCGGCCACGCTGCCGACCCCTTCCGTGAACGCGCCGCCGCCACCACCGCCAGGGCCACCGCCGCGTCCGCCGCCCGCGCCGCCCGGCTGGCGCACGAACGTCAGCTCCGCTTCCATCTCGGTGTTCTTCGGGAAGTTGAGTGTCATGGGCATGTAGATCGCGCTGCGGTTCGCATCGAAGCGGTAGGTGCCGGGCCGGAGGCGGCCGGCCATGTCGTTGCCGTCGCGCACGAGGTACTCGGTGTAGTCCACGAGCACGCGATCGCCGGACGCGGCGGCGACCTGGAAGCCCCAGAGCACGGAGCGCGCGAAGGCGTCCCGCACGGTGCGGGCCTCCGCGTCGTTGTCGGTGTGCGCGCGGAAGCGGTAGTTCGGCTGCACCATCAGCACGCGGGGGCCTGCGCGCTCGAACGTCACGATGCGCGAGCCGGTGAGGATGCCGCGGTCGAGCCCGATGTCGTTCGAGCCGAGCCCGGTGGCGAGCCCCGTCGAGTGCAGGACCTCGGTGTCGAGCGCCGGGACCTCGAGGAAGAGCCGGCCGCCGGCCTCGTCCCAGTACAGCGGAAAGAACCCGTCGATCTTCTCGAAGGCTTTCGTGCGGTCCTCGATGGACGGGATCGGCTCTGGCTCGCCCTGCCGTCGTCCGGCCTGGGCGAACGCGTCCCCGAGCGTCAGGCCCGTCATCACCAGCCCCGCGAGGCCTCCGGCTATCCCTCGTCTCACCATGCCCTGCATCCTCCATGTCAAACGCCAATGCCGTTGAGCAGTCACTGAAAACGGACCGACGGCTACCACGATGATCGCGATGACACGATGGTCACGATGAAGAATCCTGGAAGCCTCATCGTGTCATCGTGTCATCGTGCCCATCGTGTGCCTTCCGTACGCTCGTGGCAGTGACGGACTCAATGATTGCCGGGGTTGGAGCACCTGCCTGTTACAGGGACCCTCCCGCCTGCGGGAAGTCTATCCGCGGTACGCGGGTTCGGCAACGTGTGGCGGAACTCTGACGGATGCGGGGGCGGCCTCTGATACCGGCTACCCCATATCCGGCTGGCTGATGTAGAGGAGGGAGCCCCCGGCCGGAGAGACGCGGAGGGCGGCGATCGAGGCGGGCGGGAACGCGACCTCCTCGATCCGGTCGAGCGGCCTGCCCGTGTAGTACAGGAGCACCGACCGGATCACGTCGGCGTGGCTGAATGCGGCCACCGCCACGCCGCGGTGGCGAGCCGCGATGGCTTCGACCTCCTTCACGGCTCGCGCCTGCGCGGCCGGCGCGCACTCACCGCCGGGCACGCCGGCCGTCTCGCGCGTCGTGTTGAAGCGCCTCCAGCCGGGCAGCCGGTCGAGCGCCTCGAACGTCAGCCCCGTCCACTCCCCGAAATCGATCTCGTCGAACCCGGCGCAGGTCCGAATGGGAAGACCGTGCGCCGCGGCCAGCGGTTCCGCGGTCTGGACGGCACGCTCCAGCGGGCCGGCGTAGATGGCCGCCAGCTCGTACGGCTCGAGCCTGGCGACGAGGCGCCGTGCCTGATCGCGGCCCGAATCGCTCAGATGGACGCCCGGCAGCCGGCCCGTGAGCCGCCGCCCGACCGCGGCCGTGTGGCCGTGGCGCACGAGCAGCACGGTCGTCGTGTCAGCCGCTTCTGCCATCGCATGCCCTTCAGGTGCGATTCTGTACCCGTCACGACCCCTGCGTACCACTTTGATACAGGTTCGTGTCCGGAGCAGGGATGGGACGACCGCTCCACCGCCAGGCCGTGCGACCGGCGCTCGAACCCGCCGTCCGCGCGTCGGCGTGACACGCGGGTCACCCGAGCTGCCGCGCGCTCAGATAGCGGATCCACGCGCGCAGGTCCCGCGACGCGAGCCAGTAGATGACGGCGCTCGCCTCGCGGCGCCGCTCGACGAGCCCTGCCTGAAACAGCACCTGCAGGTGCTTGGACACTGTGGAAGGCTGTGACCCAATCGCGCCCGCGACATGGCCCACCGGCTGCTCGCCGCGCGCGAGCACGTCGAGGATGCGCACGCGCGTCGGATCGCCGAGCGCTCGCGCGCGGGTCGCGATCCTCGTCACCTGCTCGTCTGACAGCTTCCGCATAACCCCACAGGCGCATATCGGCGGACGCGCAAGCCGCGCGGCTGAGCAGGTGCTCATCCGCGGCGGCTGGAACCCGCCTTGCTACTTGCCCACCGGACGGGTGTGGCGCTGCGGGCTGTTGCAAGCAAGCAGGACACCACGCCCGACGCGGAAAGGACGGGCGGGGCATGCAGATCCTCATCACGGGCGGCGCAGGGTTCATCGGGTCCCACCTCGCCGACGATCTAATTCATCACGGGCATCGCGTTCGCGCGCTGGACCACCTCTCGCCGCAGGTGCACGGGCCCGATGGAGCCCGGCCGGCCTACCTCCACGAGGAGGTGGAACTGCTGCGCGGCGACGTGCGCGACGCCGACGCGGTCCGCCGCGCGCTGGCCGGCGCCGACGCGGTCTTTCATCTGGCGGCGGCCGTCGGCGTCGGGCAGAGCATGTACGAGATCGAGCATTACACCTCGACGAACAATCTGGGCACGGCCGTCCTGCTGGAGGCGCTGATTCAGCACCCCGTCGAGCGCCTTGTGGTCGCGTCCAGCATGAGCATCTACGGCGAGGGGCTCTACGCGGCCCCCGACGGAAGGCACGTGGGCGACGCGGCGCGGACCGTCGAACAGCTGCGGCGCGGCGACTGGGAGCCGCGCGACCGCGACGGCGGGATCCTCACGCCGCTTCCGACGCCGGAGACGAAGACGCCGTCGCTCGCCTCGGTCTACGCGCTGTCCAAGTTCGACCAGGAGCGTATGGCGCTGATGGTCGGAGGCGCCTACAACATCCCGACCGTGGCGCTGCGGTTCTTCAACGTCTTCGGCACGCGGCAGTCGCTCTCCAATCCGTACACGGGCGTGCTCGCGATCTTCGCGTCGCGCCTCCTGAACGGCAACCGTCCGCTCATCTTCGAGGACGGCCTCCAGCAGCGCGACTTCGTCAGCGTCTACGACGTGGCCCGCGCCTGCCGGCTCGCGCTGGAGGCCCCCGGCGCGCCCGGACGGGCGATCAATGTCGGGAGCGGGCAGGGCCACCCGATCCGGGACGTCGCCGATCTGCTGCGGCTGGTGCTGGGCAAGTCCATCGACGCGGACGTCTGCGGCAAATACCGGGTCGGCGACATCCGGCACTGCACGGCCGACATCGGCGTCGCGCGCGACGTGCTCGGCTACGAGCCGCGGGTGACGCTCGAGGACGGCCTGGTGGAGCTGTCCGAGTGGCTGCGCGAGCAGGCCGCGGACGACCGCGTCGCCGAGGCCAATCGGGAGCTGGCCGCCCGGGGGTTGACCGTATGAACGCCGCTGTCACACGGGGCGATCGCCGCGGCGGGACCGCCCTGATCACCGGCGGCGCGGGGTTCGTCGCCACCAATGTCGCGGATCGCCTGCTGAGAGATGGCGCGAGGGTCCGCCTGTTCGACAACCTGTCGCGCCCTGGCGTGGAGCAGAACGTCCGCTGGCTCCAGGAGGAGCACGGCGATCGCGTGGAGCTGGTGGTCGGCGACGTGCGCGAGGCCGAGGCCGTGCGCGCGGCCGTCCGGGGGGTCGATCGCGTCTTCCATTTCGCCGCGCAGGTGGCGGTCACGACGAGCCTGGCCGATCCGGTCACGGACTTCGAGGTGAACGCGCGGGGGACGCTCAACCTGCTCGAAGCGATCCGCGCGCTCGACGAGCCGCCGACGCTGCTCTTCACGTCCACCAACAAGGTCTACGGCGACCTGGACGATCTCCCGCTGCGCCAGCTCCGGTCGCGATACGCGCCCGCCGATCCGGCGATCGCGCGCCGGGGGATCGCCGAGGATCGCCCGCTCGACTTCCACAGCCCGTACGGCTGCTCGAAAGGCGCCGCGGAGCAGTACGTGCTCGACTACGCGCGAACGTTCGGGCTGCCGGCGACGGTCTTTCGTATGAGCTGCATCTACGGGCCGCACCAGTTCGGCACCGAGGACCAGGGCTGGGTCGCGCACTTCGCGATTCAGGCGCTCAACGGGCGCGCCCTGACGCTCTACGGCGACGGGCTCCAGGTTCGCGACGTGCTCTTCGTGGACGACCTCGTCGAGGCCATGCTGCTCGCCCACGATCGAATCCGCATGACGGCAGGCAGGGCCTTCAACATCGGCGGCGGGCCGGCCAACACCGTGAGCCTGCTCGAGCTGCTGGAACTGCTGGGTGACGTGGCGGGCGCGCGGCCGCGCTTCGCGCTGGAACCGTGGCGCGCGGCGGACCAGCGGTACTACGTGTCGGACGTCCGGAGCTTCGAAGCCGCGACGGGCTGGCGCCCGCGCGTGAGCGTGCGCGCCGGGCTGGAGCGGCTGATCACATGGCTGGACGAGGCGGGGCGTCCCGCCCCGTCGCTGGTCGCCGGCCGGGTGGCGTCATGAG
>Ga0299914_10004498_pt1 | contig 10050 bp, 10 predicted proteins | sample RVTome_10_FD_201361 | JGI IMG/M metagenome (GOLD analysis project Ga0299914, IMG submission 201361) | Soil microbial communities from uranium-contaminated site in the Upper Colorado River Basin, Wyoming, United States - RVT153D57 (version 2) ... | reverse complement strand
ATCTCCAGCACGCCGGCGGCGTGCATGACCGACCGCGGCGCCACGCCGAGCAGATCCGGGACGTCGGGCGCGAGATACTCCCGCCAGGGGCCCAGCACGGCGAAAAACTTGTCGATGCCGGCCAGCAGGGGCAGCGCGACGAAGGCGACCCTGAGAATCTGGAAGGCCGCCCATCCGGGGGTGGTGGCCGGTGCCCGGCCGGGTCCGGGAGGCGCGGCGACGACCTCGGGCCGCTCGGCACGCCGGGGCACTGCCATGGCGGCGCTCCTGCGCTGCAACCGCGGGGCCGTCGGGTTCAGGCGGCCTGCGCGCTGCTGCCCAGATCGATGAGAGCCAGGCCCGTCTCGGGGTCGGTCCGCCGCTGCAGATGCCTGGGCAATTCCTCGACGACCACCTCCAGCGTCGGCCACACGTGCCCCGTGAGCAGGTGCCCGCCGCGTGTGCTGCCATCCGAGCGCCCCACGACGATGTGCGCGTGCACCTTGGGCTTCTCGCCGTCCAGCGTGATGACCCCCAGCAGCGAGAGCACCTCGACCTGCTCGCTCACCGGGATCTTGCGGTACTCGCGTGCGGTGGGATCGAAGTAGCCCAGGACGACCTCGCTCAGGGCGCCGATCGCGGTCAGGTGGCTGGCGCGCAACCGCTGGCGGGCGGCGAAGTCCGTCAGGCCCTCGATGACCTCGTCCTCCTTGTCGAACACAATAACGAAGGTGCGCTCACCGCGGTCGAGGAGCAAGGACGATCGCATGGCGGCCTCCCGATCCTGTCCGCCTGCAAACGCGCTGCCGGCGACCGGCGGATGCAGCGGCACCCGTGGCCATGGTCAGGCTCGGGGCGATTCTCCTCGAATGACTCCGCTGTCCTGCAGGGTGCGCTGCTCGGCCTCGCTGTAGCCCAGCTCGGTGAGCACGTCGGCGTTGTCCTGGCCCAGCAGCGGGGCCGGACGCTCGACGGCGCCGGGTGTGTCGGACAGCTTGACGGGCACGCCGAGCGCCTTGATGTCGCCGGCGCCGGGATGCGCGAGGTCCACGACCATCTCGCGGGCCAGCGCGTGGGGATCGGCGAGTGCCTCGGGGTAGGTGTTGATCGGCCCCGCCGGGACGCCGGCGGCGTCGAGCCGGGCCAGCCAGTGGGCGCGCGTTCCGGCGACGGTCGTCTTCTCGAGGTCGGCGACGAGTGCCTCGCGGTGACGCATGCGGTCCCGCGTGCCCTCGAAGCGCGGGTCGGCGGCCAGGTCGGGGCGCTCGATCGCCCGGCAGAAGGCCTCGAACAGCTTGTCGTTGTTGGCGCCCACGGTGAACCAGCCGTCGCTGGCGCGCAGGGCCTGGTAGGGCGCGGCCAGCCGGTGCGCGGAGCCGAGCGGCCGCGGCGCGCGCCCGGTCACCCAGTACTCGGTGGCCTCCCAGACCGTCAGGGCCATCGCCGCTTCCAGCAGCGAGGTGTCGACGAGCTGGCCCTGGCCGGTGCGCTCCCGGTACTCGAGCGCCGCCAGCACGCCGTAGGCGGCGAAGAGGCCAGCCGCGAGATCGCTCACGGGAAGCCCGGCCTTGGCCGGGGGCCCGTCCTCGTCGCCGGTCACGCTGATGATGCCGCTCATGCCCTGGGCGATGAGATCGTAGCCGCCGCGGCTCGCGTAGGGCCCGGTGGCGCCGAAGCCGGAGACCGAGCAGTAGATGAGCCGGGGGTTCAGCGCGCTCAGCGTCTCGTAGTCGACGCCGAGCCGCCGGGCGGCGCCGGGCCGGTAGTTCTGCACGAAGACGTCGGCGGTCTTCACCAGGCGGTGGACGATCTCCACCCCCGCCGGCTGCTTGAGATCCACCGTGATCCCACGCTTGCTGCGGTTGATCGTCAGGAACGTGCCGCTGTGGCCGTTGCGGCTGGCCGAGCCGCGCCGCATGTCCTCGCCGGTGGGCGGCTCCACCTTGATGACGTCGGCGCCCATGTCGGCGAGGTTCATCGAGCAGAACGGCGCGGCCATCGCCTGCGTGAGATCGATCACCCGGAGACCGGCCAGCGCCTTCATCGTCACGGGCCCTCCAGGCGCTCGGTCGGAAGGGGCGTGGTTGGCCCGGCGCCGTCACGGTAGTGGCGCTGCCACAGCTCGAGGTACTCGCGGGCGTTGAGCCGGATGTCCTCGAGCTCGTCATCGTTCATCTGGCGCACGGGCCTGGCGGGGACGCCCATCACCAGGGTGCCGGACGGGACCACCTTGTTGGGCGCCACCACCGCGCCGGCGCCGACCTGGGCGTTGTCCTCGATGACGGCGCCGGTCAGCACGACGGCGCCGATGCCGATGCGGACGTTGTTGCCGATCGTGCACGCGTGCACGACGGCGCGATGGCCGATCGTCACGCCCTCGCCGATGATGCACGGCGATTCCGGCGTGACGTGCACCACGGAGTTGTCCTGCACGTTGGTGTTGCGGCCGATGCGGATGTACTGTCCCTCGTCGCCGCGCACGACCGTGAAGGGCCAGACGCTCACGCCCTCGGCCAGCTCCACGTCGCCGATGACGAGGGCCGCCGGATCGACCCAGGCGTCCGGGTGGATGCGCGGCGTGCGGCCGGCCACCGAGCGGACCGTCACGCGGCCTCCAGCGGCGGCCCGCCTCGGCGGGCGCTCACGCGACCACTCTGTCGGCCCGCAGCCGGGCGATCTCCGGATCGCCGAGGCCCAGCTCGCGCAGGATGGCGTCGGTGTCCTGCCCGAGCGTCGGGGCCGCGGTGGCCATGACCGGGGGCGTCGCCGACATCTTCACCGGGTTGCCGAGCCCCTTCACCCGGCCGGCCTGCGGATGCGTCAGCTCCTGGACCATGCCGCGGGCGCGGGCGTGCGGGTCGTCGAGCGCCTCCGGCACGCTGTAGATCGGCCCGGCTGGCACGCCGGCCGCCTCGCACTCCGCCAGCCAGTGCGCGCGCGGCTGCCTCGCCGTGACGGCCTCGATGAGCGTCTGCAGCACCGCCCGGTTCTCCAGCCGGTGGGCGACGGTGTCGAAGCGCGGATCCCCCACGAGTTGGCCGAGGCCGAGGAGCGCGCAGAAGCGGGGGAAGAGATTGTCGTTGGCGGCGCCGACGGTGAAGTGCCCATCGCCGGCACGGAAGGCCTGGTACGGCGCATTCAGCCGGTGCGCCGTCCCCAGCCCGCGCGGGACCTGGCCCGTGAACCAGTACTCCGTCGCCTCCCAGGCCGAGAGCGACAGGCCCGCCTCGAAGAGCGAGGTGTCCACGAGCTGGCCGCGCCCCGTGCGGTGGCGGGCGCGGAGCGCGCACAGGATGCCGAAGACTCCGAACAGCCCGGCCCCGAGGTCGGTGATCGGCACGCCCACCTTCACGGGCGCGCCCCCCTCGCTGCCGGTCGCGCTCATGATCCCGCTCATGCCCTGCGCGATCAGGTCGTAGCCGCCCCGGTCGGCATAGGGGCCGGTCTGGCCGAAGCCCGAGATCGAGCAGTAGACGAGGCGCGGGTTGACCGCCGACAGCGTCGCGTAGTCCACGCCGAGCCGCCCGGCCACCCCGGGGCGATAGTTCTCGACGAGAACGTCGGCTGTCGCCACGAGCCGCTTCAGCAGCGCGACGCCCTCGGCCTGCTTGAGGTCCAGCACCATGCCGCGCTTGTTCCGGTTGACGGCCAGGAAGGGGGCCGACACGCCGGGCGCCGCCTCCAGGTCCATGCCGCGGGTAGTCTCGCCGCCCGGCGGCTCGATCTTGACGACGTCGGCGCCCATGTCGGCGAGCAGCATCGCGCAGAAGGGCCCGGCCATGACCTGCGTCTGATCGAGCACGCGCAGGCCCTCCAGCGCGCGCGGCGGGGCTTCCATAGGCCCGCCTATGGTAACTCACCTCGCGTCGCGCCGGTGACAGTGTCCGCCCCGCTGCCGGCGGCCGGCGTACATGGCGTGACGTCCGCCGTGGCGGCGCAGGCCGATTCTCGGGCGTGTGCCCACCGGCACAGTCATTGCTCGCCTGCGGCCACCATGGACTGGTTCGCCGGGCCGTGGCTCGCCGTCGGGATCGGAGTGGTGCTCGCCGTGGGGATCCTCATCGGTCTCGGCGTGCGCTACCTGGAGACCCAGAGCCGTCACGACGAGGAGGCCACCCGCCTGCAGCAAGCGCTCATCGAGCCGCTGGCCCGCGAGCCGGCCCTGGCCGGCAGCGCCGTCCTGCCGCTCGTCACGCTGCCCCTGCGCGGTCCCGCCCGCGTCGAGCTCACGGGCCGGGTGCCGTCGCGGGACGTCCGCGACGCCGCCGGCCGCGCGGTGGAGCGCGAGTCCGCGCGCATGGGCTGGCGGGTGCGCATCTTCAATCGCCTCGTGGTCCAGGACGAGGCCGTGCGTCGCCCGGCGTAGGAATGGTGGTATCGTCTCGGGCACCCGGCCCTCATCCGGTGGTCGGGGGAAGGAGCGCGGCCCATGCCCGACACCGTCCGCGTCGTCGAGTACTTCTACGTGATGGCGCCGCAGAAGCCCGGGGTGGGAGCCGCCCTCCTGGGCGAGCTGGAGCAGGCGGGCGTCAATCTCCTGGCCTTCAGCGGCTTCCCGAGCGGTCGCGGCGCCCAGGTCGATTTCGTGCCCGAGGACCCGGCCGCCTTCCGCGCCGCCGCCCGCAAGGCCCGCTGGAAGGTGACCGGGCCCAAGCGCGCCCTGCTCGTGATGGGGGACGACCGGGCGGGCGTCGTCGCCGAGCTCATGCGGCGCCTGGCCGAGGCCCGGATCAACGTCACCGCGATCGACGCCGTCTGCGCGGGCACCGGCCGCTATGGCGCCATCCTCTGGGTGGCGCCGCGCGACGTCACCCGGGCGGCGCGCGCGCTGGGGGCGGCGTGATGCGCCTGGCCCTGCACACCTGGACGCTGGATTCCACGACGCTGGCCGAGGCCCTGCGCATCGCCCGCGCGACCGGCTGGGACGGCGTGGAGCTTCGGCTGATCGACTTCCGCCGGTCCGAGCAGTCCGGCCAGGCGGCCGACGCTGTCCTGGACCTGGTCCGGGCCAGCGGGCTGTCCGTCGCCTGCGTCGGCGTCGAGTTCGGCTGGATGTGGACCGACGGCGCCGAGCGCGGGCGCCTGCTGGCGGTCTTCGCCGAGCAGTGCCGCCGGGCGGCCGCGCTCGGCTGCGACACGGTGATGAGCCCGGTCGACAAGGACCGCGGCGACGTCGGCCGCGCGGCCGCCAGCGTGCGGGAGGTGGGCGACATCGCCGCCGCCCACGGCGTGCGGCTGGCGCTGGAGTTCAACTCGCAGTGCGCGCAGCTCAACACACTGGAGCGCGCCCGCGAGGTGCTCGGACGGGCCGGCCATCCGGCCTGCGGCCTGCTGCTCGACGCCTACCACCTGGGCCGGAGCGGCGCCACGCCGAAGACCGTGGACGACGTCGCGCCGGCCGAGATCGTCTACGTGCAGTTCAGCGACCCGCCGCGCACCGGCCTGGAGCCCGGCAAGGCGCTGGACCGGCTGCCGCCCGGCCAGGGCTCGTTCTGGTTCGGCGAGTTCTTCGCGCTCATGGCGGCCAAGGGCTATCCGGGGTTCGCCTCCTACGAGGCGCCCAACGAGCAAACGTGGAAACGCGATCCAGCCGAGGTCGCCCGCGAGGCGATCGAGGCCACCAAGGCGGTGCTGCCGCGATGAGCTACGATTACCGCGCACACTTCGGCGAGGTCACCCTGACGCAGGATCTCATGTCGCGCCGCGACGAGCGGCGCTGGCGCCTCACCCCCCCACCGGCCGCGGGCGAGCACCACGACATCGTGCTCTACCTCGGCTGCAACGTGCTGCGGACGTCGCACATGGTGCGGACGGTCACCGCCATCTTCGACCGGCTGGGCCTGGACTACGTGGCGGTCGGCGGGCCCAGCTACTGCTGCGGGATCGTGCACCACACCCAGGGCGACGTCGAGGCCGCGCGCGGCATGAGCCAGGGAACGCTCCGGCTCTTCGAGCGCTTCTCGCCGCGCGAGGTCGTCATGTGGTGCCCGTCCTGCATCTACTTCTACGACGAGGTCCAGCAGCTCACGCTGCCGTTCCCGTTCCGCCAGGCCGCCGAGTTCCTGGTGGAGCACCTGCCGGCGCTCCGCTTCACGCGCGAGGTGCGGCAGCGCGTCGCGCTGCATCATCACGTGCAGAACGAGGCCCGCCGGCGCGAGGGCGCCGCCGGCCGCACGCTCCTGGAGGCGGTGCCGGGGCTCACGTTCGTGCCGGTCGAGCCCGAGCCACGCTTCGGCCGCATCTGCACGGCGGCCGTGCAGCAGCAGCTCGGGCTGGAGACGTGGAACGGCCTGGTGCGGGACGAGATCGCCCGCGCCCACGCGGGCGGCGCCGACACGCTGGCGACGATCTACCACGGCTGCCAGCGCCTGCTGTGCGGCTTCGAGGCGCAGGCACCGCTGGCCGTCGAGCACTACCTCTCGGTCTTCGGGCGCGGCCTCGGCATCGAGTTCGAGGACACCTACAAGCGCTGGATGCTCTCGGGCGACCCCGCGGCAATCATGGCCGAGGCCGCGCCGTGCATGGAGGCCAACGGCGTCGAGCCCGCGGCGGCGCGCGCCTTCGTCGAGCGCACCTTCGTGCCGCTGCGCCGCTCGGCGCCGGCCGCCGACGTCTCGACGCCCTCGTAGGGGTCGGCGGGCTGGGCATCCCTCCCGGATGACCTCGGCAGCGCGTCTTCATGGACAAGATCCTCGGGCGGTGACCCGCCCGAGCGGAGCATACCCATGCGTGGTGGAGAGCTGATCGCGGAGTACCTGATCGCGGAGGACGTGCCGTACGTGTTCGGCCTCTGCGGACACGGGATCGTCGGGCTCATGGATGCCCTCGGTCAACGCGCCGACCGCATCCGGATGGTGGGGGTCCACCACGAGCAGGTCGCCGGCTACATGGCGGACGCCTACTACCGTGTCGCCCACCGCCCGGCGGCCACGTTCACCTCGTGCGGGCCGGGGTCGGTCAACATCGCCATCGCGCTGGCCTGCGCCATGATGGACTCCTCGGCGCTGGTGGCCATCACCGGCAACGTGCCCACGCCGCAGTGGAACCGCGGACCCTTCCAGGAGACGTATCGCCACCACCAGGCCGACTTCCCCTCGGTCATCCGTCCCTACGTCAAGCGCGCCTTCCAGGTGCCACGGGCCGAGATGCTGCCGCTGGCCCTGCGGCAGGCATTCAAGACGGCGGCGACCGGCCGGCCGGGGCCGGTGAACGTGGACGTGCCGCTCGACGTCTTCGTCGAGGAGACGACGCTGGCCGTGCCCGACCCCGCCGAGTGGTGGCACGCGATCGATCGGCGGCCCGGCCCGTCGCCCGAGGCGGCGCGGCGCGCCCTCGACCTGCTGCGGAGCGCAGCACGGCCCGTCATCCTCGTCGGCAACGGCGCGGTGCTCTCCGATGCCGCCCCGGAGATCCGGCGGCTGGCCGAGGCCCTGGGGGCGCCGGTGGCGAACACCCCGCAGGGAGCCGGCGTGATGCCGGCCGATCACCCGCTCGCGGTGGGTGTCGTCGGACGCAACGGCACCTACGCGGCCAACCAGGCCACGCGGCAGGCGGACGTCCTGCTGGCCCTGGGCGCGCGCTTCGACGATCGCGTGAGCAGCGGCTGGGTGCCCGGCTACACGTTCACGATCCCGCCGACCCGGCTGATCCACGTCGACCTCGATCCGGACGAGATCGGCCGCAACTATCCGGTCCACCTCGGCGTGACCGCGGACGTGCGCAGCTTCGTGCGCGCGCTACTGGCGCTGGCGGAGGCCGGCGACGGCCGCAACGCCCACGAAGCGTGGCTGCACGAGGTCGCCGGCTGGCAGCGCGACTGGGCGCGGTTCAACGAGCGGCGCTACCGGCCGGACGCCGTGCCGATCCAGCCCGAGCACCTGATCCGCACGCTGCGCCGGGCGGTGCCGCGGGACGGCATCGTGCTGGCCGACGTCGGCGTGCACCACAACTGGATGGTCCAGCAGTGGCCGGTCTACGAGCCGCGCACGCTGCTGCAGTCGTGGGGCTTCGCGGCCATGGGCTTCGCCGTCGGCGGCGTGCTGGGCGCGAAGCTGGCCGCGCCGGAGCGGGCCGCCATCGCCGTCTGCGGCGACGGAGGCTTCCTCATGACGTCCAATGCGGTGGCCACCGCCGTGGAGTACGGCATCCCGGCGACGTGGGTCGTCTGGAACAACGCCGGCTACGTCTCCATCCGCGATCTGCAGAAGGGCGCCTTCGGCAAGGAGACGACGACGATGTTCCAGCGCGCCGCCACCGGCGAGCCGTTCTCGCCCGACTACGCGATGCTCGCGCGGGCCTGCGGCGCCGACGGCCTCCGCGTCACGGGCCCGGGGGAGCTCGGCGACGCGCTCGCCGCCGCCGTCCGCTCCGGCCGCCCGACCGTGGTCGACGTCGCCGTCGACGTGGCGCCGCCGATCGCGACCGGCACCTGGCAGCTGCCGCCGCTGCCCCATCCGGAACCGAACTACCCGGCCCTGCTGGCCCGGCCCGACGCCGGCTGACCGGCGGGCCGCCCCGGGACGAGGGAGCACGCATGAAGATCACGACAGTCGAGGCGTTCCACGTGGACTGGGGAGCCGGCCGCAGCCGGAGCGGCTGGGTGCGCATCGGCACCGACGACGGCATCGTCGGCCTCGGCGAGGCCAGCCCGATGGTGCACGGCAACGCGTCGCTGGAGATCATCGCCAGCGCCTTCACGCCGATGCTCCTCGGGGCCGATCCGCTGCAGCCGCGCGTCATCCAGGACCGGCTCTTCCACGAGCACATCAAGGTGGGGCCGGAGGGCGCCTACGCCGGCGCGCTGGCCGCCATCGACATCGCGCTGTGGGACCTCCGGGGCAAGGCGCTCGGGCAGCCGGTGTGGCGCCTGCTCGGCGGCGCCTGGCGGCGGGAGCTGCCGTTCTACGCCTCGATCGGCGGCAACGGCCGCCGCACGGTGGACGAGGTATGCCGCGTCGTCGAGGACTGGCTGAAGCTCGGCCCCGCCCAGGTGAAGATCCGCTTCGACGCCGACAAGACGGCTCGCGACGTCGACCTGGCCGGCGACATCGCCAAGGCCCGGGCCGTGCGCGGGCTCGTCGGCGACGGCTTCCCGCTCGCCTTCGACTCCAACAACGGCTACTCCGTGCAGGGCGCCATCCGCGTGGGCCGGGCGCTGGAGGAGCTCGGCTACGTGTGGTTCGAGGAGCCGGTGCAGCACTACCACGTGGAGAGCGTCGCCAAGGTCGCCGCCGCCCTCGACATCGCCGTCTCGGCCGGCGAGCAGGAGTACACGCTGCAGGGGATCAAGCGGCTGATCGAGGCCGGCGTGGACATCGTGCAGCCCGACATCGTCAAGACCGGCGGCTTCACCGGCCTCGCGGACATGGCCGCGCTGGCCCGGGCGTACGGCGTGGATCTGGTGCCGCACCAGACGCAGCCCTCGATCGGCCACACCGCCAACCTGCACTTCGTGGCCGCGCTGACCCACTCGCACCACCCGGCCGAGTACAACGGCCCCCGCCACGTGCAGGACGTTGTGTTCCGCACGCCGGTGCGGCCGGTGGACGGGAGGTTCGTGCTGTCCGACGCCCCCGGACTCGGCCTGGAGATCGACGAGCCGCAGCTCGACAAGCGCATGATCCGCTGGACCTCCTCGGGCGCGCGCCCGTGATCGGTCCCCTGCGCTCCGACAGCCTCGTCGTCAGGACGAAGGACGTCTCGACCAGCTGACCGGCGGGCCCCGACGGCGGCCCGGCGCGCTCAGGTCAGGAGCGTCGACAGGGGCGTGAGCGGCTCGCCGAGCGCCTGGGCGACGGCCGGGTGCACGATCCGCCCCCGCCAGACGTTCACGCCCTCGGCCAGTGCCGGATCGCGCCGCACCGCGGCGGCCACGCCACGTCCCGCCAGGTCCAGCACGTAGGGCAGCGTCGCGTTGGTGAGCGCGAAGGTCGAGGTGCGCGGCACCAGCGCCGGCATGTTTGCCACGCCGTAGTGGACGACGCCGGACACGACGTAGGTCGGATCGAGCAGCGTCGTCGGCCGGATCGTCTCGACGCTGCCGCCCTGGTCCACCGCCACGTCCACGATGAC
>Ga0299914_10004497_pt1 | contig 10052 bp, 8 predicted proteins | sample RVTome_10_FD_201361 | JGI IMG/M metagenome (GOLD analysis project Ga0299914, IMG submission 201361) | Soil microbial communities from uranium-contaminated site in the Upper Colorado River Basin, Wyoming, United States - RVT153D57 (version 2) ... | reverse complement strand
AGCAAGCTGATTAATTCCACCGCCGTAGGAAGATAGGAAAAAACATCTAATCCGCCGATGGTATCCGAGTTGGAACTGACATTTGACGGGAAATCAATCGAGTTATATTCAAAGTTTTCACCAAATTCAACCCTTGTGACAGCCCATTGCCTCCTTTTCTGACTCCAACTCAAAGAAAGCCAGGCATGTGACCTTTCTCCGTTGGGAAAGACAACCATTCCAAACAATCGGTCCGAGTCATGTATTCGTATTAGATCCCAAGACACGGGGAAAATTTCAGGGTCCGAAAATTTATCGGCGATGGCATTATAGGTAGCCTGGTCAACCTGCTCTCTCCCTAAACTTTTTATTACCTCCTGGGTGTTACCGGTACTCAAAGCGCTCATGAAGGCTTCGGCCGTTCTTTCCATCCTACTATTTCCTATGAACGTGTCCGGTAGCTCAAGATAAGCGAGAAGAGCCAGCATTACTACCTGCCAACCGATTAGTAAAGGGAACCCCCAGCGTTGAAAGGTTCTTAATTGCCTCCGATTCAAAACGGCTGTAGCAATGAAGATTGACGTCACCAGAAGGAGCAGCACTATCTCTGCCTTTGAAAAATCACTTAAGCTTATTAAGAAGTACAGCAGCGGTAGAAACAGAATCCCTGGTATCACAAATTTTGACCAGGATGGCAGCTCTTCTTTCTGTTTTTCGGCCGTCGTCTCATCGCCTGCTATAAGAATTTCTTTTCCGCCAACAGCGTTAAGTTCCTTGTATGCCAACAACCCCCGAACAAGCCCGAAAAACAAAATGATATGAAAAAAGACAGCAAAGGCGTTTAGCTCCCAAAGCCAAAGAAAGCCATCAAAAATGTAAACGAGTATCCCGACGATAATAGCCCATTGGTGGCCTTTTCTTCCCAGGATGCCAAAAAGGACAAAAAGCCCCGCCACCAGTAGAGCCAATATAAAACCAATTGGTCGTACGAAACCTGATGACTCAGGTAAATTTCTGAGAATGACAAAGACCCTGGATTCGATATTATAGACGATGCCCAACCCCACAAAAGAAAGCAAGCGATACCGGCTACTGGCTATTATAAGGTTGACTGAAGAATTGATAACAGATAACCCTGCAATCCAAAAGAACCAGGCTGTTCCCACTTTGAACTGGTTTTCCAGCCACACTCTTTTTTCTAGCCCTTCTTTGGGGGAGGAAGCTGCTTCCTCTTTGAATTCTTCTATCAGCTCTTCCATTTCTCAGCTTACTCCTTTATACCAGGAATCTTTATAGCGTCTCCAAAAGGTTTCGATAAAGAGGGAGGGGTTCAAGACGATAAAAACGGCCGTCGCAACTAAGCAGAGCATGGCGATAGTTTCCAATGCTGTACGAAGATCAATAAGGCCGTATAAGGGGCTACTGGTTAGGAAGGCGGCTCTGATGTTAGCTGGGAAATTAAAGGGGTCATACTCAAATTTGTCACCAAATTCAACCCTTCTAATAAACCATCGTAATTCTGATTGCCGCCACTCCAAAAAAAGTCTGACATCTAACGTCTGCCCGTTGGGAAAGACGGCCGTTCCATCTAATCTATCGTAGCGATCTGATAATTCTAACTCCCAGGACACAGGGAAAATTTCCGGATTTGAAAATTTACCAGCAATAACATTGTAAGCAACGCTGTAAGTCTCCTCTACGCCCAGCCAGTGCATCACCTCCTGGATGTTGCCGGTACTCAAAGCGTTCATGAAAGCTTCGGCCGTTTTCTCCTTCCCAATATCCCCTATAAATGAATCAGGCAGCTCAAGATAAACGAAAAAGGCCAGCATCACCAACTGCCAGCCGATTAGTAAAGGAAATCCCCAGCGTTGAAGGGTTTTTAAGCGCCTCCAATTCAAAACGGCAGCGACCACGAAGCTCAGAACTGACAGGATGAGCAGCATCACCACTGCACTTGTAAAATCATTCGTGATGAGAAGTATTAAGAACGGCAGCAGAAGTAGAACCCCTGGTATCACGAAAATTATCCAGGATGGCCAGTCCTTCTTCTGCTTTGCAGCAGCTGCATGATCGCTTGCCATAAATATTTCTTTTCCGCCGATAGAATCAAGTTCTCTGTAGGCCAGCAATCCCCGAACAAGTCCGAAGAAGGCAATAATATGAAAGAGGAAACTAGCGAAACCAAATGATATGAACAAAAGAAACCCGTCAAAGCCATAAACGAGTATCCCAACGATAATAGCCCGTTGGTGGCCTTTTCTTGCCAGGATACCGAAAAAGACAAAAAGCCCCGCCATTGACAAGACCAATAGGAAATCAATTACCGGTATGAAACGCATTGCTGCCAGGGGTTCTATTCTGGCGATTGTTAGGACACGGCGTTCTATGAAGAAGGTGAGGCCAAATTCAAAAAAGACGTTCCAACCGTTGCCTGCAATGGCACTCACAATATGGATCAAAGATAACCCTGCAATCCAAAAGAACCACCCTGTTCCCCCTTTAAACTGTTTTTCCAGCCCCACTCTTTTGTTCAGACTTTCCTGGCGGGATGAAGCTTCTTCCTCTTTTAACTCTTCTATCAGGTTCTCCATTCTCAGCTCACTCCTTTGCACCTGAAACGTAACCATTCCTGGCTGCCACCGTCAGGTAGGGACACCGGCACTCTTTTTAAGTATGGGGTTACAGCTTAGGGAATCAAGCACCTGAGTGCTTATATGGTCTTGAGAAGATAGGAGTAAAGTCAGGGTGAGGGGTGGGTTGTGTTGGGGGAAATTGGTTCAATCTCGAAGAAAGCCCACAAAATAAATCGGGGAGGGGGTAGGGGCGGGAAAGGCGGCTGTGGCCGTGGATTTGACTAACAGCCCTGGCTACCGCCTTTCTCGCCCATCGGTGATTTTATGCCTGGAACAACTCCATCCAAATGCCGTTGGTGAGTTCGGCCGAGAGGAGAATACTTTCCCCTAAAGAACCATTGTATGGTTCAAAGTGTCGCCTTGTATTGGCTTTGATGAGGTAATCGGCCGTCTGCAAATTCTCCACCTCAATTCTCATCCCAATCAGCCCGGGGCCGCGCTGGGTCAGGAAAGCGGCCGTAATACTGTCCGGGGCATCTGGTTCCAGCAGTAAGATGGTGCTTTGGGCCGCTTCAATCGTTATCCCAACGGCTTTGATCTGGGAGACGGCCGTCTTTTCCCCCAACTTTATTCCCAGAGAAGTATAAGCCTGAACGGCCGCATCCAGATCATTGACCGCCACCCAGACGGACTTGAGACTTTTGGCAGTGTTGACGTGAACGGCCGATGTCGCCGGGTTGAATCCGGGGTATTTCTTACTTAACTCCGCCAGCGTCTCCCAATTATATTCGATCAGGAAGAACTCATTAGCGGCCGTAATCGGCTTCATAAACATCACGTAGCGTCACAATTCGGGCGGCGGCTCCGTCATACTGTGCTGGCAACTTAACTCATCCGTGTCTACTTCCAGACCAAGAACCTGCTCGTTTTCTTATTCTAAATTTTTATCAGGTCTCGCAGCCAACCCCATCATGATCACCATCAAAACGATGAGGTTCGGGCGGCAGAACAGTAAAGTTCCGGTACGGTATTTCACCACAATCCAAATCTAGTGGGGGAGGGGGAATACAAACAGTCGGGTAGGCCGGGTCACAGTTGGCCGGTTCCGTTGGCTGGGGCGATTCGTCGGCGCTGGCGGGTTCGTTGAGGCTGGGGCCGGCACATTCGTCGGAGCCGGAACAGTTGTCGGCTGCGGGTCAGACGGTGTTGGCTCAGGATTAACGGGCTGCGCCCACAACCCCCGGCCGGCCTCCCGCGCTTCCCGTTCCAGTTCCAGGAACAGTTCCTGATGCCTGACATCGGGCGGGAAGGTTGCGATGACAGCGTAACCCTGCCTGACCAGTTCGGCATTGACGAACGTGCCATCTTCCAGATACACATACCGTAATAGACGGCCGTACCGGTCGGTATCGGAGACATCTTTCACCAGAATCACCGGCTGACCCTCCACCAGCACCCGGTTGGCTTCAGTGGCTTCGGTGAAGAAGTAATCGCCGCGCTCCGGGGTGTCCATGCCGATGTAGCGGACGCGATAAGTTATCCCGCCGATGGCGACATCAATGGTATCGCCGTCAACGATATAGGTAACAGTCGCCAGGTCGCCGTCCGGCACGGCCGTTGGATTGGTTTCTATGCCTGCTGGAGATAACGGCGTTGGTGTACCTGTCAGCCGGGTTGTGTTCGTTGGCTGGGGTGTATCGGGAGGTTCGGTGGTGTTAGACGGCCGTGACGTGTTAGCAGAGTTTGGGGAATTAGGTGATATTTTGACGGTTACGGCCGTGTTGGTGGATTCGGCCGTAACGATTAGCTCCTCAATGACAACCTCTCCTCCGCCAGCGGTGTTTCGGGCAACGACAGTTGTGGGCTCTGTGTTTACAGGTGCCAGGAAGAGGACACCACAGCAGCAGAGGCAGAAAAAGGCGGGGATGGGGGCCAATGCTGTATTATTCGGTGACGTTGACACCTCGGCTGTTCGATTGACATCGTGATCGGACTTGGTGGAAAGAGTGGAGTCAGGTGATTTTCATTAAAAAAACAGCTTTTCCGCTCGAATGACGCAATATTGCCGCCAACTAACAAAAAAGCCCTCCAAAAACGGCCGTTTCAAACCTGAACGAGGCAACCCAAAATAAACCCGCCTGTTGTGGGCCACAAAAATGGGTCAGTAATGGTGAAGTGTCAGTGATAATAACGCCGGCGCAGATAATGGCGATAGTCAGAAACAGCTTCCTGTTGAATCAGAGGCAGGTAGTCCTCAAACAGCATCAAGCCGTTGTAGAGTCCCTTCGGCGGCATCCGCTTGACCGGCTTGTGACCTTGAAAGGCTGACAGACATTTCTGCTCGGCATCCACCTGAAGGGCGATGGGCTGGCCCCGCAGCTGCCGGCTGCTGTAGTATTGTTGGCGGCCAATCTGGATAGAGCCATTGCTTTTGACCTGACGTCGGTAGAAGCGGCCGCGAATGTGGTTCAGCCAAGCATCTCGGTCAACCATGGTCGGTAGCCCAGGACGTTTAGGCAGGTCAGGAAAAGCCACCCTGGGTGGCAGATTACCACATGAGATTGCCTGATTGGGACGCTCCCAGTTGTAATGATGCTGGTAGGTAGCGGTGCACTCAATGACCTTTGGTAAAGTTCCGGGTTTGTGGATAGCCAGGCATTCGCGGTCATAGCTGAGATGGTACCTTTCAACAAAGGCATTCCTATCCGGCCGTTGGGGTGGACAGACATTGACCCGGATACCCAGGCACATCAGGAAACGCATGAAAGGGGAAGGAAAGTTTTTGGCCGTCCAGCTTCCAATAAATCGCGGGTCTCTGTCAAAAGTAACCACATCCGGCAGGCCGTTGACCAGAAAAGCATCGACCATGGCCGTGAGGACGGTTTCGGCATTGTAATCATCTCGCGGAGTGGCTGTCAGAAGAATGGAAGTGCCCTTATCCACGATATTGAGCCTTTCCACCACGTGCTGCTGTTTGCCATCCGGGTCGGCCGGGACACTGCTGACCGATTTGAAGTCGATTTGGACATGGGTCAGCGGCTCCGGCCGTTCTTCCGGTTCCGGTCGAGGACGCCGGTAGCGATAGATTCGCTGGTTCCGGTCCAGGATGGACCAGATAGTGCTGGTTGAAAGGGGTAGATACGCCCCTGATGCTTTCAGCTCCTCGTCCCGATGCAAGTAGTAAAGAATGGCGACTGGTCCAGGCACCCGGGCCAGGTTCTCGGGAGGATGGTCTCGAATCTCGAGAATCTTCCGCTCGACCTCCTCGGTTACCTGCTTCTGGTGCCGGCCAGGTGCCCGTGACCGACTGAACAGCACCGTTTCATCATCCGGGTCGGCGGCGGCAAACCGTTTCAACCACTTCTTGACCCAACTGAGCGAGTAGCCCAATTCCCTGGCCAGCTTCTTCTTGCTCCAGTTGGGATGCTGGCAGTGAAATCGGCGCAACCGGGACCGACCCACTATCCATTTGCTTTCCATTATGATACCTCCTTTTGCTGATGGAGGTATCTTACAAAATCAGGGGGTCACGATGTCAATCGAACAGCCGAGGTGTCAACGTCACCGAATAATACATACAGTCATTGATGGGGCTTCTCGGAGACCATACAACCTGGCGGGAGGAAGAATGCTGAAGTTCATTGAGGGGATAAGGTCTATTGACCGCAGGATACTCGCGACCTTGGCCGCTATCCCCGCTTTTTTATGCCTCTGCTGCTGCGGCGTCCTCTTCCTGACCCCTGCAAACATTGAGCCTACGGCTGCCGTTGCCCAGAACACCGCTGCCGGAAGGTCGATTGTCGTTGAGGAGCTAATCGTCACGGCCGAATCTACCCACCCGGCTGTAACCGTCGAAGTATCGTTAGATACCCCAAACTCTGCTAACACGTCACGGCCGTCTGACACCACCGAACCCACCGATATACCCCAGCCAACGAACACAACCCGGCTGACAGGTACACCAACGCCGTTATCTCCAGCAGGCATAGAAACCGATCCAACGGCCGTGCCAGACGGCAACCTGGCTACCGTTACCTATATTGTTGACGGCGATACCATTGATGTCGCCCTCGGCGGAACAACTTATCGTGTCCGTTACATTGGCATGGACACACCGGAGCGGGGCGATTATTTCTGCAGTGAAGCCACCGAGGCCAACCGGGCGCCGGTGGAGGGCCAGCAAGTAATTCTGGTGAAAGATGTCTCCGAAACCGACCGGTTCGGCCGTTTATTACGATATGTGTATCTGGAAGACGGCACATTCGTCAATGCCGAACTGGTCCGGCAGGGTTACGCTGTCATCGCCACCTTCCCCCCGGATGTCCGGCATCAGGAACTGTTCCTGGAACTGGAGCGGTAAGCCCGGCTGAGGGCTGTGGGCGCAGTCCGTTAACACTGGGCCGTCGCCATCTGAGCCGCAACCGACAACTGTTCCGGCACCGACGAATGGGCCGGCCCCAGCGCCGACGAACCCACCGGTGCCTACCAATGTGCCGCAGCCGACCGAACCGGCCAACTGCGACCCGGCGCACCCGACCGTTTGTATTCCCCCCACCGGACCTGGATTGTGGTGAAATCCTGTATCGAGACTTTACTGTGCTGCCGCCTGACCCCCATCGTTTTGACGGCGACAATGATGGAATTGGCTGTGAAACCTGAGGTGGATTTTGAGTCAGATGTAATGTTATTGAGGTAACTGGTTATAAAGTAACATGAAGAAGATGCGTTGTCTGAACCAAGGTTGGAGCATTTTGTTATTGCTGTTTCTCTGCGCCTGTACCACCAGCCATCAGGAGCCAACACCTGTCAGAATAATACCCCAAAACGCCATAAGCCGGTTGGCTGGCTCTCCCTTTCTGTTTGCAATACTAATAGAGAAGACAAGTAAACTTCGGACAATCTTTTAACGATGCCTCCTATAATCAGAGGTGAATCACAATTCGCTTCAAACATTGTCCGACCTTAAAATGATTTCTCTATAAGGTATGAGCCACGAGCTGAATCAAGCACACTCTGTCTTTAACAGACAGCCGTCCTGCTTGTTGCACTAATTGCTCTACATCCACTATCTTGACTCTCGTTTTCCACCTCTAAAGTTCACTCGCCGCTATCACAGCACAGTCATAACCGAACAGTAATATCCGGCCGTTATCTACGATTAACTGTGACAAGGAAACTCGAACTGATATCGGAACTGGAACCTACTCTGGCTGATAGCAAGAAGCTGTCGCTGCTTCGTGCTGCCAGATACGAAATTCACAATAGCTTGCCGGTACTAATTCGTTGCAGGGCAAAAAACCAGAAGTTCACCGTTTTTGTTATAATCATCCACATGCCTGACCTTTTGCACCATTCGGAAAAAGCATCTTCAGCAAAAACCGCAAGTAACGGCCGCCAGGCGGCGCTTGCCAACCTGGATATTGTCGCTCATTGCTTTATCCATGGGCAGGAGCTCCTGACAAAACGCACCAGCCACTCCCGCAAACAACTCGGCCAATTCCTGACACCGCCTACTGTTGCCCGTTATATGGCTCGACAATTACGGCCGCAACGTGAAGGGTGTCGGGTGTTAGATCCGGCCATTGGTTCCGGCGTTCTGGCCTGTGCCCTGGTAGAGCAGGTTATTGAGGCCGGTTATCCTACCGAACTGTTCATTGACGGTTACGAAGTAGATACCAGTCTGGGCGTGGTTGCTCGCCAGGCATTATCCCTTGCTGTCGAAAAAGCAGCCGGTCATGGTATTGCAATCAATGCTTGTGTTCACCAGGTTGATTTCGTACTAGCACATACGCCGGTTGCCCAACCCTCCCTTTTCCCCGGCAATGACTTTTCAGGACAACAGGCCGACGCCACTTACGACCTGATCATTGCTAACCCACCCTACTTCAAGCTGAATAGGGATGATCCTCGCGTTGAAGCTGTGGTAGGCCAGATTAAGGGCCATACCAACATATATACCCTGTTCATGGCCTTGGGCGCTCGTTTGCTGGCCAAAGAGGGCTGGGCCAGTTTCATCGTTCCCCGCAGTTTCTGTTCGGGAGCCTATTTTGCCGCCTTTCGCCGTGAGTTCATTAAGCAGACAGACCCAACGGCTGTCCACCTGTTTGCCTCCCGGCAGGACAACTTCGAGGGGGATGATGTCTTGCAAGAGAACGTCATCATCACCTTCAAGAAACGGGATGAGAAGGAAAAACGGCCGGAACAAATCACTATCACTGCCTCTCGGAGCGCAACCGGCTTAAATGGCGATCTGGTCCATCGCCAAACACCGATAGCCTACTTTCTCAGCCAACGTAATGGGACATTATTCTTCCGCCTGCCGGTGACCGAACTGGATGAAAAGATTATCGAAACGATGGACAACTGGCCGGGAACGCTGGCCAGATATGGACTGGCCGTATCTACCGGGCCAGTGGTGGCCTTCCGGGCAAAATCGTTTTTACAGGAAATGCATATGGTTCAGACAGGCCAGGCCGTGCCATTGCTGTGGCTGCAAAATGTGAGCATGCAGCAGGTTGAGTGGCCTGTGACACGTGGCAAGAAGCCCCAGGCCATTTCTGCGACCGGTAAAGCCCAATCCCTTCTCATTCCCACCGCCAATTACGTCCTGACCCGCCGTTTCAGCGCCAAGGAGGAACCCCGCCGCTTAACAGCCGCCCCCTTCTTGCGGGAGGATTTTTCCTATGAACAAGTTGGATTAGAGAACCACCTGAACTATATCTATCGCAAAGAGGGCGAATTGGAAACCAATGAGGCAATAGGCCTGTCCGCCTTACTCAACAGCGCCCTGGTAGACCGATATTTCCGGATCAGCAACGGCAATACTCAGGTGAATGCGGCCGAATTGCGCGCCCTACCCTTGCCGCCGCTGGATGTGATTCGGAAGATAGGGGAGAATGTGGCCGCAGCCAAGACTCTGAAGGACGATGTTATCTTTGCTGTGCTGCGCGAACAGGGCTGCCTGGCGGCCGATTTTCCGACGATAAGCGAGACGAGATTCAGTATGGGAAAGATTCAAGAAGCGCAAGATATCCTCAAAACCCTGGGCCTGCCGCGCCCCCAACAAAACGAAATGGCGGCCTTGACGCTGCTGGTACTGGCCGGGCTTTCCGAAGAAACGCCCTGGGTACAGGCCGGGCAGCAAAGCCTGCGCATCCACGATATGTTGGGCCAGATGCAGACGCGGTACGGGCGCCAATATGCCGAAAACACCCGGGAGACAATCCGCCGCCAGGTCATCCATCAGTTTGTTCAAGCCGGCCTAGTGCTGCACAATCCCGACGATCCGGCCTTACCGACGAATAGTCCAAGAACCCATTATGCCCTTTCTGAACCGGTGCTAGATACCCTCCGGGCTTACGGCTCAGGCGATTGGCCCAAAGCGGCCCAGTTTTTCCTGGAAAATCAACGAGCCTTGATTGAAACCTATCGCCAACAGCGGGATCAGTATAAGGTGCCGCTTGTCATTGGGGATGGCGTTGAATACCATCTTTCTCC
>Ga0299914_10004496_pt1 | contig 10052 bp, 8 predicted proteins | sample RVTome_10_FD_201361 | JGI IMG/M metagenome (GOLD analysis project Ga0299914, IMG submission 201361) | Soil microbial communities from uranium-contaminated site in the Upper Colorado River Basin, Wyoming, United States - RVT153D57 (version 2) ... | reverse complement strand
TGGGCTCAGGTCTGGCCGCAGCGGAGTACAGACCGCAGCAGGACCACAAGAAATCCCATCGTGAGGTCGAGTGCCGTTCCGACCGTGACCGCGACCGCGACTACGGCCACGACCGGGACCGGGACCGCAAGGACAGCCGGGACGACCGCCGCCACGACGACGACCACAAGAAGTGGGACGACAAGGACCGCGACTGGGGTGGCCCCAAGGACCACGACGACGACAACGACGGCTGGAACGGCCGCGGCGGCAAGGACGACCGCAAGGACAACAGGCGGGATGACCGCTGCGACCGCGACGAGAACCGCGACCGCTGCGACCGCGACTACGGCCACGACGGCGACCGGGACCGGGGCCGCAAGGACAGCCGGGACGACCGCCGCCACGACGACGACAAGAAGTGGAACGGCAAGGACCGCGACGGCCGCGACCACGACGACGACAACGACAAGAAGTGGAACGGCAAGGACCGCGACGGCCGCGACCACGACGACAAGTACGACCACGACAAGGATCGTCGGGACGGCCGCGGTGGCAAGGACGACCGCGACGAGGACAAGAAGCGGGACGACCGTTGCGACCGGGACTGGAAGAAGGACCCACGCAAGGGCCACGACAACGACCGGTGGGACAACGACGGCCGCGACGACCACGGCAAGGGCGACGGCTGGGGCAGGAAGGGCCAGCACGACAAGGTCAAGCACCGCCAGGACCGCATGAAGCGCTACAAGAAGGACAGCGACAGCTGGTATCGCAAGGCCAAGGACCACGACAAGAAGGCTGACTGGCACAGGAAGCAGGCCAAGCGGTACAAGGGCTCCGATGACGACAAGTATCGGAACCACAAGAAGCGCGCGGATGACTACCGTAACAAGTCGAAGGACTGCCGCGAGAACGGTGACAAGTACCACCGCGCGGCCAAGAAGGACCAGCAGGAGGCCAAGCAACTGATCAAGTTGATCAAGTTCCTGGAGCAACTCCTCAAGACCTACAAGTACGAGGTCTAGTCACCCTCATCAGCGGCCCCCGGCGATCACGCCGGGGGCCGTTGCACGTCAAGAAGGGCAGCGACAGCGGGGGCAGGCTGGCCATACCCTGCTCGCACAGGCGCGAGACGCGAGGAGGACCATGGAACTGCGGGGAGCGACGGTCGTGGTCACCGGCGGTGGCAACGGAATCGGCGAGGCGCTGGCACGGCGGTTCGCCTCCGATGGCGCGCAGGTGGTGGTCAACGACCTCGACGCGGCGGCCGCGGCGCGGGTGGCCGATGACATCGGTGGGCAGGCGGTCGCGGGCGACGCGGCGAGCGAGGCAGGCATCGCCGCACTTCTCACGACCGCCCGCGAGCGGTTCGGCGAGATCGACCTCTACTGCGCCAACGCCGGTGTCGCGCGCTCGGGTGGCCCGGAGGCGCCGGAAGACGCGTGGGCACTGTCGTGGGAGATCAACGTCATGGCCCATGTGCGGGCCGCGCGGGCGCTGCTGCCCACATGGCTGGCACGCGGCCGCGGGCACTTCCTCGCAACGGTGTCGGCCGCCGGCCTGCTGTCGCATGTGACGGCCGCGCCGTACACGGTGACCAAGCATGGCGCACTTGCCTTCGCCGAGTGGCTGTCGGTGGCTTACGGTGACCGCGGCATCATCGTCCAGGCGCTGTGCCCACAGGGCGTTCGGACGAACATGCTGATGGGTGAGGACAGCGCGGGGAGGCAACTGCTGCTGCGCGACGCCATCGAGCCCGCGGCCGTCGCAAACATCGCAGCGGGCGCGCTGGCCGATGGCCGATTCCTGATCCTGCCGCATCCGGAGGTCGCCGGGTACGGGGTCAACCGCGCCATCGATCATGAGCGGTGGCTGTCGGGCATGCGACGAATCCGCAGGTCCGTGACCTCGAGCTCAGAGGAGCCGGACGGCTCTGACCGTAGATCGACCCAGCGTTTCGTTGAACCAGGCTCCACGAAGGATTCTTCCGATGGCCCGCCGACCTCCGAGGCCACTCCCTAGACTCGCTTCTGAGGAGCCAGGCGCAGCCGCCTGAGCGAAGCGAGAAGACCAAGGGGCCGCCATGCCGGAAGCCGTCGTCGTCGCCACCGCACGTTCCCCGATCGGGCGCGCGTTCAAGGGCTCGCTGACGGGTCTGCGGCCCGACGACCTCGCCGCGACCATCGTGCAGGCGGCACTCGACAAGGTGCCGCAACTCGATGTGTCCCAGGTCGACGACCTGATGCTCGGCTGCGGGCTTCCAGGCGGTGAACAGGGCTTCAACATGGCGCGCGTCGTCGCCGTGCTGCTCGGCGGCGACCAACTCCCGGGCACGACGGTCACCCGCTACTGCTCGTCGAGCCTGCAGACCACGCGCATGGCCTTCCACGCCATCAAGGCCGGCGAGGGTGACGTGTTCATCTCGGCCGGCGTCGAGATGGTCAGCCGCTTCACCAAGGGCAACAGCGACGCGCTGCCCGACACCAAGAACCCCCGCTTCGAGGATGCGGAGGCCAGAACCGAGAAGCTCGCGCAGGACAGCGCTGAGCGCTGGGGTGACCCGCGCGACGACGGCGCATTGCCCGATGTCTACATCGCCATGGGTCAGACTGCCGAGAACGTCGCCGCGATGCGCGGCATCACTCGCCACATGCAGGACGAGTACGCCTGCCGCTCGCAGAACCTCGCCGAGACCGCCATCGACAACGGCTTCTGGGAACGTGAGATCACCCCGGTCACCACACCGGATGGAACGGTCGTCACCCACGACGACGGTCCTCGCCGCGGCACCACCGTCGACAAGCTGGCCGCTCTCGATCCGGTGTTCAGACCCGACGGCACCGTCACCGCGGGCAACGCCTGCCCGCTGAACGACGGCGCGGCGGCTGTCATCGTGATGAGTGACATCAAAGCCCGCGAACTGGGCATCGAGCCGCTGGCACGCATCGTCTCGACCGGTGTCACCGCCCTTTCGCCCGAGATCATGGGTCTCGGGCCGGTCGAGGCGTCACGGCAGGCGCTGGCGCGCGCCGGCATGTCGATCGACGACATCGACCTGGTCGAGTTCAACGAGGCGTTCGCCGCGCAGGTCATCCCCTCCTACCAGGACCTCGGCATCGACATCGACCGCCTCAACCTGCACGGAGGCGCGATCGCCGTCGGCCATCCATTCGGCATGACAGGGGCACGCATCACCACCACGCTGCTCAACGGGCTCCAGTTCCACGAAAAGACGCTGGGACTCGAAACCATGTGCGTGGGCGGCGGCCAGGGCATGGCCGCCATCTTCGAACGCCTCAGCTGACAAGTTTCCACCAGGCCCTGCGCGCGGCCCCAGAGGCCACAGGTGTTGACCCACCGGGATGGCGCGGCGGCGCCTCGGGTCACATGTCATAGTCTGGTGTCAGGTTTGTGGTCTACCTGCGTCGCGAGGGCTGAGGGTCTTGTGCGACTGAACTGTAGACCCCTTCGAGCCGCGACAGGCAAGCGACCGCGATGGAGCGTGGACACGCATGTGCGGATTCAGCGGCGAACTTCGCAATGACGGTCAGCCGGCAGAAGTGGCTGCCGTCGCGAAGATGGCAGCCACCATGGGAGATCGGGGCCCCGACGGTTCCGGTGTCTGGTCACAGGGACCAATCGCGCTGGGACACCGCCGGCTCAGCATCATCGACCTGTCGGAGCGGGCCGCGCAACCGCTGGTCGACCCCGAGTCGGGCGTGACCATCGTCTTCAACGGCTGCATCTACAACTACCCGCAGCTCCGCGAAGAGCTCGGCCGCGCCGGTCACCGGTTCTTCTCGACCAGCGACACCGAGGTCATCGCCAAGGCCTACCGGGAGTGGGGCGACGACTTCGTCAACCACCTCAACGGCATGTTCGCGTTCTGCATCACCGAGCGCGACAGCGGACGGGTGGTGCTCGGGCGCGACCGCCTCGGCATCAAGCCGCTGTACCTGGCGCGGACGCCGGGTGCCCTGCGGTTCGCGTCGACGCTGCCCGCGCTGGTGGCCGGTGGCGGCATCGACACGAGCATCGATCCCGTCGCCCTGCACCACTACCTCACGTTCCACGCGGTGGTGCCGGCCCCCCACACCATGCTGCGTGGCGTCCGCAAGCTTGAGCCGGCCACGCTGCTGACGATCGAGCCGGACGGTCGAGAGCGGCGCACCACCTACTGGAAGCCCGAGTTCACCCGTCGGCCCGAGCACGATGGAATGAGCCCGACCGACTGGCGCGACGCGGTGCTGGCCAGCCTGCGCACCGCCGTCGACCGCAGGCTGGTCGCCGACGTGCCGGTCGGGGTCCTGCTGTCGGGCGGGCTCGATTCGAGCCTGATCGTCGGGCTACTCGCCGAGGCGGGTCAGCTGGGACTGTCGACGTTCAGCGTCGGCTTCGAGACGGTCGGCGGCGAGCAGGGCGACGAGTTCTCATACTCAGACGTGATCGCGCGCAAGTTCGGGACCAACCACCATCAGATCCGCGTGCCCACCGACCGGATGCTTCCCGCATTGACCGACGCGGTGCACGCGATGAGCGAGCCGATGGTCAGCCATGACGCGGTCGGCTTCTACCTTCTGTCCCAAGAGGTCGCGAAGTCGATCAAGGTGGTCCAGTCGGGGCAGGGAGCCGACGAGGTCTTCGCCGGCTACCACTGGTACGAGCGCATGTCCCAGGCCCGCGGTCTCGGCGTCGAGACCTATGCTGCGGCGTTCTTCGACCGCTCCCACGACGAACTGGCGAAGGTCGTGGCGCCCGAGTTCCGGACCGCCGGCGACGAGTCGCTGGACATGGTGCGCAGGCACTTCAGCGCACCCGGTGCGCAGACTCCGGTCGACCGGGCACTGCGGCTCGACACGACGGTGATGCTGGTCGACGATCCCGTCAAGCGCGTCGACAACATGACCATGGCCTGGGGCCTTGAGGCGCGCGTGCCGTTCCTCGACCACGAACTGGTGGAGCTCGCGGCGAGCTGCCCACCGGAGCTGAAGCTCGCACTGGGCGGCAAGGGCGTCCTCAAGGAGGCCGCGCGGCTGGTGATCCCGGAGACGGTGATCGATCGTCCCAAGGGGTACTTCCCGGTGCCGGCCCTGACGTACCTGCAGGGTCCGTACCTGGATCTCGTGCGCGAGGCGCTCCATGCACCAGCGGCCAAGGAGCGCGGCCTGTTCGAGTACTCATACGTGGAACGGCTCATCGCGAAGGCCGAGCACAACGACGAAGAGCTCACGCCCCTGCGCGGCAACAAGCTGTGGCAGCTCGGTGTGCTCGAGCTGTGGCTGCAGTCCCACGACATCTAGGGGTACACCCACATGGCGAAGCGCTACGACCCTCGGGTCCGTCGCTCCGACAGTCTGACGACACGCAACTGGGGTGACCTGCCCACGCATGTCACCGGCGACATGGAGTTCAACGTCTCGGTGAACTGCGGCTGGGGCCGCGTGATCTTCGGGCAGACCTTCAAGGAGCATGCGGCGCTCGAGGAGGCACTGCGCGCGGAGCAGCCCGACCGTCGCGACATCGTGATGTACCTGCGTGACCCACATGTGTTCATCGCGCGGGCACCGCAGGAGATGTTCATCGACCCGTCGCTGACGTACCGGTTGTGGCTGCACAGCTACCGGCCGGCGCGTCAGCCCAACAAGGGCGTGGTGATCCGCAAGATGCGGACCCGCGACGACGCCGACGAGGTCAACCGCATCTACGCGTCCGCCGCCATGGTCACGGCCGACCCGGACGTCATGTGGGCCAACCAGCTGACCGAGACGTTCACCTACCTGGTCGCCGAGGATGCCGACACCGGCGAGGTCATCGGCACCGTCACCGGCGTCGATCACGACAAGGCGTTCCGCGATCCCGAGTCCGGGTGCAGCCTGTGGTGTCTGGCCGTCGATGGTCAGACCACCAAGAGCGGCGTCGGGGAGGCGCTGGTGCGCACGCTCGCGGAGCGCTACCAGGCACGCGGCCGCGCCTACATGGACCTGTCGGTGCTGCACGACAACACCGTGGCCATCGGCCTGTACGGGAAGCTGGGCTTCGAGCGTGTGCCCGTGTTCGCCGTCAAGCGCAAAAACACGATCAACGAACCACTGTTCGTCCAGGCGCCGCTGGGCGAGGACCTCAACCCGTACGCCAAGATCATCGTCGACGAGGCGGTGCGCCGCGGGATCACGGTCAAGGTGCTCGACGCCGAGGCGGGCTACGTCCGCTTCTCCCACGGTGGGCGTGACATCGTCACCCGCGAGTCGCTGTCGGAGCTGACCACCGCCGTGGCGATGAGCCGGTGTGACGACAAGCGCGTGACCCGGCGTGTGCTCGCGGAGGCGGGCCTGCGGGTGGCCCAGGGCCGGCTGGCCACGGAGGACGATGAGGACGTCCGACTGCTCGACGAAGTCGGAGAACTGGTCGTCAAGCCCACCAGCGGCGAGCAGGGTGAGGGCATCACGGTCGGGGTGACCGACGTCGACCACCTGCGCAACGCGGTCGCGCACGCCAAGTCGTTCTGCCCGCGCGTGCTGCTGGAGGAGTACGTCGAGGGCGAGGACCTGCGTGTCATCGTCATCGACCACGACGTCGTGGCCGCCGCGGTGCGCCGGCCCGCACAGGTCATCGGGACCGGCGCGCACACGATCATCGAACTGATCGAGAAGGTCAGTGCGCGGCGGTCGTCGACGACGGGCGGTGAGTCGTCGATCCCGATCGACGAACGGACACGCAGGACGGTCCAGGACGCCGGGTACGACATGGACGACATCCTGCCCGCCGACGAGATCCTGCGGGTGCGCCGGACCGCCAACCTCCACACGGGTGGGACCATCCACGATGTCACGTCCAAGCTGCACCCGACGCTGATCGAGGCCAGCGTGGAGGCGAGCCGCGCGCTGGACATCCCCGTGGTGGGCCTGGATCTCATGGTGCCCGACGTCGAGCGGGACGAGTACGTGTTCATCGAAGCGAATGAACGGCCGGGGCTGGCCAACCACGAGCCCCAGCCGACGGTTCAGCGGTTCGTCGACCTGATGTTCCCCCAGACCCGGCGGGACTGACCGTCCGCGCATGCGACTCGCCGAAGAGAGCATGCGCCGGCGGGTGATGGCGGCACGCAGCGCCCGGTTGGCGACGGTCGACGCCGACGGTCAGCCACATCTCGTGCCGGTGGTGTTCGCCCTCGACGGTGATCACCTGTGGACCGCGATCGACCACAAACCGAAGTCCACCCGCGACCTGAAGCGCCTGCGCAACATCGCGACACACCCGAGGGTCAGCGTGCTGTTCGACCACTACGAGGAGGACTGGACCCGCTTGTGGTGGGTCCGACTCGATGGCAAAGCCGTCGTGCTGGATGACGGGTGGGACCGGCCGGGCGAACTGCTGCGCGCGAAGTATCCGCAGTACCGGCATGCGCCCCCGCACGGTCCAATCATCGTCATCACGGTCCACACCTGGCGTGGATGGGCGGCGAGCACCGAAGCCTGACACTCTTCACGACGAGTGCCCGGCCCCGCGCCGCGCGATCGGCGCCGCCATCGGCGCCGCATCGGCGCAGCCGCCATTCTGCCGGCGCAGGTACCGTCGCCGACCGTCGCTGCCACCAGCAACGCCCCAGGGGTTGCGGCTCGGGTGCGCCTGTTCTATGGTTCATTACATGAGTAATGAACCAGTTAACTCTGACATCGCCGACACCTCGATCGAGATCCGAGGTCTGCAGGTGCGCTATGGCAGGGACGTCGCGTTGCGGGACGTGACGTTGGCGCTGCCGGGCGGTCGCATCTACGGCCTGCTGGGCCGCAACGGTTCGGGCAAGACCACCCTTATGGGCACGATCGCCGGTCGCCGGCGGCCCTTCGCCGGCAGTGTGCGAATCGCCGGTGACGACACGTTCGAGCACCCGCGCCTGATGCGGCAGATCGGCCTCGTCGGCGGCCCCGGCAATGACGGCAACCGGGTCCGCGACAAGTTGCGGTTGGCCGCGACGTTGCGACCGGCCTGGGACCCGAAGCTCGCCGAATCACTCCAGCGACGGTTCGACCTGCCCTCGCACAAGAGCGTCATGGCGCTGTCCCGCGGTCAGCGTGCCGCCCTCGCCGTCACCATCGGACTGGCGAACCGCACACCGGTCACGATGTTCGACGAGGCCCACCTGGGAATGGACGCGCCGTCGCGCTACGCGTTCTACGACGCGCTGCTCGAGGACTACACGGCCCATCCCCGCACCATCATCGTGTCCACCCATCACATCGACGAGGTCGCCCGCCTGTTCGAGGCGGTCGTGATCCTCGACCGCGGGCGTGTGCTGCTGCACGAGGACACCGACGTCCTGCGGGCACAGGGAACAGCGATCACCGGGCCCGCCGATGTCGTCGACCGCACGATCGGCGACCTGACACCGCTGAGCGAACAACAACTCGGCGCCACCAAGGCCACCGTCGTCTACGGCCCGCGCAGCAACGGGATCCGTGAACGCGCCCGGGCCGCCGGTCTCGAGTTGGGTCCCGTGCCGTTGCAGGACCTGTTCGTCCACCTCACCACCATCAGGCACGAGGAGCAGCACCGTGACCTCGCGTCGTGACAGCCGCAGGCCGCGGACGGTGATGATCCTGCTCGTCGGCCTCCCAGTGCAGCCGTATCGGTCGCTCACGGGATCACCCGCCGGGTGGGCGGCATGACCGCGAACGCGCCGAGCCCCGGCATGGGAACTCATCGTGTTCGATGACTCCGCGCCGATCTACCAGCAGGTGGCCGCACAGATCGAGGAGCAGATCCTGAGTGGCGAACTCGCAAGTGAGGATCAGGTCATGTCGACCAACGCCTACGCGAGCTTCTACCGGATCAACCCGGCCACCGCAGCCAAGGGCTTCCACCAACTGGTGGACGAAGGGATCCTCTACAAGCGCCGCGGGCTCGGCATGTTCGTCAGCCCGGGCGCCCCCGAGAAGCTGCGTGCCAAGCGGCGCGAACGGTTCTTCGCCGAGCATGTCGAGCCCATGGTGGCCGAGGCGCGGATGATCGGCGTCCCGCTCGACGAGATCGTCAAGCACATCGAGGAATCCGCAGGAGTACATGACCGATGAACACCGCAGGAGTGACCCCGATGAATCCCGATCTGAAAGATGCCGCCGGCGCCGCAACGCGGGCGCTGCTCAATGGTGGGCCACGGCTGGCCCTCTGGTGGTGGGCCGTGCTGATCGTGAGCTTCGCCGCCACCGCCGTCACGCGGGGCATCCTCACCACCGTCGAAACGAGCACCTGGCAGTGGGCCGCCACCGCACCGAAGATCATGATGCTGATCGTCGGCGCGGTGCTGGCCGCCGGCTTCCTGCCGCAATACGTCTCCCATGGGATCAGCCGTCGCGCGTTCAGCCTTGGGGCCGGTGTGGTGACCGCCGTCCTGGCACTGACCGGGGCGGTGATCATGGCCGCCGGCTACGGGATCGAGGCGGTGGTCTACGACGCCGTGGGCTGGCGGCACGTGATCGACGAACCGCACCTGTTCACGGGACCTGCTCAGTGGTACCTGATCATTCCAGAGTTCACCCTGCTGTTCGTCGCATGGACCGCGGTGGGTTGGGTCGGCGCCACCGGGTTCTACCGCCTGGTCGGCTTCAACCGCTGGGACTGGCTGCTCGGGACGTTGCTCCTCATCCCGGCCGCACTGCCCGGGGTCGCCGCCGAGGCGTTCAAGACGTGGTCCGCCCAGGGCCGGTTGCCACTCCTCGTCGGTCTCGCAGGCATCCTGCTCGCAAGCGTCGCCGGCGCGGTCGCGGCGTACCACTCCTCCAAGGACATGCCGTTGCGTGGCGGCACCGGATGGGCCGTCTGATCCCCGACCGCAACGTGCACCGCTCGGGTCAGGTGGACTCCCCATCGGTGTGGAGCCTCTGCAGGAAGTCGCGGACCGACACGGGCCGGTGGCCGGCAACGGTCTCGACGGTGTCGGATACGACCTCCATCTCACCGGCCGCGATGGCGGCGTAGGACGTCACCCAGCCGGTGACCTCCCACTCCGGCGCACCGTACGAGGCGCGGGACGCGTAGGCCTCGTCGAGGGTTTCGGCCTGGTAGCGGACCTC
>Ga0299914_10004495_pt1 | contig 10053 bp, 7 predicted proteins | sample RVTome_10_FD_201361 | JGI IMG/M metagenome (GOLD analysis project Ga0299914, IMG submission 201361) | Soil microbial communities from uranium-contaminated site in the Upper Colorado River Basin, Wyoming, United States - RVT153D57 (version 2) ... | reverse complement strand
GCCCTATTACCTGGAGCGCTTCGAGGTCACGAACCGGCAGTTCAAGGAGTTCGTGGACACGGGCGGCTATCGGACCCCGGAGTGGTGGCCGGATCCGATGCTGCGTGAAGGCGTGGACGTGCCGTGGGAGGAGGCCCTGGACGCGTTCCGCGATCCGACCGGCCGGCACGGCCCGGCGACCTGGGAGCTCGGCGACTTCCCCGAGGGAGAGGACGAGTACCCCGTCGGCGGCATCAGCTGGTTCGAGGCCGCGGCCTACTGCGCGTTCGCCGGCCGCAGCCTGCCGTCGGTGTTCCACTGGTTCCGGGCGATCGGGCAGGAACAGCGGTCGGACATCCTGCTCTACAGCAACATGGACGGAGAGGCGAAGGCACCCGTCGGACAGTTCCGCGGGTTGAGCGCGTACGGCGCCTACGACATGGCCGGCAACGTGAAGGAGTGGGTGTGGAACGGCACCGGTGATCTGCGCTACATCCTGGGCGGGTCGTGGAACGAGCCCACGTATCTGTTCAAGCACCTCGTGGCTCAGGATCCGTGGGGACGCGAGGCCGTCAACGGGGTCCGCTGCGCCGAGTATCCCGAGCCTCCCTCCGAGAACCTCATGGGGCCCATCACACCGCTCCGCGACTACGTCCACACCCAGCCCGTCGGCGACGAGGCGTTCGAGCTGCTGGTCGAGCTGTACGCGTACGACCGCGACCCGCTCGAGGCGCGGATCGAGCGCGAGGACGACGGCCACCCCGGATACCGGAGACAGACCGTGTCCATCCGGACCGCGTACGGCGACGACCGCATGGAGATCCACCTGTTGATCCCGCGCGATGCGTCACCGCCGTATCAGTCGGTCATCTGGTTCCCCGGCGACGACGTGTTCATGCTCCGCTCGAGCGAGCGTTTCTCCTCGGCGTGGCTTTTCGACTTCCTGCCGCGCGCCGGTCGCGTGCTCGTCTATCCCGTGTACCGCGGCATGTACGAGCGCTTCGAGCCGTGGCAGCGCACGCCGAACGACTGGCGGGACATGGTCATCAGCTGGGCGCAGGACATCGGCCGCACGATCGACTATCTCGAGACGCGCGACGATTTCGACGCCGCGAAGATCGCCTACTACGGCTTCAGCTCGGGGGCGCTCTACGCGCCCGTGTTCTCCGTCGTGGAGCCGCGGCTCGCGGCCATCATGTTCATCGGAGGCGGCGTGATCCCGCGCGCGCTCCACCCGGCCATGGAGCCCGCCCACTTCGCGCCACGCACGCGCACTCCTACGCTGATGATCAACGGCCGCGAGGATTTCCTCGTCCCGTACGAGATCTCGCAGCGGCCACTGTTCGAGTCGCTGGGCGTGCCGGACAGCCTCAAGCGCCACGCGCGGCTCGAGGGCGGCCACATCCCGTCCGACACGCGCGAGGTCGTGCGCGAGGTGCTCGACTGGCTCGATGCTCACTTCGGGCCCGTGCTCCCCGCGGGCCGGGTCGCGAGCGCCCCCGGGCCCGGAAGCGGATCGGGCACGACGCCCTGACGACGAACCGCTGCGCGCAGGTCATCCCCGGGGCCTGTCCGGCTGGCCGGACCGTGGACGGCTCTCGCGCAGCCGGTTCAGACCTGTGCGGCGAGCGCGGCGAGCAGCCGGTCGACGTCGGCGCGCGTGTTGAACATCGCCACGGCCGCCCGCACCAGCCGTCCGTCCTCCTGGAACGTGACCGCGACGTTCTCGGCTTCGAGAGCGGCGGCGAGCGCGACCGGGTCGAGCCCGTGGCGGAAGCTCACGATCGGTGAGCGGTTCCCCTCCGGGGTGAACGGGTCGATGCCGAGGTCCGCCACGCCGGCCCGGAGCTCGGCGGCGAGCGCGACCGTGTGCTCCTCGATCCGCGCGAGCCCCACGTCCTCGAGCAGCGACAACGCGGCATCGAGCACCGCGGTCGATCCGTAGGCGATATTCGCGTGCTCGTATTTCTCGGCCGTCTCCCGGAGGCGGAAGCGGAAGTCGGCCAGGGTCTCGGCCACCTGCCCGTGACCCCAACGGTCCGGACGCAGCCACTCGAGGTGCTCGCGGCGCACGTAGAAGGGCGCGCAGCCGAACTCGGCGAACAGCCACTTGTAGCCGTTCCCACACGCGAAGTCGACGCCCTCGTCGTGGAGATTCGTGTCGAACGCGCCCAGCGCCTGGATCGCGTCGGCGTACAGATACGCCCCGCGCGCGTGCGCGAGGTCGGCCAGCGCCGCGAGGTCGTGGCGATACCCGTTCCGGTTCGAGACCCACGCCACGCTCACGAGCCGCGTACGGTCGTCCGTGCGCGCCGCGTAGTCTTCGAGCGTCGGGCGGCCGCCTGGAGCCGGCACGATGCGGAGCTCGATCCCGTGTCGCCGCTCGAGCTCACGATAGAGGACGAAGGTGGTGACGAAGTGGAGCTCGTCCACGACCACATTGTCGCCGGCGCGCCAGTCCAATGCGCTCGTGACGAGATTCTCTCCGTCGCTGGTCGAGTAGAGGAAGCCGATCTCGTCCTCGTCGGCGCCGAACAGCCGCGCGAATCGGGTGCGGGCGCTCGCCTCCGCGTCCGAGAGCTGGCCGGGACGGCGCATGAGGCGCTTCTCTCGCGCGTAGTCCTCGAACGCCGCGTACGCCGTGCGCGAGAGCGGGCCTTGCGAGGCCGTGTTCAGGTAGGTCTGCTCCTCGCACACCGGGAACTCGTGCCGGATTCCGAGCGGGTCTTCCTGGGAAGGCGTCGCGACGCCGCGCCGGCCTCGGGAGTCGCGGTCGTGTGCGGCATCGAGTCCGGTCGCGGTTGGATCCGATTCGGATTCGACCGGCCGCGCCGGGGCCGACCCCGGCGCGAGGATGCCGGACCGTCCGACGCCGACGCCGATCGGGACGGTCGCGAGGGAGGCGGCGGCGGTCGTCTTCAGAAAGCGTCGACGGCTGAGCTGGCTCACGGGACCTCTCCGGTGGGCGATGAGTATCTTGCCGGCCACATTCTACGACGATGGACTCATGAAGCGCGTGATCCGATTCCTCCGGAGGCTCCTTTCGCGGGCGCGCGACCTCCTGTCGCGGCTCTCGCCGTGGGCCGGTGTGCGTCTGCCGACCGACGCGATCCCGGTGGCGTGGCCCGCGATCGTGGCTAGGCAGGTGCCGCTCGCGGCGCGTCTGCCGGACGAGGACCGCGAGCGCCTCTTCCGGCTCATGCAGCTCTTCCTCGAGGAGGTGCCGCTCGAGGGCGTGGCCGGTCTCGAGATCACCGAGGAGATCCGGGTGACGATCGCCGCGCAGGCCTGTCTGCTGCTCCTTCACATGCCGTATCCGCGGTACACGCGCGTGAGGCGGGTGCTCGTCTACCCGACCTCCTTCGTCCCGAAGACGGCGCCGAGGCTCACGCATGGCCACATCGTGCCGCCCGACGTGCCGCTCCGCGGCCAGGCGTGGCCCACCGGCGTGGTCGTGCTCGGCTGGGATGCCGTCCAGCACGGCACCGTGTCGCCCGCCGACGGCGGGAACGTCGTGCTACACGAGTTCGCGCACATGCTGGACGCGGAGGACGGCGAGATGGACGGCGTTCCCGTGCTCGACTCCGGCTCGGCGTACCGGGCCTGGGGGGCCGCGCTGTCGACCCGGTTCCGCGAACACGTCGAGCGCACGGAGCGCGGCGAGCCGACCGCGCTCGATCCGTACGGCGCCTCGAACCGGGCGGAGTTCTTCGCCGTCGCGACGGAGGCGTTCTTCGAGAACCCGGCCGCGCTGCGGGAGGACCAGCCGGAGCTGTACGGGCTCATGGTCGACTTCTACGGCCTCGACCCGACTGCCAGGCGATAGTCCCGCCGCGGGTTCGGGCTGGCCGTCGCCGGCCCCCGCTGCGGGGTATCCGGTTCTCGATCGCCGGCGCCGGTCCTTGCCGGTGAGTATCGGCCGGCACAGGATGCCCCCGTCCCCTGCCCCGGAGGTCCCGTGTTTCGACGCCTCGTCCGGACGTCACCAGCCGGATCCCGCTTCCTCCCCCGCGCGGCCACGGTCGGCTGCGTCGGCACCCTCGCCTGCGCGGGTGCGTGTTCGACCGGCTCCGACAACGAGGCCGACGCCCTGTCAGAGGGGGCTGCGAAGACACTGTTCGCGGTTTCCCCACCGGAATGGTTCGAAGCGTACTTCATGACGCTGGCGGTCTCCCCCGACGGCGGGCGGGCGATGTTCCGCGAGCGGCTCGTCGATCTGGCGTCAGGGCGCGAGGTCCCGGTCGGTGGCGCGCTCGAGGCGGTGTTCCAGGGGACGTTCGACGGGGCGGGGCTGCCGGTCGTGCGCGGACGCGGGCCGGACGGCGAGTCCGCGTGGTTCCGGATCGGCGATCCCGGAGCGTCCGCGGAACCGTTGGGCCACGTCGTGGGCCGTTGGCCCACGTGGTCGCGTTCGGGCGAGCTCATCGCCTCCGTGGTGCCGGGCGGTGACGATGATCTGCGGATCCGGATCGGTCCGTCCGACGGAAGCGCCGAACCCACGTTCCATCCCCTCCCCGGCCCTCCCGCGGCCGTCGCATGGGCCACGGGCGACTCGAGCCTCCTGGTGCTCGTTCGTGAGGAGGACGGGCTGGGCAGCCTGTATGCCCTCGATGCCGGTACGGGAAGCACGCGAGCGATCGCCCACGAGCTCGACATCCCGTCCTTCGGCGCCCAGATCGGCGTCCCCGACGATGGGCGCGTGGTGTATCTGCCGCTCGCGAGCGAGGGCATCCCCGATCCCGTCACGCGGCACGAGCCGGACGCCGACCGGGATCTCGACATCTACGAGGTGGATCTGACGAGCGCATCCGTGCGTCCCGTGGTCCGAACCCCCGCGGAGGAAATGACGCCCGTCGTCGCGGGTGGCGACCTCCACTGGGCGTCGATCGAAACCCGATCGGAAGTCGTCATCGTGCCGGTCGACGGGGGCGAAGCGCGCGTGGTGGAGAGCGACGTCCAGGGCCCGACCTGGCGTCCCGACGGTCGCGCCATCGGCGTGACCACGGGCGACTGGCGGCTGGCGGACTGGGCGCTCAACCTGGACGCCGGCGTAGTCGAGATCGATGCGGAGGGCCGCCCGACATCCGACGTCACACCGATCGTCACGGGATACCACGAGGATTTCTCGCCCGCCTGGTCCCCCGACGGAACATGGATCGCCTATCACTCGCACCGCTCCGACGCACCCGTGGCCGGCTACGAGGCGGAGGGTAGCACGGACGACGTCTTTCTCCGGCGCCCCGACGCGCCCACCTCGGAAGAGACGCGGCTCACGGATTTCGGCTGGGAGATGGGGACGCCCGACTGGGCGCCGGACGGGCGCCGGCTGCTCGTGGACTCGTGGGACCGCGAGAACCGACCGGGCAGCCGGGGCGCGTCTACCTGGATCGTCGAGCTCGACCCGGAGACCGGAGCGTACGAGGGCCGCAGCGACGTCCCGATTCCGGACGAAGCGCCCGGGATCCCCGTCTGGGGTGCCTGGTCGCCCACGCGCGAGGAGATCGCCCACACATATGCGGTTCCCGGCTCGACCGAGGTGGAGCTCTGGGTCCTGACACCCGACGGGGCGACCGCGCGGCGGGTGGTCGGGTTCACCGGGAACCGGCTCGGGGGTGTCGACTGGACCGCCGACGGAGACGCCCTCGTGTACCCCGCCATCGTCGACGGTCGCCAGCAGCTCTTCCGGATCCCCCGAACCGGCGGCGAGCCCCGGCAGCTCACCGACGACGCCGCGAGCCTGTTCCACCCCCAGGTGTCGCCCGATGGGCGCTGGATCGCGGCCACCCGGATCCTGCATACGAAGCGGATCCTGCGACGCCCGGCGCCGTAGGCCGGCGCGAGCGCCCTCGCGACGGCAGCCCGACACGCAACCCCGCAACGCACCAGCGGTACGGACCCGCGCACGAAGTCGCGCGGTGGGTCGAACGGGGCGGGCGCCCCCCCCCTTTTCCCCCGAGCACGAATGTCCCGGCGCTCGCGAGCGCGAGGGCCAGTCCGAGGGTCATCAGAGTGAAGCAGGGCCGCATCCTCCGCCGATCCACCCGGGTCGGCCCGAGCTCATCGGGTCGCTTGACCCGGCCCGAATGGACCAGTCATCATGGAGCCGGTTCGACGAGGAAGCTCTCCCGTTTCACCGCGATCCCTCGTCACGTTCCCTTCTCCAACTCCATTTCGCCGGTCGACACCGTGTCGACGGCGAGGAGAGATGCCGCGATGGTGCGTTCCCGTCACGCGGGCCAGACGCCCGCCGCCGTCATGATCCTGGTTTTCGGGCTCGCGGGTGAGGTCTTCGGGCAGTCTGATCCGGCTGCGTCCATCCCGCGCGCCGAATTCGAGGCCCTGTTCGCCCGCGTCGACAACGCGGGCCGGTGGGGCGACGATGACGAGCGCGGCACGCTCAACCTGGTCACGGACGAGGTCCGCCGCGCGGCGGGTTCAGAGGTCCGCGAGGGCGTGAGCATCTCGCTGGCGCGGGAGATCCTGTCCGGTCCCGTCCCGGGAGCGATCGAGCCCGCGGGCATCGAGTTCATCCAGGCGTCCGATTCCCTCCTCGGTCCGAGCGACGGCTCCGCGAGGTGGACCGTCGACCGCATCACGGTCGTCTACCACGGCTTGTCCTTCACGCACGTGGATGCGCCCTCCCACATCACCTATCGCGGCCGCGGCTACAACACGCCCGTGGCCGCCTACTCGGCCGACCTCGAACCCGAACGCAACACCGTCGGCTCCATGCGGGACGGGTTCTTCACCCGCGGCGTTCTCATCGACCTCCCGCGCCTGAGAGGCGTGGCGTACGCGGAGCCGGGCAGCGTCGTGACGACGGCCGACCTGGAAGCGTGGGAGCGGGAGACCGGTGTGCGCGTGCGGTCCGGGGATGTGGTGCTGCTCCGGAGCGGCCGGTGGGGGGCCGAGGCCGCCGCCGCGGGCGTCGCCCGCTCGGCGGGTCTCCACCCGCAGGCCGCGGAGTGGCTGCACGAGCGCGGCGTGGCCGCGGTCGGCGATGAGGGCGGCACGGACCTGCCCGTGTCCGTGGTGTCCGGCATCACCGCGCCCTTCCACGTGCTCGCGCTGGTGGCGATGGGCATGCCGCTGTTCGAGAACCTCGACCTCGAGCGGCTCGCGGAGGAAGCGGCCGCGCGGTCGCGCTGGACGTTCCTGTTCGTGGCGGGGCCGCTCACGCTTCATCGCGCGACGGGCTCGCCGGTCAACCCGATCGCCGTGTTCTGAAGCGTACCCGCGCGGAAGACGCTGCGGGCACACTTCGCCGTTCGCCGGGTGGCCCCCGCTTGTTTCAGGACCGTCACGGTTGCACGATCCGCCACCGCTCGTGCCCCCTTCACGTACGCTCTCGATCATCGGTCGGCTCGCGCGGGACACCCACCGACCCGGTCTCGTCCAGCGAGTGGACGTCGCGGGCGGCGCGGCGATCATCTGTGGGCGCAAGGGGAAGCGCGCCGTGATCCGCTCCCCTGCGGAGCCTGTGAGTCGTCGCTCGAGGAGAAGAATCCCGCCCGCCACCGGGCAGCATGCGCACCATGTCCGGGGCATGCCCCTTGCCCTTCCGACCCGAAGGAAGGACGCCCCGGATCGCCCCCCGCCGTCGCGCGGCCCGACGATGCCGGTCTGAACGTCTTCGCGATGGCCGCCCGCGGCGGCCCCTCGCCAGGGAAGCACAGCATGCGAAAACCGGGAAGCTCGACCGCCCTCGTTCTGTTCTCCATCCTCGTTCTCGGCTGCTCGGAAGAGCCGGACCTCCTCGACCCCACCACCCGGCCGGACGCAGAGGCGAACCGCGGGCGTGGCCGTCTGGATCCCGCGCTCGTGGCGCAGGGGAGGGACATCTTCCGGCACGACACGTTCGGAGACGAGCAGTTCTGGACGGACGTCCTGGGCCTGCACGAGGTGATCGAGTCGTCGGTGAGCCCCGAGCTGGCGCTCCAGGTCGGGCTCAAGGTGGACGCGGACGCGCTTCCTCCGGGGCTCCTCGAGACCGCCGACCTGACCGACCCCGCCACCACGGTCGCCCTCATCGGCCTGGACGCCGTCGTCGGCATGCGCGGGACGGTCGACGCCGGCGGAAACCTGACGAGCGTCGGGGTGACCTGCGCGCTCTGCCACTCGACCGTGGACGACGCCACCGCGGCCGGAATCGGCAGCCGGCTGGACGGCTGGCCGAACCGGGACCTGGATCCAGGGGCCATCCTCGCGCTCTCGCCCTTCTTCTCCGCGACACAGAAGACGGTGCTCCGGTCCTGGGGCCCGGGTTTCCACGATCCGTACTGGAATCACGACGGGATCAACGATCCCGTGCTGATCCCGCCGGCCTACGGGCTGCGGGGCGTGCCGCTCGAGACGTACACGGGCGAGGGCCCGATCTCGTACTGGAACGCGTACGTGGCCGTGACCCAGATGGGCGGCCAGGGGACCTTCATCGAGCCGGACCTGGGCATAGAGATCGTGCACGAGCCCGACCTGGTCACCCCGAAGCTCCCCGCGCTGCGGGCCTACCAGCTCAGCCTGGAGGCGCCCGCCCCGCCCCCCGGGACATTCGACCCCGAAGCCGCGCGCCGGGGGAAGGGCGTGTTCGCGGCGGCGGGCTGCGTCCGCTGTCACCTGCCGCCGACGTACACGGACGCGAACAAGACCCTGCACGACCCGGCCGAGTTCTTCACTGATCCGTCTTACGCCTCGCGCGGACTGACCGGCCTGTGGCGGACCACGCCGCTCCGCGGGCTGTGGCAGCACCCACCGTACTTCCACGATGGGAGCGCTTCGGACCTGTCGGAGGTCGTCGAGCAGTACGACGCCGCGTTCGGCCTCGGACTGTCCCCCTCGGAAAAGGCGGACCTGGTGCAGTTCCTGCTCACCCTGTAGCCCCGCCCGTCCCGCGGCTCCCGGGCGTGCCTCCAGCGCCATCGGCGCATGGGCAGGCCGCAGTTGCCCGGGACGTCCCATCCTCGCAGCCGCGACGAGGGGTTCCGATGTCGTCATTCGCCGCGCCAGATCTCGACCTCGAGACCCGGGACCCGCTCGAACTCGCCGGCATTCACCGTGGCGAGCCGGAGACCGCGCGCGAGACAGCTCGCCGCGATCCAGAGGTCGTGCGCACCGATCGGACGACCCGCCTGCGCCAGATCCGCCCACAGCCGCGCGTGCGCCCGGGCGATCGACATTTCGATGTCGAGCAGGGGGAAGCTCGACAGCACGCCCTCCACGAATGCCGATCGGCGCGCCCGCACCGAGGAGTCGGACGCCCGGTGGACTCCGTGCAGGAGCTCGCTCGCGGTCACCACCGAGAGGTAGAACTCATCGTCCCGACCCTCGATCGCGGCCACGACGTCGAGACGCCCGCGCTCGTACTCGATGAGGATCGAGGCGTCGATCAGGACTCCCACGCACCCCCCGACGGCGGCGGTCCAAGGGCGTCACGGCCCTCCGCCAGATCGCGGCCGAACGCCTCGGCCTCGTCGGGCGACAGCCGCGGCAGGGCAGCCAGGAGCCCGGGCAGCTCGCTCAGGTTTCGGGCTTCCGGGACCGGACGGATCTCCGCGACCACACGATTCCCCCGCGTGAGGAGGAACCGCTCCCCGCGGTACGCGACCCGGCTGATGTAGTCCGCGAAGTTCCTGGCCATGTCCGTCACCGTCACCGTTCGCCGCATCTGCCGCTCCAGGATCCCGAACCGTCTCAAGTCACCCTCAACGGCCACGCTCGCCGGTCGAGGGCCGGCGGGCGGCGAGCCGTGTCAGGCGCCCACGAATGTGAATCTGATTATATGTTTCAATCTGAGAGGGACGGAAGGGCCGGGGTAGGTGAGGTCGAGTATGCGGTGTCCGCCGTCACCACGGCGACGCGCAGAAGGCTACGAGGCGCGCCCCGGTCAGTCGAGCTCGAGGAGCTCGACCGCCACCTGAGGCACGCGGGTGAAGTGGGGATCGGTGGTGACCACCCGCAGTCCCGCCTGCATGGCGCTGGCGGCGATCCAGATGTCGTTGGTCGGGATCGGCGTGCCGCGCTCGCGCAGAAGGGTGAGGATCACCGCGTAGCAGGACGCCGTCTCCTCGTCCAGCGGTG
>Ga0299914_10004494_pt1 | contig 10054 bp, 8 predicted proteins | sample RVTome_10_FD_201361 | JGI IMG/M metagenome (GOLD analysis project Ga0299914, IMG submission 201361) | Soil microbial communities from uranium-contaminated site in the Upper Colorado River Basin, Wyoming, United States - RVT153D57 (version 2) ... | reverse complement strand
CTCCATCACGATCGCCGTGGAAACAGTCAGGCCGGGGACGAGCGGGACGCGGATCGCCGCCGCCGTGGACGCTGGTACTGCGGCGTCAGCGGCGTGCGCGGGAGGCTGATCGGGGTCGTGCGATCCCGACTCTGCCGGGCCGGACGCGCAGCCGGCCGCGGCGACGGCGACGACGAGCGCAAGTTCCCTCATGCGAGGGAAGTCTCGCGCCATGGGCCGCGGGGCGCCAGAGCATGAACATGCGTTTTCCGCCCGCGGTTGTCAGATGATGCCGGCGCGCAGCGCCTTCGTGACCGCTTCCGACTTCGAGTGGACGTGCAGCTTCTCGTAGATGGAGCGGATGTAGTTGCGGATGGTGTTGATGCTGACGTTCAGGCGCTCGGCCGCCGCCTGATAGCTGTAGCCCTCGGCGAACAGCTGCAGGAGCCGGACTTCGTGCGGCGTGAGCCGCGCATCGAGATCCTCGGGCGGCCGGAAGTCTCGGAACATCCGGATCACTTTCCGGGCGATCTCCGGCGACATCGGGGCGCCGCCAGCCCGGGCTTCGCGTATGGCCTCGAGCAGCCGGGCCGGCGGCGTCTTCTTCAGCAGGTATCCACTCGCGCCGCGGCAGAGCGAGGCGAAGATCTTCGCCTCTTCGGCAAACACGGTCAGCATCAGAATGGTCGAGGCCGGGGCCCTCTGACGGAATCGGGCGACCGCTTCCGTCCCCGGCATGCCGGGCAGATGGATGTCGAGCAGCAGGACATCGAAGGCGTCGGGCGCGAGCGACTCGAAGGCCTGCTCGGCCGATCGGCAGGCCGCCACGCAGTTCAGATCCGGCGTCCCGTCGATGAGGAGCCGCAGGCCATCCCGCGTGAGGCGGTCGTCCTCGACGATCGCAACGCGTATGCGGTTGTTCCGGCTCATGGTCTCCGGACGCCGAGTATTCCGGATCCCGGCGGCCACGCCAAGCGCATGAACATGCGCCCGGCTGGCCGCTGAGACATGCCGGCCTGATGGCACAGGGCAACTGGCACATGGAGCAGTGCTCGGGTTTCCGCGCCTTTCATTCAGCCAATCCTTCCAGGAGGGGTGTTTCAACCACGCATCCTGCCAGTGTCCTGCACGGCGCTCAGGGCAGCGGCACCCGAAGATTGATGCGCGTACCCTGGCCCGGCGCTGAGGCCACGCGCAGCTCGCCCCGGAGCGCGCGGGCCCGGGCGGCCATGTTGACGAGCCCGCGTCCGCCGCGTCCGTCGTCTGCGCCGGCGGCCACCCCGTTGCGTTCCGGATCGAAGCCGCGGCCATCGTCCGAGATGATCGCTTCGAGTTGACGGCCGGCGACGTGAAGTGCGAGCGCGACGCGGCGGGCGCCCGAGTGGCGCGCGACGTTGTTGATGGCTTCCTGGAACACGAGCAGCACGTGGCGCCGGTGCTCGGGGGGCAGATGCTGGCCCTTGGCGTGTGGCGCGTCGAACGTCCAGGCGACCCCGCACGCGTCGAGCATGTCCGACGCGAAGCGCCGGATCCGCGCGACGAGGCTGCCCAGATCGTCGTGCCGCGGATCGATCGACCAGGCGATGTCGGCCGAGGCCTGGATGAGCCCCCGCGCGGTTTCGCCGACGTCTTCGAAGAGGCGGGCCGCGTCGGCCGGATCGGCCGCCAGTTGGCGTTTCGCCACTTCCGAGAGGATCGAAATCCGCGACAGGCGGGCGCCGAGGTCGTCGTGGAGATCCGTCGCCAGGCGAGTGCGGACCCGTTCGAGCGCGAGCAGCCGGTTCACCCGGATGCGGTGGACGAGTGCGACCGTCACCGCCCCAAGCGCGCCCACGAGCGCGAGAAACCACGCCCGCTGCCAGACAGGTGGAATCACCGAGAACGCCACGACGCCGGGTTCGGCGCTGGCGAGGCCGTCCGCATTGCTCGTGCGAACCAGAAACCGATACTCGCCCGGTGGCAGGTTCGCGTAGAGCGTGCTGCGGCCGCTCGCCGGTTCGGACCACCTGGTATCGATCCCCTCGAGCATCGTCTGGTAGCGCAGGATCTCCCCGGGTTCGAGGCTCACGCTGCCGTAGGCGATCTCGATGCGCCGTTCCTCGGGTTCGATTCTGATGTCGCGGATCTCGGCCGCGCCCTGCTGGGGAAGGCTCAGGGGCACCCCGCCGATCCGGACGGCTTCGATGAAGACGGGTGGCGCCATGGAAGCAGGCTCTGGCTGCGGGGTCAGTCGTGACAGCCCGTCCATCGTCCCGAACCAGATTGTGCCGGTGCGGTCGGCGTACGAGGCGCGGACGATGTTGCTGGCGAGTCCGTCCGCCGTCGAGAAGCGGCGCATCGTGTTCGCATCGGGATCGAACCGCAGGATCCCACGGGCGGTTGCGGCGTAGATCCGTCCCCACCGATCCTCCACGATCGACAGCACGGCATGCTCCGAAAGGCCCTCGGCCGCTATGGGGCGGCTCACGACCGGGTGTTCGGCGCCCGGATCGTCGAGGCGCGCGAGGCCGCCCGGATTCAGACCAATCCACAGCCTGCCCCGGCGATCGAGATGGAGATCCTCGACGAGGCCGGCAGGGAGCCCGTGCGCGTCGTCGAAGAACTGCAGCGACCCCCTGCGGTACCGTGCCAGGCCGCTGGCGTACAAGCCCATCCAGATGTTGCCGTCGCGGTCTTCTTCAAATGCAGTCGGGGCGCGGGTGCCGATGGCGTCGAATCGCTCGATCGTGCCGCGTGCACGCACCCACCGGGCGAGCGCGCCCTGGCCGAAGGCGGCGATCCAGACGTCACCCCGCGAATCCTCGAAGATGCGAAAGACGTTGTCGCTCGCCAGCCCGTCGGCGCGCGTGTAGACAAAGGACGGGCGGAGGCGCGCGAGCGTGGTGCACGAATCCGTCGCGGGATATCGAATCAGTCCTTCGCCGGTCGCGAGCCACCACTCGCCGCCGCGTGCCTGGAGCAGGACGTGGTTCCATCCCCAGCCCCAGTACTCGATCCCGCCGGTGCCGCCCGGCGTGAACGGCACGAACCGATGGCCGTCGAGCGATCCGAACCGGCGAGCGCCGTTCGCGGCGAATCCGGTCACGCACAGCCGATTCGTGCGATCCTCCACGAGCGCGCTCACCTCGCGCGCCGAGAGGCCGGTTTCCACGGTGTACGTCGTGAACCCCTGTGTGGCCACGCGGCTCAACCCGGATCCGCGCGTGCCCAGCCAGAGGTTGCCGCTGCGGTCTTCCATGATGACGCGCACCGGTACACCCAGCCCGGCCTCGGCGCCGAACCGCTGGACGCGCGAGGCGTCGACGCGCACGATGCCGTTCTCGGTCGCGAGCCAGACGGCGCCGTCGCGAGCGGGGAATGCGCCATGCACACGGGCTTCACCGTACGGGCCGTCGCCGCTGACGTACGACCCTGGCGCCGCGTCGGCCGGGTCGGCTCCGGCATTCCAGACGTAGACCCCCCAAGGAAGGCCCGGGCGATGCGTGAAGCCCCAGTGCGTGAGCCAGAGCCGGCCCTTCCCGTCGATCGCCAGATGACGCACCGAATCGTCGGTCTCAGTGGGACGGATGGACCGTGCGATCGTACGGTCATCCGGCAGCAGGGCCGCGAGGCCCCAGGTGGTGCCTATCCAGATCCGTCCGGTCGCGTCCTCGGCGATCGATTCGATCTCGCTTCCCGCACCGGGCGGAGGTGCCGTGGCAAGCGGCACTTCGATGCGGTGCGTCTCGAAGTGCTCGCCCCGTGGGACGATCTCGACGAGATGTCTGCCGCCGCCGGCCCACAACCGGCCCGCCCGATCCTGGTGCAGGCGATGGACGGGCATGTCGGTGCGTCCGTCGAGCGCGACAGCCTCGAAGCTCAGGGCGGCCTGCTCGAGTCTGGCGAGCCCGGCGGCGGTGGCCACCCACAACGTGCCGTTGCGCTCCTGCAACAGGTCATTGACTGTTGTGTGGGGCAGGCCGTCCGCGGTGCCGTAGCTGCGGAACTCCTGGCCGTCGAAGCGGCTCAGTCCCGTGGTCGTGCCAACCCAGAGAAAGCCGCGCGAGTCCTGCAGGATCGCGCGCACGTCGTCGCCGGCCAGGCCGTCCGCCGTGGAATAGTTCCTGACGGGCAGCCGCTGGGCGTACGCCCAGTGGGAGGGAAGAACGCAAAGGGTCAGGAGACAAACGACGCCCTTGGCCCGCAACAACATGGAGTGAGGCGCATTATACGCCCGCGGTTCGGGTCCTGCCGCCCGGTGCAGGAGCGCATGTTCATGCTCTGGCGCGCCCGCCGGATCCGGCCGACACTGCGAGGCACCGACAGGCGAGGCACTTCGATGACCAATCCACTGATGGGGTTCGCTGTTTGTGTTTTGATGGCCGGCTGCGGCGGCGGGCCGTCTCAGCAGTCGGCCGCCGGCGCCGGGCCCTCCGGCAGCGCCAACGGGCTCGTCCCGCAGTCTGCGATCGATAACTGCGCGGGCATGACACCGGCGGCTGCGGAAGAGCTCCTCGACGCGCCGGGCAAAGGTCTCAAGGATCTCAGCCGAGCTGTCGGGGACTCCGGCCACCGGCAGTGCGTATTCAGCACCGATACGGTGCCCTATGTCGGATTGATATTCGAGCTCGAGCCGGAGCCCACCGTGGATGCCGCCCGGACGGCCATGACAACGGCGCGCGAGAACATGAAGCAGGCATCCGGCGTGATTGGCAGCGTCACGGGATCCGACCCCGGGAAGCCGCCGATAGAGGAGATCCCTGCGATCGGCGACGAGGCCTTCGTCGCCGAGGTCAACGACATCCTGGTTTTCCGCGTCGCGAATGTCGTCGTGGAGGTCACGTCCCCGGAATCGTTCGAGGCCAGGCAACTCGTGGCACGGGCCGTGGCACTAGGTCTCCGATAACCCTGTGCCCCGGCTACCCTGGGTGTGCTCCCGCTCAGATTCGCGGCTCGGGCGCGGCCATCGCGCGCAGCCGCGCCTCGGACGCCTCGTCGGCCGGGAAGAACGTCTCGACCCGCAGCTCCTGGAGCGTGACGTCCTGCGGCGTGCCGAGCGTCATGATGGTGCTGAACAACCGGACCTCGAGATCGCCCTTCCTGATGTGGATCGGCAGCAGCAGATCCGCGGGGCCGATTGGCGCCGGCGGATGCGGGCGCGGCACGCCGGCGTAGCCGCGCAGCTCGGTCAGGAGCGCGTCGCCCTCCCCGTCCTCGCCGTGCCCCAGCTCCCGTTCCGCTCTCCCCAGCAGGTGGCGGCTCACCTCGTCCCAGTTCACGATCGCCGAGCGGAGCCCGAGCGGGTGGAAGACCGCCCGCAACAGGTTCGGCGCCCCTTCCAGCAGCGACTGATCGAGCAGCCCGCCCAAAAACCGCGCGGCAGCGTCATTGGCCATCATCAGGTTCGAGTACCGGTCGAGGACGACGGCGCCGTAGGGTTGGTGGCGATCGAGGATGAACTGGAGAACGGCGCGGACGTGCCGCATCTCGTCGGCGGCGAGCGGCGTGTGGCGGTAGACCGGCGCGTAGCCGCCGGCCTCGAGCAGTCGGTTGCGCTCGCGCAGCGGCACCTCGAGCGTCTCGGCGAGGGCGAGCAGCGCCTGCCGGCTCGGCTGCGCGCGTCCGGTTTCGATGAAGCTGACGTGACGTGTCGAGAAGCCGGCGCGCAGCGCCAGATCGAGCTGGCTGAGTCCCCTGGCCGCCCGCCATTCGCGCAGCAGCGCGCCAAGCATCCCGCCTCGCGGACTTGCGGTGGTCGATGTCGCCTGCATGCCTCCATGCTACCGCCGGGCCGGGCCCCGTTCCATTACCTCGCGCGTAATTGCGGCGCGGCGGCCGCGCGCGTGATGCTCCTCCTGAACACGGTTCGAAAGGAGCTCATGATGACCGCCCATCGCATCCTCTACCTCAACGCCTTCTCCACCGCCGGCTGCGCCGCGGGCCTGCTGGCCGCGCGCGGGTTGCTGTATCCGCTCTTCGGGCTGGAGTCGCCGCTGCTCCTCGACGTCGTGGCCGTCGGGCTGGCGCTGTATGCCGGCGCGCTCGCCTATGCTGCGCGGCGAGAGACGATCGCGCGCGAGACGCTGACGGCGTTCACGATCGCCGACGCCCTGTGGGTGGCGGCAAGCGCCCTCGTGCTCGTGCTCTTCTGGGGGCAGCTCGCGCCGCTCGCGCGCCTGCTCATCGTCGCGGTCGCGCTCGTCGTCGAGGTGTTCGCGGGGCTGCAGTACCGCGCGGCCGGTTCGTCCACGCGCGGGCTGGAGGCGGCCTGACCAGAGGGCCGAGCATCACGTTCCTCACCTGTCCGGGCCGCCGCGATTCGATGCTCGCCGGCGGCACGGGCAAGGGATGAAGGGAGGTGCGCCCTTCAAGGCGCCCTCGGTAGAATCGGCACATGGGCCGCGAGTGCTACCACTGCAAGCAGTGGATCGAGGACGGCCAGGCGCACGACTGCTGGACGACCACCGAGACGGCGCTCACACAGGACTTGCCGGAGGATATCCGGGACGCCTGGGAACGGCTGCGCGAGACGGCCGCCGCGTTCGGCGAGCAGCGGATCTACGCCTCGCACAAGTCGATCATGTTCGCGCGGAAGGCCTGCTACTTCTTCGTCCGCCCGAAGCGCACGCACCTGGAGCTGTGCGTCTTTCTCGGCCGCGCGGTGAAGGCGCCGCAAGTCCGGCGTGTCGACCCGGCCTCGAAATCCACACTCGCGCACTTCATCCGGATCACCCATCGCGACGAGGTCGAGCCGCCCATCACCGACTGGCTCCGCGAGGCCTACGACCTGCCGGACGCGCTCGCGTCCGGACGCGCGGTCTCGCGCACGAAGCCCGGGCCCCGGGCCGCCACGAATCCCGATGCGAACAGGAAGGGGAAAGAGGGATCCCGCGCGCTCACATCGCGGGAGACAGGTCGGTCACGCCGCAGGCGGTGAACACCGATCTCCTGGAAGGCGGTGATGCGCCGGCGTCTCAGCCCAGATCCTCGAGCACCCCGACGAGGCGAATCGGATCGATGGGCTTGAGCAGGTGCGCGTCGAACCCGGCCTCGGCCGATCGCTCGCGATCGGCGGGCCCTCCGTAGCCGGTGAGCGCAACGATGCGCGCCGTGGATCCGCCGCTGCGCCGCAGGGCCCGCGCCACGTCGTAGCCCTGGATGTCTGGCAGCCCGATGTCCACGAGCACGACGTCCGGGCCGTGCCGCTCCGCCTGCTCGATGCCCTCGCGGCCGGTGGCGGCCTCGAACACCTCGTGGCCGAACAGCCGCAGCGCCGTCACGAGCATCTCGCGCCCGTCGTCGTGATCCTCGATGACGAGGACGCGGCGCGACGCCACGGGAGGAGCCGCCGCCGGGGCCGCCCGGGTCTCGAGCACCGCGCGGCGCGCGAGCGGAATCTCCATGAGGAACTCGGCGCCGCGATCGACGCCGTCGCTGGCGGCGCGAATCCGGCCGCCGTGCAGCTCCACGAGGCGCCGGGCAACCGTCAGGCCGATCCCGAGCCCGCCCTCGGTCCGGGCGAACGTCGGGTTCGCCTGCGTGAACAGCTCGAAGATCCACTCCAGGCGATCGGAGGCGATGCCCGCGCCATCGTCTCGCACGCGGACGACGGCACGGTCGCCCTCGACGTCGAGCACGACGGCGATTTCGCCGCCGGGACTGCTGTACTTCGACGCGTTGTTCAGGAGATTGCCGAGCACCTGCTGCAGCCGCACCGAGTCGCCGGAGACGATCACAGGTTGCGGCGGCACCGACAGCGTGAGGCGCTGCCGCCTCTCCTCGAGGCGATGCCGCTCGCTGTCGACGCCGAGCTCGACAATGGCGCGGAGATCGAGGTCGGTCCTGTGGAGCTGAATCCGCCCCTTCGTGATGCGCGCGACGTCGAGCAGGTCGTCGAGCATGCGTGAGAGGTGTTCCGTCTGCCGGCGGATGGCCCGCCGGGCGCGTTCGTAACGGGCGTCGTCGGGAGATGCGGATTCGATGACGGCAATCGCGGTGGCCACCACGCCGAGCGGGTTGCGCAGCTCGTGCGCGAGCATGGCGAGGAACTCGTCCTTCGCCTGGCTGGCCCGTTCGGCCTCGGCCCGCGCGGCATCCGCCTCGGCGCGCGCGGCGCGCTCCCGCTGCAGGTGAAGCTGGATCGCGGCCTGGGCCTGCTGCTCGGCGGTGATGTCCTGGAAGACGTTGACCGCGCCGGTGAGCGCGCCGTGCCGGTCCCGCAGCGGGGTGATCTGGACGGATGCCGTCAGGCGGGATCCATCCGGCCGTTCGATCTGCACCTCGCCGCGCGTCGACTCGCCCGTCCGCAGCGCGTCGGCCATGGGGCAGCTCGCGTGCGGCATCGGCCGGCCGTCCAGGTGAAGCAGGCGAAACGATCCGCAGAACCGTTCCTGGGGATCGCCGGGCGACGGCTCGCGACCCCAGAGTTCCACCGCGCGCCCGTTCCAGAACCGGAGGGCGCCGTCCGGCGCGCAGACATAGACGGCAACCGGAAGCGCGGAGAGAACGCGATCGAGCTGCTGGCTCGGAGCAGGGTCGCCCATCGGCCTACGGATCATAGCATCGGGTCCAGGACGCAGCGGACGCCCTGGTTGGTCACCAGGATGAGCTTGGGCGAGCCTCCAGCCGGACCGTTGAATTGCGGGTATCATCAGGCTCGCCACTGAGGGCCGGGAACGGGCGTTCGACCGGCGGAGGCCGGACGTGCGGCACCGTCAACGTGCCCGGGCCACGTTGTGGGCGCTTCGGAGACGCATCATGTCCAACTCAGCGCGTACGCCTCGACCTGTCACCGTGTGGTTCCTGGCCTTTCTCGTTCTCTCGCTCATCGGCGTCGCGGATCAGAGCGCGGCGCAATCGCCGTACGACCGCATCGTCGTGTTCGGCGACAGCCTCTCCGACCCGGGCAATGTGTTCGCCGCGACACACGCGCACGTCACGCCGCCCGACTATTCGCTCGACGAATTCCTCGTGCCGGGCGCGCCCTACGCGCGGGGCGGGCATCACTTGAGCAACGGCGCGACATGGATCGAACAGTTCGCGCGCCCGCTCGGCCTCGCGGTGAGCGCCCAACCCGCGTTCCGGGACTCGAACCCGTTCGCGTCCAACTTCGCCGTGGCCACCGCGCGTGCGCGCGACGACGGGCGAGGCTTCAACCTGGGCGATCAGGTGCAGGCGTTCCTGGCTCGGTCCGGAGGCGTCGCGCCGTCCGGCGCGCTGTATGTCATCGAGCTCGGCATCAACGACGTCCGCGACGCGCTCGTGGCGTTCCCGTCGGGCGGGAGCGGCACGATCCTTCAGGCGGCGCTGGCCTCGATCGCCGACGCCATCACGACGCTGCATGCGGCGGGAGCGAGGCACGTGCTCGTGTGGAACGTCCCGGACGTCGGCCTCACGCCCGCGCTGCGGCTCGCCGACACCCAGATGCCCGGAACCGCGCTGCTCGCCAGCCTGCTCACGCAGGAGTTCAACGACAGCCTGGCCGTCGTGCTGGGCGGGCTCTCGTTCCTGCCCGACATCCAGCTCGTGCCGTTCGACGCGGCCGGCCTCATCGCGGCGATCGTCGCCGACCCGTCCGCCTTCGGCCTCACCGACGTGGTGAGCCCGTGCGTGGCCCCGAACACACCGCCGTTCGCGTGCCGGGATTTCGGATCGTTTCTCTTCTGGGACGGAATCCATCCCACGGCCGCCGCGCATGCGATCGTCGCGAGAACCGTGGCGTCGCTGCTCGGGCTCTGAACGGCTGAGGCCTCCGAGGGCGGACCGGCCGTCCGCCCTCGTTCTGCGTCTTTCAGTACCGTGGGCCGCGCCCCACACCCGGTATCAGCCCCCGGAGCGTCCGGGACCAATCGACGTGCCGGACCGATGATCCGGGCGAGCCCCGGCGGTCAATACCCGGAACACACCTGCAGAAGGAGAAACCCGGATGAGCCAACAGATCGAAACCCCTACAGCCCAGCAATCGCCGATGGAAGTCAAACCGCAGCCGCAGCACCGCTGGCTGCAGAGGCTCGTGGGCGAGTGGACCTACGAGTTCGCACCGATGTCTCCCGATCACGCGGGAGCGAAAGCGAGCGGCGTCGAGCGTGTGCGGAAG
>Ga0299914_10004493_pt1 | contig 10058 bp, 6 predicted proteins | sample RVTome_10_FD_201361 | JGI IMG/M metagenome (GOLD analysis project Ga0299914, IMG submission 201361) | Soil microbial communities from uranium-contaminated site in the Upper Colorado River Basin, Wyoming, United States - RVT153D57 (version 2) ... | reverse complement strand
CTCGCCTCCCTCCTCCTTGTCGGCATCCGTGAGGAAGAGCACCGTGCCCCCCAGCAGGTCGCCGCCGTCGGCCTCCACGCGGATCGAGAAGCCACCGTCCTGCACGAGACCGTCGACGCGCCTGACGGTAGGGGGCTCGTAGTCGTCGGAGGTCGAGCGGAGCACCCGCCCGCCCATCTCGAGGTTGAGGCGCTGGCGGTCGCCGCGGAAGCTGCCGGCCATGATGGCGAGCATGTCGCGCAGCCCCTCGGCCGTGGCCTGCGACTCCACGGTCGCGAGCGTGGCGGGGAAGAACGGGTCGGCGTTCTCGGGCTCGGGCTCGTGCTCGGCGAGGTCGATGGTCGCCCTGGCGATGGCTGGATCGACATCGAGGATGTCGGTGGTGGTGAGCTCCTCCAGCAGGAATCCGTGCGCCGGGCCGGCGGTGGCGTCGGTGACGTCAGCCGTCAGCTTGGGCTGAATCGGACGGCGCTGCACCACCAGCGGCGGCTCGTCGTCGACCTGCCACCAGGTGCCGCGCTCGTCGGTGCGCGCGTGCAGCCGCTCGCGCAGGTCCACGGAGAAGGGGGTCGAGGCGCGCGTGGGCTCGCCGGCGTCCGCCGCCACGCCCGCGGGCGTCGCCGCGGGCAGCGTGGCTGGGCCCTCGGCGCCCTCTTCGCCCACCCGGTACATCGGCAGGCCGTAGAAGGTCGCCTCCATCGAGGCCTTCGTCCAGTAGACGTCGGCGACACCCACCGAGGCGTAGGCGCCCTGCTTGGCGAGCATCAGAGCCTGGCCCGCCGTCACGTCACCCGAGGTGAGGGCGGCCGCGTAGTCGGCCATCACCCGCTCGGAGTAGGCGACCGCCGTGTCGTCCCCGTAGCCGAAGCCGGTGTTGGCCGCGTACAGCGCCCCCTGCGTGACCATGCGATCGACCCAGTCGCCCAGGCGTGGATGCGAGCCCTGCGAAGCGTCGCCCACCGCGAGGTTGAGACCACCGTGACAGCCCAGGGTGAATGCCACGGACCCCGCGGGGGCGGAGGTCTCGGCGGCACCGAGCAGGTTGGGAGTGAGGCCGTTGAAGGCATCGGCCGGAAGGGCGCGGTAGTGGTCGTAGTGGGCGTTCACCGACAGGTAGCCCGGCCCTTCCGCGTCGATCCCGGCGATCGCGTCGGCCGCCGTCCAGGTCTCGTCGATCCTGCTCTCGGCGGCGCCGTCGCCCACGGCGGCGCTGAGCGAGCCGTGGATCTCCTCGGCCCCGTCGGAGAGGAAGTCATACCCCGACACGTACGAGCGTTCGGGGTTGACGATCCCGTTGGAATCGAGGAAGGCCTGGATCTGGGCCTGCACCTGAGCGGGCGTCTCGACCAGGCGGCCGAGCGCCACGTCGGGGACGAACGAGGAGGTGGTCGGGTCGAAGTCGCCGTAGGGGTCGTCGCTCAGCATGTACCCCTGGCGCAGGGCGCTCGAGATCGTGTTGTCGTCGCGGACGCCGTCGCCGTTGCGGTCGACGATCGCGTCGTCGGCGTAGTCGGACTCGTTGCCGATGACCGTGTTGTCCTCCACCCGCGCCTGCGGGATCACCTCGTCGGGGCCGACCACCACGATCGAGCGCAGCTCGGGGAGCCCCCCACCCTCGGCGATTGCGTCGTCGACCACCTCGTTGATCGCGGTCACGACGTCGTTCGCGCGCTCGGGCGAGCACGGATCGACGTCCCACGCGGCGAACTCCGCGGCGGTGCCGACTCGCGGGTTGTCCTGCACCGGCAGCACGACGCCGTCGGTCTCGGCGGCGAGGTCGGCGAGGTCGCCCAGCATCGCCTGGGTGGGGGCGGCGCCGTCGCGCGCGGCCATGCGGCCCGGGTCGACCAGGTACAGGGCCTTGGTCGCGGCCGGGATCTCGGCCGGCCAGTCCAGCGCACCCTCGCCCTGGAGGGCGCGGCCGGGGCAGTCGGGCGCCGGGGCCGCCGGCACGTCGGTGCGTCGGATCACGTACGGCTCGGCCGAGGAGGCCCCGTTGTAGCCGATCACCTGAGCCGTGAAGGTCGATCCCGCCTCGCCCGGGCCGACGACGATGCTGGCTGCCTCGTCGGACTCGCCGCGGTTGATGGAGGTCGCGCGCACGGAGAGGTCGGTGCGCCGCAGAGCGATGTCCTGCACCTGGTCGGGCGCCACGACGGCCTCGTCCAGAGGCTCCTCGCCCTGGTCGCCCACCGGTGTCCGGCGGAGCGCGGTGCGCCGCAGGGCCGTCCGCCGCAGCGCGGTGGCGTCGGGCCCAACCGCGGGGCCGTAGACGACGAGGTCGTAGTCGGCGGGAAGGTGCGAGAGCGAGATCGTGGTGCGTCCCTCGTCCGGCACGAAGTCGAAGGAGTCGAGATCCGACGCGTGCGCCAGGTGGCCGGTGAGGAGGGCGTCCGTGTCGATCGGGCGCGCGTCCTCGAGCTCGTCGCCGGGATCCCGCGAATCGTCGACGAAGGCGGCGAGGCTGTTCGACTCGACCTCGTCTGACCCCTCCTCGATCACGAGCTGGCCACCCTCCACGGGCCCCAGCGCCGAGCCGGGTTCGACCAGGAGTCGCAGCGTCGCCTGGTGGGAGCCCGTGGTGCCCTGGCATCCGGGCGTCAGCGAGATGGTGAACGGTCCCTGCTTGCCCTCGGCCGGCTCGACGGCCCCAAGGTCGCGCTCCGGCCCGCCGTCGAGTGCAAGGGTCGCGCCGCCGGGGACCGGGCGGGCGTCGCCGGGGGCGGTGAAGACCGCACGCAGGCGATCGACCTGTCCGCAGTCCAGCGAGAACGTGGCCGTGTAGGTGAGCAGGTCGTCATCGCGGAACCCGGCCTCCCCGAGCAGGCCCGGGAGGGCGAGGGCCTCGTAGGGGATCTCGGCCTTGTCGAGCATCGCGAGCAGCACATCGCCGACGCTCAGATCCTCGAGGCTGGGCTTGGGCAAGAGCCCCACGAGCTGGGCCACGGTGGCGTCCCCGAGCTCCTCCTCGGAGAGATCCGAGAGCTTGCCGGGGCAGGCCGAGCCGCAGGCGAGGATCGATGAGAGCTCGGAGGCCTCCGCGCCGCGGAAGGGCTCCACGGAGAGGTCGAGCTCGCGCAGGAGGAAGCCCGCGATCGGCGCGGCGTCCTCGCCCGTCCCCAGATCGACCTCGCGCAGCGAGATCGGCTCCGAGAGGTACTCGGAGAGGTCGTCCTCCATGAGCTCCAGCTCGAGCAGGGTGGTCGTCGCCTCCGCGACGCCGTTGGAGCAGTTGTAGGGCTGAGCCGCGAGGTACGCGCACCAGCCGCCCTCGGGCGCCGGGAGCGCGGCGAGGGGCGCTGTGCCCAGCACGAACGACGCCATGGAGGTCCGGCGAAGGGCGGTGGAGTTGAGATCGATGTCGTCAAGCGTGAGGGCGCCGACGCCGTCGGGGTTGAGCGCGATTGCATCCTCGAGGGTCAGCGTCTGCAGGGGGGCGTCGATGCCCAGGAGCTCCTCCCAGGATGTGCGCCGCAAGGCAATCTCGGAGAGCAGGGTGCGGCGCAGGGCCGTGCGGCGAAGCGCAGTGGCCATCAGGCCGGTGCGGCGAAGGGCCGTTCGCCGGAGCGCCGTGGAAAGGATGTCCGTGCGCCGCAGGGCTGTGCGGCGAAGGGCCGTGCGGCGAAGGGCGGTGGCCTGCACGCCGGCCGCCGCGTCCAGGGCCGCGCTGGGGTCGAGGCCCGCAAGCGGGATGCGCTCGTGGCCCGCCGCTTCGCGATCGGGCTCAAGCGCCAGCTCAACGGGGCCGACGGCCGGGCCGCCGCCGCCGAGGAGCCGCGCCAGGGCTGTGCGCGACGTCGACTCGCATCCGCCGAGGATCAGAATCCCCGAGTCGTCCAGCGCGAGGCCCGTGGGACCGGCGCCCACCGTATTCGAGCACTGCTCGACCACCACTCGGCCCCCCTCCCCGAAGCTGGTGTCGAGCACAGGCTGAGCGTTGGGCGTGAGGCGTACCGCGGTCCACGCATGCGTCGCGGGCGAGCCGCTGACGCTGGTGCCCACCACGATCGGACGCGCACCCGCGTCGACGGCGACGTCGGCGGGAAGGAAGCTCGCACCGGGAACCGCCAGCCCACCGAGGACACTGCCGCCGGAGCCGAAGCCGCCGTCCAGGCTCCCGTCCGGGTTCAGCCGCGCGACCATGCCGCCGCCTCCGGCGGGGCCCGCCACCAGGTAGCTCTCGCCCGCGGCCAGCGCCGCGGCGAAGTCGTCCTCGGTATTGCCGGCGAGGTCGTGGGAAACCACTCCCTTGCTGCCGAAGGCGTTGTCCGGTGTGCCGTTGGGATGAAGGCGAGCGAGTCCCGTGTTGAGCCCGGCGGCGTTGCCGTTCGGCTGCACCGAGCCGGCGAGGAGGAGCTTGCCGCTGCCGAGCATCGCCAGGTCCAGCGCCGTGGCGGCCTTGCCGGCCAGGGCCGGCCTGGCGATTCCGTTCGTCCCGAACGACGCGACGAGTCCCGACGCGTTCACCTTGGCGACGGTGAAGACCGGCTTGCCGGACGCGGCGTTCTCGGCCGCGACGAAGACGGCACCGTCCTCCTGGCCCACCGCGATGGCGGTCGGCCGCGCGTAGGAGCCGCCCAGGTTGGCCGTGACCCGGCCGCTGGAGCCCCACGTCGTGTCGCGAGCGCCGTCGGCCTTGAACCGCTCGACGGTGATCCTGCCGTTCGAGTTCGAGCCGCCGGCGACCAGGATGTCGCCGCCGGGCGCCAGCGCGGTGGCGGCCATGCGGCCCGGGGCCACGCTGTTCGTGTGGATCTCGCCTCCCGTCCCGAAGGTCGGGTCGACTACGCCGTCGGGGGTGACGGCGTAGAGGAAGACCCTGTCGGAGGCGTTCTTCAAGAGGCCGGCGGCCACGATGCGCCCGCTCGGTTGCACGAGCGGCGCGTCCACCGCCGCGTAGCGATCGCCCGCGGGAAGCTCCACGAGCCCGCCGTCGCCGAACGAAGCGTCCAGCTCCCCGGCATTCGCGAGGGCGAGCGGCACGATCACGAGCACCGCGAGCATCGCTACGAAGCCTGCGAGAGCCGACCCCTGTCGACCCGTCGCCGGCAGGCGCCGCATCCTTGCATCCCCCCGAAAGCTCATTTAGATGCACAGACCATAGAAGGTCTGTCAAAACCCTGCTGAAATTCGTGCAGCGTTCGTGGAGCGTTCACGACCGGGCATTTCGGGTACACGGCCAGAGACCGACGTGCCCAGAGAAAGGAATCGCCCATGAGCACCGTCGCAATCGTCCTGATCGCCGTCGCGGTCTTGGCCCTGATCGCCATCGCCATCGCCGCCAGCCGCAGGTCCCGCGAGCGCAAGCACGCCGAGCACCGCGAGATCGCCACCGAGCATCGCCACGAGGCCGCCGAGCGCCACCTGACAGCCGACAAGAAGGAGGCCGCCGCGGAGGAGCAGGCCGCACGGGCCAAGCGCGAGGCCGCCGAGGCACAGGAGCGCGCCGTCGCCGCCGAGCGCGAGCGCGAAACCGCGACGGCGCACGAGCGCCACGCGCACGACCTCGACCCCGACGCGGACGCGGACGCCAACCAGCGCGAGCAGCCGCCGGCGCGCGACCAGGACTCCCACGGCACGGAGACCCAGGGGACGTTCAGGGGCTAGCTCGAACTGCGAGCGGGAGGAAAGCGCGGTCAGCCGCGCGGGCGATAGAGCCTGATGGCCCCCGCCCCGGCGACGGTCGCCGGGATCCAGCCGAGACCCAGGCCGATGCCGCCGAGGGCCGCCCAGAGGATCATCCAGGCGCCGAGGAAGGCGACGACGAAGATCAGCAGCGCGACCAGGATCGCCACCGGGATCTCCCCGTCGCCGAGCCGCACAGCGGGTCCGGACTGCAGCCTCCGCGCCTCGGCGCGGGCCGTGTCGAGCACGCGCTGAAGGGGGGGTCTCCCCTCCTTGTCGGATGACCCCCCGGCCTCCCGGGGGGAGCTTTCCTGATCCATGGCCAAGGGTCCTCCCTGTCCGCCCGGCGGCTCCGGGCTTTCGTTGCACCCGCTGCCGCTACCCGCGCCGATCGGTGGTGAACGTCGGCTCACCTTCCGGCGGTCGCGCAAGGCAAAGCGTCCCGCCTAGACGGGACGCTCTACAGGGAGGAGAGATATATGTCGCGCTGTCCTGCTTGTTGCTCCCGCGGTGGTTATGGGCGGTAAGCGGCTGATCGACAGCGCACAGCGAATGTACGCGTATCCGGCGTGAAAGCAACGGCCTGCGCCGCATTGGTGGGCGGCGCGGGGTGATGAGGGTCCCAACCTCTGGTTATGACGGCGCGGAGCGGCGGCGCAGGAAGGCGATGAACTCGCGATCGGACCGCGGGAGCGCCGCGACCGAGCGGCAGACGATCACGAACCTGCGGGGAAAGCGCAGGCCGGCGACGGGGCGTGGGTGCAGGCGGTCTCGCGACTCGTTGACGGCCAGCTTCGAGATCAGCACGGGCGTCGAGCGCTGAAGCGCCTCGCGCTTGGCGACCGCCGTGCTCCCGACCTCCACCAGGGGCTCGGCGAGCTCGAGCCCGCGCTCGGCCAGCACCGACTCCACGCTGCGGCGGTCGTGCGCGTCGGGGTCGCGCATCACCAGCCTCGTGCGAAGCAGTGAGGCCTCGGGAATCCGGTCGCGGCGAAACCAGGCGTGGCTCTCGGGGACCGCCACCACGACCTCGTCGTCGGCCAGGTCGATCTCCTCCAGGTCGTCGTGTCGCTGCGGCATGAGATCGGCTGCCGTGATCCCGGTCATCACCTGGCCCTCGCGGACCATGCGCCGGACGGCGCTGGAGTTGGCGATCGTGAGCTGCACCGGTGGGTGGCGCAGGCCGTCGGCCTGGTAGGCCACGAGCTCCGGCGGCAAGTAGAACTCCGCGATGGTGTGGCTCACGGCGAGCTGGATCGCGGGCGTCTCACCCGGGATCCCCTCCAGCAGCCGGTCCACGACGTCCGCCTGCTCCAGCAGGCGCCGCGCCTCGGCGTAGAGGCGCACGCCCGCGCTCGTGGGGGTCACGCCGCTGCGCGAGCGCACGAGAAGCGGCCCCCCGGCGAAGGACTCCAGCGAGCGCAGCCGCTTGGAGAGCGCGGGCTGCGAGATCCCGAGCGAGACGGCGGCCCGCCCGAGCGTTCCCAGGTCGACCGCCGCGCAGAACGCGCGGAGCTCGGGCAGATCGGGGCGCTTGGTTGGCACAGACCTGAGGTTGGCAGGCCCGGGCCCGGCTGCCGGTGGTCCCAGCCTCGCGGCGTTCGCGTCAGGCATCCTTCGCGGTCGATGGCGAAGGATGCGGCGATGGTCCAGGCGGGCGGGCGCGAGGTTCGGGTCTCGAGCCCCGACCGTGTGATCTTCCCCCGGACAGAGCGCACGGGCGACATCACCAAGCTCCAGATCGCCGAGTACTACGCGGCGGTGGGAGACGGGATCATGCGCGCGCTCCGCGAGCGTCCCACCACCCTCGAGCGCTGGCCGAAGGGCGTCCACGAGGGGATGACCATCTCGACGCGCGAGGGTCACAAGGGCGATGCCTTCTACCAGAAGCGGATCCCCAAAGGGGCTCCTGACTGGGTCGAGACGGCACGCATCGAGTTCCCCTCCGGCCGGCACGCGGACGAGGTCTGCCCGACCGAGCTCGGCGTGGTCGTCTGGTGCGCGCACATGGGCACGCTGACGTTCCACCCGTGGCCGGTTCGGAGCTCGGACGTCGACCATCCCGACGAGCTCCGGCTCGACCTCGACCCCCAGCCCGGCACCGACTTCGGCGACGCCGTCGAGGTGGCCGGGGAGGCGAGGGGCCTCCTGGATGAGCTCGACATCAAGGGCTTCCCGAAGACGTCCGGGGGGCGAGGCATCCACATCTATGTGCGGATCGAGCCGCGATGGACCTTCACCGACGTCCGCCATGCCGCGATCGCGTTCGGCCGCGAGCTCGAGCGCCGGATGCCCGGCCGCGTGACGACGAAGTGGTGGAAGGAGGAGCGAGGGGAGAAGGTCTTCGTCGACTACAACCAGAACGCCCGCGACCGCACGATCGCCTCCCCCTACAGCGTCCGCGCGAAGCCCGGCGCACCGGTCTCCGCCCCACTGGACTGGGAGGAGCTGGCGGAGGTGCAACCGGAGGACTTCACGGTCGAGTCGATGCCCGCCCGCTTCGCCGAGATCGGTGACGGCTTCGCCGCGATCGACGAGGCGCACCATTCCCTGGAGTCCCTCCTCGACATGTACGAGCGCGACGAGTCGGAGGGGGAGGGCGACATGCCCTACCCGCCCGACTACCCGAAGATGCCGGGCGAGCCGAAGCGCGTTCAGCCCTCGCGCGACCGCGACCGCAAGCAGGAGGGCTGAGGCGGGCATCGCGTGGCGCGCGGCTTCCACGCGGTGGGCAACGACCTGGGCCGGCGATCCGATGAGTTATCAGGCCATCCGGGGTCTAACCCCACAGAACCGCGCCCACCCCGGACACTGAGGAGAACCCAAGATGAGAAAGCTGACCGCATCCATGTTCATGTCCCTCGACGGCGTCGTCGAGGCGCCCGACCAGTGGCACTTCCCCTATTTCAACGACGAGATGGGCAACGTGATCGGGGCCGCGATGGCGAACTCCGACGCGATGATGATGGGCCGCGTGAACTACGAAGAGTGGGCGTCGTATTGGCCCAACTCCGAGTCGGAGATGGCCGGCCACATGAACGGGGTCGAGAAGTATGTCGCCTCGAACACGCTGGAGGAGGTCGCATGGGAGAACTCCACGCTGATCGAGGGGTCGCTCACCGAGGAGGTCCCGAAGATCAAGGCGAGCGAGGGCAAGGACATCGCAATTTCGGGCTCGCCCACCCTCGTGCGCTCGCTGCTGAAGGAAGGGCTCATCGACGAGCTCCACCTCATGACCCACCCCGTGGTCGTGGGCAAGGGCAAGCGCCTCTTCGAGGGCGGTGAGAGCCACAACCTGGAGCTCGCCCACTCGGAGACCTTCTCGACCGGCGTGATCTACGCGATCTACCGCCCGGCCGCCGACTGACGGCGGCGCGCCTTCTCACCACGGCGCGGTTCGAGCAGATGAGGACGCTGCCTGAGCGTCCAGGCGAACGAGCGTTCTTACGGAGGAGCCCAAACGCGCCGATAAAGGGAGTGTGAGCGCATCCGACACCCAGCTTCCGCCTGCTCCGGCAATCCCACTCGACGAGGCTTCGCCCGCGAGCGCGAGCTGGATGCCGCCGCCGCTTCCGCCGCCGGCCCCCAGGGTGGCGACAGGCGCGCGATCGCGCGCGAGCGCCGGGCGCCGCGCCTTGCACGTGGCAATCGGGGCGGGCTCGTGGCTCGCCTTCGCCGGGCTTTGGGCCTGGCAGCTGAACGTCAGCGTCCCGCCCACTTGGCCCCTTGCGCTGGCCGCGCTGGCCGCCGTCCTGCTCGCCTACTCCCTCCTCGTCCCCGCGTGGGTGCGCTGGAACCGCAACATCTTTCGGCGCCGGCACCGGCGCACGGCTGCCGCCGTGCATCCGGTCGACTTCAGCCACGACATGCTGGGCCGAACGGTGGCGGTCGCGCCGGAGCTCGACCTCGATCCGAAGACGATCGTGGTGACGGTCTCCGGGGACGACGCGACCAAGCTCTACCGAGCCGGGGCCTGAGCGATGACCGAGCTGATCCGCCAGATCTCCGAGGAGCCCTTCTACCTGGGGATCATGTTCTTCCTCGGCGCGTATCCCGTCCTGACCGGGCTCTTCTGGATCGTGGGCAGCGTCTATTTCTCCCGGCACCGCGAGCGTGACGACGACGAGTTCTACGCGCTCGAGAGCCATCCCATGGTCTCCGTGATCGTGCCCGCCCGCAACGAGGAAGGGGTGATCGCGGAGACGATCGACTGCCTCCTCGACCTCGACTGGCCACGCTTCGAGGTCATGGTGGTGGACGACGGGTCGACCGACGGCACGCGCGAGGTCGTGCGCTCCTACGTGGAGGCCGGGCGCATCCGCCTGCTCGCCAAGGAGGTCAACGAGGGCAAGGCGATGGCGCTGAACGACGCGCTGCCGCTGCTTCGCGGCGAGATCCTGCTCGTGGTCGACGCCGATGGCCGGCCCAATCGC
>Ga0299914_10004492_pt1 | contig 10060 bp, 8 predicted proteins | sample RVTome_10_FD_201361 | JGI IMG/M metagenome (GOLD analysis project Ga0299914, IMG submission 201361) | Soil microbial communities from uranium-contaminated site in the Upper Colorado River Basin, Wyoming, United States - RVT153D57 (version 2) ... | reverse complement strand
CGATCAACCTCTTGTGCATGGACGAGCCCACGAACCATCTCGACATGTGGAGCCGCGACATCCTCGAAGAAGCGCTGCAGGAGTACACCGGCGCGATCGTTCTGATCACGCACGATCGTCACCTGATCCGCAGCATCGGCAACCGGATAGTCGAGGTCGACGCCGGGCGCGTCACCAGTTACATCGGGGACTACGACTACTACCTGTCAAAGAAGGAACAAAGCTCCGAGCGCCCCGCGGCCCGGATGTCTCAGGCTCCGGTCGACCGGGGGTCGGGCCCCAAGACCAAGGAACAGAAACGACTCGAAGCCGAGGCTCGCTCCCGAACGAGATCGCTGCGAGACCGGGTCGTTGAGATCGAGCGACAGCTCGATGAGCTCGGCGCCGAGCTCCAGGAGTTCCAGGAGATGTTCGCATCGCCCGAGTTCTACATGTCGGGCGCCGATGTCGGCAACCTGACCCAGCGGTACGAGAGCGCGCGGCGCCGGGCGGGCCGACTGGAGGCTGCCTGGGCCGAAGCGATGGAAGCGCTCGAAGCGGCGGAAGGTTAGTCCTCCGCGGCACCGTAGAGTTGGCTCATGTGCAGAAGCATCAAGACCTTGCGGATCCCCGAAGGCACGGTGGCCGAGGAAGAGGTCGAAGCGGCCGCCCTCCAGTTCGTGCGCAAGATCAGTGGGTATCGCAAGCCGTCACAGGCCAATCAGGAGACATTCGACCGGGCGGTGGCCGAGATCACGCTCGCGTCGCGCAATCTCCTGGACGACCTCGTCGTCAAGACCCCGAGCCGCGCCGCGAGCTAGGACATCGGGATCGGCATCCCGGCGCGGCCCCCACGGGGGTCGATGTCGTTGCCGATCGCGTGCTCCTTGATACGTATTACAAGCAACGATCCCATGGGATAGCGACCGATCGACGCCTGGTCCGGGGGCTGACGCAACTCCGTCCAGAATTGCGTATCCACTAACGGCTCGGCGATGAAGACAATCCGAGCTGTGAGTAACACGACCGCCTTGCTGTTGCGCTATCTCCCAAAGGGCAGCTCCCTGCCGTTCGACGTGTGGCAGAAGCGCCACAAAGCGATGGTGACGCTGCTGTGGCTCCACGTTCCGGCGATGTTCATCGTCGGCGTGGCCACGAACCACGGGACCCTCCACGTCCTCGGCGAGTGCTCCATCCTGACCGCCTGTGCCGTGGTCGCCAGCCAGAGATGGGCGAGGCTGAACATCCCCATGGTGGCAACCACCTTCGGGCTGTTGACATCGTCTGCCCTGTTGGTGCACTTCTCGGAAGGTGTCATCGAGATGCACTTCCACTTCTTCGTGATGGTGGCCGCGGTGACGCTGTATCAGGCGTGGGTCCCATTCATTGTGGCGATCGCATACGTGGTTGGGCAGCACACGATCATCGGGATACTGGATCCATCGAGCGTCTACAACCATGCCGCGGCGGTTGCCAACCCGTGGAAGTGGGCGTTCATCCATGGCCTCTTCATCATGGGCGAGAGCGTGACCTTGTTGGTCGCGTGGCGACTCAACGAGGACGCGCGTCACGATGCAGAGACTGCCTATCAGAAGCGCCTGCAGGAGGAAGAGGCTCGGCGCGAAGCCCAGGAGCAACACATCACCGACCTCGAGGAAGCCGAGATGAAGCGTGCCAACCTCGAGGCCCAGTTGCGGCAAGCCCAGAAGATGGAGGCCCTGGGCCAGCTGGCCGGTGGAGTAGCCCACGACTTCAACAACCTCTTGTTCGTGATCCAGAACTACGCCCGCTTCGGTATCGAAGGCCTGGACGAAGCCGATCCCCGGCGCGAGGACATCGGGGAGGTCCTCGCCGCCAGCGAACGTGGTGCCGATCTCGTGCGCCAGCTCCTGTCCTTCTCGAGGAAGGACGAAGTCACCCCAGAGGTCCTCGACCTCAACGAGGCGGTAACGGAGATAGGCAAGATCCTGCGCCGCACCCTCGGCGAGCACATCGATCTGGACCTGGATCTAGACCCAGACCTGTTCCCCATCGAGTCGGACCGCGGCCATCTGCAACAGGTGCTGATGAATCTCGCGATCAACTCACAGGATGCGATGCCCGGCGGAGGCCGGCTAACCGTGGAAACGACGAATGTCACTCTCGACGGACGTTGTCCCGAAGAACCGACGATCCGTCCCGGTCGCTACGCACGGCTGACCGTGTGCGACGACGGTGAAGGAATGGACCCCGCGGTGCGTGATCGGGTGTTCGAACCCTTCTTCACTACCAAAGAGATCGGTGAAGGAACCGGCCTGGGACTCGCGACCGTCTACGGGATCGTCGAGCAATGGAATGGCTTCATCACGATCGAATCGGAGCCTGGCGTCGGTACGCAGTTCGACGTCTACCTGCCGGCGAGTCTCTCCGAGCCCGAGGCTCGTGGTCCGCGTCGAGAGAACGCACGTGAGGTGGGACGCGGCGAGACCGTCCTGGTGGTCGAAGACGAAGCTCTCGTGTTGGAGCTCGTTCGTCGGATCCTCGAGAACAGCGGTTTCGACGTCGTGACTGCCGGATCTATGGAAGGGGCGTTGGCTGCGCTGGACGAGGCAGAGATCGATCTGCTGCTTACCGACCTTGTGATGCCGGGCGCTTCGGGGGTCGATCTCGCCACCCAGGCGAAGCAGCGTTACCCGAGTTTGCCCGTCGTGTTCATGTCGGGATACAGCACCGACGTGCTCAGCCATCACGAAGAGATGGGCAACGTCGACCTTCTCACGAAGCCGTTCTCGAGCACCCAGCTCGTCGATCAGGTCCGCGAGGCCCTCGGCCGGGAAAACGCGGCCGCGTAGCGGGCGGGGTGGCGGGGACCTCCCGCCCGCCCGCGTTACGACATCAACCCCAGGGATAACCGCCGATGTCCAGAGGCCACTCGGGCCAGTCGGGCATTGCCACCTCCTTCGGCTGCAGGCGGGTGCTGCCGGATGGGGCGCAGCGTAACGCATGACATAACTAGAAGCTAAGCCACCTGTTATTCTCGTTGGAGCTGCAACAGGAGTGATCAGAATCAACAGGGGGCGACATGACGTTCGGGAGCCGGCTGCGCTACCTGAGACTCGATCGGGGATTGACCCAGCGTGAGCTCGCCGAGCCCCGATTCAGCGCCGCGTTCGTGTCCACGATCGAGACCGACAAGCGACGACCCTCTCGCCGCGCGGTGGAGCACTTCGCCGGCAAGCTCGGCGTCGAGGCCGAAGAGCTCGTGACCGGCATCCCCCGCGGCGAGCAGGCGCGCCTGCGCGCACGGTTGTTCGACGCGCGCGCCGCCGTGGGACGGGGTGAGCTGGACGCGGCCCGCGTTGCCCTCGAGGCCATCGCGGCAACTGCCACGGAGCACGGGTGGACCGCGGAAGAAGCCGATGTACTGGTGACCAGAGGATTGATCTCCGAGCAGCTGGCGGAGTTCGCCGACGGGCTCGAGCTCTTCGATCGGGCCCAGGATCTCCTTCGCCGTGAGTCTCCTCTTCGAGAGGTCGACGCGGTCGTCGGTCGAGCGCGTTGTCACCAGCTGCTCGGTGACGTTCACTACTCGATACACATCCTCGAGACGCACCACAGGGTCCTACGTGAGGCGGAGCTCGAGGATCCGAGCTCGCTGGCGCGTCTGCACTCGTCGCTGGTGGCTGCTTACTTCGACGCCGGGCTCATGCGACAGGCGCACGAGTCGGCCCGTATCGCCTTGGATCTCGCTCCCGCATCGTCGGATCCGGACCGCGTCGCCAACATGCACATCAACGTCGCCCGGGTTCTTCTCCATCAGGGTCGCTTCGACGAGGCGCGGCGCTCCTTCGATAAGGCCGAGGAGCTCTACCGGGACCTCGACTGGAGGAACGATCTCGGGCGGGTCCACCTCGCCCGCGGCTTCGGACTGCTTGCCGAACGGCGGCCCGGCGATGCCAAGTCCCACCTCGATGTCGCGCGCGGGATCTTCATCCAGACCGGCAGTGTTCTCAACGAAGTTCGCAGCGCGCTTCAGCTCGCGTGCGCACACCGGATGCTGGATGAGGCTGATCGGGCGTTGGACATACTTGCTTCGATCGATATGGCTCGGCGCGCGGGTGTATCGGAACAAGGCATCGCGTGGCGTGAGCAGGGGTTGTGTCACGTCGCCCAAGGCCGAACGTCCGACGGCGTCGACTGCCTGCGCACGGCCCTCGGCTTGTTCGAGAACGCCCAGGACGTAAACGAGTCGGCTTACACCTATCGCCTCCTCGGGGACCTGATGCGGGACCAGGACGAGCTGGCTACCGCATGTGAGGCCTATCGCAGTGCAGCCCTCGCTCTCGAACACGTTGCCTAGGTGTGTCGTTTCGGTGGCCGCGATCACTCAGACGGAAGGGGAGACGCATGAGCGTTCTCGTAGTTGACGACGACCGTGACATCCGCCTGCTGGTGCGTGTCCTGCTCGACGATCGACGCTTCGGACCGATCTGGGAGGCCGCGGACGGAGCGACGGCTTTGGCACTCGCGCGTCGCCATCAGCCCGACGTCGTCGTCCTCGACTTCCGGATGCCCTACGCCGACGGTGAGACGATCGTGGGAGGGCTTCGTTCCGTTGCCCCCAACGCCCGCGCGGTCGTACTCACGGGGACCGATCGTCCACCCCCCGACTGGGCCCATGGGGGGATCCAGCAGGTGGCCCTGCATCGCCTGGGAGACGACCTGAGCTGATCGGCTCCGCCTCCGGGGGCCCCGCGGCGACCCAGGCTAGAGTCGAAGCCGGTGATGCGGGAGCCCACGAGATCGTCTTTGAGCCGGCGCGCCGCGGGGGCCGCGCTGGCGATCGGACTCGCTCTTTCTTGTATGGCCAACGGGCCTTCACTCGCGGCCCCGTCGCGCGCCGAGCTCGAAGCAGCCAAGGAGCGGCTGATGGAGCTCGAGAAGGACTTCGAGCTGGTTTCCGAGAGCTACAACCTCGCCCACGAAAAGCTGATCTCTTTACAAGCGCGCATCGGCGAGAGCGAGCTGATCGTTCGCCGCCTGGAACGCAGCATGAAGTCGAGGCAGAGCGCGGCGATCGATCTTGCTACCGCGCTCTACAAGGACGGCACGTCGGCATCGGTCGAGACCATCCTGTCGTCAGATTCGCTCGCCGAGCTGGACGCGCGCATCGGATACCTCGAGCGCACGCAGTCGGCTCAGGTCGAGGTCTTCGATCGACTCGCGGCCGATCGCTCCCGGCTCGAGGCCGAGCTGGAGGAGCTCGAGGCCGCCCGCAGCGAGGCCCTGGCCACCGAGCAGAGGCTCGCGGAGCTCCGTGCAACCCTTGACGAGAAAGTCGTCGCGCAGAGAGACGAGATCGAGCGGCTCAACGCCCAGATCGAGCGTGCGGAGCGACGCGCCGCAGCTCGAGCCCGTGCCGCAGCGGCCGCGGCTGTGCCGGTCCCTCCCGCGGCCGCCGTTCGCGTCGCGCCGGCACCGGCGCCCAACCGGCAAGCGCAGGTGGCCGTCGATGCCGCCCTCAGCCAGATCGGCAAGCCCTATTCCTATGGAGCGTCCGGGCCCGATTCGTACGACTGCTCCGGGCTGACGATGTGGGCGTGGGCCCAGGCGGGTGTGTCTCTCCCACACAACTCGGGCGCGCAATACGCCGCGACCACGAGAGTGGATCGATCCGACTGGGAGCCGGGAGACCTGCTCTTCTTCGGGAGCCCGATCCACCACGTTGGGATGTACATCGGCAACGGTCAGATGGTCGAAGCGCCCTATACCGGCCGCTCCGTGCGCGTCGTGAGCGCGAGCCGGTCCGACTACGTGGGAGCCGGCCGCCCCGGAGTCTGAGCCGACCTTTCATGCGGTTGGTCTTGCTCCTAGGTCCTCGCCTGGGTGCCCGTGACCTGCCGGCCCGCGACAACCGCCGCCAGTGCCCCTATCGAGTTGATCCCCGCGTGCAGCACGATCGGCCCCAGCAGGCTCTCTCTGTCCACTCGTAGCCACGTCAGTCCCAGTCCGGCCACCGTCGTAAGCAGCACCGCTCCGGCGACGGCGACCCGCATCGTGGCGACGGACACGGCCGGATCGTTCTTGCGTAGACCGATGACGGTGGGAGAGATGTGCCACAGCCCGAACGCGGCCGACGCCCACAGCGCGGCCGCGAGGTCGGAGGCTCCCGCGTCGCGCCATGCGGCGAAGAGCACGCCTCGGAACAGCAGTTCTTCGGTCAGCGCGGTGCCCAGCGGGATCCGCACCAGCGTGTAAAACGCCAGGCCCGCGCCGTGCATCCCGGCGACGCGCCGATCCGCGATGCGATGGGCCTGCCTAGAGCTTGCTATGACGAAGACGACGATGGCGAAGACGGCGACGGCCCCCAGCGGGAACACCACATCCCCGAGGTCTGCCCGGAGCCCGAGCTCGGCCCCCGACAGGTCCAGAGTCGCCGCCGCGATCGCGGTCAGCGAGCCGGCGAACGCGAGATTGACCGGGACGTAAGACCAACCGTGGAACGGCCGCCACCGGTTGATGACGTTGTTGTAGGCGACCACCACCACCGAGAGAGCAGCCGCTACCGCCCAGCTCACGGACGGACGCTATCGGCGTGTGGCCGCGCGCGTCGTAAGCGCGAGCAGCGGCACCGTCGCGAGGGCCGGGCCCACGATCCACAGGGGCCGCGTCACCCACCACAGCGCACTCGGCTCCTCGGGGATCGACCACACCGCGAACATCGCGGCGTAGAACAGCGCGAAGCCGACCGTGTGCCAAAGGAACAGCGGCATAGCGTTTGCCGACAACCACGCGACGAAGGCTCGCATCCGGGGGTTCTCGGCCCACGCGAGGATCCGCTCCCGGTTGGCAAGTACCAAGCCGACCTGGAATATCAACAGCGCCAGGATCGGAAGCGTCGGAGGGCCCATGTTGGAGAAGCGATCGGCCGTCGACGTCGTGCCCACCATCGAGCGGGGATAAAGGCCCATGTTCGTGAGACCCACGAGCGCGGCGAAACCGATCAACATCAGTGCGTGCCCGAAGCGTTTGGGCGCACGCCGCAAGCGCTCCCACGACCACCCCACTTGGTGGGCCGCGCCCCATACGAAGATCATGTTGAACCACGCGACCTCAGGATGGCCGTAGCGGAAGCGCACGAGATCGATACCCATGGCAAGTGCCACCAGCGCGATCGGCACGAGCTCTCCCCAGCGTTGATCGAGCCGATCCCACAACGGCACGGTAGCGACGAGGGCCATGTAGACGATGAGGAACCAGAGGGGAGAGAGCACGAGGGTGACCCCGCGCGGGACCCAGTCGTCGGGGCCTGGGTGTAACAGCGCCACCGCGGTGCCTGCGCCGGCGACGACCGCGATGAGGACCAGTGAGGGGACACCAAGCTGCACCCCGCGCCGTTTGACGAACGCGCCCCACGCGCCGGGACGTCCGCGGTCGCGCGCCCACGTGCGGGCGTGGACGAAGCCACCCGCGACGAAGAACAGCGGCATGACCTGTAGTACCCAGGTGAGGCTCCACAGCCCCGAGACGTAGCCGATCGGGTTGTCGGCATGGGGGCCGTCTGATTTCCAAACGAGGATGGTGAAGACCCAATGCCAAAGCACGACCGTTGTCGTCGCGAGCGATCGCAAGAGATCCACGAGCTCGTCGCGACCGCCCGCGGGATCGGCGGGCGGCAGCATGGTCGGGGATGGCGCACCGACTCGGTCCTCCTCGCTACGCGTCTTCGGTTGCGAGGTCGTGCGAGGAGAGTCCGTAGCACTCGTCGTCTCTTCAGCCACCGCCGCCACTCTAGTTGCGATGCCTCGGCCAGGGATGGTTCACGTTCAAAGCGCGCTAGCAAGTCAAGGGTGTCTGGAATTCAAAGGAAGACTCTTCCTACGTTTGGCTCGTAGCGCGCCCGCGACCCAAAAGTTGTTCCTGTTTCTGCCCTTGTTTTGTTTCCGAGCAAGCAGAGCGGGTAGGCAAAACGGGCAAATCGGGCACCGACCCGTGCTTTCGCGCGGGCGGTCGGCAAGAAAGGGGTGGTCGTGACCAAGAAAGGGATCTGGTTTGGAGTGCTGTTGGTGATGTTGGTTTGGGTGCTCCCCGGAGTGGCTCTTGCGGATGGTCCCAGCGGCTCGAGCGAGTGCGCCCTGGCCGACGACGACTGTGACGGCGTCATAGACGAGACTGATGGAACCGATCCGCCGGGCGACGCAACCGACGATGGCGAGAACCAGACGAACTGCAACGAGAGTTCCTCGACGTCTACCGCGGGAGTTGCGTACGTGTACGCCGGCACGAACGGCGCGGAGTTGTGTGCCGACGAGGGGTCTGCATTCCCGGTCGATGGACGCCTGATCGTCGATGCTGAAGAGGGTTACGTCGCTATCGATGGCGACAACGACAATCCCGCGCCGGCCAACGGCTACGCGCGAGTAGACGACGGCGGGGTCCACTGCGGCGACGAGCAGAACCAGGACTCGACTTCCACCGACCAGAGTGGGAACACCTCCGCGGACTGCGGATAGGTCACGAGCTCTAAGAGACAGGATCCTCGTTCCGATCCCGGGGTCGCCAACGATGTCGATCCCCGGGGTGGAACTAACCGCAGCGTTTCGGAACCAGGGTTGCGTTCACGTCGGTCGGAGGGACCCTTAGCTTCGTTGCTTGCTCGTAGTCGTATGCGAACGAGATCAGATCCGGCTCACTGAAGGCATCGGCGAGGAAGCTCAGGCCGAACGGGTTCCTGCCCTCGCCCGTGTATCCCGCCGGAACCACGACCGTCGGATAACCCGCCGCCGCACTCACGTTCGCGTAGGTATTCCCGGGTGCGACGATCGCCGCCAGATCATCGGCTAACAAGGTCGCATCGATGGCCGCGCGTGACGACTGGATCGTCGGCTCCGCCCATGCGGGGTGATACACGCCGGGCATCGCATCCGACGCGATGAGCAGGTTCTGTCCGTACTTCACCTCATCGGGATGCTCTTCGTTGTAGGCGACGATGTCGCTCAGCGTCCTGACGCGCAGTGAATCCGGGGTCTGCTCCGCGAGGTACTGGTTCAAGGAGGACTTGAACTCGTTGGGGATCAACCCGATCTCGGTCAAGCCCACGAGGCTTGTGTTCGACAGCGTGTCGGTCTCGACGAGTGTGGCCCCCTGTTTCTCGAGCACCGCCAAGGCTTTCTCGAACATGCCTTGCCCGTCGAGATCGTTGGGGCTGTATCCGAGCCGCACATCCTTCAGGGCGTTCGTCTTGAGGAACTTCGAGTAATCCGACGGCGCGTCACCACTGTCCGCGGTGCGCTCGTCCTTCTCGTCGACCCCCGCCATCACCCCTAGCATGATCGCCGCGTCGGTAACGTTGCGCGTCATCGGGCCCGGCGTGTCGAAGCTCGGCGCAAGGGGGAGGATGCCGAAACGACTGAGTAACCCCGTTGTCGGCTTGATGCCGACGAGGCTATTGGCTTCGCTCGGGCTCAAGATGCTGCCCGACGTCTCGGTCCCGACCGTCCCCGTCGCGAACGCCATCGAACCGGCGACCCCCGAACCGGAGCTCGATCCGCTCGGATCTCCGAGGTTGTACGCGTTCTTCACTTGCCCGCCGAGCGAGCTGTAACCGTTGGGCATGCTGAGATCCACCCAGTTGGCGAACTCGGACAGGTTCGTCTTGCCAAGGATGATCGCGCCGGCCTTCTCGAGCTTCGTCGTGATCGTCGCTTCCATCAGCGGGATGCTTCCCTTGAGCGCGATGGATCCCGCGGTGGTCGGCATGTCGGTCGTGTTGATGTTGTCTTTGAGCAGGATCGGTATGCCGTGGAGCGGGCCCCGAACGCGACCGGCCGCACGCTCGGCGTCGAGCTTGCCGGCGAGACGGAGGGCGTGTCTATTCAGGGCGCGGATCGAATTGACGTGACCGTCGTAGGCACGGATGCGGGCCAGATACGCCTGAACGAGCTCCCGGCTCGAGGTCTTCCCCGAGGCGAGCGCCTTCGTGAGTTGCGGGATCGTCACGAACTGGAGGTCGAGGCCTGCGAGGGACGCCCGACACTCCTCGGCCGTCGCCGCGGTAGCCGTGACCGAGGACACGCCCGCGCCGTTCAGGGCCACGCTGCTC